>ENA-OUQO01000656-OUQO01000656.1-human-gut-metagenome-genome-assembly--contig:-NODE-656-length-9988-cov-2.829659_pt1 | contig 9988 bp, 10 predicted proteins | sample MGYA00237944_ERZ548825 | MGnify/ENA primary metagenome ERZ548825 (study PRJEB26490, sample SAMN05194700) | human gut metagenome | biome: terrestrial biome; feature: human-associated habitat; material... | reverse complement strand
TTTTACGTTACTGACCATCCGCTGAGCGATTATAAGCAGATGCTGCAGCGCTTCATGCCGCTGCATCAGTTCGGCGGTGAAACGCAGGTGCAGGACGGACAGTTCGTGCGTGTGGCCGGTATTATTACGGATTGTGTGATAAAAAATACCAAGCGCGGCGATACGATGGCTCTTCTGACGCTGGAGGATTTCAGCGGACGCTTCCCGATTATCGTTTTCCCGCAGGCTTATCATGCAAATGTCAATGATATCTATGAGGACAGTATTGTAGCGATTGAAGGACGCTTCAGTGTGGATGAGCGCGAAAGCAAGATTATTGCCAACAGCGTGCGTGCTCTGCCGTCCAAGCCGCCTACGGAAATCCGTCTGCGTATCGAAGCGCATCTGGAAAATCCGCTGGTGCAGCGTGAGCTGATGCAGCTGTTTCAAAAATATAAGGGCGATGACTGCGTATACCTGCAGCTGATGGGCTCGCGTAAGCTGATCAAGACAACGCCTAACTTTTGGGTGAACAGCGAAGCACCGGGCTTTGCCGAGGATGTGGTCAAAATACTTGGTGAAAACTGTGTGGTAAAGAAAAATTGATGTAATTATTTGAGCTGTTTTTCATAAACTTTCATGATATACTTGCAAGTTTAAGTATAAAAATGCTAAAATAAAGAGAAGAATGTAAAAAAGCCGGAGCAGCAGCTCCTGTAATAAGCTTAAGGAGGCAGCAAATGAATATTCTCGTTTGTTTAAAACAAGTGCCGGATACGGCAAAAGTAAAATTTAACCGCGAAACCAATACCTTAGACCGTACGGGTGTAGAAAATATTATGAACCCCTATGACCGTCAGGCATTGGAGGTAGCACTGTGCCTGAAGGATAAGGAAGGCGCTAAGGTAACTGTACTGACCATGGGCCTGCCCCAGGCAACCGATATTCTGAAGGAAGCAATCGCTATGGGCGCTGATGACGGCGTTCTGCTGAGCGACCGCGTTCTGGGAGGCAGTGATACCTGTCTCTTATACACATCTGACGCTGCAAGCAGGCAGCAGACGGCGATACCGCACAGGTTGGCCCGGAAATGGCAGAACATCTGGGAATTCCTCAGATTACCGGCGCTCTGAGCCTGAGCTATGAAGACGGTAAATTTGTTGTTGTCCGTGAAAACGAAAACTACCAGCTGACTCTGGCTTGTGCTGCACCGCTGCTGGTTACCGTAACCAAATCCGAAAAAGAGCCGCGCTTTGCCAGCATTAAAGGCAAAATGAAAGCACGTAAGGCACAGATTCCTACTCTGACCGTTGCTGACCTGGATATTGATCCTGCAACCGTAGGCCTGAAGGGCTCTCCGACTAAGGTTAAAAAAGCCTTCACCCCGACCCCGCCTGAAATCAACGGCGAAATCATTACCGAAGAAGATGCTGATGCAGCAGTAGATATGCTGTTTGAAAAGCTGGTTAAGGCAGAGGTTATTACCCGCTAAGGTGAACCATGCTGATAAAAGTAAACAGGCAGCTCTGCTGTGGCTGTGAGGAATGTGTGGCAGTCTGCCCGATGGGCGCTGCGACGCTGCGTGAGGGCAAGGCGCAGATTGATATGCAGCAGTGTGTCTGCTGCGGTGCCTGCATCCGCGAATGTCCCATGGAGGCAATAGCTATTGCCGAAACTGACGATACTGAAGATAACGAATAGGAGTGTGTAAATATGTGGGTTATTGCTGAACAGGAAAATGGTCAGCTGATGAATGTTACCTTTGAGCTGTTGGGCGCTGCCAAAGAGCTGTGTGCCAAGCTGGAGGAAAAATGCTGTGCGGTACTGGTGACCGCTGCTGCAGGCGAGCTGCCGCAGCAGCTGATTGCTGCCGGTGCTGATATTGTTTATGTTATTGAGGATGCTAAATATGCAGATTACGATACCGAGTTATATACCGATGCTATCTGCCAGCTGTCCCAAAAATATGATCCGGCTTCCATTATGTTCGGTGCTACCGATGACGGCCGTGACCTGGCTCCGCGTGTTGCAGCACGTCTGCATACCGGCCTGTGCGCTGACTGTACCGCTCTGGATGTAACCGATGATAAGCTCGTTGCCTGGACTCGTCCCGCATTGGGCGGCAATATCTGCGCTACCATTATCTGCGACGTTAACCGTCCGCAAATGGGTACCGTTCGTCCTAAAGTATTCAAACCGGCTGAATTGGATAACACCCGCACCGGTGAGGTTATTGCCTTCACTCCGGAAGCAGGCGCTGTAAGCCGTGTTGAACTGGTTAAAAAAGAAGCTCTGAGCAGTGAAAATGCTGTGAAGATTGATGAAGCCGATATGATTGCAGCAGGCGGCCGTGGCTTTGGCAGCAAGGAAAACTTTGACGTGCTGGAACAGCTGGCTGCTCTCTTTGAAAATTCCGCAGTAGCAGGCACCCGTGCCGCTATTGATGAGGGCTGGCTGACTCATTCCCAACAGGTTGGCCAATCCGGTAAATCCGTTACTCCGCATATCTACTTTGCCTGTGGCATCAGCGGTGCTATCCAGCATCTGTCCGGCATGAAGGACAGCGATATCATCATCGCTATCAACAAGGATGCAGAGGCACCGATTTTCACCGTTGCTCATTATGGCATCGTAGGTGATGTAAACGTAATCCTGCCGAAGCTGATTGAAAAAATCAAAGCTTACAAGGCATAATCCAATTACCTGATTTACAGGAGGCATTCTAGAATGTGGAAAACAATTTATATTGCCCACACTGAGGAACAAGCCAAAAAAATAAAGCAAATGCTGACGGAAAACGGCTTTTTGGTACAGCTGAAAAGTGCCGGAGGCAAGCATAATAAAGCTTATGAAATCTGTCTGCCGGTTTCGGAGGCAGAGGATGCCTATGAGGTTTTGTGTGAGAATAAGTTTCAGTACTGAGGAGGCGCAGTCCTGATGAAGAAAACTAAGATTATCTGTACAGTGGGTCCCAGCACGGACAATGTAGAGCTGTTGCGCAAGATGATGCTTGCAGGCATGGACTTGGCACGCTTCAACTTTTCGCATGGTAATCATGAGGACCATGGCAAAAGGCTGCAGCTGGTGCGTCAGGCAGCAGAAGAGGCCGGTAAGGTAATCGCTACGATTGCCGATACCAAGGGCCCGGAAATGCGCCTGGGCATGTTTGCCGAAAGCAAAATCGAGCTGAACGAGGGCGATGATTTCTGCCTGACTACTGAAGAATACCTGGGCGACCACCATATGGCACATGTCAATTATGCCGGTCTGCCGCAGGAGGTAGAAATCGGCAGCAATATTCTGCTGGCCGACGGACTGCTTTCCTTAAAGGTTGTACGCATTGACGGCTGCAAAATTTATACCAAGGTAGTCAACGGCGGTGAGCTGAGCTCGCGTAAGCGTGTGGCCTGCCCCGGTATCGAGCTGAAGCTGCCGTTTTTGTCGGAGCAGGACAAGGCAGATATTCTTTTTGCTGTCGAGCATGATATGGATTACATTGCGGCATCCTTCGTGCAGAAGGCCGATGATGTTATCGCTATCCGTAAAGTGCTTGAGGAAGCAGGTTCTTCCATCGGGATTATTTCCAAAATCGAGAATGAGGCCGGTGTGCAGCATATCGATGAGATTATCGGCGTATCTGACGGTATAATGGTTGCCAGAGGCGACCTGGGCGTAGAGATTCCGACCGAGGATGTGCCTTTGGTACAGAAGGATATTATCGCGCGCTGCAACAAGGCGGGCAAGCCTGTTATCACGGCTACGCAGATGCTGGAAAGTATGATTAACAGCTACCGTGCAACCCGTGCCGAGGCCAGTGACGTTGCCAACTCTATTTTTGACGGCAGCGACGTTATTATGCTGAGCGGCGAAACTGCCAGCGGCAAGTATCCGCTGGAGGCGGTGCAGACGATGGCTAAGATTGCCGTTCGCACGGAAAATGCGCTTGATTATGTGCATATCTTCCAGAAGAAGGGAATCAGCGAGCGCATCCATTCTACCGACGCTATCAGCCATGCTACCGTACAGATTTCTCAGGAAATAAAGGCCGATACTATTCTTACGATTACCGAATCAGGCTTTACGGCACGTATGATTGCCAAATATAAGCCTCAATGTACTGTTGTTGCTGTATCACGCTTGCCTGAGCGTGTGCGTGCGATGCAGCTTTATTGGGGTGTGTTGCCGCTTTTGGGGCCATACTCCACAAATACTGATGAAATGATTGAGCTGTCTTTGCAGTGTGCTCTGCATCACTCCGTAATTAAGGACGGCGCATCTGTTGTTATAACTGCCGGCGTGCCTATCGGTACTCCGGGCAGTACAAATCTGATTAAGGTGGTTACAGTGGGTACCAAGCTGCTCAGCGGTACCGGTATCGGCAGCAAGACTGTCACCGGCCGTATCTGCGTAGGCAGAACTGCGGCAGACTTCAAGGACAAGCTCCAAAAGGGTGATATCCTTGTAGTTGATGTGCTGAATGACGAGTTTGTACCGCAGGCTGCTGCCAAGGCAGCAGCGATTATCGCTGAAGAGGGCGGTCTGACATCCTCCACTGCTATTGTTGCCGTAACCTGCGGCCTGCCTGTCATTGTAGGCGCGGAGAAAGCAACATCCAAGCTGGCCGACGGTTTGCTGGTAACGGTGGATCCTGTTTCCGGTGATGTCTACGAAGGCGATATTAACCTGTAGAAATATGCTAACAGAACTTATTTTAGAAACATGTATTCCTCTGCGTGACGGCAGAGAACAAAACGCCTGCACAGCTTTTTCGGGTATTATTGCTGAAGCAGCAGATAATGAAGCATTACAAGCAATCAGCTGCTGTCTGCTGGTGGCCTTACGCCACCGGCAACGGCAGCTTTTTGCGGCTTGGATGCAGGCAAGCAGGCCGCGTCTGGAGCAGCTGCTGGTCAATCCGCAGCTGGCGCATCAGGGCGGCAGCGTTCTGTTGCGGCTGACGTTTGCCGTGTGCGACAGGCGTTTTGCTGAAGTGCGTCCTATGCTCGCACTGCTGGTGCGGCGTTGGCTGCGGACGCAAGCCGACAATACTGCAATGCTGCAGGAATTTATGGGCGAATGGCTCAGTTTAGCGGCGCGTATGGCACGCAGGCGGTGGCGCGAGGAAACCGCGTTTCTGCTGCGTGAGGCCGGGCGTTGGCTTTTAATGCAGCAGGATCTGCAACAGTTGGCGTGGAGCCTGCAGCAGTTGCAGCTGCATTTCGTCGTGTACGCACGCTGGGATGGCTTTGACAAGGCCTGCAGAATTTACAGAGAGCTGACGCTTTTGTATCGCCTGATGCTGCGGCGTGTGCCGAAGGCACAGCCTGAGCGGCAGACAGCGCTTCTGCAGCTGCTTGTGCGTCACCTGCGTGATGTAACCGCTAACGTATCGCGTTCGGCGATGCTGGATGATGCGGATATCTTCCGCCAATGGTACAGCTTTTTCTGGCAGCTGACTGCCGACGACAAGAGCGCCAGGGAGGAGCTGCTGCGGCTGCTGCAGCTTGCTATCACCTATTGGCAGCAGACCATGCCCAAAACCAGCCGCAAGCAGGCAGTACTCCTTAAGGATTTGCTGCAGCCAAATCTGATTGCCGGCCAATATGCTTTGTTATTACAAAAAATTATATAAATCCTGAAGACAGGAGGTAGAAAATATGTCAAAGATTGTCGTAGTAGGTAGCTGTAATATTGATATTACCGTTGAATGTGACCGCTGGGTGCATCCCGGAGAAACTATTTTCGGCAACCGCCTGACCGTTTCTCCCGGCGGCAAGGGTGCCAATCAGGCTGTTGCTGCAGCCCGCCTGGGAGCAGATGTTATGATGGTAGGCTGCATCGGTGATGATGTGTACGGTCAGCTTGTATTGAAGGCTTTAAAGGAAAACAACGTTGATTCCACCTATGTGAAGGTGCTGCCGGGCGAAAACAGCGGTACCGCGCACATTACCGTAGCGGAGGACGATAACACGATTATCGTTATCAAGGCTGCCAATGACCTGGTATCACCGTCGCTGATTGATGAAGCGTGGGAGGATATTCAAAAGGCGGATATGGTGCTTTTGCAGCACGAAATTCCTGCCGCTACTAACGCTTATGTTGTCGAAAAATGCGCAGCGCACGGTGTACCTGTGCTGCTGAACCCCGCACCTGTTGCTCCGGTGCCGCAGGCTCTGCTGGATAAGATTACTTATCTGACTCCCAACGAGCACGAGGCAGCAACATTGTTTGCCGGTAAGGGCAAGGCGGATATCCTTGACCAGAACCAGGGCAAGGTAATTATGACGTTGGGCAGCAAGGGTGTTGCCTATGCGGAAAAGGGCCAGGTTATTACTGTTCCCGGCCTTAAGGTAAAGCCGGTTGACACTACGGGTGCAGGCGACACCTTTAACGGTGCCTTTGCCGTTGCCCGTGCAAATGGCAAATCCATGCAGGAAAGCATCAGCTTTGCCAATGCTGCCGCAGCTCTTTCGGTGCAAAAGCTGGGAGCACAGGGCGGTATGCCTTATTTACATGAAGTAGAGGAGATGCTTAAGTAATGCAAAAGGGTGGAATGTTAAACAGCTCTATTGCGAAGGTGCTGGCTGATTTGGGCCACACCGACACTATCGTTATTGGTGACTGCGGTCTGCCTGTGCCTGCAGGCGTGCAGAAAATCGACCTGGCTCTGAAGCCGGGAACTCCCTCCTTCCTGGAGGTTGTTGAAGAAGTAGCCAAGAATATGGTTATCGAAAAGGTAGAAATTGCAGCGGAAATGGAAGGCAGAAATCCTGCTGTCTACGGCGCTATGAAGCAGCTCTTTACTAAAGAGCAGTGGATTATCGATGAAGACCATGAAGCCTTCAAGGAGGCAACCAAGCATGCAAAATGCATTATCCGCACCGGTGAAATTACTCCTTTTGCCAATGTGATTCTGCACAGCAATGTTTTCTTTTAAAAATTAGCGTAAGGTAGGAATAAGGAAAAGTATGGAGATTGAATTAAGAAATATCCATAAGGCCTTTGGTTCTAATGAGGTGCTCAAGGGTGTTGACCTGAAGCTTAAAAGCGGTGAGGTACACGCTCTGATGGGTGAAAACGGTGCCGGCAAATCAACACTGATGAATATCCTGACGGGTATTCACAAGCAGGATAAGGGACAGATTTTTGTCGACGGCAAGGAAATCAGCTTCAAAAATCCTCTGGAGGCAGAAGCTTACGGCATCGCCTTCATCCATCAGGAGCTGAATATCTGGCCGAACCTGAGCATTCTGGAAAACCTGTTTTTGATGCACAGCGTAACCAACGGCATGGGTATCCTGGATTTTAAGGCTATGCGTGCTATGGCAGAGCAGAAATGCCGTGAAATTGAAATTGAGCTGCCGCTGGATATGGAAGCCGGCGAATGCTCGGTAGGACAGCAGCAGATGACGGAAATCGTTCCTACCCTTCTGCTGGATGCCAAGGTTGTTATTATGGACGAGCCTACGGCGGCGCTGACCGAAAGAGAAACAGAAAAGCTCTTTGAGGTTATGCGCTCCCTGAAAAAACGCGGTGTAGCAATGGTGTATATTTCGCACCGTATGGAAGAGGTTACGCAGAACTGCGACACGATTACCGTTATGCGTGACGGCGTATCCGTTGCAACCAAGCCTGTTAAGGAATACAGCATGGAGCAGATTGTCCGCGATATGGTAGGACGCTCCATTACGGAATTTTATCCCGACCGCCGCAATAAGCCGGGCGAGGTGTTGCTGGAGGTTAATCACTTTGAGCAGCCGGGAGTTTTCCATGATATTAACTTTAACCTGCGCAAGGGCGAGATTTTGGGCTTTGCCGGCCTCATGGGCAGCGGCCGTACCGAAATCATGCGCGCCGTTTTCGGCGTTGATCCTCATGCAGGCGGCGAGCTGGTTTTCAAGGGCGAGCCTTTGAAGATTACCAAGCCTGAGGATGCTATTAAGGCAGGATTGGGCTTCGTAACCGAAAACCGCAAAACAGAGGGCCTGATTTTGGACTTCTCCATTTTGCGTAACATTGCTCTGCCGAGTGTTGATAGCTTTGCCAAAAGCGGTGTCATCAATTTTAATATTCTTAATGATTTTGCCGATAAAATGGCAAAAAAGCTGGGCGTAAAGACCAGCAGCCTGGTCCTTGAGGCCGGTGCGTTGTCCGGCGGTAACCAGCAGAAGGTGGTTATTGCCAAATGGGTTGGCATGCACCCGGAGGTCATTATTATGGATGAGCCTACCCGTGGTATCGACGTAGGTGCAAAACGCGATATATATGAGCTGATGAACGAGCTTACTGCAAGTGGCGTTTCGATTATTATGGTTTCTTCGGAGCTGCCGGAGGTATTGGGCATGAGCGACCGCATCGTCGTTGTCCACGAAGGCCGCATTGCCGGCGAGCTGCTGCACGATGAAGCAGACCAGGAAAAAATCATGACACTTGCAACGGGAGGGCAATAAAAATAATGGATGTAAAAGCAATCTTAAAAAAATCCGGTTCCATAATCGGACTCATTGTGTTGTTTGTGGTCATTTCCTGCCTTAACAGCAGCTTTATCGACCCCAGCAACCTGAAAAACCTGCTGCGCCAGGTTTCTATCAATGCCTTAATTTCCTTTGGCATGACCTTTGTTATCTTAACCGGCGGTATTGATTTGTCCGTCGGCAGTATTCTGGCGCTTTCCAGTGCACTCATGGGCAGCTTTATCAAGGGCGGCATGGATCCTGTATTCGGTATCGTGCTGGCCTGCTTCATCGGTGCTGCACTGGGCAGTGTCAACGGCCTGGTAATTACCTACGGCAAGGTGGCGCCCTTTATCGCAACCTTGGCTACTATGACCATTTTCCGTGGTCTGACTTTGGTATATACCAACGGCAACCCTATCAGCAGCCTGTCTGAGGATGACCGCTTCCTTGAATTCGGCCAGGGCTATGTTGCCGGTCTGCCGGTTCCTGCCATTATGATGCTGATTATGTTTTTCATTTTGTGGTTCATCCTGCACAAAACTCCGCTGGGACGCAAAACCTATGCTGTCGGCGGTAATGAGAAGGTTTCCTTCATTGCAGGTATCAAAATCAACCGCATTAAAATATTTGCTTATACCGTAACAGGTTTCCTTTGCGGTATGGCAGGCGCTATTCTTACCAGCCGTCTGAACAGTGCTCAGCCTACTGCCGGTACCGGCTATGAGCTGGATGCTATCGCAGCTGTAGTATTGGGCGGCACCAGTCTTTCCGGCGGTAAGGGCCGCATCTTCGGTACCATTATCGGTGCGCTGATTATCGGCACTCTGAACAATGGTCTGAATATCTTAAACGTATCCAGCTTTTACCAACAAGTTGTCAAAGGTATAGTAATTTTGCTGGCTGTGCTGATGGACAGAAAGAAAAACTAAGCGTGATGCGGACGTAAAGCACCATCCAGTGCTTTTCAGCCGCAGTCTGCTTAATTCAAGTTTTTGTCCGCATAGTAATTTCTAATTCCGGGAGGTATTTTTTCACATGAAAAAAATTTTATTGGTATTAACCTGCATTGTAGCAATGGCTATGATGATTGTCGGCTGCGGCGGCAGCGACAAGAAGGATGCTGCAAAAGGCAACGACAAGAAAATCACCGTTGGCTTCTCCGTATCCACTCAAAACAATCCGTTCTTCGTTTCCCTGGCTAAAGGCGTAGAAGCTAAGGCTAAGGAGCTGGGCGTAACTGTAAAGGTTGTTGACGCTCAGAACGATCCTGCAAAGCAGGCTAATGATATTGCTGACCTGCTGCAGCAAAACATCAGCGTTCTGCTGGTTAACCCTGTTGACTCTGATGCAATTTCTACATCCGTAAAGGCTGCCAACAAGGCTAACATCCCTGTTATCTGCCTCGACCGCAGTGCTAACCAGGGTGATGTAGCATGCCTGGTTGCTTCCGATAACGTAAAAGGCGGCGAAATGGCTGCTGATTACATTATCAAAAAGCTGGGCGAAAAATACGGCTTCGCGGTGGAAATAGTGCCGCCGGTAATGTATAAAGG
>ENA-OUQO01000653-OUQO01000653.1-human-gut-metagenome-genome-assembly--contig:-NODE-653-length-9999-cov-3.368061_pt1 | contig 9999 bp, 6 predicted proteins | sample MGYA00237944_ERZ548825 | MGnify/ENA primary metagenome ERZ548825 (study PRJEB26490, sample SAMN05194700) | human gut metagenome | biome: terrestrial biome; feature: human-associated habitat; material... | reverse complement strand
CACTCGCTATAAAATAACAACATTTTTAAGTGAGCAACGAAATCTTAAATGAAAGAGCCGTGTTAGCCTTGTCAAAAACGCTCTGCTTCTTTTGCTTCTTCTCCGGCTTTTCGCTACCTTTGTCAGCGGAAACGTTTCTCTCCCGAGTGTCGGTATATTGGTCAGAATTGGGCTGACCCAGAAGTGACCGCTGCTCGGGAGTTATTTTTTCGTCCGTATACAACACTTCCTCTTTTTGTGTAATCTTTGCATCTCCTCGTCTGCCGAATATTGTAGATATAGAGTTTACCTCCAAATTCCGACCTGTGTTCTTCACATCAACGCCAACGACTATGGTCTCTCCCTTGTCGTTTTTCATCGTTGTATACAAGCGATAACCATTTTCCTTTTCTCCGAATCGTGTTATGGCAAAAGGTTTCTGAATCGCATCAGGCAATTCCTCCCACTGCTTTTCTGTCAGCAAATGAGAAGCGTCTTTTCCTGCGTGCCGCGACAGCACTCCATACTTGATTGTGAAGCGGTCTCCAGTCAACCCAAGTTTCTTCATAAAGTCCGGTGTCTTGGCGACATCGAAGAATGCCATTTTGTATAATCTGGAAGCGGCCGACTTTCCCTTCTCATAAATTGCTTTAACCACATCCTTCAATTGCGGTTTTTTCTTATCCTCTTTCAGTTCCGCGTCTTTCTCCACCGCTTCCTCCTCTGCTTTTCTTTCCGCTTCAAGGCGCGCCTCCTCGTCTGCTTTCTGTGCGTCGAGTTCCGCCTCTATTCTGTCACGTTCTTCCACCTCAGCACGTTCGCGCTCTTCCTGCGCTTTTCTCTCAGCTTCGGCTTTTTCCTCGGCAATACGCTTCTCCTCTGCGGCACGTTGTTCCTCCTCCGCTTTGCGTTCAGCCTCAGCCTTCTTCTCAGCTTCTACACGAGCTTCCTCTTCAGCCTTTTCTTGGACAACACGCTCAGCCTCTTCAGCTCTGCGCTTCCGTTCTCCTGCTATAGCTTTCCAAGCATCGACCGTCCTCTGTGCCTCCGCCACTGCCGCCTCGTTTTCCTTGATTGACCGCAACAATTCTTCCGGCGTCTCGCCTTTCTCCTTCAGTGCCTTTGCCGCCTTCAACTTCTTCTCGGCATTGGCGAGCGATGCTTCCGCCACCTTATGTGCGGTTTCCTCGTTGCCCGACATCTCCACGAGACCGTCCCAAGCGGTCTCGGTGTCAACATCGTGGAATTGAGCGTTGCCTTTTTCATCTCTCGGAATACGCTCAAGCGCAGTCGGGGCGTGTTCTTCTGTCGGTTGCGCTCCTCTCTCCAATGCCTTATCCGAGGAATCCTCGGTGGCAAGCCTTGTTTCTTCCGCCTTTGGCGATGGCTCCTCTCTGTATTCCATCGCAGCCAACTCCTCCGGGGTGACATACAGAGTGCGCATAGACTCGCCATCATCCACATTGACAACGAACCTGCCGTCTGCGTCCTTTGGTGACACTATCTCTGCGTGCATCTTCTGCCCGTCTACAACGACATCAAACACGTCTCCTTGTGCATACTCTCTGCGCTCCTCCTCTTTAGGGGAAGCCTCCTCCGGCAATGGCTGTCCGCCTTCCGTGGCTGTCTCCGGTGCGCTCTCGGTGCTTTGCTCTGCCTCTCGTTTGCTTGCCTCGGCATCTCTCCTCGCTTTGTAATCCGCATACTGCCCGTTGTTGACGATCCTCTGCAATACGTCTTTCGGCACCAAAAACTGAGTGCCGTCAGGAAGCGTGGCTATGGCTGACTTACCGTCTTCGTGCATCGCCTCTATGGTGGCGATACGTCCGTCACCCAATTGTATCTGCATACCGACAGGGTTGGCTACGTTGCCCTCCAACCAATCCTTGCTTCGCTGGATGGTGTCCTGCATATGTGCGTTTATCTCCGCCTCTCTCTGCTCTGCCGTCTTGACCTCGCCAAGCGACTCTATGCCGTCAACCGCAGTTGGTGACACCATCTTTTTCTCTCCAGTAGCCGGATCGTATATGATGACGCTCTTACTGCTTGCGTCTGCGTCAATGCCGCTCCCGTCTCGTTTTCCTTGATTGACCGCAACAATTCTTCCGGCGTCTCGCCTTTCTCCTTCAGTGCCTTTGCCGCCTTCTCCCTTGCGATAGTCAGCGTGTTGCTCTGCGTCAACACTCTCACGTATGACTTCGGGCAATACCCTAAGCACTGCAAGATGCACATCCTTGCTCTCGCTCTTGCCGACTGCCTTCTCCGACAAGAAGTTGTTTGTCAGCAGTCTTACATACATCTTATGTCAACGATTCTGGCAATTTTGACAAAAAAGCACCTTTGCGGATGTTTTTTTCAGTAAAACGCATATATTTCTAACTCAAATTTTATACCTTTGCATCGTTGTTGAATGTCAGGGAGACTTTCCTATGTGTCATCCCGGGTTCACTTATATTGTTGCATCAATTAAGATTTAATAAGCATGAAGGCTAAACCTGATTTAAGTTTTTGGAAACTATGGAACATTAGTTTCGGTTTTTTTGGCGTGCAAATTGCATACGCACTTCAAAGCGCCAACATTTCCCGCATCTTTGCCACTTTGGGCGCTGACCCGCACAGTTTGAGTTATTTCTGGATTCTCCCGCCTCTGATGGGAATCATTGTGCAGCCAATCGTTGGATCACTGAGCGACAAGACTTGGTGTCGGTTCGGACGTCGAATCCCGTATTTGTTTATTGGCGCTACCGCGGCAGTACTCGTCATGTGCCTGCTTCCAAACGCAGGATCGTTTGGTTTGACAGTAAGCGGTGCGATGGTTTTCGGATTGGTGGCTCTTATGTTTCTCGACACAAGCATCAATATGGCAATGCAGCCGTTCAAAATGCTGGTCGGCGACATGGTTAATGAGAAGCAAAAGGCAAAAGCCTATTCTATCCAAAGCTTCCTGTGTAACGCAGGCTCTGTGGCTGGATATATTTTTCCATTCTTGTTCACGTTTATCGGCATTAGCAACACAGCCGAAAAAGGCGTTGTGCCTGATTCTGTAATTTGGTCATTCTATATTGGAGCAGCCATTTTGATTTTATGTGTGATTTACACAACTATGAAAGTACGGGAATGGAACCCGAAGCAATACGCAGAATACAACGGCGCAGTCATAAACGAATCTGAATCCGACAAAGACAGCGCATCTTGGATTTCCTTGTTGAGCAAAGCTCCATCCACATTCTGGAAAGTCGGGGTGGTTCAATTTTTCTGCTGGGCAGGATTCCTATACCTTTGGAACTACTCAACAGGCGCTATCGCCGAAACCGTATGGGACACAACCGACCCTACTTCCGCCGAGTTTCAAGAGGCAGGCAACTGGGTTGGAATCCTTTTCGCCGTGCAAGCTGTAGGAAGCGTGCTCTGGGCCATTGTCCTTCCTCAATTCAAAAACGCCAAAATGGCTTACGCTTTAAGTTTGGCTATCGGTGCGATTGGCTTCTGCATGATTCCGTTCCTGCACGACCAGTATATGCAATTCATTCCGTTCCTGATGGTTGGCGCCGGATGGGCAGCTATGCTTGCTATGCCATTCGCATTTGTAACCAACGCCCTGCAAGGATACGGACATATGGGCGCGTATTTAGGCCTCTTCAATGGAACAATCTGCATTCCTCAAATTTTTGCAGCAGTCTGCGGCGGTGGCGTCCTCAATTTGATTGGATCTCACCAAAGCAGCATGATGATTGTTTCCGGCGCATTGCTCTTAGCTGGAGCTATATGCGTTTTTGCAATTAAAAACAATAGATAACAGGATTCGGCTTTTTCGAAACAAGAGTTTCCAAAATGTCAAAACTGCGCTATGGAAGTCATTCATAAAACTTCCATAGCGCAGTTTCTTTTCAACGTTCTTCTAATAAAAAACAAGAACGATTTTCAGAGGAAACACCCCATAGTTTTACCGGATATCTTTCTGAATATCGAAAAACTTCACTACATTTGTAGAAAAATTTAGCATTATATGAAAAAACGCATTCTTGTCACAGGTGGAACAGGCTACATTGGCTCTCACACCGTAGTTGAACTGCAAAATGCAGGGTATGAAGTGGTCATCATTGACAATCTGTCAAACAGCAACATAGATGTCCTTGATGGAATTGAGAATATAACACACATCCGTCCGGATTTTGTAGAAGCGGACTGTACCGACATAGCTGCTCTCCGAAAATTGTTTGACACATATCCCGACATCTGCGGCATCATAAATTTCGCAGCGAGCAAGGCTGTCGGTGAATCTGTACATAAACCGCTGCTCTACTATCGCAACAATCTGAACACTCTCACCAACCTGCTGGAGCTGATGCCCGAATATAACGTCAAAGGAATCGTATTCTCTTCATCATGCACAGTTTATGGTGAGCCCGACAAGAATCCTGTTGATGAAAATGCCCCTATAAAGAAGGCGACTTCTCCATATGGCAACACCAAGCAAATCAGCGAGGAAATAATCACTGACGCAATCAATTCCGGCGTGGGATACAAGAGCATCATCCTCCGCTATTTCAATCCTGTGGGAGCGCATCCGAGTGCAGAAATCGGAGAGTTGCCGAATGGAGTGCCTCAAAACTTGATTCCGTATCTCACACAAACGGCGATAGGTATCCGCAAAGAGCTCAGCGTTTTCGGCGATGATTACGACACTCCCGACGGGTCATGCATCCGCGACTTTATAAATGTCGTGGATTTGGCAAAAGCCCATGTCGTTGCAATCAGCAGAATGCTTGACAATCCCGACACCGACCCGATTGAAATATTCAATCTTGGCACAGGTTCAGGCGTTTCCGTACTTGAGCTCATCAACACATTCGAGACTGCGACTGGAGTGGCTGTGCCACACAAGATTGTTGGACGGAGAGAAGGCGACATTGAAAAGGTTTGGGCAGATCCGCACAAAGCCAACACAGTGCTTGGCTGGAAAGCTGAAACTCCACTTGCCGACACTATGAAGTCTGCATGGAAATGGCAATTGCGCCTCCGTGAGAAAGGAATTATGTAAATAATACTTTTTATTTAACCGAACAAGCCTTCATCCATTTGCCGTTCCCAAGGATGAAGGCTTTTATAAAATTGCACTATACGGAATGATTGACAAAGAGACAGTAGACAAAATACTTGACGCAGCCGACATTGTAGACGTTGTTTCCGACTTCGTGCATTTACGACGTCGCGGCTCCAACTATGTCGGGCTTTGCCCTTTTCATAATGAGAAGACGCCCTCCTTCAGCGTCTCCCGATCAAAAGGCATATGCAAATGTTTCAGTTGCGGCAAGGGTGGCAGTCCAGTCAATTTCATTATGGAGCATGAGCAGATGTCGTATTATGAGGCACTGAAATATCTTGCAAAAAAATACAACATCGAGGTAAAGGAACGGGAGCTTACAGACGAAGAGAAGCAGGCACAGTCAGAACGCGAGAATATGCTGCTCGTGAATGATTTTGCACTGAAAAATTTTGAAGACAATCTTTTCAACACCGACGAGGGACGAAGTGTCGGCCTTTCTTATTTTTACGAACGCGAGTTTACCGACTCAACTATAAAGAAATTCCATCTTGGATACTCTATGGAAGGCCGATCGGAACTCTACAATGCCATCAAAAAAAATGGCTATAATCCGACGTATGCCATAGAGTCCGGACTGTGTATCAAGGGAGAGCACGGCGTATATGACCGTTTTAAAGGCAGAGTCATGTTCCCGGTGCTCAACATTGCCGGAAAGGTAATAGCGTTTGGCGGTCGCACATTGAAAAAAGACCCCGCTAAATACGTAAACTCTCCGGAATCAATTATCTACAAGAAAAAGAACGAGCTTTACGGATTGTACCAAGCCAAACAGGCAATTGTAAAAAAAGACAAATGCTTCTTGGTTGAAGGCTATACAGATGTCTTGTCAATGCACCAAGCTGGAATCGAGAATGTTGTGGCGTCTTCAGGCACATCTCTCACCGAAGGACAGATAAGACTGATTCACCGATTCACAGACAATATCACCGTATTGTACGATGGCGACTCGGCCGGCATTAAAGCCTCCCTGCGAGGCATCGACCTGCTTTTGGCAGAAGGACTGAATGTCAAAGTGCTTTTGTTGCCTGACGGCGACGATCCCGACAGTTTAGCCAAAAAGCACAACGCTTCAGAGTTTCAAGGATTTATTGACGCCAACGAGACTGATTTCATAAAATTCAAGACATCCATTCTTCTGGAAGGACTTGAAAACGACCCTATAAAAAAATCCGAGGCGATACAAGACATTGTAAAATCCATTTCTGTCATTCCCGAAAATATCACACGCGCCGTTTACATAAAAGAATGCAGCAAGCGCTTCGAAATTGACGAGAAGATACTTGCCGAAGAGGTGAAGAAAACGTCAAAGGGCATCAAGGCAAAAGACCGTTCTGGCAAAAGTACCACAGAACCCGAGACAACATCCTCTCCAACCGTACGCACAGAGCCGTCGGATGCGGCAACCGTCAAATCCAAATCGCTGAGGATGTACGAGACAGACATCATCCGATATATTGCCAAATATGGTATGTGCAATGAGTTGTTTGAGATTGAAAACCCAGATGGCGGATTCTCCAACGTCACGCTTGTGGAGGCTGTAAACGTCGAACTGACATCCGAGTCAATATCTTTCAGCGTACCGGCATTTAAAAAGATTTTTGACAGAGCGTTGTCTTTCCTCCCCGACTTCTATGCAGACCTGCCCGGCGAAGCAGATCGTCTGGACAAGGAAATGAAAGAAAAAGTGCAGATAGCGCAATTGTCAGACACCGTAGTTGGAAAAGCTAAAGAACGGTTGGTCGAGTCAATACAGAAAGATTTCAAAAACAAACTCATTGATTTTGAAAAAGAATATCTTGAAAAAAGACTGTGTTCAGACCAGGATGACGAAATCAGGCAAACGACGTTGGACCTTGTCATAGAAAAAGAGCCACTCAGCAAAGTGCACACGAGACTGTCCGATATGGAATCGGAATACGACCGTCTTCGTGACCTGGTGTCGTTGTCTCTCAACGTGTGGAAAGACGCACTGTTGTCTCAGCGCATCAAGGAAATTCAGGAAGAAATAAAGCACCTATGTCAAGCGTCAGGCGACATCAACAGAGTCGAGCATTTGATGCAAGAGCTGTCTCAACTCAGAGCAATTCGCAAACAATTGATAGGAGACCGTGTGATTATTCCATAACCTGCGCCTTGATATTTAATTTATTTAGTATTTTTGCATAAAACAAAAAGATTGAAGGAATGATACGACAATGGATTGCTGCAATAACTCTGGCCAGTTGCTCGGCAGCCGCTTTTGCCCAATTGAACCTGCCGACACGCAACATCGGCGGCGTCGACTATTATTACCGGATCGTGCAAAAGAAAGAGACTATTTACGGCATAGCCCGGGAGTTGAACATACCTAAAGAGGATATCGTAAAGTACAACCCTTCGGTTGCAACCGGCTTAAAGAAAGATCAGGTGCTTTATTTCCCGGTTGACGCATATGTCAAACGGCAGGCAGTCGTTCGTCCAAAAGAGCATAAGCACACAGTAAAAAACGGTGAAACGCTGTATGGCATTGCCAAAATGTACGGACTCTCTGTCGCCGAACTGCTGCAAGCAAACCCCCAAGCAAGGACCGGACTTAAAGCAGACTCTGTGTTGACAATTCCTGTCGGCAACGACAAGCAAGAAGCTGTGCCATACACCGTCAAGCCTGGCGACACACTTTATCGGCTGTCTGTGAATTTCAACGTCGATTTGAAAGATTTACTTGAAATGAATCCAGGTGTATCGCCTGAGAATTTCCAAGTTGGAATGACTGTGCTTATTCCTCCAAGCAACAACGCTAATAAAGAAAATGACAAGCCTGAAACGGTATTCGTACACGACAAAGTTGAAAAAGGCGATTCGTTTGAATCCATTTCCGAAGAATATGGAATTACAGAAGATCAGCTGAAAGAAGCAAATCCCGATGTGGACAAACTGAAACGTGGATCGTATGTGGTTGTCCCTATTGCGAATGAAAGCCAAACTGACTCAACCACGGTTGTCAGACAAGCTTTCCGCGAAACGTCAGATGTCAACATCAACGACTGCGTCAACATTGCCATTTTATTCCCTTTTGAGGCAAAGAATACCAACAAAAGCAAGCAGGCTTTGTTCTACCGCGACTTCTATCGTGGGGCATTGCTGGCAGTCAACGACCTTAAGACTAAGTCAAAATTGAACCTCTATGCTTACGATGTTACAGATGCCAACATCTCAACCGTCTTGAGCAAGAAAGAGATTGCCAATGCGCATATGATTTTTGCCCCTTCTGATGACAACTTGCTGAAAACAATTGTCGACTTTGGACAGAAGAACGGAATAAAGGTCATTAATTCCTTCTCAGTCAATAACGATATGTGTTACAACAACAATCGTTTTTTCCAGGTCAACACTCCGTCGTCATATATGTATTCTTCAGTAAGTTCTTATATCGAGAGCAATTATGCCAACTGTGAAATCGTTTTCTTAAAAGACGAGTCGGAAGACGACAAACCATTGATTGAATATTTAAAAATGACAAATCTGCCAAAGCAGACTGTCAACCTATCGGAGAGCAACGGCTTCGTTTGTCAACACCCCACGCTATTCGTTCCGACGTCAAGCTCCAGATCCGCATTAAAAAAGCTGAAATCTTTGGTCGATGAATTGGCTGCTGATCCTGCGAATGATGGAAAATTCAGCATTCTTGGCTATCCTGAATGGTCGATATACAACGAATATGAGAATTTCCTGCGCGCAAACAACGTATGCCTGTTCTCTCGCTATTCGATTGAAGGCAACAACAAGTTTGACAGCAAATACAAATATTGGTACGGAGAAAGCCCAATCAATTCAATCCCTAACATGAGTGAATTGGGCTATGACACGATGTCGTTCTTCATAAATGCTATCATTGCAAACGGCAACGACTTCAACAAGCCTATGCAAGCAACCGACGGTTTGGAAATCGGCATCAACATTGTGCGCACAAGCAGTTGGGGAGGGTTTGTCAACACCGCTTCATTTATTTACAACTACACGACAAAAGGTGTAGAAAAACATATGTTGAAATAATGAAAAAATACGTAATCGCAAGTATACTTTTGATATCAAGTCTGACTTCTGTCGCAGAGGACCACTATTCTGGAGCTTTCAGTATTGGCGCGAAAGGTGGGGGTTCTTTATCTCAAACCACGTTCTCACCAAGCGTGCCACAAAAGTTCCATTCAGGTCCGATGGCTGGTATCATGTTCCGATATATCGAAGAGAATCATTTCGGGCTTATTGGCGAGGTGAATTTCGAGCAACGAGGATGGAAAGAAAATTTTGAGGAAGCTCCATATTCATACAGCAGAGACTTGTCGTATATCCAAATACCCCTTCTGGCACATATCTATTTTGGTTCTGAGAAAGCAAAGTTTTTCTTCAACGCAGGTCCAGAGATAGGTTTCATGATTGCGGAAAAGACAAATTCTAATTTTGACATCAACAATTTTTCCTCTTTAGAGGGATTTCCTTCGGAAAATCGCAATACGGAACAATTCGCCATGCCCATTAAACACAAAGTGGACTATGGCATATCTGCGGGAATTGGTGCAGAATGGGCAATAAACCGTAAAAACTCCATACTTATAGAAGGCAGGTTCTACTATGGACTGAACAACATTTTCGGAGCCAATAAAAAAGATATATTCGCGGCCTCCAACAGCATCGGAATTATGGCGTCAATTGGATATTTTTTTCGCCTGAAATAACGGAACATACAGGGAATCAAGCAGTCATATCGTCACATCACGATATGGCTTTATTACTTAGAAGATATGAAAAAAGCGGTGACAATACCTATTTGTAGGTATTGTCACCGATTGGATTAAAGTTTAACTTTGCAAACAAAAAAGGATGTAATGGATAATTTTCACAAATATAAACCCACCGACAAGATGAGCAATGTTATC
>ENA-OUQO01000652-OUQO01000652.1-human-gut-metagenome-genome-assembly--contig:-NODE-652-length-10016-cov-2.699428_pt1 | contig 10016 bp, 10 predicted proteins | sample MGYA00237944_ERZ548825 | MGnify/ENA primary metagenome ERZ548825 (study PRJEB26490, sample SAMN05194700) | human gut metagenome | biome: terrestrial biome; feature: human-associated habitat; material... | reverse complement strand
GGTAGCCTTGCGACCGCCGCCTGTGGCGGAAAAAGGGAGCAAAGCGCTGTCTGAAATAAGGAACAAAAGGAAGCATATTTATGTGCAACGCATTGCGACTGTATTTCAGACGATAAACCTTAAAATTAAGAGCGTTGATGAGGGTTAGGGTTACGCACCGCAAGCAGTTGGCGAGGTAGAACTTTTCGCATCAAACAATCCCCATGCAGTAGGTTTTTCGGATTGACATAAAGTTTCCTATCTGTTAGTATGATATTGTAGGAGTTTTTGTACTCTTACAACATATTTTTCCCAAAGGAGGATAGAATTATGGGATTTTTAGATGGAAAAACCGCTGTTATTACAGGCGGAGGAAGGGCTGTTCTCAGCAACGGAGGTTGTGGTTCAATCGGATATGGCATTGCTGTTGCTTATGCAAAAGAGGGCGCAAACCTTGTTATTACAGGCAGAAATGTCAAAAAGCTTGAGGATGCCAAAGAGGAACTCGAAAGACTTTACGGAGTAAATGTGTTGCCTGTTCAGGCTGATGTCAGCAAGGACGGCGATAACGAAAAGGTTGTTCGGAATGTTGTTGACAGAGCTGTTGAAACATTCGGCGGAATTGATGTCTTGATTAACAACGCTCAGGCCTCTGCATCGGGTGTTACGCTTGCAGATCATACAACAGAGCAATTTGACCTCGCTGTTTATTCGGGATTGTACGCAACCTTCTATTATATGAAGGCTTGCTATCCGTACCTTAAAAAGTCAAAGGGAACGGTTATAAACTTCGCTTCGGGTGCCGGACTTTTCGGAAACTTCGGTCAGTGTGCATATGCAGCCGCAAAAGAGGGAATAAGAGGTCTTACAAGAGTTGCCGCCAACGAGTGGGGCAAGGACGGAATAAATGTCAACATTGTCTGTCCGCTTGCATGGACTGCTCAGCTTGAAAAATTTGAGCAGGCTTATCCCGACGCATTCAAGGCGAATGTAAAAGTGCCGCCAATGGGACATTTTGGTGATGTCGAAAAAGAAATCGGCCGTGCCTGTGTTGCACTTGCATCACCTGATTTCAAGTATATGAGCGGCGAAACCATCACCCTTGAGGGCGGAATGGGGCTTAGACCGTAGTTTTATTTCAAAAAAAATTCTTTTATTCTGTTATTCGGTAAATCATTAAATAAAATTAAAAAATATACTAATATGAGTATTGAATTTTTTGTTCATATGATGTAATATCGAGTTACGGAGTACATACAAAAATTACTTTGAGGTGATTGTATGGGAATTTTTGATATAAAGAACACAGATATTTTCAGCAAGGACTATGACCCTGCAAACGCATGGCTTGAGTATAACATTTTTAATGAATGTGTAAAGGACGAAAACGGAGAGTCATTTGATGAGTCCGATGAAAATAATTTTTGGGATTATTTGAAGAAAAACAAATAATAGGTTACAAACAGCGACCGCAGAGTGATATGCTTTGCGGTCGCTTTTATGTGTTGTTCACACACAAGGACACTCGGCATAATATGAGGGTGTAGAGAATAACTTGATTTACGGGTGTTGTGTATGAAAAAGAGCGACATAAGAACATTTGGCATAATCGGCGGTGACAAGCGACAGCTTTTTCTTGCAAAATCAATTTCTGACAGCTGTTACGATGTTTTGCTCGGCGGATTTGACAGTCTTGAAAGCCACGGTTCATTGAGCCTTTGCAATGTTAAAAAGGCAATTTCGGAAAGTGACGCATTGATTTTTCCGTTGCCGTCAATAAGGACAGACGGAACTCTTAACACTCCGTTTTCAAACGAGAACATTTTGCTTGACAGTGACGATATTGAAATTATCCTTAAAAAGCCTGTTTTCACCACGATGAAAAGTAGATTTTTAAAGGCATATCCAAGGCTTTCGGACGGTGAAATTTTTGATTACGGAGCAAGAGATGATTTTGCAATTCTCAACGCATTGCCTACGACAGAGGGTGCAATTGAATGTGCAATGCGAGAATATGAGGGAACAATTTCGGGCAGTAAGTGTCTTGTGACGGGATTCGGCAGAATCGGAAAAATTCTTGCTCACAAGCTTGTTTTACTCGGAGCAAATGTTACCGTGAGTGCAAGAAAGCCGTCAGACCTTGCATATGTAAAAACACTCGGCTACAATGCACTTAATACGGAAAATCTCAGAACGGTAAAGCGGTTTGACATTGCTTTCAACACAATTCCGAAGTTGATTTTTGACAGGGAACTTCTTATGAATACCGACACAAACACCCTTATTATAGACCTTGCGTCCCTGCCGGGAGGGGTTGATTTTGATACCGCCGAAAAACTCGGAATTTATGCCGTTAGGGCATTGTCGCTCCCTGGAAAATGTGCTCCGAAAACGGCAGGAGAAATTATAAAAACTACTGTATTTGACATCATCAAGGAGGTTTACAGGTGACAAAAGCAACCATAGGATTTGCAATGTGCGGTTCCTTTTGCACCTTTTCAAAGGCTTTTACGCAAATGCAGAGGCTTGTTGACTCAGGCTATGATGTTATTCCGATAATGTCGCAAAATGCCTTTTCAACATCAACTCGTTTCGGAAAAGCGGAGGAAACGGTAAAGAGGGCAGAAGAAATAACGGGCAAAGCTGTTCTGCACTCGGTTGTGCAGACAGAACCGATAGGACCTAAAAAAATGTGTGATTTGCTTGTGATTGCACCGTGTACGGGCAACACGCTTGCAAAGCTGTCGCTCGGAATTACCGACACGGCGGTAACAATGGCGGCAAAATCGCATCTGAGAATTTTAAGACCTGTGCTGTTGTGCGTTGCAACAAATGACGCTCTCGGTGCGTCGGCACAGAACATCGGCAGACTTCTCAACACGAAAAATATTTACTTCGTTCCTTTAAAACAGGACGATTGCATCAAGAAACCAAATTCGCTTGTGGCTGATTTTGATAAGCTTGAAGATTGCGTAACCCTTGCATTGCAGGGAAAACAACATCAGCCGCTTTTTTTATAACAGAACAACAGCCGTCTTGAAATGTAAATTTTCAAAACGGCTGTTATTTTATGTTTGGATTGTCTGTGCGACAGGTCAGATAATCAAGGCTTGTGCCGTAGTAGTCGGCAAGTTTAATAAGCAGGGAGAGAGGGATTTCTCTTTCGCCCCGTTCATATTTTGAGTACAGCGACTGGTCGCACATAAGAACCTTTGCAATTTCTTTTTGCGTAAGGTCGTTGTCCTCACGCAAATCTTTTATTCTCAGTTTCATTTCATCACCGAATAAATTATAAAATAGTACATAGTGTCCTATTGACTTTTAGGACGAATTGTCCTAAAATATAATTACCGGAAAACGGGAAAACAAACGGCATTGTCTTTGCGGTACTCATATTCATATAATCGCATTTATCATAAATTGTGTGTTATTGTTTGCACAAGTGTCCAACGAACTCAAAATACAAGATGATGATTGCTTTGGAAAATTTAATTTACTTTAAATCAGAGTGTTGCTTAAATAAAAATCATATTTTATCTGTATATATCTTGACAAATACCGCAAAATGCAGTAAACTAATGTCATAAAAATCCCGAAGAACATCTTCGGGACGAATAGCTTGCCGATTTAATTTCGTGTACAGCTTGGCGGATTTTTACTGTCAGTCAATCCCAAAATATAGTCAGTACTTGTGTGATAATGTTTTGCGAGGCAAATCAAAACAACGGTGGGGATATCACGCTGACCAAGTTCATAATTGCTGTAAACCTGTTGTGAACAATGCAGAATTTTGCTAACTTCTTTTTGCGTGAGGTCGGCATCTTCCCTCAGTTCCCTGATTCTTTTATACACAGAATTCACCTCGCATACAGTATAGCATACCGCAGATTGTTGTATTGCAATATACCGCAAAATGCAGTAAAACAGCAATGGTATTTTGGGTTAATTTTTAAATAATTATTCAGAGGGGAATGGTGTTTAAAATAAAAATATTAAACTTACACATCAGATAAAACAATAAAATGATGGAGGAAATTATGAGAAAACATTCAAAATTTATTACGATTTTGCTGTCTGCTTTGTTGGCGGTATGCCTTGTGCAGACAGTATTTGTTCAGGCATTTGCAACCGAAAACTCAGCAACACCTGACGAACCTACAGGCGACTTGCGTCCTGTTTCAATGAAAGTTGTTAAAGCACCCGAAAGCGTTACTGTCTTTCATGGTGAAATTTCAGACAGTAGTTTCTGGAGCAATGTTGTGTTGCATATTGTTTACAGCAACGGTGAAGAATATGATGTAAACTGTGACGGAATTGACAGCGAGGACGGTATTGTTCCGCCGATTGCCGAGACTTGCGGTTATGCTGGCAGAATAACTGTTGATTATTATTGCAGAGATAATACTGTCAATTTTACTGTAGATTATTGTTATGCCTCTTACGAAGATGGATGGTATGATAATACTATTTCAGCGGATTATTCTGTTAAGCAAGTAGCAGATCCGCATTCTATTACAAGACTTGAAGTTACAAAGCTCCCCGATATGGTATTCACAAAGCCCCTTTACACAGGCAGTCGTGCTGATATTTCAACTGAAGAGGAATGGAATGAGTGGGAGAAATCTCTTGATGTCAACAATTCTATTTCTAATCATATTGACGGTATGGAAATTACATTCTATTATGCAAACGGCGAAAAATGCAGTGTGGTAGCTAATAGTTCAAATCTTAAGATAATTGCTACTGTGCCATGGTATGCACTGTATGGAGTAGAGAATGACGATGAATACGGAAACAATCTTTATTTTGCCGTGACAGACGAGGGCGATTACAAATTTTCGATATCTTTAAACAGCGATGGAAGAGATGGAACGGTTTACACAGCAAAATCAGTTGACAATCCTAACCCTGCGGTCAAGCCGACAAGCACAGAGGACACTCCTGCAAAGCCTGCAAAGCCGAGCGATAACATTTCTTCCGCAACAAGTGATGTTGCAACAAATGACAATGCAAACAATAACAACAGCACAAACGGCACAGCCAACAACGGTGTTGTTGCAACAGGTAACTTTGCAACTCCTGCAATTATCACAGTAGTTATGCTTTCGGCAGTTGCAGTTATGTTTGTATTTAAAAGAAAAAGAATGTTTTAATTTTGTGTGATTGTGTGAATTGATTTTATTGCCATACAATTTTTCAAAGCACCTGACATTAATTTGTCGGGTGTTTTTTCTGTATGATGAATGTTGCGGTTCGCCGCTACAGAATGGCATTATCTTTGCGGTATTTATATAATCGTACTTATCATAAATTCTGTGCCGTTACTCGCGGGCGCCCAATGGGACGCCCCTACAGAATGGTATTATTTTTGTTCCTTTTATAAGGTTTGTATTACCGTAATGTTTGCATTTTTACTTTTTGGCGGTCACAGACCGTTGATACAAAATTAAATTTATAACAAAACTGCACAAAAATTTATGGATAAAGACAGCGTGGGGTATTGCTCATGCTGTCTTTTTGTGTTAAAATTGTAGATAACAAAATGAAATAACGAAGGATTTGTCTATGAAATATTGTTCAAAATGCAAGCGACTGCATAATGATGAAGAAACAGTCTGCAAAAACTGCAAGGCTCAGCTTAAAACAATAACCGATGAAAACACTCCCGTGTATCTGCTCACGGCATCGGGCTTTGAATTGCAGAGAGTTAAAGCCGCACTTGAGGACAGCACCGTTCCGTGTGACGCTACAATCAGAAAATGTGCTGAAAACAGATACAACGCAAATGCCGCAACAGGCTATGACAGTTCATCTTACGATGTTTATGTTCCGTATTCGGCTTATGAAAAAGCATTTGACACCTGCGTCGGAATCGGCGCAATTAAGCTTGAGGACGAAGAAATTCTTGACGGTGACGCGGAATATTCTGAGAATAAAGGCGAAACGCTTGATGATAAGTTCGAGAAGATGACAGGTGCAAAGCGTACTACATTCAGGGTTATAAGTGCCGTTATTTTTCTTTTGCTTATTGCGCTTGCCGTATTCGGTACAGATGCGATAATGAACCTTATTAAAGGATTTTTCGGATAATTCGGTATCCGATTTTGAGATAAAATGAGTTAAAAATGAATGAAATTACGGAGGATTTTTTACAATGAAACAGGAAACAAAGTGTTTGCATTCCGGCTATGTGCCTAAGAACGGAGAACCAAGACAGATGCCCATTTATCAAAGCACCACCTTTAAGTATGATTCAAGTGATGCAATGGGCAGACTTTTTGACCTTGAGGACAGCGGATATTTTTATACCCGTCTGCAGAACCCGTCAAATGATATGACTGCCGCAAAAATTGCCGACCTTGAGGGCGGTGTTGCCGCAATGCTCACATCAAGCGGTCAGGCGGCTAACTTCTTTGCACTTTTTAACATCTGCGAAACAGGCAGTCACATTGTTGCATCATCTGCAATCTACGGCGGTACATATAATCTGCTCGGTGTTACAATGAAGAAAATGGGCATTGATGTTACTTTTGTCGATCAGAATCTTCCCGAAGAAGAGCTTGCAAAGGCATTCAGACCAAACACAAGGGCAATGTTCGGTGAAACAATTACCAACCCGACCGTGTCTGTTCTTGATATTGAAAAGTTTGCAAGACTTGCTCACTCACACGGTGTTCCGCTTATTGTTGACAACACTTTTGCAACCCCTGTAAACTGTCAGCCGATTAAGTGGGGTGCTGACATTGTTACTCACTCAACCACAAAATATATGGACGGTCACGGTGTTTCTGTCGGCGGTGCAATTGTTGACAGTGGCAACTTTGACTGGCTGAAATATGCCGACAAATATCCGGGACTTACAACTCCCGATGATTCATATCACGGCATTGTCTATGCCGAAAAATTCGGCAAGCTCGGCTACATTACAAAGGCAACTTCTCAGCTTATGCGTGACCTCGGTTCAATCCAGTCACCGCAGAATGCTTTTTATGTTATGAACGGTCTTGAAAGTCTTCATGTGAGAATGGAAAGACATTGCAAAAATGCTCTTGAAATTGCAAGATTCCTCAAGGCTAATGACAAGGTTGCGTGGGTTGATTATCCCGACCTTGAAGATGACAAATATCACGCACTTGCTGAAAAGTATCTTCCGAACGGCTCATGCGGTGTACTTTCTTTTGCGGTTAAGGGCGGAAGAGATTGTGCGGTTAAATTTATGGACAGCTTAAAGCTCTGCGACATTGAAACTCATGTTGCAGACGCAAAGACCTGTATTCTTCATCCCGCAAGCCACACCCACCGTCAGATGACGGACGAACAGCTTATTGAGGCAGGTGTTGCACCCGACCTTATCAGACTTTCGGTAGGTCTTGAAAATGTTGATGATCTTATTGCCGACATCAGTCAGGCTCTTGATAAGATTTGATTTTCTTTAAAAGAAATTATACATAAAATTGCAAAATAAATTTACGGAGGGTTGAATATGTCAGCTTTTGTATCTGCGGTTATTGTTGCGGCAGGCGGTTCTGTGAGAATGGGAATTGCCGACAGCAAGCAGTTTATTCCGCTTTTGTCACGACCTGCAATTGAATACACCCTGAAGGCATTCCAAAAATGCCACCTTATAAAAGAAATTGTAATTGTCTGCCGTGAACAGGATAACGACAGAATCAATAAAATTATCGAGCTTAACGGTTTCAGCAAGGTTTCAAAGCTTGTCAAGGGCGGTGACAGCCGTGCCGACAGCGTGCGCAACGGAGTCGGTGCGTGCAGTGAAAACGCCAAATACTATGCTATTCATGACGGTGCAAGACCGCTTATTACTGTTGAAGAAATTGAGCGTGTTGTTGAGGCGGCTTTTGATACGGGTGCGGCAACTCTCGGAACTTCCGTAAAAGATACAATCAAGGTTGTTGACGGTTTCAATATTATAGAAAGCACTCCTATCCGTTCACAGCTCCGTGCCGTTCAGACTCCGCAGGTTTTTGAACGCGATCTGTACCGCTTTGCTCTTGAAAATGCCGGCGATAATCTCATCAACTTTACAGACGATTGCTCGCTTATTGAAAATATGGGCGGCGAGGTTCTTGTTGTAAAGGGCAATGAGGAAAATATTAAACTGACAACCCCGATTGACATTGTGATTGCCGAGAGTATTCTCAAGTCAAGACAGCAGGGTTGATTGTGCAAAGGAGATTTATATGAGAATCGGTCACGGATATGATGTGCATAAATTTGCCGAGAACAGAAGGCTGATAATCGGAGGCACAGAAATTCCCTTTGAACTCGGTCTTCTCGGTCATTCGGATGCCGATGTGCTTGTTCACGCAATTATGGACGCACTTCTCGGTGCGGCGGCTCTCGGCGATATCGGAAAGCTGTTTCCCGATACGGATGAAAAGTACAAGGGTGCAGACAGCATTCTTCTTTTGAAAGAGGTGTGCCGTTTGCTTGCCGAGTATAACTACAGAATTGTCAATATCGACTCAACCGTTATTGCTCAACAGCCAAAGCTGAAACCGCATATTGACGAAATGAGAAAAAATATTGCCAATGCCTGCGGAATTGATATTTCTCTCGTCAGCGTTAAGGCTACTACCGAGGAAAAGCTCGGCTTTACAGGCAGACTTGAGGGCATTTCCGCTCACGCAGTTTGTCTTATCGAGAAGTATTAAAAGTTACAGCTTCAAAAAATGCACATATTTTATTACATACATTCGACACCTTGTTCATATTAATGAACGAGGTGTTTTTTATGTTAAGAAAGGCATTTGTTTCAATAACATTGTGTGCTGTGCTTTTATTGTTGCAGTTTGTCGGATTAAAAGTGAATGCTCTCAGTGCGGACAGCATATCCGCTCCGTCTGCCGTGCTAATGGAATCGTCAACAGGCAAAGTTCTTTTTGAGAAAAATCCGCATGAGCAAAGACCGTGTGCGTCCGTAACAAAGGTAATGACGCTTTTGCTCGTCTTTGAGGCTGTTGACAGCGGAAAATTAAGCCTTGACGATGAAATTACTGCATCAGAACACGCCGCAGGAATGGGCGGAAGTGACATCTGGCTTGAAAAAGGCGAAACCTTGAGTGCGGATGATATGATAAAGGCAACGGTTGTGGTATCTGCCAACGATGCGGCAGTTGCGCTTGCGGAGCATATCAGCGGAAGCGAGGACGCTTTTGTTGAAAAAATGAACAGCCGTGCCAAAGAACTCGGAATGAACGACACCGTTTTCAAAAACTGTAACGGACTTGACGAGGAGGGGCATATAACCTCTGCCTATGATGTTGCGCTTATGTCAAGAGAGCTTACAAAGCATGAGAAAATTTTTGACTACACATCAATTTGGCTCGACAATCTTCGTGGCGGTAAAACTCAGATTGTCAACACGAACAAGCTGTTGAAAACCTATAACGGAATTACGGGATTGAAAACAGGCACAACCAACGATGCGGGTTGCTGTATGTCTGCAACCGCAACAAGGGGAGATGTTTCGTTGATAAGCGTTGTTCTCGGCTGTAAAACAGGCAAAGAGCGATTTGCAGATGCGGCGGCACTTCTTGATTACGGCTTTGCAAATGTTTCTGTAAAAGAATTAACACTTCCCGAAGATATGCCGAAAAGCATTGAAGTGAACGGCGGTATGACCGACAGCGTAAAGCTTGAATGTAAGGTTTCTTCAAAAATAGTGGTTGACAAAGGAAACGGTGCTAAAATTACAACCGAAATCGACCTGCCCGACAAGATTGACGCACCTGTTGAAAAGAATAGGAAGATAGGTACGCTTACATATCTTGTCAATTCAAAAAAGGCGCAGAGCTTTGATATTTGTGCAGGCGATTCTGTTCAAAAAACAAGCTTCGGCGCATTGCTTGAATATGTGTTCGCTTCACTGATTTCGCTTTGATTTTGTCGGAAAATCAGGCGTTTGTGCATTGTTATTAAAAGCAGTACAAAAAACAATGCGGGTTTATTTTAAAAATTCACAAATTGACCTTGCAAAAACGCTCATATTATAGTATAATAAAACAACAAAGATA
>ENA-OUQO01000649-OUQO01000649.1-human-gut-metagenome-genome-assembly--contig:-NODE-649-length-10068-cov-4.340158_pt1 | contig 10068 bp, 7 predicted proteins | sample MGYA00237944_ERZ548825 | MGnify/ENA primary metagenome ERZ548825 (study PRJEB26490, sample SAMN05194700) | human gut metagenome | biome: terrestrial biome; feature: human-associated habitat; material... | reverse complement strand
GCGCGAGGTGCTCGCGGCGGGGGAAAAGCTCAACTACGAGCAGGGCATCACCGTGGTGCTCATCACCCACCACATGAACGAAGCCGAGCACGCCGACCGCGTGATCGTGATGAACGAGGGCCGCGTCGCCATGGACGGCGCGCCGCGCGAGGTGTTCGCGCAGGTGGAAAAGCTCAAGTCCATCGGCCTGACCGTGCCGGACACGGTGGAGCTTTTATACGAGCTGCGCGGCGCGGGCTGCGACCTGCCGCTCACGGCCATCACCGTGGACGAGTGCGCCGACGCCATTGCAAGGTGCTTTGGAAAATCCGCAAAAGAGGACAACTGAGTTGAACGAGATCATTCGTATTGAAAATCTGACCCACACCTACGGCGAGGGCACGCCCTTCCGCCGCAGCGCGGTGGAAAATCTGTCGCTCGACATTTACCGCGGCGAGTTTCTCGGCCTCATCGGGCACACGGGCAGCGGCAAATCGACGCTGATCCAGCACCTCAACGGCCTGCTCGCGCCCACGTCCGGCACCGTGCTCTTCGACGGGGAGGACATCCACCGCAGCACCGCCGCCAAAATTTACGGCATCCCCCAGAGCGAGGTGACGCCACGGTTTCGTTCCAGCGCCAAGGCCATCAACTTTGGCATCATGTACGGCAAGGGCGCTTACAGCCTCTCGAAGGACATCGGCGTGAGCGTCAAAGAAGCAGACGCCTTCCTGAAAAACTATCTGGCCACCTTCCCGAAAGTCAGCGGCTACATGGACAAGACCATCTCCGACGCCCGGAACTGCGGCTATGTGTCCACCCTCTTCGGGCGCCGCCGCTCCCTGCCGGAGCTGGCCAGCAACAATCACAACATCCGGGCCAGCGGCGAGCGGATGGCCCGCAACACGCCGATCCAAGGCACCGCCGCCGACGTCATCAAGCTGGCGATGGTGCGGGTCTGGCGGCGTCTGCGGGACGAGAAGATGGAGAGCCGCCTCATCCTGACCGTCCATGACGAACTCATCGTCGAGGCCCCGGAGGCAGAAGCCGCGAAAGCCGCCGCCATCCTGCAGGAAGAGATGGAAGGCTGTGTCAATTATGCTGTCCCCCTGAGCACCGAAGTGCATCAGGGCAAAAACTGGCTGGAGGCCCATTGAACATGATCGTTTTAGGAATCGAATCCACCTGCGACGAGACCGCCGCAGCTCTGGTGGAGGACGGCCGGCATCTGCTGAGCAACGTCATCTCCACCAGCGTCAAGGAGCAGGCGCTTTACGGCGGCGTCGTGCCGGAGATCGCCAGCCGCCGCCACTGCGAGTTCATCAGCGCCACCGTCAAAAAGGCCCTGCTGGACGCCGGCAAGACCATGGACGACGTGGACGCCGTGGCCGTCACCTTTGCGCCGGGCCTCATCGGCGCGGTGCTGGTGGGCGTGAACTTTGCCAAGGGGCTGGCCTATTCTGCCAACAAGCCGCTGGTTCCGGTGCATCATCTGCGGGGCCACATTGCGGCCCTCTACCTGACCCACCCGGAGCTGAAGCCGCCCTTCCTCTGCCTTGTGGCGTCCGGCGGACACAGCCACATCGTGGAGGTGCAGGACTACACCCACTACCACATTCTGGGCCACACCGTGGACGATGCCGCCGGTGAAGCCTTTGATAAGGTTGCCCGCACGCTGGGTCTGCCCCGCATGCTCCTGCTGGGTCTGCAGCACCTGTTCGCCATGTTCGGCGCCACGGTGCTGGTGCCCATTCTGGTGCAGAGCTACGGCCTGCCGCTCTCCATCCAGACGACGCTCCTGTTCGCCGGCCTCGGCACGCTGCTGTTCCATGTGTGCACCAAGCTGAAAGTCCCCGCCTTCCTCGGCTCCTCCTTCGCCTTTCTGGGCGGCTTCGAGGCCGTGAGCAAGCTGGACGTAGGCAAGTTCTCCGCCATGAGCGGCGAGGAGAAGCTCCCCTACGCCCTGGGCGGCATCGTCATCGCCGGCGGCCTCTATCTGGTGCTGGCTCTGCTGTTCAAGCTGGTGGGCGCAAAGAAGGTCATGCGCTTCTTCCCCCCCATCGTCACCGGCCCCATCATCATCCTCATCGGCCTGAACCTCTCCGGCACCGCCATCTCCAACGCCTCCACCTGCTGGTGGCTGGCTCTGGTGGCCATCGCCATCATCATCGTGGCCAACATCTGGGGCAAGGGCATGGTGAAGATCATCCCCATCCTGCTGGGCGTGGTGGGTAGCTACCTGGTGGCGCTCATCGCCACCGCCTGCGGCGCGCACCTGCCGGATGCCAACGGTGTCATGCAGCCCCTGGTGAGCTTCGCCTCCGTGAAGACCGCCGACTTTGTGGGTCTGCAGCAGTTCGTCATCGCCAAGTTTGACCTCACCTCCATTCTGGTCATGGCGCCCATCGCCATCGCCGCCATGATGGAGCACATCGGCGACATCTCTGCCATCTCCTCCACCACCGGCAAGAACTTCATCGCAGACCCCGGCCTGCACCGCACCCTGCTGGGCGACGGTCTGGCCACCGCAGTCGCCGGCATGTTCGGCGGCCCCGCCAACACCACCTACGGCGAGAACACCGGCGTCTTGGCTCTGAGCAAGGTCTACGACCCCCGCGTCATCCGTCTGGCCGCCCTCTACGCCATCATCCTCTCCTTCTCCCCTAAGTTTGACGCTCTGGTCAACTCCATCCCCACCGCCATCGTGGGCGGCGTCAGCTTCGTGCTGTACGGCATGATCTCCGCCGTGGGCGTGCGCAACGTGGTGGAAAACAAGGTGGATCTCACCAAGTCCCGCAACCTCATCATCGCCGCCGTGATCTTCGTCAGCGGTCTGGGCTTCAGCTCCACCGGCGGCATCACCTTCACCGTGGGCAGCGCGGACATCACCCTCACGGGTCTTGCCATCGCCGCTTTGGCCGGCGTGATCCTCAACGCCATCCTCCCCGGCAACGACTACGAGTTCGGCACTGACCCCCAGGGCGACAAGTCCGCCGACCTGGGCAGCTACTAATATCCCATGCAAATAATAAAACCTCCGGCTTCAAGCCGGAGGTTTTATTATGTGCATATTTACTTCTTCGCCTTGCTGTCCACCACATCGCGGAGCAGGGCGGTAAACTCGTCCATGGACATGGCGCCCAGATCGCCGTCGGCGCGATGGCGGGGCGACACGGTGCCGTTTTCCATGTCGCGGTCGCCCACCACTACCATGTAGGGCACCTTCTCCATCTGCGCGTCGCGGATCTTCTTGCCGATCTTCTCGTTGCGGTAGTCCACCTCCACCCGGAAGCCCTGTGCCTCCAACGCCTTGGCAGCGTCGGCGCAGTAGTCGGCGGCGCGGTCGGTGACGGGCAGGAAGCGCACCTGCTCCGGCGCCATCCAGGTGGGCAGCGCGCCGGCGTACTCCTCAATGAGGTAGGCCAGCGTCCGCTCGTAGCAGCCCAACGACGTGCGGTGGATGATGTACGGCAGCGCCTTCTCGCCGTTTTCGTCGATATAGTACATGCCGAACCGCTGCGCCAGCAGCATGTCGATCTGGATAGTCACCAGCGTGTCCTCTTTGCCGAACACGTTCTTATACTGAATGTCCAGCTTGGGGCCGTAGAAGGCGGCCTCGTCAATGCCGATCTCGTACTTCACGTCCAGATCGTCCAAAATCTGCCCCATGATGCGCTGCGCCTCGTCCCACTGTTCCTTGGTGCCCTCGTACTTGTTGTTGGGGTTGGCGGGATCCCACTGGGAGAAGCGGAAGGTACACTTATCCAGCATACCCACGGTGCTCAGGAAATACTTGGCCAACTCCAGACAGCCCTTGAACTCCTCCTCCAGCTGATCCGGCCGCAGCACCAGGTGACCCTCGGAGATGGTGAACTGGCGCACGCGGATGAGGCCGTGCATCTCGCCGGAATCCTCGTTGCGGAACAGGGTGGACGTTTCGCCCAGCCGCATGGGCAGGTCGCGGTAAGACCGCTGCCGGTTCAGATACACCTGATACTGGAACGGGCAGGTCATAGGCCGCAGGGCGAAGCACTCCTTGCTCTCGTCGTGCGGGTCGCCCATAACGAACATGCCGTCCAGATAGTGATCCCAGTGTCCGGAGATCTTATAAAGCTCGCGCTTGGCCATCAGCGGCGTCTTGGTCAGCAGATAGCCGCGCTTTTGCTCGGTGTCCTCCACCCAGCGCTGCAAAAGCTGAATGACCCGTGCGCCCTTGGGCAGCAGAATGGGCAGCCCCTGGCCGATATAGTCCACGGTGGTGAAATACTCCAGGTCGCGCCCCAGCTTGTTGTGGTCGCGCTTGAGCGCCTCCTCCCGCTGCTTCAGATACTCCTCCAGCTCCTCCTTCTTGGGGAAGGCCACGGCGTAGATGCGCTGGAGCATCTTGCGGTTGGAGTCGCCCCGCCAGTAAGCGCCGCAGCACTGGGTCAGCTTGATGGCGTTGCCCTTGATGCGGCCGGTGGAGTCCAGGTGGGGGCCTGCGCACAGGTCCACGAACTCGCCCTGCTTGTAAAAAGAGATGTGCGCGTCCGCCGGCAGGTCGTTGATAAGCTCCACTTTATAGGGCTCGTCCTTCTCCTGCATATAGGCAATGGCCTCCTCACGGGGCAGCTCAAAGCGCTCCAGCTTCAGCTTTTCCTTGCAGATCTTGCGCATCTCCGCCTCCAGAGCGTCCAGATGCTCCTGCGTGAAGTTGAACGGTGCGTCAAAATCGTAGTAGAAGCCGCCCTCGATGCTGGGGCCGATGGCCAGCTTCACCTCGGGATACAGCCGCTTCACGGCCTGCGCCAGCACATGGGAGCAGGTGTGCCAATACGTCCTGCGGTAGTCCTTGTTTTCAAAGGTGTAGATGTTTTCTTCGCTCATGTTCGTATCCTCCTTTTTTCTTGGGGGTGACAAAAAACCTCACCCCTGACAAATTTCAGGGGTGAGGTAAAAATTTTTACTCCACGGTTCCACCCTGCTTACGGAAAAATTTCCGTCGCTCGTGTCCTCTGTAACGGGAGTACCCGTTCTGCTCGTCGCAGACAGCTCGGGAGTGGTACCGACCTCGCTTCACCGCAGGACGCTTTCAGCCGCGGCGTCCCTCTCTTTTGCGGCGGGGGAAAGATCTCTTCTCCGTCAACGCATTTTTTAGATTAGAGCATATTATAAGCCCCTTTTCCCGTCTTGTCAACGGATAAACTTCAAAATTTCCTCCGCTCTGTCCACCACCGTGGCCTTGGGGTCGATGGAAAGCAGTTTTTCCCTGCCCCGAAACCCCCAGCTCACGCCGATATAGTCCATGCCGCAGTTCCGCGCCGTTTGAATGTCCACCTCGCTGTCGCCCACATACACGGCACTCTCCCGCTTGCCGCCCATTTTCTCCAGCGCGTGGTACACCATATCCGGCGCGGGCTTGGGCGGCAGGTCGTCCCGCTGGCCGAAGGCCGGCACATCGGGAAAGAATTTCTCCGCCAGCGTCCTCGTGGTCTTCTCCGGCTTGTTGGACACGATGCCCACCTGGATCCCCGCCTTTTTCAGCGCCGCCAGCATCTCCAAAACGCCCTCATAGGGTCGGGTCTTCACGCAGTAGTTCGCCTGATACCACGCCTTGTACTCCCGCAAGATCTCCGCGAATTCCTCCTCGCCCACGGTTTCCGGCAGCGCGCGGCGCATGAGCATGGCCGCACCGTTTCCCAGAAAGGCGCGCACCTCCTCCAGCGTCCGTTCGCAGTAGCCATGCGCCCGCAGCACATGGTTCACGGAGTCCTTCATATCCTCCAGCGTGTCCAGCAGCGTCCCGTCCAAGTCAAAGAGCACTGTGCGCACCCGCTTTTTGCTTTTGTGAAACGCCGACAGATGCGGCAGCAGAATGCTCCCCAGAATCAGCACGATGCCCACACAGCCCAGCGCCGTCACCCGCTCGTGGAGCAGTATGGCTCCGAAAATGGTGGCAAAGGCCGGACTCAGGGCGCAGAAAAGGCTCGCTCGGTTGGCGTCGGTGCGGCTCTGCGCCACGGGCTGCAGGGTGTAGCCGAACCCCGTGCACACCACCGCCAGCGCCGCGATGATCCCCCACTCGCTGCCGGTCTGGGGCAGCCTCGGCATTTCAAAGATAAAGGAGGCGATGAGGGCATACAGCCCCAGAAAGCCCACCTCCAGCACGCCCAGCGTGAAGCTGTCTGCCCGGTGGCTGGTGCGGTCGATGGTGATGATGCCCACGGCATAGAGAAAGGCCGACAGCAGGGCAATGCACTCGCCGGTTCCCGGCCGGAACTGCCCGCCCTCCATGGTCAGCAGCGCCACGCCGCATATGGCCACGGCGGCGCACAGCAGGCTCATGGCCTTGGGCAGCCTGCGGTGGATGGCCGATTCCAGCAGCGGCACGATGATAATGGCCAGATTCTCCAGCAGCGACACCGTGCCGGAGTTCACCGTCTTCAGCGACAGCATCTCGCAGCTCATCACCATAAAAAAGATGAATCCCACCAGCGCGCCGCCCGCCACCGTCCGGCGATCCAGATGCCGTACCACTTTTTTCCCGAACAGCGCCGCCAAAAGCACAAAGGCCAGCAAAAACCGCACCGCCAGCAGGTTAAAAGCGCTCATGGTGCCCAGTCCCAATTTGTTGAATACGAAGGAGGTGCTGCGTGCGATGATGACCGACGCCATCAGCACCTCCGCTTTTCTCTCTGACATGGAGCTTACCTTCTTTTTTCCAGCTTCACAATGTATTTCTCGTCAAACAGCACCTTAAAGGGTCGGTAGGGGCATTCATCTCCCTTGCAGCCTTCCTCCTTGGCCTGGAGGCAGTCCCTATCGCAGTATTCCTGGCAGGTCGCCTGCAAGGCTCGCAAGGCCATGGCGCAGGACACGGAGTATACCTTGTCCCTTTTCCCGAATCTTGCCCCGCTCTGCGTCTGCTTTTTCAGCCGCTTCCCGATCTCTGCCTTCAGCTTTGCAATGCTTCCTGCGGGGATCTCCTCTCCGGCCAGCACCTCCGACTCCTCCGGCAGCAGGTTTTCCGTCATGGAATTGGAATTGCGCAGCCGGCTCACGCCCACGAATTCCGCCTTGCCGCCCTTTTTGAGCCATCGGAAATAGCCGGTGATGCGGGTGTCCAGATTCTTGTAAAATTTCCGGTCGCTGACGCCCCGCATGCCCACGGATTCCTCCCAAAGCTCTCGCTCCATGCCCCGCCGCACGGCCTTGCGCAGGCCGTTTTTGTCCGGATCATGCAGATATTTCCTGCAATCGCCCCAGTTGGCCGATCCGCTGCCGCTGGCCACCAGCTGTCCCGTGCTGCACTGGGCCAGATGGTTCTGCCGCCACAGGATGATGGTGTCGTTTTCCTTGATGCAAAGGGTAGTGACCCCCGGCTCGTTGGCCATGGCGCACTCCCCCGTAGCCCGCAGGCGGCGCTCCTCTCCCTCCGCCGTGTACGGCAGCCACCCCGCCTCCAGCGCGCTGGCCATCACCTCTTTGTCGCGGTTCCGTGTGAGCACCTGCCCGGGGATAATATTGGTGAGATAGGAGTCAAAATAGCAGGTCTTGTGGATCTTCACCGCCTCCGCCGGCTTCGTCGGATCCGCCGACGGGGTCGGGTCGCTGCTCAGGCCGTATTTTGCCTCGTTATAAAACTGCTTGCCGCTGTACATGGCCTTGCGGTGGTTGTGCCGCAGGAATTTGCTGTATGTCGCTTCCCAGTTTTCCTTCTTTCTGATGTGAGTGCCGAGCCGCTTTTCGTATTCTTTGTCCCGCCGGATGTCAATGGGCGTGTCGCTGCGCAGGAGCTTGTCTATCTTCTCGCTGAAGAACACCGGCTCCGTTTCCTTGTCGCCCATGCGCAGCTCCAGCCGCTGCCAGTCCCCGTTCGGCACATCCACGTCCTTGAAAAAGTCCTTGTCGATCTCGTCGGTGGTAAAGCGGTCTTCATAGTGTGTCGCCAGATTCAGCACCTTCACCACCCCCGACAGGATAAACGCCGCAATGTAGAGCACCCTGTCCCATACGCTGTCGCTGAACAGACTCCGAATATCCCCCACGAATCCCACCAGCGAGTATATGAGCAGCGCCAGGACAATAACAGAGAACGGGTTGATCCGCCGGAACGCCGTGTAGAAAAAGTAATCCACCTTGTTGGCCACAGGCACATACAGCGGGTGCATCCGCTGGGTCTTGTTCCCCAAAAAGCTCATGGTCTTTCCTCTCTCTTTCTATCTCTGTTCTATCTCCGCAGCAGCCGCCGTGGTGTCGTCCCGCAGCTTAAAGCGCGGCACGCGCAGCATTTCCCTGTCCTGCTCCTGCATATCATACAGCCTGTCCAGCAGCGCCTGCGCCCCCTGCTCCATGACCTGCCGGTGCAGCGCCGCCCCGTCCCATTGGGGCACAAACTGCATGAGCTGGGCAAAGCCGTCGGAGTAGGCGCATATCGAGCGGCACTCCCCCGCCGGCAGCTCCGCCGTCCTTGCGTGGGCAATGCCCGCCCCCGTGGGATCCAGCACCCAGTAGCCGTCCGGTCTGTTGTGCAGCGCGCGGTGTTTTTGTAAAATAGGCGACGCCCAGCGCCGCGCCTCCTCCATGGTGCAGCCCGTCTGCATCCGGTGCGCCGTCATCTGTTCCAGCGCCGCCTCGTCCAGCCGCGCCAAAACCTGATCCTGCCACACGAGGACGCTTCCGTCCGTCCTTTCCAGCGACGCGCCGCAGTCGCCCAGCTGAAACAGCTCCACCTTATCCCCTCGGCAGCGCCATATAGCGGCGGAGGCCGTGGGCATCGCCTCTTTCGGCCCCGTCCACCGGTGCAAAACGCGCTCCATCGCGCCGCGTACAAGGTCGGAGAGGGTGCCTTTTTCATCCGCCAGCATCTCCCGCAGCAGCCCCGCCGTCCGCTGGGCGAACCAATAGGCATCGCTCCGCGCGTCCATGTAGTTCCTGCCCGAAAGGTTCGTGGCGCCGTCAATGACGAACAGGAAATCCTCTCCCGCTCCCACGGCGTCCTCGTTGACCCGCAGTCCTGCGCGGGTCACGGTCTGTATGCTCCGCAGCATCCCTCTCACCCCCTTTTTTTCGATACACGGTCATTATATACTACGCCCCGCCGCAAAGTAAAGCCCAAATATTGCGGCGCCCCCGTTTCTGTGCTATACTTGAAAAAAATACAAAGAGGTGCTCTATGGAAGCCGTTTTGAAATATTTCAGTTCTTCCCGTTTTATAATCAGCCTGTGCATTGCAATAGCCGCTCTGGTGGTCTGGCTGCTGGTGCGCCAGATCATCCACCGCTTCGCGGACAGGATCACCTCCGCCGGTTCCCTCTCCGGCCGCCGTCAGACCTATCTGGCGCTGTCTTTGAACATCGTGCGGGGTCTTCTGGTGCTGGCGGCGCTGATATTGATCCTGCAAATTCACGGGGTGAACGTGTCCTCGCTGGTGGCCGGGCTCGGCATCGTGGGCGCCATTGTGGGTCTTGCGCTGCAGGATATGCTCAAGGACATGATTATGGGCTGCAACATCCTCACGGGGGAATATTTCGCCGTGGGCGATGTGGTAAAATATGGCGCTCTCACCGGCGAAGTGGTGCAGTTTTCTTTGCGCTCCACCAAAATTCGGGAGCTGGCGACAAACAACATCGTCACCGTTTCCAACCGGAACATTCTGGAAATTGCCAAGGCCAGTAACGAACTTTTTCTCACCGTTCCCACGGCTTACGAGGCCGATCCCGCGGAAATGGAAACTTTTTTGACCCGATTGGCGCAGGAGACGGAGGGTCTGGAGGGCGTGGAAAAATGCAGTATGCTGGGGCTTGCAAAGCTCAACGACTACTCCGTGGATTACCTGCTGGGCATCGTGGCGCCGCCCGCCATACACAACGCCGTGCGGCGGCGGGTCTTTGGGCTGATCCGCCACCGTTTTGCGGAAAACGGGTACGTTATCCCCTACCCCCAGATGGACATTCACACGGAAAAATGACCCCAAAAACCATTCCCATGGTGGACGGGATATAGGCAATCATATAGGCCGACATATAGAAAAAAAGCAGCCGAATGGCTGCTTTTTTTCTATTTTATTGTCAGCAGGGCGGCGGCCGCCGCCTGCCCCACCCGACGCCG
>ENA-OUQO01000645-OUQO01000645.1-human-gut-metagenome-genome-assembly--contig:-NODE-645-length-10127-cov-4.219718_pt1 | contig 10127 bp, 14 predicted proteins | sample MGYA00237944_ERZ548825 | MGnify/ENA primary metagenome ERZ548825 (study PRJEB26490, sample SAMN05194700) | human gut metagenome | biome: terrestrial biome; feature: human-associated habitat; material... | reverse complement strand
GTTTTGAAGGCGGCCCGATGCCTCTGGCGCGCCGTACCCCGAAGCGCGGCTTCAACAACATTTTTGCAAAGCCCTATGAGATCATCAACCTGAGTGCGCTCGACAAGTTCGAGGACGGCGAGACCGTTACCGCAGAGGCTCTGCTTGCTAAGGGTATCCTGAGCAAGTGCGCGTATGGTTACAAGGTGCTCGGTAACGGCTCTGTTACCAAGAAGGTCACTGTTCAGGCCGCTGCGTTTTCCCAGTCTGCTAAGGAAGCAATTGAAGCAGCTGGCGGAAAGGCAGAGGTGGTCTAAGTGATTCAGACGATCCGTAAGGCCTGGGGTATCCCCGAACTGCGCAGGAAGCTCGTGTTCACGATGCTGATCCTTCTGATCTTCCGCATCGGCAACGCGATCCCTGTCCCGTATATCGACACTGCCACGCTCAAAACGTATCTCGATACCATGAGCGGCACGGTGCTGGGCCTGTACAACGTCATGTCCGGCGGCGCGTTCGCTGAGGCGACAGTCTTTGCACTGGGCGTTCAGCCTTACATCAACAGCTCGATCATCATCCAGCTGCTGACGATCGCGATCCCCGCTCTTGAGCGTCTCGCCCGCGACGGCGGCGAGGCCGGCAAGAAGAAGATCGCCTCCATCACCCGCTACGCGACCGTGGCGATCGCCCTGCTTCAGGGCTTTGGCTACTACATGATCTGCAAGAACTACAACATCCTCGAGCAGCAGGGCATCTGGCCGGCGCTCGTGATCATCGTTTCGTTTGTTGCCGGTTCTTCGTTCGTGATGTGGCTGGGCGAGCAGGTCAATGAGTTCGGTGTCGGCAACGGCATCTCCATCATCCTGTTTGCAGGTATCCTGTCCCGCGTGCCCAACATGGTCACGATGGGTGCGAGCTACATCCGCACCAAGGGCTCCATCGGCTGCCTGTGGATCGCGCTGCTGATCGTCGGCATGCTTGCGATGGTCGTTCTGATCGTCCATGTCAACGAGGCCGAGCGCCGCATCCCCGTCCAGTACGCCAAGCGTCAGGTCGGCCGCAAGATGTACGGCGGCCAGGCATCCACCCTTCCCATGAAGGTGAACATGTCCGGCGTTCTGCCCATCATCTTCGCGCAGACCATCGCGTCCCTGCCCGCCACCATCTGGGCCTTCATCGGTACTCCCGAGGAGGGCACCGTTGGCCGCAGCATCTACAACGCGATCGACACCAAGTCTGTGCTGTATCTGATCGTCTACTTCCTGATGATCATCGGCTTCAGCTATTTCTACGCTACCATTCAGTTTAACCCCGTTGAGATCTCCAACAACCTCAAGCGCAACGGCGGCTTCATCCCCGGCTTCCGTCCGGGCAAGCCCACGTCTGACTTCATTGCCAAGGTTCTCAACAAGGTCACCCTTTTCGGCGCCATCTACCTCGGCATCGTGGCCATCTGCCCGCTGATCGCCGGCAAACTGCTGGGCAACTCCGGCCTCGCCATCGGCGGTACCTCGGTCATCATCGTTGTCGGTGTTGCACTTGAGACGGTCCGCGCGCTGGAGTCTCAGATGATGATGCGCCAGTACAAGGGCTTCCTCGAGTAAGAGAGGCGTTTCTATGAAACTGATTTTATTGGGCGCTCCGGGCGCTGGCAAAGGCACGCAGGCCGCTGTCATCTCCCGCGAGTTAGGAATCCCCGCGATTTCCACCGGTAACATTCTGCGCGCGGCCATCCAAGAGGGCACGCCGACGGGAATGAAGGCCAAGACCTATATGGACGAAGGCCACCTGGTACCCGATGAGGTCATCATCGGCATCATTAAAGAGCGGCTCGCCGAGCCCGATTGTGCGAAAGGCTTCATCTTAGACGGTGTGCCCCGCACGATCGCGCAGGCGGAAGCTCTTGAGGCAGCCGGTATCAAGTTCGATCATGTCGTCTCCCTGGAGATCGCTGACGCGACCATCATGGAGCGCATGAGCGGACGCAGGGTTTGCAGCAAGTGCGGCGCAAGCTACCACATCGTGGCAGTGCCGCCCAAAGCCGAAGGCGTCTGCGACGTCTGCGGCGGCGAGCTGGTCACCCGCAAGGATGATAAGCCCGAGACGGTGAAAAACCGCCTTGCGGTCTATCATAGAGAAACAGAACCGCTCAAGGACTTCTACCGCGAGCGTGGGGTTCTGTATCCGGTGGAGGACATGGGGCCGGTGGAGGCCACCTCCAAGGCGATCCTCGCAATACTGAGACAGGATGGTTAAGATATGATCATTGTGAAATCAGAGCGCGAGATCGAATTGATGCGCCGAGCGGGAAAAATTACCGCGGCTGCCCGTGCGTTAGCAGGGGAAATGGTAAAGCCCGGCGTAACAACCCGAGAAATTGACAAAGCAGTGTTCCATTTCATTCGTTCGCAGGGCGCCGAGCCGTCGTTCTTAAACTACAACGGCTATCCCGCCAGCGTGTGCGTGTCCGTCAATGACGAGATCATCCACGGCATCCCGGGTCCCCGGGTGCTCAAGGAGGGCGATATCGTCAGCGTGGACGTGGGCGCATACATCGGCGGCTTCCACGGCGACTGCGCAGCCACTTACCCCTGCGGAAAAATTTCCGAAGAGGCACAGCGGCTGATCGACGTGACTCGTCAGAGCTTCTTTGAGGGGATCGCGCAGGCCCGCGAGGGCAACCGCATCTCCGACATCTCCCACGCCGTGCAGGCGTATGTGGAGGCGAACGGCTTCTCCGTCGTGCGCGAGTATGTCGGCCATGGCGTCGGCAGAAACATGCACGAAGCGCCCGAGATCCCCAACTACGGGGCACCGGGGCACGGACCCAAGCTGATCCGCGGCATGACGCTTGCGGTCGAACCGATGGTAAACGCAGGCACCGCGGCCATCCGTCAGATGAGCGATGGCTGGACCGTCAAGACCCGTGACGGCAAATACGCGGCGCACTACGAGAACACGATCCTCATCACCGCCGGCGAGCCCGAAATTCTGACGGCTCCGGCACCGTAAGAGGACGCCATGGACATTGCGAATCTTGTTCAGGCAACTGCCGGCAGAGAGCAGGGCAAATACTTCTTCGTGCTGGAAACAGACGGGGAGTACCTGCTGCTGGCCGACGGCAAGAGCCGCAGGATCGAAGCGCCGAAGCGGAAAAAGCAAAAGCATGTCCGCTTCATCGCAGAGAGCGCGGCGCCTGTCGCCGAGAAGATCAGAAGCAAGGAAAAAATCACAAACAGTGAGCTTCGTAAAGCCATCGCCGCATACAGCGGCAAGGAAAATCCGGACCAGGAGGGATAACACTTGGCAAAATCCGACATGATTGAAGTGGAAGGCGTTGTCGTTGAGGCCATGCCCAACACCACATTCCAAGTAGACATTGGAAATGGACACACGATCTTAGCGCATATTTCCGGAAAGCTCAGAATGAATTTCATCAGGATTCTGCCCGGTGACAAGGTCACAGTGGAGATGTCTCCCTATGACCTGACCCGCGGCCGAATTACCTGGCGTACTAAGTAATGGAGGTTTATCGACATGAAAGTAAGACCGTCCGTGAAGCCCATGTGCGAAAAGTGCAAGATCATTCGTCGTAAAGGCCGTGTCATGGTCATTTGCGAGAATCCGAAGCACAAGCAGCGCCAGGGCTAAGACTTAATTGGAGGTTAAAAAGTATGGCACGTATTGCCGGTATTGACCTGCCCAAGGATAAGCGAATCGAAATCGGTTTGACTTATATCTATGGTATTGGCAGAAAGAGTGCTCAGGAGATCCTGGCACAGACAGGCGTGAACCCCGACACCCGCGTGAAGGATCTGACCGATGCTGACGAAGCCAAGCTTCGTGAAGCCATCGACCACAGCTACATCGTGGAAGGCGACCTTCGCCGTCAGACCGCACTCGACATCAAGCGTCTGAGCGAGATCGGCTGCTATCGCGGCACCCGTCATCGCCGCGGCCTGCCCGTTCGCGGTCAGCGCAGCAAGACCAACGCTCGTACCCGCAAGGGCCCCAAGAAGACCATTGCGAACAAGAAGAAGTAAGGAGGGAGAATAGAATATGGCAGCAAACAATGCTAAAACCGGTAAGAAGGTTATCCGCCGTCGCCGCGAAAAGAAGAACGTCGAACGTGGTCAGGTTCATATTCGTTCCTCCTTCAACAACACCATGGTCACGGTGACCGATACGCAGGGCAACGCCCTTTCCTGGGCTTCCTCCGGCGGCCTCGGCTTCCGCGGCAGCAAGAAGTCCACTCCGTTCGCCGCTCAGAGCGCCGCTGAAACGGCCGCTACCGCTGCGATGGAGCATGGTCTCAAGACGGTCGAGGTCTTTGTTAAGGGCCCCGGCCAGGGTCGTGAAGCTGCGATCCGTGCCCTGCAGGCTGTCGGCCTGGAGGTCACGATGATCAAGGACGTCACGCCCATCCCGCACAACGGCTGCCGTCCCCCGAAGCGCCGTCGCGTCTAATCGAAAGAGGAGGTAAAAAGCACTATGGCAAAGAATATGCAGCCGATCGCCAAGCGCTGCAAGGCTTTGGGCATTTCTCCTGCTGTGATGGGCTATGCGAAGAAGACCACCAATCGCAACCCCGGCAGCCAGATGAGAAAGAAGAAGAGCGAATACAGCCTTCAGCTTGCTGAAAAGCAGAAGGTCAAGTTCATCTATGGTATCCTCGAAAAGCAGTTCCGCGGCTACTACGAGTCTGCCGCTGCCGCCCCCGGCAAGACCGGTGACAACCTGCTCATCACGGTCGAGCGCCGTCTGGATAACGTTGTTTACCGCATGGGCTTTGCGATGACCCGCCGTCAGGCCCGTCAGCTCGTCAGCCATGCTCACTTCACCGTCAACGGCAAGAAGGTCAACATTCCTTCCTACCTCGTCAAGGCCGGCGATGTGATCGAGGTCGCGGAGAGCAGCCGCTCTTCCGAGGTCTTCAAGCGCCTGATGGGTCAGGACGCTCCCGTGTTCCTGGTCCCCACCTGGATGGAGCGCGATAAGAACAGCCTCAAGGGCACCGTGGTTCGCCTTCCCGCCCGCGAAGAAATTGATGTTCCCGTTGAGGAGCACCTCATCGTTGAGTTGTACTCCAAGTAATCGGCGGCGAGCCCTCAACAGACACACGCAGAATTTTGGTGTGGACTTTGAGACCACAGAATGGAAATGGAGGGTAACTGCATGATTGAAATTGAAAAGCCCAAGATCGAGTGCGTGGAAGACCCCGCGAACGGCACCTACGGCAAGTTTACCGTGGAGCCCCTTGAGCGCGGCTACGGTATCACGCTTGGCAATGCGCTGCGCCGCATTATGCTCTCGTCCCTGCCCGGCACCGCGGCGACCTCTATCAAGATCGCCGGCGTGCAGCACGAGTTCTCCACCATCCCCGGCGTCAAGGAGGATGTGACCGAGATCGTGCTGAACGTCAAGAGCCTCATCACCCGTCTGCACAATACCGACGGCATCAAGACCGTCTATATTGAGGCTGTGGGCCCGTGCGAGGTCAAGGCCGGCGACATCAAGTGCGACAGCGAGGTCGAGGTCCTCAACCCCGACCTGCACATCGCAACGCTGGACGCCGGTGCGACGCTCAACATGGAGCTGACGCTTTCCCACGGCCGCGGCTATGTGTCCGCCGACCGCAACAAGACAGCGCAGACGGCTATCGGCGTTATTCCCGTTGACTCGATCTACACGCCCGTGTACAAGGTCAACTACACCGTGGAAAACACCCGCGTGGGCAACATGACCGACTTCGACAAGCTGACGCTTGAGGTCTGGACCGATGGCACCATCAGTCCGCGTGACGCCGTCTCTCTCGGCGCTAAGATCCTCTGCGATCACTTCTCGCTCTTCACCGACCTTTCCGACGCGATGGGCAGCAAGTCCACCGTCGTGGAGAAGGCCGAGGCGCAGCGCGACAAGGTTCTCGAGCTGACGATCGAGGAGCTCGATCTCAGCGTGCGCAGCTTCAACTGCCTCAAGCGTGCCAATATCAACACGGTCGAGGACTTGATCTCCAAGACCGAGGACGAGATGATGAAGGTTCGCAACCTGGGTCGCAAGTCCCTTGAGGAAGTCATCAACAAGCTGGCGATGATGGGCCTGTCCCTGGCCAGCGAAGACAACAACTAATGACCGAACCCCTACGCCCACGCGTAGAACGACGGCCGACAACTTATCCTTACAAGGAGGAAAACCACTATGCCCGGAACTCGTAAGCTCGGTAAGACTACCGATCAGCGTATGGCGATGCTCCGTCAGCAGGTCACCGATTTCCTGGATAACGGCAAGATGGAGACCACGGTCACCCGCGCCAAGGAAATCAAGCCCGTGGCTGAGAAGATGATCACCCTCGGCAAGAAGGGCGATCTGGCAGCTTACCGCCAGGCGATGAGCTTCATCACCCGCGAGGATGTCTGCAAGAAGCTGTTCAAGGAGATCGCTCCCGGCTATGCTGAGCGCAACGGCGGCTATACCCGCATCGTTCGCACCGGCGTCCGCCGCGGCGACGCTGCGGAAACAGCGATGATCGAGCTGGTGTAAGCCAGCCGCCGCAGCCGACCGCTGAATACAAATAAAAAGCCCTTTTGTGTGGTAGATCGCGAAACCATACAAAAGGGCTTTTTACTGTGTCTGTGAGAATTTCAGAAGAGCGCGTGACCTCGCGCGCGATGACGTGTTCCAAAAGGGAGCAGATGCGCACTGCTCCTGCATGATGAGGAACGCATCCGCATAGGCTCTACCAAAAGGATTTGGGGAGGATATGCCGATGCGTTTTCATTTTGACCGCAAACAGAAGAGGGAAGGGGGGGCGCGAAAGCCGACGCGCTTTCTGGTGCTCCGACGCAAGTGGCTGACGCTTGCGGCGGCGGGGCTTGCCGTGATCGCTGTGTTTGCCGCTGTCAACTACCCCGCGGCTGTCAGTGCGGCGGCTTCCACGCGCCAGCTGCCCATCTACTGCGTGCAGCGCGACCAGAAGGTGTGCTCCATTTCCTTCGACGCTGCGTGGGGCGCGGACAACACGCAGAAGATCCTTGACGTGCTGAAGGAATACGGTGTGACGTGCACGTTTTTCGTCGTGGGCAACTGGGCGGATCAATATCCGGAGCAGGCCAGGGCCATCGTTGAGAGCGGCAACGAGCTTGAAAACCACTCCAACGCGCACGACCACTTCAACTCGCTCTCTGCCGATGCGATCATCGCGGACGTGAACACCTGCAACGACAAGATCGAAGCACTGACCGGCGTCCGACCGACGCTCATCCGCTGTCCGTACGGCGAGTACGATGATCATGTGATCTCGGCCATCCGCTCGATGGGGATGGAGCCCATTCAGTGGGATGTGGATTCGCTCGACTGGAAGGGGATCTCAGCGAGTGAGATTACCAAACGCGTAACGAGCAAGGTACAGAGCGGGTCCATTGTGCTCTTCCACAACGCGGGCGAGCACACGCCCGAGGCGCTGCCCGATATCCTCGACTATCTGCTTGCCGAGGGCTATGACATCGTGCCGATCTCAGAGATATTATTGAAATGCGAATGCACCATCGACCATACCGGACGCCAGTGCCCGGTGGGATAGAGCGGAGAAATGTCTCTGTCATAAAACCCCTTTCAAAGCGCAGTCCGATTGATGCAGCGTGTCGGATGAGCGCTGATCACAGCACTCGGTTTGCGCTGCCAAAGCATTGAAAAGAGCCCCGGCCGATGCCCGCTTGGGTGTCGGCCGGAGCTTTTTTCAGGCATTCTGTCGCGCGCAGCGCCTCGATCTCCGTTTCGCCGGATTTACGGATGCCGGATACCCGCTCCGTATTCGGGAAAAGCCCCTGCTTATCGGAATAGCGGAGCGTGGAGACGGGGAAGGCGAACATTTCCGCAGCCGGTCCGATGGATTACACAAAAAATCCTCCGATATTTTTTAAAAAATGCCTTGACTTAAAGTCAGGTTTAGGTTTTATCATCGATACAGCACAACAGAAAATCAGGCACAAGGAGTGTTTTACGATGGAAACGTTGAATATGACACAGGAATGGGACAAGGTGTTCCCGCAAAGCGACAAGGTCGACCACACGAAGGTGACCTTCCACAACCGCTACGGTATCACGCTGGCAGCGGACCTGTATGCCCCGAAGAACGCAGGGGGCAGGCTGCCCGCTATCGCCGTCAGCGGACCCTTTGGGGCGGTGAAGGAGCAGTCCTCCGGACTGTACGCACAGAAGATGGCGGAGTATGGCTATCTGACGATCGCCTTTGACCCGTCCTTTACCGGCGTGAGCGGCGGACAGCCCCGGTACGTGGCATCCCCGGACATCAATACAGAGGATTTCTGCGCGGCGGTGGACTTCCTGTCCGTGCAGGAGAATGTTGACCCGGAACGCATCGGGATCATCGGCATCTGCGGCTGGGGCGGCATGGCGGTGAACGCCGCCGCACAGGATACCCGCATCAAGGCGACCGCCGCTATGACCATGTACGACATGACCCGTGTGAATGCCAACGGCTATTTTGACAGTGAAAACACCGCCGATGCCCGCTATGCCAAAAAGCAGGCCATGAACGCCCAGCGCACTAAGGACTATTTCAGCGGCAGCTATGCTCTGGCTGGCGGCGTGGTGGATCCGCTGCCAGAGGACGCGCCGCAGTTTGTCAAGGACTACTATGCCTATTACAAAACGCCGCGCGGCTATCATCCGCGCAGCCTGAACTCCAACGGCGGCTGGAACGTGACCTCTTCGCTGTCCTTTCTGAATATGCCGATCTTGCAGTACGCTTCCGAAATTCGTTCCGCCGTTCTGCTGGTGCATGGAGAAAAGGCGCACTCCCGCTATTTCAGCGCGGGTGTCTACGAAAAGCTCACCGGCGAGAACAAGGAGCTGCTGATCATTCCCGGCGCCAATCACACCGACCTCTATGACCGCATGGATGTGATCCCCTTCGACAAGCTGGATGCGTTCTTTCGGGATAATCTTGGATAAAGGGAGCCTGTTCTCTTCAGCGCCGGATGGGACCCGTCAGTCCGGCAGATGGTTTGCCTCGCCCCGGATGCAGGATAGACTGTACTTGAATTTTTGCATTTCACGGATATAATCATAAGCAGAACAGATCATTCTGTCAACCTATCTGTGAGGAGATGCTACCATGAGAACAAAGCTGAAGATCACCGAAGGGATTTTCCCCATGCCGGTGCTGATGATCGCAACGTATAACGAGGACGGCAGCGTGAATGTGATGAACGCCGCCTGGGGGACCATGCAGGAGCGGGGAACGGTCGCGCTGAATCTGAGCGAGTCGCACAAGACCGTGCAGAATATCAAGGCGCGCGGCGCCTTCACCGTCAGCATTGCCGATGCGGACCACATGGTGGAGGCCGACTATTTCGGCGTGGAGTCCGGGAATCAGGTGCCCGATAAGTTTGCCCGCAGCGGCCTGACGGTCAGCAGAGCGGAAACCGTGGACGCGCCGGTCATCAACGAATTTCCCCTTTGCCTGGAATGTAAGTTCATCGAATATCAGGACGGTGAATACGGCTGCGGCGTCATCGGTCAGGTCGTGAATGTCACGGCCGACGAGCGCGTGATGGCAGACGGCAAGGTCGATATGTCGCGGGTGAATGCCATCGCCTTCGATCCCTACACCCACGGCTATTATAAGGTTACCGAGCGTGTGGGCGAAGCCTTCAAGGACGGGCTGAAGCTGAAAAAGTAATATATATGCCAATGAGGGCGCTTTCGCAAAGCGAAAGTGCCCTCGCTGCAATGCAATTCCAAGCTATTTTCCGCTATGCAGCCAGCATTCGTCGCTGTGGGCATAGATGACGCCGATGGCCTGCAAATAGGCATAAATGATCGTGGAGCCCACGAAGGTCATGCCTCGCTTTTTCAGGTCCTTGGAGATGGCGTCGGACAGGGGGGCGGTGGTAACGGCGGGGTCATTTTCGTAGAGGATCTTGCCGTCTGTCCAGCCCCAGATGTACGCATCAAAGCTGCCGTATTCTTCCCGGATGCTCCGGAAGATGCAGCTGTTTTTGATGCTGGCGCGAATTTTCAGCCGGTTGCGGATGATGCCCTCGTCAGAGAGCAGTTGGGCGATCTTTTCCTCGCCGTAGGCGCAGACCTTGTCCAAGTCAAAGCCGTCGTAGACCTTCCGGAAT
>ENA-OUQO01000639-OUQO01000639.1-human-gut-metagenome-genome-assembly--contig:-NODE-639-length-10219-cov-4.939787_pt1 | contig 10219 bp, 10 predicted proteins | sample MGYA00237944_ERZ548825 | MGnify/ENA primary metagenome ERZ548825 (study PRJEB26490, sample SAMN05194700) | human gut metagenome | biome: terrestrial biome; feature: human-associated habitat; material... | reverse complement strand
GGCCTGTACCTTCTCCACGTCGAATGCCACGCCCACGTGGGACTGGGTGGGCTTGCCGGTGGCCTTGTCGCACACGGCGCTGACCACCTGCCCCTCCAGCTCATCGTGGATGGCCTGCAAGTCCAGCGGCGCGGCGGGCTGCTCCTTGTACGTACACTCGATGGCCGACAGGTCGCGTCTCTCCAGATGCTGCTCCAGCGCCGTTTTCAGCGCGGTGCTGTCCAGCCGTTCGCCGTTTTGCGGCTTGGTGATATACAGCCCCTGGCCGTCCTCCAGCCGGTAGCCGCCGTCCACCACGGTGCAGTCCACCGTGTCGGCCAGTGTCTCGCAGGCGCTCTCCAGCTTGTCTCCGCTCACATCTATCTGCGGCACGGCGGACACGCCGCCTATCAGGCTGTGAAGATAGTCCCAGCCGCTCCGCGCCACGTCCAACACGCCGCCGCCCGCCGAATCACACCCGGCGGCCCGGCTGACGTACAGGGGCTTCACCTCCGCGCCCAGCTCCGCCAGCGTCACCTCGCCCAAAATATAGCTCTGCCGCGTCAGATCGATGACGGTGTTTTCCAGCACCGCCGTCCCCTTTTCCTGCCACAGCTGTTCCGCCTGCTGGGCGCTCATGCCGGACACGTCCAGTCCCAGCACCGTGGTGTTGGGGAACGCCCTGTGGCCGTACACCGTCTGCGCCACCACGCACAGCGCCGCGTAGCCCAGCACCAGCGCACCGGCCACGATGCCGATGATCAGCCCCGTCTTTTTCCCGGCGGGGCGATCCGGCTGCTCCTCCTGGGCGATGCGCTTGCCGACCGCTGTCTGCACAGAGGACATCCCGTTTTCTTCGTTCATCATGTCCCCCTCCTTTTTTTGTTTCTGCCGGCGTACCTCCGCCGGAGATACCATTATACAGCAGAAAATCAAAAAAAGGGTTACAATTCCGTTACGACATCCCGCCCACGGCAAACATCCCGCAGGAGGGCGTTGACCTGCTAATCGCTGAGCACAAGAAGCATCCCGGCAACCCATACATACTCTCTCCCATCATTTCGCCTTTTGGGTCAGCGTTTGGGTCAAGCCCCGCGACGGCGCAGAAATGACCACGCTGTAACCAAAGAATAGGCGTACCGCCTATCGACTTCCTTCAAAACAGTCAAATCCTGTGGTCGCGCACCCATTGGAGAAGCGAGTCGTAGTCCATTGTGCCGGAGGCAACGGATAATCCGACCTCCACAACCTCCTCGTTGGTACACTCCATGTGTATCCCGTTCACTTCCAGAAACGTCAGCATACACCACTTGCTTACTACAATCTCAAAAGCGCTTTTTGGCCACTTCTGCAAAAAACGATTGAAATAAACCGTCTTACCCTCTCTTCACCACTACTACGGCCTGACTTGGGCGATTTGGCAAAGCCGGACACAAAAAATGGACAAGACTTTCGCCTTGCCCAATCTGCACAAGCAATCTCCTCATCTTTATTCAATCTTAATACGTCGCAAATGTCCCTTATCCGCTCTTAAAATCTCCGGCTGTATAATATAACCATCACAGAAATAAGGAGCTGCCTTTATGCCGGAAGAGATCATTCGTCGAAAGCGCCGCCTTTCGTCTTTTCAAATTATCATATTAGGTTTTGCCGGGGTCATTCTGCTCGGAGCGCTGCTGCTGATGCTGCCGATCTCCACGACTGGAGGGAATGTAACTCCATTCAATGAAACGCTGTTTACAGCAACCTCTGCCGTCTGCGTGACAGGGCTTGTGGTGCAGGATACAGGCAGCTACTGGTCAACCTTTGGGCAGGCGGTTATTCTGGCGCTGATCCAAATTGGTGGTCTTGGTGTCGTAACCGTAGCAGCGTCGTTTGCACTGTTGTCCGGGCGAAGAATCTCTCTGATGCAGCGCAGCACCATGCAGGATGCAATTTCAGCACCAAAGGTCGGCGGAATCGTCCGCCTGACACGCTTCATCCTGCGAGGGACGTTTCTGATTGAGCTGCTGGGGGCGCTTGTCGTGCTGCCGGTGTTCTGCCGTGACTATGGATGGCGCGGCGTCTGGATGGCGATATTTCATTCCATATCTGCTTTTTGCAACGCCGGGTTTGATATTCTTGGGACAGAAAGCAACCGCTATCCATCTCTTACCGGCTACGCGGACAGCCCGGTAATCAATATCACGATTATGCTGCTGATCGTGATTGGCGGCATTGGATTTCTGACGTGGGATGACATCTTCGAAAACAAGTGGCGGTTTCATCGCTACCGAATGCAGAGCAAGGTGATTCTCGTCACGACAGGTCTTTTGATTTTTCTGCCTGCTGTGTTTTTCTTCTTTTCAGACTTTTCCGCGCTTCCCGCCGGAAACCGGCTGCTGGCATCCTTTTTTCAGTCCGTCACGCCGAGGACAGCGGGCTTCAACACGGTAAATCTATCCGCGATGTCCGGTGCGTCGCAGGGCGTGATGATCCTTTTGATGCTCATCGGCGGTTCTCCGGGTTCTACAGCAGGCGGCATGAAAACAACGACGCTGGCGGTCTTGGTTGCCAATGCCACTGCGACCTTCCGCCAGCGCGATAGTGCCCAATTTTTCGGACGCAGAGTCGATTGCAGCGCCGTCAAGACCGCCGCGACCATTCTGACGATGTATCTGGTGCTGTTCTTTGGCGGTGCGGTCTGTATCAGCGCATATGAGAATCTTCCGCTGTCTGCCTGCCTGTATGAAACGGCATCGGCGGTCGGGACGGTGGGATTGACACTTGGTATTACGCCGCAGCTGCGCATTCCATCGCAAATGGTGCTGATCTTGCTAATGTATCTGGGCAGAGTCGGCGGTCTCACCCTCATTTATGCGGCACTTTCCAGCAAAAAAGTGGGGAATGCAAGGTTGCCGCAGGAAAAAATTACGATTGGATAAGGAGCCTTTTCACATGAAAAACATTCTATTGATTGGCACAGGCCGCTTCGGACGGCATATCGCAGTACAGCTTTCTCAGCTGGGGCATCAGGTCATGGCGGTCGATACAAACGAGGAACGAATCAGTGATGTGCTGCCATATGTCACCAACGCACAAATTGGCGACAGTACAAACGCGGAGTTTCTTCGCTCTCTTGGCATCGGAAATTTTGACGTCTGCATCGTGACCATCAGCGGTAATTTTCAGAACTCGCTGGAAACCACCTCGCTGTTGAAGGAGCTGGGGGCAAAGTGCGTGGTGTCGCGTGCCGAGCGTGATGTGCAGGCAAAGTTTCTGCTTCGCAACGGTGCAGACCATGTAGTCTACCCGGAAAAGCAGGTGGCAAAATGGGCAGCGATCCGATACACTGCCGACCATATCTTCGACTACATAGAGATCGACGAGCAGCACGCCATTTTTGAGGTGGAAGTGCCGGAAGGCTGGGCCGGGAAAAGCATTGGCGAACTGGATATCCGCAGAAAGTTTGGAATCAACATTCTTGGCATCAAGCATTCGGGAAAAACCGACGTATCAATTACACCGGATACGGTGCTGTCCGGGGAAATAACGATTTTAGCATTGGGCGAGTACAAAGCGTTGCAAAAGTGTTTCCGAATCTGAACGGACGGTGAGAGTATGTGGAAGATGTCGTTTTGATCGCTAGGACAGCGTTAATGTTCCTGTTCGGCTGGTTTTTGATGAAGCGGCTGGATCGCTTTCTGGATGAAAATCAGAAGCGAATCGAGGAAGCGCCCGAACAACAGCAGCCTGAGCCGTGCGTGCATCTGGTCGGAAATATTTCTCCTGACAAACTTGAGGAAACGCTTTCCCGGTTTCGCAGCAGTCATGCCCATGTAGAAATCGTGATCTATGATTCAGAGCAAATTTCATTTCCGGACAACGAATCCGATTGGGCGCAGTAGAAATCTTCACATCTTGGTGCTATAATATCGTTTAAGAGGGGTGGTGAAAATGTGCAGAACAAAGGAAGCGAACTGCCAAAAGAGCATATTCTTGTGTGCCTGTCCTCGTCTCCATCCAATGAACGCATTGTACGAATGGCAGGGAAAATGGCACAGGCATTTAGTGGCAGCCTTACCGCGCTCTACGTGCAGACACCCGGAGACGCTGATATGAATGCGGAAGATACCGTTCGCTTGCAGGCGAATATGCGTCTGGCTCAGCAGCTTGGCGCAGAGATCGTCACAACGCATGGTGAAGATGTGGCAACACAGATCGCGGAATATGTGCGGCTCTCTGATGTGACCAAAATTGTGATTGGGCGAAGCGGCGTACAGCGGCGGCATTTTTGGAGTGAACCGACGCTGACAGAACGGCTCATTGCGCTTGCACCAGAGGTGGACATTCATATCATTCCGGATGTGGAAGCCTATAAGAGCTACCGCAGGAAACGGCTGCTTACCATCCGTCCGGCGTTTCCGACCGCATGGGAACTGCTTCTGACCATCGGGATTCTGGCAGCTGCGACGGTCATCGGATGGGTCTTTCTGCGGCTCGGCTTTGCAAATGCCAATATCATCATGGTTTACCTGCTGGGGGTGCTTCTGACTTCCGCTTTTACCAGCGGATATACCTGCGGTGTGCTGTCCGCTTTTTTGAGTGTCATCCTGTTCAATTATTTTCTGACGGAACCCCGGCTGTCTTTGGCAGCCTATGGCAGCAAATACCCAATAACCTTTGCCGTCATGTTTGCAGCGGCGCTTTTGACCGGTACGCTTGCCGCAAAGCTCAAAGCCCATGCGCAGCTATCCGCGCGGGATGCCTATCGGACAAAACTCCTTTTTGATATGAACAGGCAGCTTCAAAAGGCGGAAACATCGGATGAGGTCTATCAGATGACCGCGACGCAGATACAGAAGCTTATGCAGCGGGACGTTTTGATTTATCCGGCACAAGGCGACGCGCTGCTGGATGGGAATGTTTATCCGGCAGACGGAAGCAGTCCATATTGCATCCCGGATACTGACCAGGAACAGGACGTGATTCAATGGGTCTGGCAAAACCGAAAGCGTGCTGGCGCAACGACGCAAAACTTTCCAAAGGCAAAACGGCTGTATCTTGCCATTCGTACCGGGCAGCAGGTTTTCGGCGTTGTCGGGATTCCGATGGAGAAGCAAACGCAGCCTGACGCATTTACATCCAGCGTGCTGTTTTCCATTCTCGGCGAGTGCGCTCTGGCGCTGGAAAGCCTACGCAACGCCGAAGAAAAGGAAAAAGCCGCCGTCCTTGCAAAGAACGAACAGCTTCGTGCAAACCTTCTGCGTTCAATTTCCCATGACCTTAGAACCCCGCTGACCTCCATTTCCGGCAACGCGGATACGCTGCTGCACAGCTATAACGTGCTGGATGAACAAACGCGGAAACAGATTTTTACGGACATTTATGACGATGCGCAATGGCTGACGGGACTGGTTGAGAACTTGCTTTCCATTACAAAAATTGCGGACGGCAGCGTAAAACTGCACCTTTCTGATCAGGTCGTGGACGACATCGTATCGGAATCGCTCCGACATATTGACCGAAGGTCCGCAGAACATCACATCGCAGTGAATTGCGGAGATGTACCGTTGCTGGTTCGGGTGGATGCGGGACTCATCATGCAGGTGCTTATCAACTTGGTGAACAACGCAGTCAAATATACTCCGGCTGGCTCGAACATCCGGATCACGGCAATCCCGCGAGAAAATATGGCCGAAATATGCGTCAGCGATAACGGTCCCGGTATCCTGGATGAACTGAAGGAACGTGTTTTTGAAATGTTCTTTACCGGGGGCAATCCGATTGGCGACAGCCGCCGAAGTCTTGGACTTGGGCTTACATTCTGTCAAGCCATCATTCATGCCCATAATGGCGAAATGACATTGAAAGATAATTCGCCGCATGGCTGCATCTTTTCCTTTACAATACCGCTCAGTGAGGTGAACCTAAATGAATAAGCCGCTCGTCCTCGTTGTAGAAGATGATACGCCGGTGCGCAATCTGATCACAACAACGCTGAAAACCCATGAATACAGGTATCTTTCTGCGCAAAACGGCGCAAGCGCCGTGATGGAGGCGCTGTCTCACAACCCGGACATTGTGCTGCTTGATTTGGGACTGCCAGATATGGACGGCGTGGAGATCATCCGAAAAATCCGTTCGTGGTCAAATATGCCGATCATTGTGATCAGCGCCAGAACAGAGGATTCTGATAAAATCGTGGCGCTGGATGCCGGGGCGGACGATTATCTCACCAAGCCCTTTTCCGTGGATGAACTGCTGGCGCGGCTGCGAGTGACGCAGCGGAGACTGTCGCTGATGAAAACAGACGCAGCGCAGGAATCTCCGATTTTTACGAACGGTGCGCTGAAAATCGACTATGCGGCAGGCTGCGCATATCTTGACGGTGCAGAACTGCACTTGACGCCCATCGAATACAAGCTGTTGTGTCTGCTCTCAAAAAATGTGGGCAAGGTTCTGACCCACACCTACATCACACAGCAGATTTGGGGCAGCAGTTGGGAAAACGATATTGCTTCTCTGCGGGTGTTCATGGCGACCCTGCGCAAAAAGCTGGAACGCGGAAAAGACGGGCAGCAATACATACAAACGCACATCGGAATCGGCTATCGGATGCTCCGCGTCGAATAGCAGGGAGACTTTCAAAAAATCTATGAATCATTATGCTGTTGAAAACCTGTTTGGCATAGAAGGGCTGAACATCGCATGGTACGGTATCATCATCACATTTGGCATGATCCTCGGATTTATGCTAGCACTTCGCCGGTGCAAAACTTCTGGTCGCTTGCAGATACGCTGATTCCCAGCCTTGTTCTTGGACAAGCCATCGGACGTTGGGGGAATTTTGTGAATCAGGAGGCTTACGGAAATCTGATCACAAATCCAGATCTCCAATTCTTTCCGTATGGTGTTTACATAGAGGAACTCGGGCAGTGGCATCAGGCGACGTTCTTCTACGAATCTGCACTGAATACACTGCTGCTGATTGTCATGCTGATCTCCTATCCGCATTTCAGAAAAAAGGGATATCTGCTTCCGTTTTACATGATCGGCTATGGTGTGATACGCTGCTTTGTAGAGGGACTTCGTACTGACAGTCTCTATCTGATGCCAGGTGTCCGCGTGTCGCAGGTGTTGTCTGGCTGCCTGATTCTATTGGGTGTTTTACTTGTAGGTATTATTCGCAGAAGGCAGGATATACAGGCATGAAACTAATTTGCTCTTTATTTATCACATTCTTAAAAATCGGTGCGTTCACCTTTGGCGGCGGATACGCTATGATTGCGCTGCTTGAAAATGAGTTCGTTGAAAAGAAAAAATGGCTTGAAAAAAGCGAGTTTCTGGACATGGTTGCGGTAGCCGAATCCACGCCAGGACCAGTCGCCATCAACAGTGCGACTTACATTGGTTACAAAATTGCAGGATTTGCGGGTGCAACCATGTCCACACTTGCTGTCTGCATTCCATCTTTCTTTGTAATTTATGGTATCTCGCTGTTCTTTGATCAGTTTCTCAGTTTGCGCTGGGTTTCCTGCGCATTCCGCGGGATTCAGGTATGTGTGATCTATCTGATCCTTACCGCAGGGCTGAAAATGCTTAAAAGTATTGACAAAAACACACTAAACTTGACGCTTCTCACGTTGGTCATGGCTTCCATGCTCTGCTGCTCGATCACAGCAGTTTCGTTTTCCTCTGTGTTTTACATCCTGATCTGCGGCGCGGTCGGGCTTGTTGTTTTCTTTCTGCGAAAAATCCGGAAAGGAGATGGGAAAACGTCATGATATACCTGCGTCTCTTTCTGAACTTTTTGATGATCGGTGCCTTGTCTTTCGGCGGCGGCTATGGAATGGTTTCGCTGGTACGCGAAACGGTGCTTTCCAACGGCTGGCTGACAGAGAACGAGTTTCTGAATTTTATTGCCGTATCTGAATCCACACCGGGACCCCTTGCCGTGAATATGGCAACCTTTATCGGCTCAACACAGGGCGGAATCCTCGGTTCATTTGTTGCAACGCTGGGCGTGGTGTTGCCGTCATTTTTGATTATTCTCTTAATTGCATCCGCACTAAAGAATCTGATGAAATATGCACCCGTCAACGCCTTTTTATCGGGAGTTCGTCCGTGCGTTGTAGCGATGATCCTTGCGACCGCGCTCAGCATGGCGCTGTCTACGCTGTTTGGCCTCACAGATTTACAGGCCGGATTTGCGCCCGATTTGCGCTCTATCGCAGTATTTGCCATGCTCGGAGCAACGCATCTGATTTGTAAAAAAATCAGAAAAACAGCTCCATCGCCAATTCTGATGATCCTGTTTTCAGCAGGCCTCGGAATCTTGTTTTGGTGCATATTCTAGCATGGCGATTGATTTTATTTCCAACTTCAATAGCAATTCCTGCTGAACCGCGCTTATTTCATTGCGTATAATTTCGAGCGACATCACCCTTCATTCATGATGCCGCTCCGCACTTCGGCCATACCATTCTGCCACAAATGAGCTGACCATATTATATCAAATCACTTGGAAAAGAGTCTGGTACCTATATTAGAGTTTCCGGCACATCAAGATCTGCCGATGAAGCAATCTTAAAAGATTTGGAATTACAGGGAACGCATCATTCTTTTGATGAAATGGTGTGTATAGGGCAGAAATATGATGCTGCGAAGGCCGAAGAGCTATGTGCTGCAATCAAAAGATACATGGTTGAGGCTGTAAAAACCAAAAGTGAAAAAGAGAAGGTAAAGGATGTTACTGTAGAGAATTTAATTAATTGGAGTATTATCAAAAATGTGGATGGAACACTGGTTCCAACGAATGCATTTGTTTTATTGACTGATAACACATTTCCATTTGCAAAAATTCAGTGTGCATTATTTAAAGGTATAGAAAGAGTAGTGTTTATTGACAAGAGAGACTTTGAGGGTCCACTTTATGAGCAGATAGAGGAAGCCTATGAGAGGTTAGCAGCCATAGGGAAGAATGGGACACCGATTCGCCTTCATAAAAAGGATGACGTTTTATTTCGTGTACCTTTCTGACAGGAAACATAAGTGCGTTGTAACTGAAATGACACAGTTTCAGCCTATTATTGAATGCTTATCATTGTATGTAACTTAGTTAATCATTGCACGAATGGCTAAAATACAAGCTTTTTTGTGCAAAATAAATAAGAAAGTGTAGAGAGAAATAGATGAAAAAGGTTGTATTATTGTCGGGCAGTCCAAGACCAAATGGAAACTCCAGTATGCTGTGCGATGAATTTATAAGAGGTGCGGCAGAAGCCGGAAATAAAGCGGAAAAGATTTTACTTTCCCGAAAAAAGGTAGTAGGCTGCATGGGATGTAATGCCTGTTATCGTAACGGCGGGATATGCGCACAAAAGGATGATATGGAGGAAATTAAAAATAAATTGCTGGAAGCGGATGTAATTGTATTAGCTTCCCCTGTTTATTTTTATTCTATGACAGCACAGTTGAAGGCCGTTATAGACCGCACTTATTCTTTTTATCAGGAATTGGCAGGGAAAGAGTTTTACTTTATTGTCACATGCGCAGGCCCTGGCATGGAATATACGGAAACCATACTGGCAGCCCTGCGTGGTTTCACCTGCTGTGTGCCAGACGCAAAGGAGAGAGGCATTCTTTGTGCGACAGGCGTGATGGAAGCAGGTGAAGTGAAAGCAATCCCTGAATTTAAGCAGGCTTATGAAATGGGTAAGAATTTATAAGCAGATGATTTGAAAACGCAAAATATAAGAATGCCCTTATAACTGCAAAAGCAGTTGTAAGGGTGTTTTTTTGTAGATCAGCTTCTGGCCCGGAATTAAAGGGACTGTTCAGAAAGAGCCTGATCATGATCGGCGCATTCGGTATTGCAATGGTTGTTTCTGCAGAGCTGCTCGCCGTACCGCTTGCAAAGATCTTTGCGAGCTATGATGCCGCACTGATGAAAATGACCGTTTCAGGTTCTCGGATTTTTGCGTTATCCTTTATCTTTATGGGCTACGCTATTTATAGTTCGGGCTTCTTTACGGCACTGAATGATGGCTTAACCTCTGCACTGATATCCTTTCTCAGAACACTGGTTTTCCAGACAGCGGCCGTTATCTTCCTGATTGCAAAGCGCAAAAAATATCATTACTAAAAAGAAAAATCCCTGCTGCAGTTACATATGTAGCAGGTTATCCTTCATAAGGTGGACAAGATAGGTAAAAGCTGATATTCTGAAAGCGGATTCAAAGGATAAGGCGAGGGGGAT
>ENA-OUQO01000635-OUQO01000635.1-human-gut-metagenome-genome-assembly--contig:-NODE-635-length-10258-cov-3.581006_pt1 | contig 10258 bp, 3 predicted proteins | sample MGYA00237944_ERZ548825 | MGnify/ENA primary metagenome ERZ548825 (study PRJEB26490, sample SAMN05194700) | human gut metagenome | biome: terrestrial biome; feature: human-associated habitat; material... | reverse complement strand
TGGATATTCAGATGGACGGCATGACGGGACTGGAGCTGGCGCGTTCTCTGCGAAGCAAGGACGACCGTATTTCAATTATATTTGTGACCGCATGCGACAATTATCTTTCCGAGGGCTATGATGTACAGCCCATTCATTTTCTTCTTAAACCGATTTGCCGGGAAGCACTGGCAAATGCAATCCGTACGGATCTTAAATTGAATTACTTACCCAAAGCAGTCACGCTTAGCATCGGTAATAAGATACTGCATTTCTCCGTGTCGGAAATACGTTATGTAGAAAGTTATAACCACAACATAATCATTCATCAAAGTTCCGGAAACAGCAACACCTATTATCTTTCTCTTACCGAGTTTGAAAAACAGCTTCCAAAAGGCCATTTTTCACGTTGTCATAACAGCTTTCTGGTGAATCTGAGCAGAGTAAAGGAAATCGGACGGACGGACCTAACGCTTCGAAATGGTGATATGCTTCCTGTGGGGCGTACATATTATAAAGCCTTTCAAAGCGCATTTATACGATATATAAATCAATAAAATCAGCGGGTGTCATTTTCAAATGAATGACACCCGCTGATTTTATTATTTTTTCGGAATTCTTAAAGCGGTCTGAACAGTAAAAACATTTTCATCCGAAATAAAAATATCCAGCATACTGTGATATTTCTCTGCGACAGCGTTCATAAGCTTTAATCCAAAGCCAGGTACTGTCAAGTATTTTTCGCAAAAACGTCTCTGCAAAAATGAAGTTTTGCGCCGGGAAGTCCGGCGAGGGGGCTGCCAAGCCCCGCTTATTTGCCCTGTAGCGTATTCCGGCGGCGGTGTCAAGGGTGCCGCATCAGCGGCATTCATCGGAGTGACCGGTTACGGTCACGCAGACCCTTGACAGCGGCGGCGGGATATGCTACCTCATGCAATTTCGCTTTCGTAAATGCTGTCAGTCATGTATTTCATGCAAAGATACCGCTTTGATCCCCACTCCTTTCCCGACACGTACCGCAATCTGGCACAAACCAGCATCAGCGCAGACTTTCCGTCCGGAAAAGTGCCGACAACACGGGTGCGTCTCCGAATCTCACGGTTCATGCGCTCAATGACATTGTTTGTGCGGATCTTCAGCCAGTGCTGTGACGGGAAATCCATATAGGTCAGCGTTTCCTCAATCCCGTCCTCCACCTTTTTCGCCGCTTCCTTCAGCTTCATCGCGCGGAGCTGCTCTACAACGTCTTTTGCTTTCTTCCGCGCTGCTTCCTTGCTCTCCTGTGCATGGATTGCCTTGAGCATCCTTGACACCTCACGCGTATGCTTCCGTGGAATGACGGAGAACACGTTCCGGTAAAAATGTACTGTACAACGCTGGTATTTTGCCTCCGGAAAGACCTCTGCCGCGGCATTGCACATTCCGAGGCATTTGTCTCCAACCATTAGTTTTACGCCGTCCAGACCGCGTTCTTTGAGCCAGATAAGGAAGTGTTTCCAGCTTTCTGCATCTTCTTTCATGCCTTCTGCGGCTCCGATGACCTCACGGTAACCGTCCTCATCCACGCCGATTGCCACAAGAATGCTGACGTTTTCAAACTCTCCGCCCCAATTTCGCTTGAGATAAATCCCGTCCACATAAACATACGGATATTTCCCGGACAGCCGGCGGTTGCGCCATTCCTCAATATGTACATACGCTTTCTGATTCAGCTCACTGACGGTGGAAGCCGAAACACGGCTGCCCCAAAGGGCTTCCGAAATATCTTCCACGCGCCGTACCGAAACGCCGGCGAGATACATCTCGATCAGGGCTTCCTCAACCGAGCTTTCTCGGCGGCGGTAGCGCTCAATGATGGCTGTTTCAAACGGTACACCTTTCAGCTTCGGAATATTCAGCGTTACCTCTCCGGATGTGGTTGTCAGTTTTCGGCTGTAGTGTCCCGAACGGTACCCCTGCCGCGATTCAGTGCGTTCATATTTCGCCGCATTCGTCAATTCTTCTGCTTCCTTGTTCAACAGCTCATTCAACGTTTCCTCTACGCTGTTTCGCACCATTTCTTTCAATTCGCTCTTGACGGTTTCCTCGTTTAGTTGTATAATAGGCTTGGACATGTTCTCTTAACTCCTTTCGAATGTTTGTGTAGTGACTTCATTCTACCAGAGTTTTGTGAGCATGTCTACCTTTTTGCTCTTTTTTGATTTTGCGAAAAATATTATACCTTACCCAAAGCCATGACTTTCCTTTTCATCCTTTGTAGAAATATACTGCCCGTTCTTATCCTGTTTTGGCTCTTCAATAAACGAATTCTCACATTTTACGGCGAGAAAACCGTTTCGTTCCTCTGCCTTGAATCGGATAAAGCTTTTTTCCGTGCAGCGCGAGGCCGCCTCTATAGCATTATCCAACATATTCATAAGCAGCGCGCACAGTTCATTTTCGGAAATCGGAATCTCTGCGGACACCGAAGCAGTGGCATCAAATGATATTCCCGCCCGTGCCGCTCTGTAGGCAGCATCCTGCAAAATAGCATTGACAACGAAATTTTTGGAAAAGTGTGTTTGCGCCAGGTGCTCGCACTGTCCTCTCATATCCTGCAGCATTTTGCCCAGAGTTTCATAGTCTCCCTTTTTGTAAGCCGACTCCAAGGCAACAATTCTGTGTCTTTCCTCATGCCTGATTGCCTCACTTGCCCTCATTTTGCTTTCGATGGCACGATATCCGTCCAGAATCAGCTGATTGTGCAGGCGGAGCGCCTGTGTTTCCGTTCGCTGCGTGACAAAGGCGCACATCACTGCATATGTAGAAATTACAGCACAAACAGCAGTCAGCCAAACGGTAATCCAATACAAAAGTTCCCCATAATGCCCAAGCTCAACTGTATCACGGAACATCTGCACGATATATCCTGCAAGATACCCATTTACGGCGGCAGATATTCCGAAAGCAATCAACAGTGTAGTAAAGCTGACCGCCGTAGTGATTCCAAAATACTTCCAAAATTTCCGCTGTCGGTTCATTGCAAGAAAGAGAATCAGTAACAGTATAAAGAAGAAGCCAACCTCCCGGCGGATAAGAAAATCGACCAACCGGTTATTCAGGAAGAAATAGCCCATTCCCTTTGTAATCCACTGTGCCGTAAGACCGGCAGCCGCAAGAAGCAGCGGAATCAGACTCCAGTCGGGCTTTTTGTGTGCAACTCCCAAAAGAAATATACCCGCCACAAGAAGTGAAATCGCTGCGGTTACGCCGGCGGGAATTCCGTAAAAATTAGCATATGCATAGCTCTCAGTAGCATCGTATTCTACTGGTACAAAGCGAGCAGCCGGAGGAAACACCAAGCTGGTTGTACTTTTAACTACACATGTCATTGTGACATGGCATTCTTCATTTCTCGGCATAGGAATTACTGCCTGTGTCTGTCCCGCTGCCCCTGCAGGGACAGCGGACGAGGAGTGCCATACCTCAACTCCGTTGATACAAACCGTAAGCTCCAACCCTGCCGTTTCAAACACCAGATTCCCGTTTTCCTCTGTCGGCGGAAAAACAGTTTCAAGCCGAAAACTCTCCCCTGTTTGAGGCACAACGGTATAATCCAACGAACTTTCGGAGCCGTCTGTCTCAATTTTGACAGAAGACTGCCAATCAATATAGCGAATCGACATGTCCGTCTTAATAAAAAACTGCAGAAAACGCATTGTCCCCAAACAAAGCAGTATAAAAACGGCAGTACAAACAACCTGCAGGCAGCGTTTCATATTCGAAATTTCATTCCTTTCCATTCAACTTCATAACTCGGAGCGCCGAACTTTTCATCATTATTTTACTGGCTTTTTTCTCGTTTTGCAAGAGATATTTCACGCTTCACCCCGTCTACAGCGTAAACAACCGATATACAGCGTAAACGACACGACAGAGGCCGACATAATTTGATATAATGTAAGAGAGGAAGTATAACAGAATACTTTATGATTTGCTGCGTCAAATCCCCGCCCGAAAACAATCTTTCCCCCGTGAAAAGAAAAGGAGGACTCTCTATGTACAAAAAACTCATTCTGAAGCGCTCGCTATGCGCGCTGCTGTCGGTCATAATAATCGCAGCATGTCTGCCCCTGTCGGTCTTTGCCGCCGACCCGAGTGAGCCGCAGTTTTCATCGGATGCCGCTAATACTCTGATGAAAAACACAAAACCCACTGGCTTTGACAATACAACCAACCCTTACGGGTATAATGTCGGCCGTCCCTTTGCAATGGTTGAAAAAAACGAACTGCTTTATTTTGAGACATACGGCACGTCCGCAACAGGCAAAATTGCGGATGTAGGAACCCCGGAGTCTCTCAAGAACTTTATTTCCAAAAAAGGAACCGCTTCCGATGCCTCTCTGCCCAATATGGACATCAGTGCGCTTCAGACGTACTATGCGTTTGTCCAGTCCGTTTCCTTTGACCCGTTCGGCTCAGGCAGGAGAGACCATGTTGCCTATGTAGGTCTTGATAAGTCGGATAAGCAGGTCTATCTTCATATATATGATACAAGAACGGGAGAATATAAAGGCAAACAGTGGGTCGGCGAAATGAACTGGATGTTTGACAACAAAGGCCTTATTCGTGCTCTAAACCTTGAAACCAACGCCTATCTGAACATTACCGCAGGCGACTTTGACGGAGACGGCAAGGACACGCTGATCATCTATGTTCCGCACACAAAACGCTCGACAGGTTTGATGCAGACTTTTGATTACGAACCTTTTGTCGGCTGCTTTCTGTATGAATATTCCTTTACCGGCAAAAACAGCTTTGTATTATTAAATAACACAAGCATTATGGGAGAAGGCAAAAAACTCGGCTTCGGCAATGATATGCTTCATGACTCCTACAAAAAATTATATCACACCACTGTTGGAAGTCCCACGGACCCAGGGGCAAATGGTGACAGCATGGGTGGAAGCTCTGGCCCAACCTTTGACAACCGATTTCATAAGCTGGGCGTAGACATGGTGGTGGGCGATTTTAACGGCGACCAAATCGATGACATCGCCGTGCTGTCCTATTTCTTCATAAACAATGTAAACAGTCGCAATTTGAATTTATATCGTCCTCAGGTAAAAATTAAATATGGAAAAGCCCGCGGTAGTTCTTCCGGCGGAGGCTCCTCGTTTGTGGACGGCGACGCCGATGAAAAATTCTATGTTTGCCCGGAGGGAGAAGTCCGAAATAATGTTGTTTTTAATAGTAACAGCATGAACGCCTGCAGCATCACGGCAGGAGACTTCAACAACGACGGATATGAAGATATCCTTGTTGCGGGCTTACGTGCCAGTGTCGCTGGTATCACTTTGTCTGTTGCATCGACTTCTTCATCCGAAATTGCATATACAACGCTCCTTAATAACGGAAACAGAGGCTTTGTACAATCCGAATATAAGGTGATGGCTTCCAACGGTTGGACGAAGGCCGGTTCCAGAACTAAAGAAGTTGTTTCGCCTTTAGCGGTAGAGGCTGTTGCTTTTAACGGTGCGAGCGCCGCAGATTTCGTCTTTATCAACGGCACGCTGTACAACTATAATGCCCAGACCGGAGAACTTTACAAGCTCACTTCAAACGAATATTCTTTCCGCACAAACTCAAACGGCAGAACAAACAACTTCTGGTTTGAGGGCGAGATCGGCGGTAAGACAGAATTCTTCCGCTCGGTTGCCGTCGGAAACTTTGACGGCAACAATGCAGGACGTGAGCAGATTGTGTTTGTAACCTCTGCCGAAACCGGTAACGAGGATAAATATTCCTTCAGCAAGGGTATGATTTCCGCAACCTATCCGGATACAAGCGACAGCTATGAGGCGGCAAACGGCTTTGACCTGACATTGTCATACTGGAGTCCGAACGAAGCGTACGGTGATTACTACGGCTGTACGGCTCAGGTACTTCTCACCGCCTGCGACAGAAACCAGGACGGTGTTATAGCCAAATATAAGGGCGTAAGCTATGCCTACAGCGACCCGGAGGTCAAGGCAGTCATACAGGCTGCGCCGTATTTCTCCGCGCTGAGTGACTCCGGCGAAAACGAAACCGCATATACAATCACAGAGAGTTTCGAGTTGGAGCAGTCCTCATCGAACAATGTTTCCTTCAGCGTCGGAATGTCTTACTCTTACGGAGGGCTTCTCGCCCCCGTTGAGGTGAACATCTCGGCAGGCTACTCGCTTGAATGGAGCAAAACCTATTCCACGGCTCTGCAGAAGGAATATTCCCTGACGGTTAAGGCACGGGCGTACAACACGGTGCTTGTGTCCAGAACGCCTGTATTTATCTACGCCTATGAGATACTGGACGAAAACGGCAAATGGTCGGGAGATACCGCCATAACGCTTTCCATTCCGCAGCAGCCGGTATATCAGCAGCTGAGCGTTGACGACTACAACGGCTTTGTTGATGAGTATAACGGTTATATGAATAACAAGAACTATCATGCCGTCATAAGGGAATCGGATAAAACAGACAAAGATAAAAAATACTATTATCCCTTGGTAAAAATAGATAAAGCGGCAAACTGGCTTGACGGAAACGAGGGCAACCCGTTTATGTACAATCAGCTCGGCTGGGGCGTTTACAGCCATTTGGGTGCAGAGCAGCTCAGTCAGCTCGCCATTCGACTCGGACATAACGGCGGTCTTAACGAGGTTTCGTGGCAAAAAAGCAATATAAAATCCGTTTCCGAAGAAATGTCGCACGGTTTTTATTTCAACTTCTCCATCAGCTTCGGCGTGTTCGGCGACGGTATCCTATTCTCGCACGATGTGGGGTTTGAAACAAGCCTTAACTACAGCAACGGCTCGGGCGTATCCACCACAAAGACATCGTCCGAAGGCTGTACCGGCGTGGTCAATGATATCGACGGTCCGGATCTTGCCTCAAACGGAATCCCTCAAAACGTATACACGCAATATACCTTTGACTGGACGCTCGGTCAGTGGTTCCGACACCTTTACGGCGATGAAAACAACAAGACCATCTTTATAGGCTATAACTTGACAAATCTCAGTGCTCCTTCACCGGCAGTGGTCGACCTTGAGGCAGAACTGCTTGACGAAGACGAGATACGCCTTACTTGGTCGCAGCCCGATAAAACTCCCGGCTGGCCGGATGCGGAGGGCTACTATCTTTATCAAGTTGAAAACGGTGAATATAACAGGATTTCAAATCTTATTCCTGTCGGCACGACCTCTTATGACATTTCCGGACTTAAAACCAATACAGAGTACGAATATGTGCTTACAACCGTTTGCAAGGTAGACGGAAAGGATAAGGAAAGTGCCTGGTCAAACTCTGCAACCATAACAACAGCAAAGAGAGACTATAAGGTCAACTATAAAATCGACAACGAGAAAGCCGCTGATATCAGTGTGCGGCACCTCGGCAATGTTAATATTAAATCGGGCGATGAGATCAATGAAAGCGATATTATTAAAATCAGAGTTTCGCCAAAGAACCGGCACTTTGAACTTGTGTCGCTGACTCTTGATAACGGCGGAGAAGAGACTGTATTCAGACCCGACCTCAACGGCAACATAGAGTGTGCGTTTGCACTGGGCGGCGAAGCTAACATATTCGTATCCACACGAAAAACATTCGATTCGGCTGAGGTCATCTTTGTCGGCGAATATAAGAACGGCGAAGACCTTCTCGGAACAGTTACCGCAAAGGTCGGTGAAACAGGTCTGCCTGCTCCGGGCGGCACGGTGACCGGCGATGTAACATTTACCGCCGTTCCGCAAAACGGCTATACACTGAAGTCGTGGAAAATAACAGATGCCGAAAACAATACGGATATTGTTAACGCGGCAGGCTCAAATACCTACACGCTTACCCTTGGCTCAACAAGATACACCGTCGAAGCGGAATTTGAAAGAGTTTCCGAAACCGACAGACCCGTGAAGCTGACCTATTCCGTTGCAAGCGGCAACGAAACCGGTATGGCGGCAACAAAGCAGACCTATCAGTCCGGTACCGCTGTTCCCGTGGGAACGAAAATCAACTTCATCGCTCAGGCGGCAGAAGGCTATAGGGTGCAAAAGCTCGTTATCACCAAAAACGGAATTTCCGACACGGTAATAACAGATAACAGGCTTTACGATATGTACGAGTATGAGCTCACCGTTGATACCCAAACCGATATCAAGGTATACTTTACGGAGATCGAAAAATATACGGTCACAGTTGATATGCCGAATAAGAACGCCGAAATTACCGTTAAAAACGGGACATCGGATTTTGAAAGCGGTCAAAAGGTCAATTTCGGCGATGAAATCACCGTAACCGTCAAGCCGAAGGATGGATACCGTCTTGCCGACACAGAGAGCTGGTCCGATAACGGCGACGGGAGCTATACCTACGAGACCGGCAGAATCAAGATGGAAACGCATATCCGTGTGGCGGTAGAGGAAATTCCGGAATACACCGTCACCTTCCCGACAATGATTGAGGGCTGTGTGCTGACAGTGCGCAGCAAAAATGAAAAAATCACAAGCGGCAGTAAAATTCGTGAAGGCACAATTCTTGTTGCGAGTATCGTGCTTGAGCCGTCATATATCCTCAAAGGCTGGTACATCGGCGGCGAATTCAGTCCCGAAACCAACAAGACCGAAGTTTCCTTTACGGTGGACGGAGACACCCTTCTTTCCGTAATCGTTGAAAATGTAAAAGGCGACAAGGGTGATACCGGCATCGGAATCAAATCAGCAATTATTGACGAAAGCGGAAACCTCATTATTACTCTTACCGACGACACGGTGTTAAACCTCGGAAAGGTCACCGGAGATAACGGAAGTCAGGGCGAACAAGGTGTTCCCGGTGCCGCAGGAGTAGGAGTTAAATCCGTCGCAATTGATGAAAACGGAAATCTGGTCATAACACTTACAGACAACAGCGTGCATAACCTCGGAAAGGTAGTCGGAGATAAAGGCGAACAGGGCGTGAATGGCGTTGGTGTTAAATCCGTTATGATTGATGAAAGCGGCAATTTGATTATCACTCTTACCGATGAGACCGTACACAATGCCGGACGGGTGACCGGAGATAAAGGTGACAAGGGCGATACGGGCAATGTCGGAGTCGGTGTAAAAACCACCGAAATCGATGAAAACGGCAATCTAATCATCACCCTTACCGACGACACTGTGCATAACCTCGGGAAAGTAGTCGGTGCAAAGGGCGAAGCCGGTACTGCAGGAACCAACGGCATTAACGGTACCGGAATCAAGTCCGCTCATATCGACGCAGACGGTAATCTTATCCTCACCTTTACCGACGGAGTTATAACCAATCTCGGAAAAATCGTCGGAACGGACGGGAAAGATGGTGTCAATGGTAAAGATGGTACCAATGGCAAAGATGGCAAGGACGGAAAAGACGGTCTCGGTATTAAAGGATGCCGCATTGACGACGGTGGAGACCTGATAATAACCCTGACCGACAACACAACGCTGAACGCCGGCAACATTTCCGCGATCAGCGATAAAGTCAGTGTTTCCAAGCCTCTTGCAACCGCAGCAGTTTCTCTTTCCGGAGTGTCTCTTCTTTGGAATATTGTTTCGCTTGTTGCGGCGATTGTAAGGAAGAAAAAACTAATTTAATTCGGATGATTGTTCGAATTTAAGATGAAGAATTTGTGCAGACGGTGTCTGCACAAATTCCATGGTCTCATAATGTAGCAATTCTGGATAAGGTAAAAACAGAGGAGCAGAGGGAGTGGTATATCCGAAAAACGGCTGAAAATGGATGGTCGCACAGTGTATTGGTTCATCAAATTGAAAGCAATTTATACGAAAGACAGGTTATTGCAAACAAAGTTAATAATTTTGAAACGCACCTTGCTTCCCCGCAAAGTGAGCTTGCCGCACAGACAATGAAGGACCCCTATGTGTTTGACTTTATCCCGTTTAAAGAAGATATGATGGAGCGGGATATAGAACAGGCACTTGTGAAAGATGTTACAAAGCTACTGTTGGAATTGGGAACAGGATTCGCCTTCCTTGGAAATCAATATCACCTGAATGTGGGTGGAGACGATTTTTACATTGATTTGCTGTTTTACAATCTGAATCTTCGCTGTTATGTGGTGATCGAACTGAAAACCGGTGAATTCAAGCCGGAATATGCCGGGCAGCTGAATTTCTACCTTTCAGCGGTGGATGGGATTCTAAAAAAGGATGACGACCACCCCTCCATCGGTCTGCTGCTGTGCAAGAGCAAAAATGATCTAGTCGCTGAATACTCGCTG
>ENA-OUQO01000634-OUQO01000634.1-human-gut-metagenome-genome-assembly--contig:-NODE-634-length-10259-cov-2.512054_pt1 | contig 10259 bp, 12 predicted proteins | sample MGYA00237944_ERZ548825 | MGnify/ENA primary metagenome ERZ548825 (study PRJEB26490, sample SAMN05194700) | human gut metagenome | biome: terrestrial biome; feature: human-associated habitat; material... | reverse complement strand
GTTGTCATTGCGAGACCAGTCCTCACACTGGTCGCGGCAATCCGTATTCCACGAACCCATGAAAAAAGAAGGGCGATAGCCCTTCTTTTTTACTTCAAGGCAACCAAATACCCCATCGCATCGGTCAGTTCGGCATTTTTCTTTGCGTAATATGCGGCGGCAGCGGTGTTATGTGCGATCACATCGCTGTTCTTGGCGATGGTTGAGCCGATCTGCGAAATGCCTTCCAGTTGTATGACGGCGTCTGACGCGCTGTTTTCTATGCTGTATATCGCGGTCAAGGCGCTGTTCATCGTTTCGTTGAGCTGCGCCAATTCTTTCTTCATGCTGCACATGGCAGAGTACATCATATACTGATTGGACTTTATCTGTTCCAGCGAGTCGATTACTGTATCCAGTTGTTCAATGACGCGATTGGCGCGGACTTCCGACTCATACAGGTTATAGGCGCCGTTTGTCCCCTCCAGCTTTTCGCAGCGCCCGGACACAAGGTATTCATAGAAAGAAGACAGTGCGACCGCATTTTGGTATTTTCCAAAGATGATCCCTGCGGCATAAAGCTCATTGCGGGCAGTAATGGATTTTTGCAGCAGCTCCATCGTTTGCGCCGTTTCGCTATCCAATATTTTCTGCGCCTCTGAAGCTGGCGTGGGGCGTGCCACGGCTTCCGCGCATTTTTCCTCTACATCAGCCTCGGCCTCCGCAAGTTGCCGCTGTGCTTTATTCAGCGCCTCCTTTGCGGCATCTGCTTTTTTGCGCGCCTCATCAGCATCATGCTGCATTTCTGCCAGCAGTTGTTTCTGCTGCTCCTCTGCCTCTTTTTGTAAGCGGGCGACTTCTGAATCGTAAGCAGCTAAGGCCGCTTCGTACTGTGCGGTCAATTCTCGATTGCGTTCCTCGACTTTCTTCTTGTTGAACAAACCCGGCTTTTCCAACTCCGGCGGTTGGGGCTCCTGAGGCTGCGCAGCAGAGGGTATCTTAGGTTGTACTCTCCGCTGATTTTTAATAAGCGTGAGACAATGCTGATAGTCGTTTTCCAATGTTTCACTTTTTTCGGTGGCTTTCTCCACCTGTCTCTGGAATTTTCCTAATGCGGCGGTGCGTGTGTCCAAAGACGTTTTATAGTCTACCGCTTCGACCAATATGCCGTTTATAATTTTGTGAAAGTATACATCGGGGAGCTGCTTTTCTAATGTTTTGATATTGTTTTCAAGCTGAACAATGTGCAGAATATACGACTTGAGCAGTTCCGGGTCTGACCGGATAGCTGCCACCTTTCCTGCCGAAAAAGGCGAAGCGGCAGGTACATCAGCGGCATTGATGCACCGTTCCGTGACGACCTTCGCCTCATATTGAGCGGCCACGCAGCATATCCCCACATTGAGAGCGCCTCCTGACCGAAAGTAAGGCGCGGTGGCGGCCAACCCATCCGGAATAGGTGTAAGCGCCGTATAAAGCGCTGCCACAGCGGGGTCATTCTTTAAGGAATAGTATACTTCAGGCCACTCATGGTTGATCGTCTTCATCGTGATATGTGTTTCCCTAAAATGTAGTTGCCCTTTGAAATAAGGATACTCCAGATTCATTTTTTCGTACCTCCGAGCTGGTCTGCCTTCTTGCCGCATATCTTGCACAGTCCTACCGCCCGGCCATCAAAGGCAAGCGCTTCATCGTAGGTGGAAAAGAACCTGACATGGTATGGGAGTCTTTCGCTTTCTTTGCACAGTCCCTTGATATGCAGCCGATGGGTGTTTTCGTTATAAAAAAACTGCATTTACAGTCCCCTTTCTTTGCGTTATGGCTTTGTAATCTCTGCTGATCACAATTATACATCCTTAAAATCCCTGCGTCAACAAAATCACATCTTTAATACCCCGAAATGCCGCGCATAAAGAATTATACTATACGCAGCGAGGTGGTTTTATGGATTACTTGGCGTTCTCCACCACCACGGCCCGCGCCTTGGCCAGCTTCAGGTCGTGGCGCAGGCGCAGGGGCGGCAGCTGCTGGCGCAGCAGCTCCACGGACAGGCCGTACTGCTTGGACAGCTCGGCGTACTTGGCGTCCACGTCCGCCTCGGTGATGTCGATGCCCTCCCGGCGTGCGATCTCGGTCATGGCCAGCTCATAGCGCGCCGCCGCGGCGGCCTGCTCGCGGGCGTGGTCACGCAGCTGCTCCATCGTGGTGTTCCCCATCTCCAGATACTGCTCCAGGGACACGCCCTGGGCCTGCAGGTGGCCGCGCAGCTCGTTGATCAGCCCGTCCAGCTGGTTCTCCACCATGGCGGCGGGAATGGTAACGGTCATGGCCTCCGTCACCTGGCGGATCAGGTCATTGGCGAACTGCTCGGCGGCCTGGGCCTGCTTTTTCTGCACCGCCGTCTCCATGACGGCCCGGCGCAGGGCAGAGACATCGGCAAAGCCCTGCCGGCGGGCGAAATCATCGTCCCACTCCGGCATGGCCCGCCGGGTGATCTGGTGGACCTTGATATGGAACACCGCGTCCTTGCCGGCCAGCTCCGGGACGTACTCCGTGGGGAAGGTGACCTTTACGTCGCGCTCCTCGCCCACGGCGGCGCCGGCCACCTGCTCCTCAAAGCCGGGGATGAAGTAGCCGCTGCCCAGCAGCAGGGGATACTGCTCGCCCTTGCCGCCCTCAAAGGGCACGCCGTCCACAAAGCCCTCGAAGTCCAGCGTCACCTCGTCGCCCATGGCGGCTCTTTCCGGATGCTGCACATCGGGGTTGGCCCGGGCGTACTCGTCCAGGGCGGCCTCGGTATCGTCATTGCTCAGCTCCACCTGGGGATAGACGGCGGACAGGCCCTTGTACTGCCCCAGCTGCACCTCCGGGTACAGGTCGATGACAGCGGAGAAGGTGTACCCCTCCGGGCCGATGTCCTCCACCGTCAGGGTGGGCGTTCCGGCGATGAGCAGCTCCTCCCGCTGGATGGCCTCCACCAGCGCCTGGGGATATGTGTCGTTCACGGCCTCCTGATACAGGAACTCCGCCCCGTACTTGGCCTCGATATTGGCCCGGGTGGGCTCGCCGTCCACCGGGGCGATGGACTTGATGGCGTCATAGCAGCGCGCCAGCGACCGCTGCCACGTCTCCGTGTCCACGGCTATCGTCAGCCGCACCTGCCGGTTCTCCGGGATGTCCTGCCGCTTTTTGATCTCCATAGGGGTCGTCCTCCTCTTTTTCATACAGTGGAGACAGTATACCTTATTTCGCGCCGCTTGTCCAGCGGGTCGGGCACTCCGGCACGCCTGCCCAAGTTGTAAAATAATTGTGACATATATCACACAGGGGTTGCCATCCGCCGGTAAAATCTGCTACAATGCGGAATACTATCTAATCAGTTTATCCTCGGAGGGAAAGCCGACTATGCAGACCATCAAGCACTTCTTCAAGACCCATCCCCATGCCTGGTGGGGCGCGTACCTGCCCATTTACCTGGCCATGTTCTTCACCATCGAGCACTTTATCACCGACAACTACTGGGCCACCCAAACATCTCTGTACGCGAAGATCCCCTTCTGCGAGTGGTTCATCTTCCCCTATGTGTCCTGGAGCCCGCTGCTGGTGGTGCTGGGCATCTATCTGATCCTGAAGGACGCCGAGGGCTTCCGCCGGTATATGTGGTTCATCATGGTCACGTTCACCACCGCCGTGGTGTTCTGTATCCTCATCCCCAACGGTCAGGATCTCCGCCCCGCCGTCATGGCCCACCACAACGCCGCCACCTGGCTGGTGGAATACACCTACTCCATCGACACCAACACCAACGTGTTCCCCAGCGTCCACGTGCTGGGCGTTATGGCGGCGCTGGCCGCCGTGTGGCACACGCCTGGGCTGCAAAAACCCGCCTGGCGCTGGGGCGTCACCCTGTACGGCGTCGTTATCATCGTCGCCACGGTGTTCGTCAAGCAGCACGCCGCCATTGACGTGCTCTCCGGCATCTTCACCGGCTGCATCGCCTATATCTTCGTCTACCTCATCGTGGGCCGCCGCCGCGACCGCCGGCTGGCCGTCCGAAGGGGGGCATGACCGTGGAGCAGAGCCGTTCCCCTCTGTTTGAGGGCATCAGCCCCGAGTCCCGTGCCGCCATGAAGGCCTGCTTTGACGTGCGGGAGCAGCGCTTCCGCGCCGATGAGGTGATCTACGACTTTGCCGCCCGCCGTGACATCATCGGCATCCTGGCCGAGGGCAGCGCCGTGGTGGAGCGCATCGACCGGCAGGGAGGCCGCACCATCCTGGAGCATTTGGAGAGCGGCGGCGTGTTCGGCGAGATGCTCATGTTCGAGAATGTGGCCGGCGACAGCATCACCGTGGTGGCCCAGCGCCCCTGCCGGGTGTGGTTCATGGCGGCCAGCCAGGTGACGAAGCGCTGCGAAAACGCCTGCGCCCACCACAGCCGCATGGTGGAGAATATGTTCCGCCTGGTGGCGGACAAGGCCAGCATCTCCAGCCTGAACGCCGCCGTGGCGCGGATTGGTACGCTGGAGAGCAACCAGATCACCACCAGCTATCTGCAGGCCAACTACTGCGAGATCAACGGCGCGACGATCAATGGCATCAAGGCAGATGTTGCCAACATCAGCAAGCTGTTCTCAGGCGAGACCTACACGGGGCTAATCTCTACCCCAAGCCTCTATGTCAACGGCGCACAGTATGTAGGCACGGTCATTCGCTATAAAAACGAAAACGGCGTCACTACGTCAAAGCGTGTGCTGGCGGCCACATAGGGAGGGCTTCATGCTGTCTCTTATACACATCTGACGCTGTACACGGCAGCGGCAATCTTGACTTGCTGCTAGGGTGCATGCAGGTGCTGGACGGCCTGCTAGCGACGGCGACGGAGGAAACGGAGGTGACGGAAGATGGCTGACAGATCTATCGGCCAGCTGCCGGAGGTGACGGCCATGGGCGTTACCGACCTGTTCGTGTTGGAGCAGGCCGGGGCGGCCAAGAAGCTGACGGGGCAGCTGCTGAAAGCGTCCCTGATGACGTGGCTGGACGGCCACGGCGGCGTGAAGAGCTTCGCCTACGACGAAAACACCGGCAAGGTGACCATCGTGACCACGGACGGCACGACGCTGACCACGGGAGACCTGCGGGGCAAGAACGGGCACATGATCCACGCGTATGATCTGGGAGGGCGTGGCTCACCCGGCGATTACCTGATCATGTCTTTCCCCAGCGCTAACCCCATGCCGGAGGATTGGGCGGTCGGCGACCTCATCCTCAACAGCTACGGCGATATGTGGGTCATCAGCAATATCACCCCTACGGACAACGGTTACAATGTGCGGTTTGACTTTATGGCAAGCCTGGTAGGCCCTCAGGGCGATTCTCCCACCATCGGCAGCAACGGCCACTGGTGGGTAGGCGACACCGATACGGGCGTTGTGGCCAGAGGTGACACGGGCACCCACGGCAGCGATGTGACGGTCACGTCCGCCGCTGTGCCGGGGACAGACGAACACCCCAACGGCGGCGTGAAGCTGACTATCACGGAGACGGTGTACGACGCGACCGGCGCGGCTTCCCAGGTGAACACCATAGAGAAAACCATCTGGAATGGCAACACCGGCCCCACCGGTCCCCAGGGAACCGCACCCCACATCGGGGACAACGGACACTGGTACGTGGGCGACATGGATACCGGCGTAAACGCCAAGGGCGACAAGGGCGACGGGTTGAAGATCGACGGCTCGGTGCCCACCTATGCCGACCTGCCCACGCTGACCGCCGCCGACATGGGCAAGACCTATCTGGTGAACGCGGACGGGCGGCTCTATTTCTGGAGCGGCACGGCGTGGCCCGCCAGCGGGGCGGGACTGCTCATCAAAGGCGAGGACGGCATCACGCCCAACATCGGGGCCAATGGCCACTGGTGGATCGGGACCACGGACACCGGGGTGCAGGCTCAGGGTGAGGACGGCGCACCGGGTACTCCCGGCGCGGACGGCAAGAGCGCCTACGAATCCGCCCAGGACGGCGGCTACACTGGCACGGAGACGCAGTTCAACACCGATCTGGCCGAGGTGGGCAACAAGCAGGACAAGATCACCGGGGCCAAGGGCAAATACCTGGGCTTTACGGACACGGACACGCTGGGTGCGATGAGCCTGCCCAGCGCCAGCACCGGCAGCAAGGGCATCACTTATCTGGTGGACAGCTACGAGCGCACCGACACCGACAAGGCCGTCACCCCCAAGGCGCTGAACAGCGTGTACAAGCTGGTGGAGGACAAGGCCGACAAGTCTGTGTCAAAAGCTGCCACGCTGACGGCGGCGGGGTGGAGCAATGGCGTGCAGACGCTGGCCGTCTCCGGCGTGACGGCGACCGCCAACGGCAGCCTGCGCATCGCCCAGAGCGCCACCGACGAGCAGTTCGCCGCGTGGGGCGCGGCGCAGCCCCGTGTGACGGCGCAGACGGCGGGGTCGCTGACGGTCAAGGCGGCGGGCGCTGTGCCCGCGGTCGATATTCCTGTGGAGGTGATAATCGTATGATTCAAATAGAGGGTATTTTTGTGGGCGGCAGCGCCATTTCCGCGCCTATCATCGGCGAGGACTTCAATTGGACAGGTGGAGATGGAACTTACCAGGTTATTGAAGGAAAACCTTGGAAAATTAAGTTTTTAAGTTCTGGAAATTTTACTCCATTAAAAAATATGAATATAGATGGATTTCTAGTAGGCGGCGGTGGCGGCGGGGGAAGATCCTATTGCGGATCTGGTGGTGCAGGATATACTGCGACAGGAAAATCTATTGTATTAATGGCTAATACAATTTATCCTATTGTAATTGGAGCCGGAGGAAAAACTGCCACATCGAGTCCGGTCGTTAGTTCAGATGGTGGTAATACTACTGCGTTTTCTTTATTGGCGGAAGGAGGAAAACGTTCTCCGCAAGGTGATGCAAAAGACCATAGGCCTGGCGGGGCAGGCGGTTCTGGTGGGGGCGGTGAACTTGGTTCGAGTGGCAAGGCAGAAGGCGGCACGGATGGTAGCGACGGCGCGACGGGCAACACCGCTGGCGGCAAGGGGCAAGGCAGTACCACCCGCGAATTTGGCGAAGCAGACGGCGACCTGTACGCTTCCGGTGGCGGCAGTAATCTTACTATGAGCATCCCAAATTCAGGTAATGGTGGATCCTATTATAATGGTACTACTATAGCAGCAGCTGACGGTATAGTCATTATTCGCCAACATAAGGAGGAAACTACATGAGATACGCCATTATTCAAGATAATATAGTAATTAATATTATAGCATTGAGAGATACTAATGCTAAAGATTTCCCTGGTGCGGTGGCGCTCCATGACCGTCCGGTGGGTATTGGAGACACGTATAGTGAAGGAAAGTTCTGGCGGGATGGCGCGGAGGTCTTGACCGCCCAGGAAGAAATTGAGCAGTACAAGGCGGCTTTGCAGACGCTGGGGGTGGTGACGGATGAGGACTGACATCATGGCGCAGGCCCAGGCCATTCGGGCCAGTATGGATGCCGCAGCGGTGGTGCTGACGGACGCACAGGCGGCGGCAGCGCCGCTGCTCTACCGCCCGTGGGACGGCGAGGGGGTGGCCTATGCCGCGGGAGACCGGCGGCTGTATGGGGGATACGTCTACAAGTGCCTACAGGCCCACACATCGCAGTCAGGCTGGAACCCGGCGGACGCGCCCAGCCTGTGGGCGCAGGTGCTGATCCCCGACCCCGCCGTCATCCCCGCGTGGCAGCAGCCAGACAGCACCAACCCCTACATGACAGGCGACAAGGTGACACACGGCGGCAAAACATGGCAGTCTACCATTGACAACAACGTGTGGGAGCCGGGTGTATATGGATGGGAGGAGGTCTGATATGTGGCAGTATGTTATTCCGGCCATCAGCGCCATCGTGGTGGCCGCACTGACCAGCGGCGGCCTGTGGGCGCTGGTAGCCAAGCGGGCCGACAAAAACGATGCGGAGCGCAAGATGCTGGTCGGCTTGGCCCATGACCGGATCGTGCATCTTGGCATGGTCTACGTCCAGCGGGGGCACATTACGCAGGATGAATACGAAAACCTGAACGACTACCTCTACGCGCCGTATGAGAAAATGGGCGGCAATGGCAGCGCCAAGCGCGTGATGGAAGAGGTGCGCCGCCTGCCCATCCGAAAGGGGGAACCGGCATGACCCACAGACTGGATTACAGTTGGCTGGAAATGGAGTACCCCAAGCGGGGGAAGCAGACTTACCGGAAGCTGATCCCCATGACGGGGCTGCTGCAAAAGAACTACGGCAAGGAGCTGGACTGTACGCTAACCTCGCTGGCCTGCATCTACGGGGCGCGGTGGTACGGCACCATTGAGCACATCGCCACCAAGCATGGCTATGACGGTGACAGGAAGGGCACGAATCCTCTGACAGTCAAGGCTATCACCAAGGAGCTTCTACGAGTGCTGCACGAGCCGGGAACGCCCCGCAGCGCCTACGGCAAGGTGGTGGGCTGGAACTGGCTGACGGCCCGCAAGCTGGCGGAACGGGGCATTCCCGCCGTCCTCAACCTGTGGGACGATGGCCGGGGCTACTACCACGACCACAGCGTGGTGCTGGTGGGCGTGGAGGAGTACCAGCGGGCAAAGTTCCTGCTGGTGCTGGACAACTGGAGCGGGACGGTGTCGCCGTTCTTGCGGCGGCGGGCCTGCTCGTTCAGCAGCTCCTTCGTGCGGCGCTGGGCGTCCTTGAAGTCCCGGCGGGCCTGCTTCAGCCGCTCCATCATGGCGCGGGGATGGGCCTGCAATTCGGGATACGCCTGATGGATACGGCGCAGGAACAGGTTCCGGTCACGCAGCAGCTCGTGGACGCGGCGGCTGATCTCCTCGGTGCTGTCGCCCTCCTGGGCATCGATCTCTCTGCGGACAATGTCCATCATCACGTGGGACACCACGCAGTCCGACACCAGCAACGTCACGATGGCGATGGCGGCAAAGTGCAGCCAGAACAGCGGCAGCTTTTCGACCAGCCGGAAGTACACCGGGTCGATCCACACCACGATCACCACGCTGGCCAGACCGAACAGCATCAGATTGCCGATCCACACCCGGCCGTTCAGGTTCATGGGCTTTTGGCTGTAGTCCCACCAGCGGGCATGGAACGCCTTCTCCATGTACCAGCTGATGAAGTACTCCAGTCCGCCGCAGATGAAAAAGCCCGCCAGAAAAATTTCGCCCGGCGTGCCGCCGCGGATGCCCACCAGGCCGCCCACCAGCACCGTCACCAGCACCACGCCGCTGCCGTAAATGGGGCAGTAGGTGCCGATGAGGAAGCCACGATTGATGAACCGGTGGTACTGGATGTATTTCAGCGTGACCTCCATCATCCAGCCCAGCACGGAGAACACAAAGTACAGCACGATCAGTTGGCACAGCAGCGTCCAGTTCATAAGGGGCACCTCACGCGTCAGCAGTAATTGCTATGATTATAAGGGAAACAGGGAACTTTTGTCAAGAAATACAAAAAATGTGTTGCTTTTTTGTTAAAAGATGATATGATAGTTGGACTGATTGGGCGGGATACCTACGCAGTCTCTTATGATGTCATTGCGAGGAGGGCGTAAGCCCGACGCGGCAATCCGTGATCCTGTCAGTGCGGCGGAAACCAAGATGGATGCTACGGCGGCATAGCCGCCGAGATCGGAGGCTAAAAACATGCCACCGGCATGTTTTCTTAACGCCCCGACGGATTCCCACACCAGTGACGTCGGTCACTGGCTCGGAATGACAGGGACGGAGCGGACAGCCGACTACCGAAAGAATGTTGTAGGGCGCGATGCCCACATCGCGCCGCCGTACAGCGATTTATCTTCTGCCGTCGCACCGCATCAGCGGCAGCGGCACAGAAAGAAAGACGATCCTTTTATCGAATCGAAAACGGAAATCCCCCGTGAACGCGTGGTAAGCATTCACAAATCTGTACGCATTATAGCGCGCCCGGAAGTGAAGGAACCGGAGGTTCCTTCCGGTGCTTTTGCCTACTTTTGTCACTGTTGACAAAAGTAGGTCGCGCCGGAGCGCGAAATATCTTTTTCAGGCATAGCGGCATCCAAATTTTAGAAATTTCCCTCATAACGCTGCGTTGGGTATTGCTCATGACGCTGCGTCATATGCTACACTACCCCTGTAAGGAGGTGAAACGCTATGTCCAAATACACCACGGGAGAGCTGGCCAAGCTGTGCGGCTGTCTCTTATACACATCTCCGAGCCCACGAGACGTAG
>ENA-OUQO01000630-OUQO01000630.1-human-gut-metagenome-genome-assembly--contig:-NODE-630-length-10278-cov-8.744791_pt1 | contig 10278 bp, 7 predicted proteins | sample MGYA00237944_ERZ548825 | MGnify/ENA primary metagenome ERZ548825 (study PRJEB26490, sample SAMN05194700) | human gut metagenome | biome: terrestrial biome; feature: human-associated habitat; material... | reverse complement strand
CTAATGTTGTTGAGGTGACGGATGTTTATATTGACGAGGATAAAATTGCTGAATCTTATGTTGAAATGAAAAAATATGACGGTTCGGTATACGATATACTCGAAGTTACCAAAGGAAATGTCAAATTAGTATTTGAATTGCTTTTGCCGGTCATTAAAGCGCTTTATACACTTTCAACTGGAAATCCGCCCTTGTATCACAGAGATATAAAGCCGGATAATATCTTGTTTTTGAAAAAAGATGATGAATACACACTGTATCTTACGGATTTTGGAACGTGTTTTCTTAACGATGGGAGTGAACGACTGACACCAGAAACTATGGCAGTTGGTCCCAGGATGTATATTGCCCCAGAATACGAAACAGGTCGTGTAGAGGAAGTAACTGAAAAAGGAGATATATTTTCTTTGGGTAAAGTTCTTTGGTGTATGATCAATGGTGAACCGGAGGACTTTATGCCTTCAAACTTCTGGTTTGTTGATGAATATGATTTGATCAAGCGTTTTCCCGGAAATGCTGATATGATTGTTGCTAATACAATTATTGCATCATGTTTGAATATTGCTCCTGATGAGCGCTGCGCATATTCAAGTTTGATTGGACAGATTGAGAACTTCATTGCAGGGGGCAATATGACGCCAGAGGAAGAAGCACAGTATCGAGTACGAGTATATCAAGAGAAACGGAATTTAGAACTCTTGGAGATAAAAGAAAAGAATCGGCTAATTGTTAATTCCTTTAGTCAGTATTATATAAAGGCGTTAGAAGAATTACTGAATACATACCCTGATTTTGAGCTGATTCAAAAACTCTACGATGAATACCGTAAAAATTCAAAGGATGGCATTGATTATACATCCGTAAATGTTGAAAACAATGCAAGTCATTATCTCTATAGCGGAACTTATGACCGAATCTATTTTTCAATTAATTATGAACCCGCTCGTGGAACTGATAGGTATTGCAGCATCACGATAAAGTACACAATAGATAGTTGGAAGACTATACGGTTCTATTATTCCGAAGATGGTACGATGTTAAGTGACCATAACGGCGTAGTAAAGCTGATGTGCGTAGAAACATTGTATAATATCTTAAACTCCATAATCATGGAATACATTGCATAAAACAGATTGACATACAGAAGGGAGGTGCGCTATGCTGAGTGATTTTTCATGGGACATGACCGGATACATACCAAAACACGCTGTCAATCCGCACGGTGACGGCATCATTCCTTATGCGGCAGAGCGCATCTTCCAACTGGAACCGGAGCCTCCAGCGGTGGGCAATCTGAACGAATATATCCTGTCTGCCTTGCAGGAAAAGAATTTGATATATTTCTCATTCTTCCTACACCACTACGAGCCGCAGCTTAACAAGCGCATCAAAGACTTTCTCGGTGTGGATGGCGGCGATTTGTACGACACAGACCGATTTATAGATATAAAGCTCTCCTGCCGGGAGCAAATGCTCCAAAAGCTGATGGACTATGACCTTGCCAAGGGTGCAGAGTATGCTACATACATTTTCCCGTTCATCCGGGATGCTATGCTCCGTTTTCGCATGGGCGAAGAAAAATGGTCGGTGTCCTCTCTGACCAATTACAAAATGGTGCGGTCAATGGCTTGGCTGTACCACAATACCAAGAATGCGGTCAACGAGTTTTCCAAGAAATACAACTGCGATCTTGCCCTTGCGGAAGAATATCTGAAAGTTGTCCGTGGAATCCGCAATCAGCAGCCATTCTATGTGACAGACGAGAACGGCGAGGAAACAGGCGAGGATGTAGCCCTTGACGATAGCTGGAACTATACCGATATCCTCTGGAACGGCATACAGGCAGAAAAGGTGCAGCGGGCATTTGAGAAACTGAATTACCGGGAACAGACCTTGCTCGAAAAACGGTTAGCAATTTGCATGACCTGTGGGCGTGTCAGCTCATGGAAAGACCGCCCCACCTTTGAAGAACTGGCGGTTATGTTTGAGGGCAGTACAGCCAGCGGTGCAGAACGAGCCTACCGAAAAGCAGTGGACAAGTTGACGGAATTGTTGGTTGCCGAGGGCGCAATCCATGCAGTCCGGCTAAAACAGAAATCCAAGATCAAGCGAAAAAAGAAAATCGCCGCCGCAATCTACGAATATCAGGCAGACTGCGACGGCGAATGGGGCGAAATATCATTAGATTTTGAGAACGGCAAGGCAGAGGTCATTTTGCTTGCCGATTGGGATACAGTGAAAACAAACAAATTTGCAAGCAGAGCAATCGCCTATCTTCTGAACTGTGAGAACGAAAAATTACCCAAGGAAATAATGGTGGCCTTTGAATAACGAGGGAGTGAGATACATGGAGCAATTACTGATTGTTGAAGATGATATCGGCTTGAATCAAGGCTTATGCAAAGCGCTGAAAGCAGATGACCGTCAGATTATATCCTGCCATGATCTAAAAGCGGCAAGAGAACAATTGCTTTGCGGGAGTGTATCCCTGATCCTGCTGGATATCAATCTGCCGGATGGCAGTGGGCTTGAGCTGCTCCGGGAGGTCAAGGAAAACACACCCTGTATTCCTGTTATTCTGCTGACTGCCAATGACACCGATCTGGACATCGTAGACGGACTGGAGAGGGGCGCTGATGATTATATTACCAAGCCCTTTTCTCTTTCGGTTTTGCGGGCAAGGGTGAATACCCAACTGCGAAAGCAAGCGTCAAACCATAAAAATGCGCCGTTCCATATTGATCTATTTCACTTTGACTTTGAGGCTATGACCTTTTATGTGGGAGATTCAAAAGTGGAATTGAGTAAAACAGAACAAAAATTACTGCGTCTGCTTGTTGAAAACCGTGGTCGAACCATGACCCGTGGAGACCTTGTCGACCGGATCTGGACAGATGGCGCAGAATATGTGGATGAAAATGCTTTGTCTGTTACGATCAAGCGTCTGAGGGATAAGCTTGGCGCACAGAAATACATTAAAACCGTCTATGGAATCGGTTATAGCTGGGTGACAAAAGATGAATAAAACCGGCATTGTGATCATACTGCTGTGTTTTCTGGCGGCGGCAGCTGTTGTGTTATGGGAGCGGAGAAAGGCCAGAAAAACGATGGAAGAAATCGAAAGGATGCTGGACGCTGCCATGACCGGCTCCTTTTCTGAAACCAATTTTGATGAAAGCCAGCTATCTGCATTGGAAACGAAGTTTGCGCACTATCTTTCCGCCGCAGAAGCATCTTCTCAAAACATAGCGCAGGAAAAAGACAAAATCAAAACCTTGATTGCGGACATCTCCCACCAGACAAAAACGCCGATTGCAAACCTGCTGTTATACAGCGAGCTTTTGATGGAGGAAACTCTGCCTGCATCGGCGAAGGCAAATGTGGAGGCGCTGTACAAACAATCGGAAAAGCTGCGATTTCTGATCGATTCTCTCGTAAAGCTTTCCAGACTGGAAAACGGGATCATTTCACTCTCCCCTCAGCAAGCAGCGCTGCAGCCGCTGCTTGAAAGTGTGGTAGAACAATATACTGCCAAGGCTTCTGAAAAAGGATTGTCTTTGCAAATGCAGGATACCGATGCTTTTGCTGTATTCGACTTCAAATGGACAGCGGAAGCGCTGGCTAATATCGTAGACAACGCCATCAAATATACAGAGCATGGCACCATTACTATTTCTGCCGTAAGCTATGAAATGTTTGCAAGGATCGATATATCGGATACCGGTTCAGGCATCCCGGAAAGTGAGCAAGCGAAGATATTTGCTCGCTTTTACCGCTCAAATAGTGTGCAGAAACAAGAAGGGGTCGGCATCGGCTTATACCTTGCCCGACAGATCATATCCGGCGAGGGCGGTTATATCAAGGTTGCTTCCGTTCCGGGAAAAGGAAGTACGTTTTCCATATTTCTGCCGAAATAACAACAATTCTATCAAAACTGTTAGATTTCATTTTCCGCCGGAAAGAATGTGGAAAGATTCCTATGCGATAATCTGTATGTATCAAAGGATCATTTCCTTTCATACATACAGATTTTTTCATGGAGGTACTCATTTATGGAAGTTTTACAGGCAAAAAACCTGAAAAAGATTTATGGCTCCGGCAATAACGCAGTTCATGCGTTGGATGGAGTTGATTTAAGTGTAAAGAAGGGCGAATTTGTTGCAATTGTCGGCACATCCGGCTCCGGCAAATCCACGCTGCTGCACATGCTGGGCGGGCTGGATCGCCCTACAAGCGGCACGGTCATGGTGGACGGACAGGATATTTTCTCCCTGAAGGAGGAAGCGCTGACCATCTTCCGCCGCAGGAAAATCGGCTTTGTGTTCCAAGCATATAATCTTGTTCCGGTGCTGAATGTGTATGAAAATATTGTTCTACCCATTGAGCTGGACGGTGGCAAGGTCAATAAGGATTTCGTACAGCAGATTGTACAGACCCTTGGGCTAGATGACCGTCTGGATGCGCTGCCCAATCAGCTCTCAGGCGGTCAACAGCAGCGAGTAGCCATTGCCCGTGCGCTGGCGGCAGCACCCGCTATCATTCTGGCAGATGAACCCACCGGCAATCTGGATTCCAAAACCAGCCAGGATGTATTGAGCCTTTTGAAAGTCACCAGTCAAAAGTTCGCCCAGACAATCGTAATGATCACTCACAACGAAGAAATTGCGCAGATGGCAGACCGCATTATCCGTATCGAAGATGGTCGGATCGTCTCCCAGAACTAACGGGAGGTGGCTACGATGAATGTCAAAAACAGAAAATGTATTCGAAAGCTCAGCTTAAAATCTCTTTATGCGAACCGTCGCCGCAATCTGATCGCCATTTTTGCCATTGCGCTGACAACGCTGCTATTTACGTCCATGTTCACCATTGTCTTGTCGTTGAACGCCAGCTATGAAACCTACCAGTTTCGGCAGGTAGGCGGCTATGCACACGGCACCTTTAAGGATGTTTCCCCCGAGCAGGCGGAACGTATCGCCGCCCACCCGAAGGTAAAGTCTGCGGGGGCACGGAAGGTGATCGGCATCACTGCGGATGGTGTCTTTTCCAAAACGCCGGCAGAGATCAGCTACATGGATGCCAACTGCACCAAATGGAGCTATGCCACCCCTACTACCGGACGGATGCCCGAAAGCGGCAAAGAGGTGACCATGGATACGGCAGCGTTGCAGCTGCTTGGCGTGACGCCGGAACTGGGCGCAGAGGTCACGGTTTCCTATTCCATCACGGACAAGGATCAAACCGCCTTTACTGTAACAGATACCTTTACGCTGGTGGGCTATTGGGACTATGATGAACTAATGCCTGTTCATTACATCAACATCAGCCGTGATTACGCAGATGACATCGAAGCGCAGGCAGTGAAAACAGGTTTACAGCCTTTCCGCACCGATTTGAATGTCATGCTGGCCTCCGGCACAAACATTCAAGGGCAGATGGAGCAGGTGGATACCGATCTCGGCTACACATGGGACAGCTATACCGATCCCAACAGCGTCCGGATCGGCGTCAACTGGGGATATACCTCATCCCAGCTGGAGTCGCATCTCGATCCGGAACTTGTGATCGCCATAGCAGCTTTTTTGCTGCTGGTGATTTTCACCGGGTATCTTATCATCTATAACATTTTCCAGATCTCTGTTGCGGGGGATATCCGGTTTTACGGACTTCTGAAAACCATTGGCACAACGCCCCGGCAGCTCAAACGCATCATTCGCCAGCAGGCACTTCTGCTTTGTCTGATCGGTATTCCGGCGGGGCTGCTGCTGGGCTACGGCATTGGCGCTGTTTTGGTTCCTGTTGTCTTGCGCTCCACCCGGTTGGATGCAGGCATCACCACCATCAGCACTTCGCCTGTGATCTTTGTTGGCTCCGTGCTGTTTGCCCTGCTGACGGTGCTTTTGTCCTGCTCCAAGCCCGGGAAAATGGCAGCCAGGGTTTCTCCGGTGGAGGCTACCAAATATACAGATGCGATGCAGACCAAGAAAAAACAGCGCAGCACCCGGGGAGCGAAGCTCCATCAGATGGCCTTTGCCAATCTGGGACGAAACAAGAAAAAGACGGTGCTGGTGGTGGTGTCTCTGGCACTGTCGGTGACACTGTTCAATGCGCTGTGTGCCTTTGTGGGCGGCTTCAGCATGGAGAAGTATGTATCCTTCATGACCTGCGCCGATTTTATCGTCAGCACGCCCGACTATTTCCGTTACAACCCGGCGGATGAATTCATCACGCCGGAACAGATCGAAGAGATCGCAGCAAACACAAAGTCCAGTCTTTCCGGCACGGGATATGCTGTGCGAAAACCCGTATATCTTTGGATGACGGAGGATGCTCTGCGGCAGGACTATGCAAGGTACGAAAGTGCTGAGCAGTTGGACAGCCATATGAGCCGCATGGAGCACCGGGGCGATATGGTGATGGGAGATACCAGAATCGAGGCTCTGGATAACAGCCTGTTTGACAAGCTGCAAGTGTTCGACGGAGATATTTCTCCTATGCTGGAGCCAAACAATAACGCTATTGCCATTGCGGTTTCCTTAGATGACTACGGTAATCTGCCCAATCCTGAATACTACCCCAAGGTGGGAGACACGATCACCGCCACCTATGCGGACGATGTGAAATATATCGACAGCCGCACCGGGGAACTCCGCACCGAAGATACACCGGAGGAGTACTTTCAGGAAAAACTGTATGGAGCTAGAGATGTAGAGTACACGGTCTGCGCCTTGGTAGAGCTTCCGTATTCCATGAGTTATCGTTATGGTGGTATTGGATATGAGACAGTTTTGTCTGTGGATACCGCACAGAGGGACAGCGGCGGTGCAGCCATTCCGATGCTCTACCTGTTCGACACAGCGGACGAAGTTGACGAGGCCGAAGCAGAGCAATATCTATCGAAGCTCACTGCCGGTGAGTTTTCGCCCTTGATGTATGAAAGCAAGGCCACGGCTCGCTCTGAGTTTGCTCAGTTCCGGCAGATGTTCCTTCTGGTAGGTGGTATCCTCTGTGCTATCATCGGGCTGGTGGGACTCTTAAATTTCTTCAACGCCATGATGACCGGTATTCTTTCCCGCCGCCGTGAATTTGCTGTGCTTCAGGCTGTAGGAATGACGAACCGGCAGCTCAAAACCATGCTGATCTACGAGGGATTGTTTTACGCAATGTCCTCCGTAGCGGCGGCCTTTATTCTGTCGCTGGCGGTGGGACCTCTTGCAGGAAAAATGCTGGGCAGTATGTTCTGGTTCTTTGAGTATCGATTCACCATTCTGCCTGTCCTGCTGACAATTCCGGTATTTCTTCTGCTGGGGTGGCTGATTCCTTGCATGATGTATGACAACGCAGCGAAATGCAGCGTTGTAGAGCAATTAAGGGATGCTCAATAACTGTTAAGCAAAAAACGGCCCTCTGCCAATGAAAAGGCAGAGGGCTGAGTTTTAATCTAAGGGTTTACATTCAGTTACAGTTTTTAGATAAATTTCGGGATCACCGTTCAAGATCAAGTCTGCATATCCAACCGGATCATTGTAGATTAGATAATCCAGTTCTGACCGTTGATACATATTGTCAGCAACCTCATTCTCCACGGCGATGGTATCAATGGCAATCATGCTGCCATCTAAAAATTTCAGTTCCACACAAGCGGTATCCATGTTAAACTCACAAGAAATCAATCTATCCATAAGAAACCTCCATTTTGCGGGATGTTAGATCATCCCAAAATATTTGAATGCTTCTCGGATTGCTTTCTCTTTTTCCTGCGGACACTGGGGCTGTCTGGAATCCTCGGACTTCGGCAGATTATAGTTCTTACCAACCCCAATCCCACATTTTCGTTTAATCTGTGAGATATAGAGGTTGGACACCTTTAACCCGGTATGCTCCAACACATACTCCTTGATCTGCGGATAGGTTGCCCCATCCTGAAATTCGGACATATCCATATCTTCCAAAGAGAACTCAACCCGAATCTTTTTCGAGTCGACCTCACCCTTGGAAAGCAAGACAACCGTCTCGATATGATCCGCCCTTGGGAACATGTCCACTGCGCAGGCGCGCTGGGCGGTGTAGCCGAGGTCTGCTAAGCGCTTTACGTCGCGCGCCATGGTCGCGCTGTCGCACGAGACGTACACGACCCGCTGCGGCTGCATCTCGGCGATGCTCTCCACCACGTCGGCGGCCAAGCCCTTGCGCGGCGGGTCGACGGTGATGACGTCGGGGCGCAGGTTTTCGCGCGCGAGCTTTTTTGCCACATCGGACGCATCGCCGCAGAAAAACTCCGCGTTTTTAACGCCGTTGCGCGCGGCGTTTTCGCGCGCGTCGTCGATGGCCTCGGGGACGATCTCCGCACCGAGGACTTTCTTCGCGTGATCCGACAGTGCGAGCGTGATCGTGCCCGCGCCGCAGTAGAGGTCGAGCACCGTCTCCTGCCCCGTGAGGCCCGCAAATTCGATGGCTTTCGCGTAGAGCCGCTCGGCCTGTACGCGGTTGACCTGATAAAACGACGGCACACTCAGCCGGAACGTCTTGCCGCAGAGCGTATCCTCAAGCCGGTCGCTCCCCCAGAGCGTGCGGTAGCGGTCGCCAAGGATGACGTTGCCCTTTTTCGTGTTCGTGCCCAGCACGATGCCGGTGCACTTCGGGCACGCATCGCGCAGGAGCGTGACAAGCCGGTCTTCTTTCGGCAATTTATCTCCGTTCACGAGCACGCAGACAAGGCTCTCCCCCGCCGCGTTTGAGCGAACGTAGAGATGGCGGACAAGGCCGCGGCCCGTCTTTTCGTCATAGCCCGCGACGCGGCAGGACTGCATATATTCGCGCAGCGCCTCCGCCGCGGCGTCGGCCTCAGGTCTGACTAATAAGCAGTGCTCGCACTCGATGACCTCGTGCGTGCGGGCGCGGTAAAAGCCGACCGCGCCGTCCTTTGATACAGGGTACTGTGCCTTGTTGCGGTAGCGCAGCGTGTCCTGCGCGCCTAAAATTTCTTCGACGGTCACATCACTGCCGCCGATGCGGGACAAATTGTCCTGCACGCGCTGCTTTTTCAGCCGCAGCTCCTCTTCATAGCGGATGTGGCGGTACGTGCAGCCGCCGCAGCGCGGGAAGTACGGGCAGTCCGATTCCATGCGCTCGCTCGACGGCTCGATCACCTCAAGCACTTTGGCAAAGGCGACGCTCTTGAGCGTCTTTAAGATGAGCACGCGGCACTTCTCGCCGCGCAGCGCGCCGTGGACAAACACCACGCGCCCGTCGATGCGCGCAACGCCCATGCCGCCCTCGCCATAGCCCTCGATGGTGACGGTATGCTCCTGATTTTTGGCAAGCTCCATCGTCTTCTCCTCTCAGAAAAGGTACTTCGCGCTTTTATCGCGCGAAGTACCTTTTGTTGTGTATCTCAAATCACTCGCGGAAGCGCTCGATCAGGCTGATGATCTGGCCGGTGAGCGCGGAAATGTCCTTGTTGGGTCTGCCCTTGCAGCGCTTGGCAAACTCAAGCAGCGACTCCGCCGCCGCCACGAGTTTGGCGTAGAGGTTGTCGGCGCGGGACTTCTGCGCCGTGCGCTTGCGCTCGGAAATGTAGCCCTCGCTGACCATTTCGTTTGCGGCAAGGTCGTAACACTCGGTAAACTTGGCCGCGTGCGCATGGAAGCTGAGGGAATTGAGCTCTTCGGCAAACACGGGCGCAACGTCCTCGTCGCCGTGGACGACGAACACATGCGCAGGCTTCGGGTCGAAGGCCTTGATCCACTCGACAAGGTGGTCATGGTCGGCGTGGGACGAAAGGCCCTGGAAGTTGACGATCTTCGCCTTGACGGCGATCTCCTCGCCGAAGAGCTTGACCTTTTCAACGCCGTCGAGCAGCCGACGGCCCAGCGTGCCGGGCGACTGGAAGCCGACGAACACGACCGCGCTGTTCGCGCGCCAGAGGTTGTGCTTCAAATGGTGGCGGATACGGCCGGCGTCGCACATACCGGAGGCGGAAATGATGACCTTGGGTGTCGTGTCCATGTTCAGCATCTTCGATTCCTCGCTCGACTCGACCAGGTTAAGGTTCGGGAAGGTGAACATGTGCGTGCCGTCCTTGACAAGATCGAGCGCCTGCTCGTCGAGATATCCGTGCAGATCGCCGCAGAAGACGGTCGTCGCTGCCTTGGCGAGGGGCGAGTCGATGTACACGGGGAAGTTCGGCGTCGACTTGACGAGCTTTTGATCCTTGATCTCGCGGATGAAATACAAAAGCTCCTGCGTGCGGCCCACAGCGAACGACGGGATCACAAC
>ENA-OUQO01000629-OUQO01000629.1-human-gut-metagenome-genome-assembly--contig:-NODE-629-length-10310-cov-5.540614_pt1 | contig 10310 bp, 6 predicted proteins | sample MGYA00237944_ERZ548825 | MGnify/ENA primary metagenome ERZ548825 (study PRJEB26490, sample SAMN05194700) | human gut metagenome | biome: terrestrial biome; feature: human-associated habitat; material... | reverse complement strand
GACAGTTTAATGTCTCTTCTTCCTCCTGAGCGGTTAAAGCGTGCTCTAAAATATAAGTTTCCTGAGGACAGGCTTGCCTGCGTAATTGCATACCTTCTTTTCCTGTACGGCTACCGCACTGAATACAGCCTGACAGACACTCCTGATTTTGATATTTCATCGGATGGCAAACCCTACCTGAAAAGCCATCCTGAAATTTATTTCAACATCAGTCATTGCAGCAAAGCCATTATGTGTATTTTTGATTCATCCCCTGTGGGTATCGATGTGGAAACCGTCCGCAAAGTCCCTGCTTCAATGCTTGCCAAAATCTGTTCTCCCGGTGAATTGAATACAATCCGGTCTTCGTCTGCTCCGGAGGCTGACTTTTGCCGTATCTGGACTTACAAGGAAGCTGTTTCAAAACTTTCCGGTGACGGCGTATTCAAGAGTCTCCGTAAATCTCCTGCCAAATCGTTATTCACCCATCAGGATGCTTTACTACCCGATGTGTATTTCACAGTTGCATCGGGTAGTAAAATTAACTTAACTGCAAGGGAACTTACTTTAAGCGATTTTGAGCTGTTTGGGTAAGGCGGTGTGGGCCAGGAGTGTGGGCCGGCGGTGCGGGGATTCATTTTGATTATAACTTTCTTCGGAATGCCTTCCGTAAAGTACTGCTTTAGCAGCTTGTTTCCTGTATTGGCCCATCTTTTCGTAAAGTTAAAAATGAAATGTACACGAAGCACGCGGATGGGTTTTATGTTCGTGCAAAGCCAAATCTCTGCACCCCTGATATTACCATTAAATACATCAGCCGATATCTCGGCAGACCTGTTATTGCTACATCCCGTATTGATCATTATGACGGTGAAAATATAACTTTTTCATTACCAGACACGAAGATGACAAAACTGTTACCGAAACCATCCCTGCTTTAGACTTCATCAAAAAACTGATTGTCCATATCCCCGAAAAACATTTCAAAATGCTCCGCTACTATGGGATATATGCAAAACATCATAAGCAGGAAAAGAAGCTCCGTAAATGTGTTTCTGCTGAAAAACAACGTTTCATACGTTCTATTCAGGACTGGCGGCAGTCCATTCTGCTCTCTTTCGGATACGACCCTCTCTGTTGTTCCAAATGTGGTACCTCTATGTTGGTTTTAGAAGTTTACCACAAAAAAACTGCACTATTTGAACAATATCGAAAGGTTATGAAATATGGATAAATCCATACTCATATTTATTCTTTCTCCATAGTCAGATAGTGCAGATACCCTAAACCAAAACAAAAAACTTCATAAACAACGTCATGGCGAATCCAACACATTCGCTCTTTTGTCATGTCATTTTTTATTTCCAGTTCATTATACACCATTTCTGACGATTTGAGAAATTTCCTATAAAGCAAAAAAGCGCCGTATTTCTACGACGCTTTTGTCTTGCTCGGAAGATATGGAGCAAGGAGATGCTATTCAATTATTTGTTGTACTTTTTCTTTCTGCTGATAACCGTTGTACCAATGGCTGCACCGCCGCTGACGAACAGCAGGGCAATCCATAGCGCAAGGTTGCTGGTGTCACCGGTCTGTGGAGATTTGGAATCGTCCTTCAGCTTCGTCGTTACAGTTTCTGCTTTTTTAATTTCCTTTGTGCCATCTTTGTCGCTGTAATATTTACCGCAGCCGTCGCAGCACCAATACTCGATATTGCCCTCGGCGGTCTTTGTCGCCGCCTTTGCCGGGATGTGCTTTAAGTCGGTGTGGTTCTTCGCATCAATCTCGCCGTATTCCGCACCACAGACCTCGCACTTTGCTTTGTCCTTGCAGGTTGCTTTACCGCCGGTGTGGTCGTTTTGAATCGTAACGGTCTTTTCTGCCTTGATTGCAAAGCCGTCCGCTGTTTCCGCATGAACCGTTACCTTAAAGCTGTTTTCTTCGACAGGATAGCCGGAAGAGGCAAGTTCAACCGTATAGTTGCCGTTTTCAAGCGTTGCGCTAAGATCGCCGCCGATCTTTTCAAACTCATAGCCTGTGGTAATGAGTTTACATCCCTCTGGGAGTGTAAAGCCGAAGGTATAATCCTGCGTCCGGCAAACTCTGTCTGCACCGCTGATCACGATTTCGGGAATAAGCTTTTTCGTTGTTTCGTTGCCGCAGAGCTTGCACTTCTGCCAATACTCGCCGTTTTCGCTCTGCCACTCGTAAATGTGCTCCTCCGAAATTTTGACCGTCTTAGAGGCTGTAACCGTAAAGCCGTCGGCGGTAGTGACATAGGCCGTGAGGACAAAGCTCGTCTCGTCCGGCGCGTACCATGCCGCTTCAATTACACCGCTGCACACGCCGTTTTCCACCGTCGCACTATCGCCGCTGGCCATGCTGACGAATTCATAGCCGTATTCGGGATTCGTACAGCCCTCGGGAAGGTTGAAGGTAAAGGCGCAGTCCTGGGTCTGGCAGACCGTATCCGGCGCGTTGAGAATCACTTCCGGCACGGCCTTTTTCTCCGACGTGAAGCTGCAATTGCTGCACGTCTGCCAATACTGGCCGTTTTCGTTATGCCAGACGAGCGTGTGCCCCGTTGCGGGGATCGTCCCGCCGCACACCGTGCAGACGGCAGAATCCGTGCAGGTGGGCTGCGCTGTGCTGCCGGTATGGTCACATTCCGACCACTTTGCCACCACGCGCACGCTTTCCGTGACAGGAACAGAGAAATCGAAGGTATTTTCGCCCACATACCAGCCGTCAAAGAGGTACCCGGTTTTCGTGGGATCATCCGGCCTGGTGGGCGTATTACCCGGCTCTATGAATTGCCATGCATAATGATATTTTGCGTGGTTGCTGTCTGCAAGGGTATAGTGCACTTCACATCCGCCCAAGTTGCCGCCCGCCGACATATAGCTGCCGTAGTACATACCGCCTTTCACGACACCGCCCATGTTATACAGACCGCTGTAAAATATGGTGGCAGGATAATTGGCATCATCAGTCTGAATCGTTCCAAGATTAAACACCGCATAGCCGCCTCCGCGAACAACACCGGCATTTGCATTCATGACAGCTTTGTCTGCAATATACAAATTGCCGCTGTTAGCCGGTATTGTGTCCCAGTTGGCTGTGCTGCTGTTGTTTTCGAGCAATCCACCGTACATATTAAACGTGCCGCCAGCAAGGCACAAGCCGCCGCCCCTGTAAGCTTCGTTTTGAGCTATACGTCCGCCGTACATATTGATCGTACCGCCGCTCTTTGCGTAAATTGCGCCGCCTTTGCCATTGCCGTTGTTGCCGCTTATTTCGCCGCCGTAGATGTTCAAAGTGCTGGAGTTGTCCTCAAGTGCGATCGCGCCTCCGCCGCCATTTCCGGTTACTTTGCCGCCTGTAAGTTTGCCTCCGAAAACGTCTACGGTACCTGTGTAGATATATATGCCCATGCCGCCCCAGCCGTTGGTGGCGCACTTGATTGTGCCGCCTCCCTGACAGTCACAGAGGACAAGCCGGCCGCCGTTTTTGACCTGGATTTTATTGGTGCCGTTGCTGGCATATTCTTTGCCGTTCAGGCAGAGGTACAGCGTAGCGCCGTCAACCACAAGGTTTGAATTGATTGTGGCGTTATCCGTAAGATACACATAGGCCTTGCCGTCCGTATAGCCGATTGCGTCAGAGCCGTTCCACGGCTGATAGTCTGCGGCCTGATGGGCCGTGTGGTCGCCGACCGTGTTTTCGCCGCCGCAGATACAGTGGGTGTGCGAACTCGCAGCCTGCGGCACGAAAGTAGCACCCGGCTCGCCGCTCAGCGCCATAAGTACAGTAGCTGCGGCATCATAGCGGGTAAAATCGAGTACCGCGAAATCTTCATCAGAAAGCTGTACCTTCGCCTCGTCAATGGCTTCTAACTGCGCTTCCACGTCCACCGCGTTATCCGCGCTGATTGTTTCAGATTCCGGCAGTGCGTTGATCAGTGCCTGCACGTCTGCTGCGGTGATAGCCGGGGCATTGTCGGGCGCACCTGTCTGTCTGCTTTCTTCTGCGGCATATTTCCCGCAGTTTTCTGCCAAAGCACCATCTGCACCGCAGACGGGGCACTCTGCGTTCATTGCTTCTGTCGTGCAGACCGTTTCGCAGGTACATACAGGTGTTTCTTCCGTCTTACCCTCAGCAAACGCCGTAGTCGGCACAAGGCAGAGCACCATGCACAGAGCGAGCAGGATACTGAATAATCGTTTCTTCATCTTGTTTCCTCCATTTCGCCGTTCTTTGACAGCTTAAAATCGTATTTCATTTCCAGCATTGCAAACAGCTTATACATAACCTCTGTGGCAATTGCCTTGATATCCAGTGATTGAATAAAGGCAAGCACCTTTTCCTGCTCCGCCTCCGGCACCCGATATACCCGCATTGCCGCCGTCAAAAAGCGGCTGAGCTTGCGTTCCAACGGAAAATGAATATCGCACTTTCTCGCCATATAGCTGCGCATCAGTCCCGACGTGCCGATTTCCATCTCGTAAAAGTCGCTATCGGTATCATCGGGGAAATTTTTACCAAAAATCTGCTTCAGCTCTGCCGTGGTATGCAGGTAAATATATTCCGACGTATCGGGCAGAGAATAGGCTTCAATGTAGATTTCTCGCAGGTTCTCGTTCAGCTCAGTCAGTGTCAGTTGGATCGCCGTTTCCACCGCATAGGCGTAAACCGGCGGCAGGTTGCTGTCCGCAATGCTTCTCGCCATACCGAACTGTCCGCCGAACATCGTTTCGGTCAATTCCAGCAAAATTCTGTCCTTGGTAGGAAACAGATTCAAATAGCTTCCCCTTGCCACACCCGCTTCGTCCACAATCTGACTGACGGAGGTGTTTTTATACCCCTGCTCCAAAAAGAGACGGACGCACACGGTCAGTATTTTCCTCTTTGTTTCACTGCTGTCTCTCCGCAAATATATCACCTCTCTTCAAGTGTTTTAGTACGCATACTAATAATATCATATCAAGTACAAAAAAGCAAGCGGTATTTGAGACTTTACCTCCGTAAATTGTGACCTTTCCGCAAACGCTGGCTTCTTCCATTACTCGCGGAACTTTATAACTTCTTGAATACTACCCGCAAAGGAAAAGCCGCCGTCTGTTGACAGCGACTTTTCTTGCTTAATATTAGCAGTATATAAGCTCACTCGAAACGATTTCCGTAGCAGCGTTTCGCAGATTGTTCATCCTCTGCACCCACAGCATTTGATTTTCCGCTTTGAGGGCTTCCGTAATGCCTTCTTTTTCGGAAAGCTGCTTTACCAGCCGAGAAAACATTGCTTCCGCCTGCTCGTTGAGATCTGCGAGATAATCGTTGAGCTTACCGGTAGTCAGCAGCTCGGCATACAGGCTGACCTTGTGTTTGCGGATATACCGCAGGTGTCGTTGTCCCCAAATGCCGATGGGTCTGCCCTCCGGCTCGTCCTCTCCGGCAATCAGGTAGTAGTCCCCGACAAGTTCATAACGCAAGCCTGTCCGTTCGTCCGTGATGAATTCTTCCATTGTGTCGTCCTCCTTGAATTATATTGCTTCTCCGGCTTTCTGCCCGGATTGCTTACGGTGATAATAGGCAAGCTGTCTTTGGTTGCGATTGATGGTTTTGCATTCCTCGGAGCACAGCACCTCCTGACCGTTGGACGGCCAGAAGGGCTTGCCGCAAATCTTGCAGACCTTTTGACGGAATATGTGCTCTCCCTTTTCGGCAAAGCATTTCTTCTCTTTTTCTGCCTGCTGATGGGCTTTTGTGCAGTCAGTATTGCAAAACCTCTGCCTTGTGCTGTTCGGATAAAACTCCTTACCGCACTGTTCGCAGATACGCTTCGGGTACTTATGCCCGTCATTCGCCGCCCAGCGTTCTGCCTTTGCTTTGGCTTGATGTGCAACATTGCTCTCACGCTGCCGGTTCTTCTTGCGCTTGGCTTTTTCCGCCGCTTCTTGCTCGGCTTTCCGCCTTTTGGGTAGAGATTTCCAAACGGCGGCTACAGGAATCTCTACCCTTTTCGACCGATTTCCGCTATTTGGGTAGAGATTTCCAACCGGCGAGGCGGAGTGCACGGATTTTGCATCCCACTTCCTGCAAACTTTATGAGAAAATAGATAACAGAGTAAGGAAACGTACCATGTTTTGCATCCCACATCCTTCACACTTTATGGCATTAAAAAAGCTTTGGTTACACCATTTAACTATGTATAACCAAAGCTCTGTAATTTACTTTTATTTTTCAACAAATATAACAGGACATCCTAATCTGTAGTGACCTTTTATATATTCAGCGATTGTGTGTGAACAGTATACCGTTGTCGCCTCTGTATTGCTATCCATATCATTGTTACCACACATGATTGCATCCAATTCGTATACCAGATTGGTTCCCGGTGCAAAAGTAATGCTGTCAAGATGGTAGCAGCTATAGAAAGTCCTTCTCAAGCCCTGCATCGTTGATGGGAGAATGACTTTTTTAACAATCTGATTGCTTCTAAATGTGTTAAGTGCAGCTACAACCGGTTTGCCATTGATAGTATCAGGTACGATAACCTCCCTGTCCGTTCCGATATACTTCAACAGGCAATATCCCTTTGTCTTAATTCTGTTTTTAAAAGTTTCGGCTATATCGATTGTCTCTCTTTCGCCTTTTTTGTTGATAGAATCGCTTGTGAGGACATCATCTGACTTACAATATACCCATGTGCCATCAGTTATTACACTGTAATGCTCATCAACATTATAAGTCCAGTCATAATATGACTCGTTGTTGCGGAGGCCTTCTTCAGTGTCATCTTCTTCATCAAAAAATTCCACATCGGAGAAAGTTTCTCTTACAGGTGTTTCAACTGCAGCTGCAAAAGTTTCTTTTGCGGTTTCTGCTTCTGAACTAACATCATCATATTTACCTGCTGATACCGGACCATCTTCTTTTTCAAGCTCTGTAACCTTTTCTACTGCCGGTTCAGCGGTAACATCATCGATTTCTATTTCCTGAACTTCGTCCGAAAAATCTTCATCATTTAATACAAAATTATCTCTCACCGGTTCTGCATCAACCGGTTCTGCAATAAATTCCCTGTCAAGTTTCTTATCAGATATATCAACAGGCTCGTCTTTAACTGGCTCCCTGCCAACAACCACTGACTCAAATACAAACGTATCATCAGGTTCTGTTTCCGGCTCCTCAGTTACATCCTGCACATCTGCTGTTTCCGGCTCCTCAGTTACATCCTGCACATCTGCTGCTTCCGGCTCCTCAGTTACATCCTGCACATCTGCTACTTCCGGCTCCTCAGCTACATCCTGCACATCTGCTGTTTCCGGCTCCTCAGCTACATCCTGCACACCTGCTGTTTCCGGCTCCTCGGCTACATCCTGCACATCTGCTGTTTCCGGCTCCTCGGCTACATCCTGAACATCTGCTGCTTCCGGCTCCCTGACTACATCCTGCACACCTGCTGTTTCTGACTCCTCGGCTGCATCCTGCACATCTGCTGCTTCCGGCTCCTCAGTTACATCCTGCACATCTGCTGCTTCCTGTGCCTCGGCTGCTTCCGGCTCCCCGGCTGCATCCTGTGCCTCGGCAGGTTTCTCTGCTTCTTCGCGCTTTGGTTTGAAATCCACGATAGGCTTTGCCTTGGATACTGACTGGAATTCCTCATCTTCTTCGTAAGAAATGTCTTCATCGTAAAAAGATGTGGCTTTGTCATTCTGTGGTTCGTTGTCCTCATCCACAAAAATGTCGTCCTCGTCTGCTGCGCTTTTCTTAGCGTGGTGGGATTCGTTCTTACTAAAAAGCGGAAGTTTGACAAGTTCATCCTTCAGGAAACTGTTTAAACTCTGCTTTTTCTTCTTGCTCTTGCTGACTGCCACAATTGCTGTTGCAACTGCCGTAACTCCTAATACTATGGCACCGAAAGTACCAAATCCATGTTTGTCTTTATCTTTCATGTCTGACCCTCTCCGTTCAAATAGTCTCAAAATTAAGCTACCTCTATTATCGGATTTTTAGGGGGTATTTGTCAACTAAATTGAGTATTAAAATACCCTTTTTTCTTAAATTTTTTCATATAAATTATATAAGTAATAATAAGCGGTACAGCAGCACATACCCATGCAACCGGACCGGCAAAACATACACCGGAAAAACCTATCGCTTTTGGAAGCGTGTATGCGACTATAGACCTTGCTCCAAGTTCAAAAAATCCCGCAAGTAACGGCATTGTTGTCTTACCCATTGCCTGAAGAGCATTTCTGAAAATAAAAATCTGGAACAATGGGATATAGAAAAACATTGAAATATGGAGATAAGTCATTGCATAGGAAAGTATTAATTCATCCCCGCCTTTTATGAAAAGCCGGCTGATTGGTCTGCCGAAAATGAAAATAACACCCATACATAAAACTGCGCTTCCAACCGTAAAAAGACTCCATTTCAATATTCCGTTTTTAATCCTGTCATATCTGCCGGCACCTACATTCTGACCGACAAAATTTGCAACTGTTACGCCACCCGATATGCCAAACTGCATGATAAGCTGTTCCGTTTTACTGGAAGCCGTAAAAGCGGCAATGTAATTCTCGCCAAATACATTTACAGCACCCTGTAGGATGATTGTTCCGATTGCCGTAACCGAAAACTGGAACGCCATCGGAAGTCCTATGGTAAGGTGTGTCTTTATAATTCCCGGATTAATTTTAAAATCTTCTTTCTTTATATGAAGAACAGGGAACTTAACGGAAATATATACGATACACGCAATTCCGGCAACAAGCTGTGCAAGCACTGTAGCAATGGCGGCACCTGCAACGCCCCAATTAAATACGACTATAAAAAGCAAATCCAGACCGATGTTAAGGAGTGCTGAAAAAATCAGGAAATAAAGCGGGGTTTTGCTGTCACCAAGAGCCCTTAGTATACACGAAACGGCATTGTATAGCATAGGTGCAGCTATTCCTGCAAAAATAATAACGATATAATTATAGGACATATCAAAAATACCGTCCGGTGTGTTAATAAGCCTTAGAACCGGCTTGGTTATCAGCACCGAAAGTAAAGTGATAAACAATGTGATTCCGGACCACAACATAATGGCATTACATACGGAATTACGCATCTTGTCATAATCTTTTGCCCCAAAGCATTGTGCTATATGGACCGAAAAACCGCTTGTTATTCCTATAACAAACCCATTGACAAGGAAAAACATTGACCCGGTATTACCTACGGCAGCCAATGTACGGTTTCCAAGACATTGTCCGACAATAATTGTGTCGGCAAAATTATATATCTGCTGTACAAGATTGCCAATCAGCACAGGGATTGCATATTTTATCATAAGGCTGATTGGTTTTCCTGTTGTTAAATCTTTTGCTTTTGACATTACATTCTCTCCGGTGCTTCGATACCAAGCAAGTCAACACATGTCTCTAACACATCTTTTGTAAGTTTTATGAGTGCAATATAACCTTTCTTTTTATTTTCATCTTCTTCTGAAAGAATCTTTGTTTCATGATAAAAATGGTTAAAAGCATTGGAAAGATCATATATGAATTTACAAATTTTGTGAGGTGCACTTTCTTCATATGCTGTCTTAATCATATCCTGCATTCCTGTGAGCACAAGCATAAGTGAACGTTCGCTCTCGCTCTCAGGGTTAGCAGTATGGATACCTGACACCATGCCTCCTGCATTTTCATATTTTTTAAGAATAGATTTAATTCGTACAATTGTGTAAAGGATATATGGGCCCGTGTCTCCCTCAAAAGAGGTGAAACGATCAATATCAAATACATAATCCTTAGATGCCTGATTGGACAAATCACCATATTTTAATGCGGCAAGTCCTACCATCTTAGCTGTATTTCTGGCTTCACTCTCATCCACGGTACGGTTAGCCATGATTTTTTCGTATACCTTGTCTTCAATTTCTTTTATGAGGTATTCAAGACGCAGTACACCACCCTGTCTTGTCTTGAAAGGTTTGCCGTCACTGCCGTTCATCGTACCAAAACCGATGAACTTAAGTTCTGTATCAGGAGATACGATTCCTGCTTTTCTTGCCACACGGAAAAACTGTGTATAGTGAAGTTCCTGTCTCTTATCTGCAAGGTAAATGTATGACTTAGGTGCATATAATTTTTCCCTCTCGATAAGTGTCGCAAGGTCGGAGGTCTCGTAATTGGCTGCTCCGTCCGATTTCTGGATGATACATGGAGGAAGCTCCCTGCTGTCATTTTCCTCAGCTATGTCTACAACAATGGCACCCTGGCTTTCATGGGCTATCCCCCTGTCTACCATATCCTTAACCATATCTGCAATATAT
>ENA-OUQO01000618-OUQO01000618.1-human-gut-metagenome-genome-assembly--contig:-NODE-618-length-10451-cov-2.813775_pt1 | contig 10451 bp, 9 predicted proteins | sample MGYA00237944_ERZ548825 | MGnify/ENA primary metagenome ERZ548825 (study PRJEB26490, sample SAMN05194700) | human gut metagenome | biome: terrestrial biome; feature: human-associated habitat; material... | reverse complement strand
ATTTTCCGGCTTTTTATTAAGTCTTGAAAAGAGCCTGTGTTTGATGATAAAATATTTGTTACGGAAAAATTTTTCCGACTTCGCATATGCAGGAGGGTTATTTTGGAAAAACTAATTGTGAAGGGCGGAAACCGCCTCGTTGGTGCAGTTAAAACCAGCGGTGCGAAAAACGCTGTACTGCCGATTATTGCAGCTTCTATCCTGGGAACTACCCCAAGTCATCTTGACGAGGTTCCGATGCTGGAAGATGTGCATACTATAAGTGAAGTTTTAAAATGTCTGGGACTGTCCGTGGAATGCAGTCCGGAAAAGAATGTGCTGGATATCGACAGCACTGAGATAACCTCGTATGAAGCACCGTATGAGCTGGTGCGTACCATGCGTGCGTCCTTTCTGGTAATGGGACCTCTGCTGGCGCGTATCGGTAAAGCGCGTATTTCTATGCCCGGCGGCTGCGCTATCGGCGCACGTCCGATTGATATTCACCTGAAGGGCTTTGAGGCTCTGGGTGTAAAAATCGAACAGGGACATGGCTATATTGAAGCAAGTGCTCCTGAGGGACTGAAGGGTACCAGCATTTATTTTGATTTCCCGAGCGTAGGTGCTACCGAAAATATTATGATGGCAGCTTCTCTTGCTGAGGGTACTACTATTTTGGAAAATGCTGCCGAAGAACCGGAGATTGTCGATCTGGCCAACTATCTGAATAAGATGGGTGCAAAAATCCGTGGCGCCGGTACCGATACTATCCGCATTGAGGGTGTAGACAAGCTGCATGGCGCAGATTATACCATTATTCCGGACCGTATTGAGGCAGGCACTTATATGATTGCTGCTGCTATGACCGGCGGTGATGTTGTTGTGGAAAATGTTCTGCCGGAACACCAGAAGCCGCTGATTGCCAAGCTGCGCGAGGCAGGTGCCGTGGTAGAAGAGGATATTGATAAGGTCCGCGTTATCGGCAAGAATCCGTTGAAGGCTGTATCTATCAAAACTCTGCCTTATCCGGGTTTCCCGACTGATATGCAGGCTCAGATGATGGCGATGATGGTTATTGCCGAGGGCCGCAGCAAGGTTACGGAAACTGTTTTTGAAAATCGTTTCATGCATGTGGTTGAGCTGAACCGCATGGGTGCGCAGATTTCTACCGAAGGCCGCAGTGCCGTTATCGACGGTCCCTGCAAGCTGACAGGTTGTGATGTGCGTGCAACCGATTTGCGTGCCGGTGCAGCTATGATTCTGGCAGGTCTTGTAGCCGAAGGTACGACACGTATCGGTGATTTGCACCATATTGACCGTGGCTACGAGAACATTGTTGCTAAGCTGAAAAATCTGGGTGCGGATATTGAACGCGTAGATGTAGATTAAGGAGATATGACTAATGTTTAAGAGTATGGATATCGGTATTGATTTGGGTACCGCTAACATTCTTGTTTATGTCAAGGGCAAGGGCGTTGTCCTGAAGGAGCCTTCTGTTGTGGCTATTGACAAGGTGCGCAACAAGGTGCTGGCTGTGGGCGATGATGCCAGAGAAATGCTGGGACGTGCTCCCGGAAGTATCGTTGCTATCCGTCCGCTGAAGGAAGGCGTTATTGCGAATTATACCGTAACGCAGAAGCTGCTGGCTTACGTTATTGAGAAGGTTGCGGGCAAGAGCCTGTTTTTCAAACCGCGTGTTATGACCTGTGTACCTATCGGTATTACTTCGGTAGAAAAGCGTGCTGTTATGGAGGCTACTACCCAGGGCGGTGCGTCTAAGACTTATCTGATTGAGGAACCGCTGGCTGCTGCTCTTGGCGCCGGTATTGATATTTCCGTACCGCGCGGCAATATGGTTGTTGATATTGGCGGTGGCACTACTGATATCGCTGTGCTGAGCCTTGGCGGTATTGTTGTTGATTCTTCTATCCGTATCGGCGGCGATCATTTTGATGAGTCTATTGTGCGCCATGTGAAGAAGGTACATAATGTGCTTATCGGTGAACGTACTGCTGAGGAAATCAAGATGAATGTTGCTACTGTTATTACTGATGGTCGTCATGAGTCTATTACTGTGCGTGGCCGTGATATGGTTACCGGTCTGCCGACTACCTTCAGCGTAAGTTCTGAGGATTGCCGTGTGGCCTTGGAGGATGCCGTTGCTTCTCTGATTGCTACCGTGCGCGGTGTTCTGGAAAAATGCCCGCCGGAGCTGGCTGCGGATATTGTTGATAACGGTATTTATCTGACCGGCGGCGGTGCGCTGCTCGACGGTCTGGCTGAGATTATGCAGCGTGAAACCGGTATTACTACGCATATTGCCGATGATCCGTTGGAGTGTGTGGCTCTTGGCACCGGCAAGGCGTTGGAGAATCTGGATAAGTTGCATCCGGGTACTGTTTATACTGCGTCTAATCTGGTTGATTGATGCTAGGGTATTGATTATTGATTTTGGGGAGGAGCTGCCTTTGGCAGCTCCTTTTGTGTAGATGTGAAGAAGAAGGGTATATGGTGTCGCAATTAATATATTGCAAACCTTCCGTCTGCTCGCAAAAGCTCGCAGCCACCTCCCCTTTCAGGGGAGATATAAAGTGCTTGTCAAATGCTGACTGTCGCAAGTTCGTCGAACTTTTATATGCTCCCTGAAAGGGAGCTGGCATCGCCGAAGGCGATGACTGAGGGTTGTGTTGCGATATATAAATTGCTCGTGTGAGCTTTAGTCTGTCATTTTTGCCTCTCCTTGGGGAGAGGTGGCATCGCGCAGCGATGACGGAGAGGGGTATTACGACGTTCTGACGCATTCTTCTTCCTTCTGCCTTTGTTTTTCTCTTAAGAGGTCCTATACATGAATTTCAAAAAACTTATATGTTCTGTTTTTATGCTGGCTGCGCTGTGTGCCGCTCCGCTTGCGGCGAGCGCCGCTCCCGTTACGGCGGTACGCAGCAGCGTTAGTCCTGCGCGAGTACGTCTGGTGTTCGACAGCAGGGAGCCTGTTAAATATACTGCCGAAAAAAACGGCTTGCAGCTTGTGGTTACCTTGCCTGAGGGTACGGCGCTGACGCAAAGTCCTGTCTTTAAGCAGGATGCGGTGATTAAAAGCATCACTGTTCCTGCCAAAAAGAAGAAAAAGGCACAGGTGGTTATAGATTTAACTAAGGATTGCCAGTACAAGATGTATAACCTGAAAAATCCTGACCGTCTGGTGCTGGATATTTACCGCATTCCTATCAGCAAAACAACGACGCAGCTTGCAGGCGGCGTTTCCTATACCTATGCGCAGGAGGAGCTGAACGGCAGACCAATCGTAAGCTATTTGGTGAGCGTTGCGCCTGCGGCACGCCTGGAGCTGAGACCATTTTCTGCTGCAGGCATGTATAACGGACGCGGCAGCCTGGCTAAGCAGGCGGCGGAAAGAGGTCTTGTGGCTGCCATCAATGCGTCGTATTTTGATACCGACGGCTGGGTTATCGGCAACGTTAAGGATAAGGGCAATTTTGTCGCTATGGATGCTACGCCGCGCAGCGGTTATGTAGTGCAGGGCAACGAGCAGAAGATTGTGCGCGACATTGCCTACACCGGCAGCGTAACACTTCCTGACGGCAGAGCGCTGCAGCTGAAGGGCATGAACCGTGCGCGCATTGCCAATGATTTGGTGCTGTTTAATTCCTATTACGCTACGTCGACCAAAACAAATCAGTATGGGCGTGAGGTAAAGATAAAAAATGGCCGTGTTGTTGCTGTTTCTACAGCAGGCAATATGTCTTTGGAGCCGGGCTGCGTAGTGCTTTCCGGTCATGGCACAAATGCGGCTGCTCTGGCAGGCCTGCGCCTGGGCGACCATGTAATGCTCACGCAGAGCCTGGGCAGCAGCATAGCTGATGCGGCAATGACTGTTGTCAGCGGCGGTCCGCTGTTGGTAGAAAACGGCAGGGTGAATGTGCGCACGGCGGAGGAGCAGATGGCTCCCGATATAGCGCGTGGCAGAGCGCCCCGTACTGCAATCGGCCTGAAGCAGGACGGCACGCTTTTAATGCTTGTTGTTGACGGCAGAAGCAGTGCTTCCGCAGGCATGACGCTCGCGGAGCTGGCGCAGTATTTTGTGAAGCTGGGAGCTGTGAGCGCTGTCAATTATGATGGCGGAGGCAGCAGTGAAATGGTTATCAACGGCAAAATCGTCAACAAGCCTTCGGACGGGCGCGAGCGTTTGGTGAGCATCGGTCTGGGATTGTTCATCAAATAAGCTGGTTACATAGGCAAAATAAAAAACAAGGGGCGGTCACGCGTTAGCTGTGACAGCTCCTTGTTTTGTTGTTGCGGTTTATAGTTTAATCTTCGGTGATGATAACGCCTGTGCCGATGCCGCCGTTATCGCTGCAGACAAGCTCCTTCAGGCTTTGGATATCCTCATTGCGCAGGCGGATGCAGCCTTCGGAGGCCATGGTGCCGATAGAGGCGGGGTCATGCGTACCGTGGATGCCGATGCCTATCCAGCCGGTGTCCAGCGAAAGGAACCAGGGGCCGTAGGCGCCTTCGATAACGCCCTTGCCGTCACCGAAATCGTGCGTCCAGTAATGCGCCGGGCAAACCTCTTCGATGCGGAAGGGAACCTGCGCCGAAGGCACGCCTACTGCCGCACCTGTGTAGTAGGAGGGAATAGCTGCTGCACTGCCCCAGGAGGTGGGGGTGCGGTTGTCGCCGGTGTACTGCTTGTCACCGGGATTTTTGGCAACAGCGATAGGATAGCTGCAGACTGCTTCCTCCACACCCTGCTGATAGACGTCAAGGCGGTAGCTTTGCTTGTGGATGTAGATGAGATATCTGGCGTTGCCGAACAGGGAAGACGCAGGCGCCGCAGATGCTAAGCTGCAGCTTAGCAGCAGACAGACGCTAAATATTAAGCCTAAAAGTTTTTTGAGCATTGGTGATACTTCCTTAAAGCTTATTTAGCAGGCTACGCGTACAAAATCTGCACTTACATAGCCAACCTCGCCTTGAGCGTTAATAGCCTTCCACCATTGGCGGCCTTCGGCTTCGAATGCGCCTTCTAACGGTGCTATTTCTTCGCCGGACATCAGCGAATCAATTACATTGCTGTCCGTGGAGGGGGCGGTGCGGAAGTTTACATAGTCACCGGTTAAAACCAGTTTTACGCCGGGAGCCCAATAGCTGTCCATGTTTTCAAATTTGCTGTAGAGGTTGTAGATTCTTTGATTGGAGTATTGTAAACTTTCGGCAGACATGCTGTCCCCGTATTGAGCATAGCTTTTGCTGGCAGGGAGAGAGTGTGCATTTTCGGTGCGGAGCTCATCGTAGGTACTGATAAAGGCATTGATATATTTTTTGTTGTCATAAATAGTAGTCAGCCAGTAATCACCATCACCGGAATCGGCTTCGCCCTTGGCACTGAAGCTCACTGTGGAGCCGTTGCTGTTTTGCTGCACATCATACATCTGCAAGGCAGCAAAGGCAATAGCTTTGGCCTCCATATCACTGATGTAGATGCCCTTGCGGCTGAAGCAGGGAGCGACATATTCCTCAGCATAGTTTACGGTCATGGTATGCTTCACATCAAAGCGGGTATTTTTCAGCAGAAAGGCTTCTGTTCTGCCGCAGCGGGAGTCAATCTTAGTAGGGAGTCTGCTTGCAGAGGTATTATATACTGCTGCCTCCATAACAGATGTGCCGGTGAAGAGCATTGCTGCTACCAGTGCTCCGATAGCAAAATTTTTGATTTTCATAACAACATCTCCTTTCCAGATGTGGAAACTTATCCTTTGATGTTTATATTATAGCCAAAAAAATGCTTTTGCACCCCACCCAAAAGGGTGATTTCGGGTAGGATAGGCAAAAAAAGCGTAAAAAAATATGCGCCGATAATTTTTTAACTGCAGATGATTTTCATAATGTTTTATTTAAGAGCTGTTTACAGTCTGTTCACTTGTCAAAATATTGCTGAGGCTGTATAATTTATGTTAGAGAAATATATCTGAAATGAGGTGAGTCACATGGGTAAAAAGTTAATAGTGATTTTGACTATTGCCGCTTTAGGCATCTTTACACTTGCTGCCGTTGGCTGTGCTGCTGTGACTGACCAGCGCGCCGCTGTCAGCGGTATTGTAGTTGCCGATGGACTGGCGCAGGAGGGCACCCAGGTTAAGCAGGGTGACATCCTGGTAAAGGTAAAATCTATAGCTGGCGGCAGTATTGCTGCTGCGCGTGCTACAACTGCAGGTAAGGTTAGCCAGGTACTGGTTAAACCGGGTGATAAGATTGAGGCACAGCAGGTTGTAGCTAAGGTTAGTGAATAACGGTAAAGAAAACCGGCGAGCTTCTTAGCCGCCGGTTTTTGTAGTATTATAGAGCAAAATACCGGAATCGGACCGGTAAATATTTTATTTTTAGGAGCGAGTATGAGAGTATTTTTATTAGCATTATTGTTTTGCTGCCAGCTGCTGACGGCAGCTGCCGCCAATGTTCCTCTGATGCCGGTGCGTGACCTGCGCGCAGGTATGCAGGGCATAGGCAAAACCGTTATCAGCGGTGATACTATTGAAACCTTTAATGTAGAAATTTTAGGTGTCAACGGCAGTGAAGCTATGGGTTATAATATTTTTGTGCGCCTTTACGGCGATTTGATTGAAAAGACAGGCGGTGTTGCTCAGGGTATGAGCGGCAGTCCTGTTTATGTAGACGGCAGACTTGTCGGTGCTGTGGCCTTCGGCAAGACCTTCAACGACCCGCATTACTGCTTCCTGACACCAATCGGCAAAATGCTGCCGCTGCTGGACGAACCGAGAGAGCTGCCGGCAGACTGGATTCCTAAGGGAACGGCGCTGATGGCAGGCGGTTTTACGGAATACGGCATGGAATATCTGCAGGAGAAGCTGCAGCCCTTCGGCCTGACTGCTGTCAACAGCGGCGGCACAGGCGCTTCCAGCGATAAGCCGCTGGAGCCGGGCAGCAGTGTCGGTGTTGCTCTGATGCAGGGTGATATGACTCTTGGCGCTCTCGGTACCGTTACCTGGACCGATGACAGCGGTAAGATTCTGGCCTTCGGCCATCCCTTTATGCAGCGCGGCAGCAGCAATTTCTTTATGAATAAGGTGTGGGTGTTGGGCGTAGTTCCTAACCTGCAAAGCAGCTATAAGGTAGGCAATCTGGGCGAGGCTATCGGCAGCATTACGCAGGACCGTTCCAGCGGTATCGGCGGTGTAGTAGGCAAGCAGCCTGCTTCTATTCCGATGTTTGTTACGGTCAACGACAGCAGCCGCGGACAGGCCAACAGCATGCGTATGCGTCTGATTGACGATGAGCAGCTGGTGCCGTCGATGGTGGATGCGGCGGTAGTCAATACTGTGAGCAAGACTGTGGACCGCAACGGCGGCGGTACGGCCAAGCTGCATTTTACCATTACCGGCGTGGACAGCAAGAAGGAAATGCTGACGATTGACCGCGAAAATATGTATTATTCCAATGACGCGCTGCTGAAAAATCTGGATGCGGAGCTGACGGAGGCTGTAACGATTCTGATGCAGAACAAATTCGAGCCTGTGCAGATTTACGGCATTAACGTAGAGGCAGAGGTCAGTAATGCGGTGCAGGTGGCGGAAATTCTTAACGTGCGCACCAAGAACGCCAAGGTTAAGCCCGGTGATAAGGTAGCCATTGATGTTACAATGAAGCCTTACCGTGGCGAAGAATTTACCAAGACGGTTTATTTCAAGGTGCCTAAGGATCATCCGGGCGGCAAGCTGGCACTGAACGTGCGTGGCGGCAGCAGCATGGCCTGGGCCATCGAATTGCTGCGCAAGCAGCAGTCCGAGGGTGTTCCCGCTGCCAAGAAAAAGGAAACACGCCACAAGCTCAGCGATTATATCAAGAGCGTGAATACGGCCGACAAGAATAATGAGCTGATTATTGATGTAGCGATGGGACAAATGCAGCCGCCGAATCCGGAGGCTGCTGCTAACGATGCAGGCCTTGCGGGTATGCTGCAGGGCTCTCCGTTCAAGCAGAAGTATCCCTTTGATTTCATTATTGATGGCGAGAGCGAAATCGTGCTTACCGTTGACAAGTAATTTTGTCGAGTGATATTTCCGTTCACTTAACAAAATTTTTCATATTACTGTATCGGTATGGCTGTTTTGTGTCATACATTCGCCATAATTTGGCGGTATAATGATTATGTAGAAAAAGCTGAAGATAAGGATGTAAAAATGCTGAAATATATCTGTGAAGCAATGGGCAACAGAATATTGGCCTTCTGTGCTGCCAGCGGCAAGCTGACACTGCTGCTGTTGGCGACGCTGCGACGTCTGAAGGATGCCAACGCTAAGGAGGTTGTGCGTCAGATGGCACTTTTGGGAGCGGATTCGCTGCCGATTGTAATGATGACGATTCTCTGTACCGGTATGGTATTTTCCGTACAGACGGCCAAGGAGTTCGTGCGTCTGGGTGCGTCCTCTTCCGTAGGCGGCATTGTAGCTATCGCTATGGCGCGTGAGCTGGTGCCGGTGCTGACAGGCGTTGTTGTTGCCGGCCGTATAGGTGCGGCGATTGCGGCGGAGCTTGGCACGATGAAGGTTACCGAGCAGATTGACGCGCTGCGTGTTATGGCTGCCAATCCGGTGAGCTATCTGGTGGTGCCGCGCTTTATTGCGCTGGTGCTGATGATGCCAGTGCTGGTTGTTTTTGCCAACTTTATCGGTAATATCGGCGGCTGGGTTGTGGCGCATTATTACGCCGGCATCGGCAGCTTTACTTATGAAAATTCTATCAGGACACTGGCAGAGTTCTATGACGTATTTGGCGGCATGGTCAAAAGCTGTGTCTTTGGTGCGATAATTGCTATCGTGGGCTGCTATAAGGGCCTGAACGCGCCGAATGGCGCGGAGGGCGTTGGTCTGGCGACCACTGCCTCGGTAGTGCTTTCGATTATTCTGGTGTTTATCACCAACTATTTTCTTTCTATCGTTTTGTATGTGTAAGGAGTCGGCAGAATGTCAAACGAAGCTATGATTCAGCTCCGACAACTTAAAATGGCCTTCGGCAGCAAGGTGATTCTTGATAATCTTGATTTGGATGTACGTCAGGGTGAAACGCTGGCGGTTATTGGTCCCTCAGGCACCGGCAAGAGTACCATTATCAAGCTGCTGACAGGACTGCTGCCACCTACTTCCGGCAGCATTGTTATCGACGGTCAGGAGGTAAGCACCTTCACCGAGGATGAATGGGATGGGCTGCGTCAGCATATGGGCGTAGTTTTTCAGTATTCCGCTTTGTTCGATTTTTTGAGCGTAGGCGAGAATGTAGCCTTTGGCTTGCGGCGGCATTTTAAGCTGCCGGAGGACGAAATACAGGAGCGCGTCGGCAAGCTGCTGGAGATGGTAGGCATGCCGAATACGCAGTACATGTTGCCGGCAGAGCTTTCCGGCGGTATGAAAAAGCGCGTTGGCCTGGCGCGGGCGCTGGCCATGCAGCCGCAGATGGTTTTTTATGACGAGCCCACCTCAGGTCTGGACCCGGTAATGACGATGACCATCAGCAGGCTGATACGCAAAACTCAGCAGACGCTGGGAGTAACTTCAGTTTTGGTAACACACGATATGGAATCGGCCTATTACGCTGCAGACCGTATCGCTATGCTATATAATGGACGCATTGTGCAGATAGGCACGGTTGCGGAGATAAAAAACAGCACTAATCCTATCGTTAAGGCATTTATTAACGGTACGGAATTGAAAGAGGAGGAGAAGGATGAGCAGCAGTGAGGTTAAGGTAGGTGCCTTTGCATTAGGCGGCGCTGTGGTGCTGGCCGGCATTATTACCTTTATGGGTGCTTTCAGCTTTGGCAAAAAAGGCTATGAGCTGCGCATTAACTATCCTCAGGTAAGCGGACTGATGCCTGGGCATGTTGTGCGCTATGCAGGCGTGCAGGTAGGCACGGTCAAAAAAATCAATGTGGCACCGGATAAGGTAGAGGTTATCACAGAAATCAACGATGATATCAAAATACCGCAGGGAGCAACCTTTACGATTTCTTCCGACGGTATTATGGGTGAAAAATTTGTCAGCGTTATTCCTCCTGCCAAGCAGGGACAGGGTTATGTAGCCGAAGGCAGCACGATTAACGGTGTTGCCGGCGGCGGTATGGACGAATTTTTTGCTTCCTCCGGTGATCTGGTAAAGCGTATGGAAAATATCGCCAACGCCTTTGAAAATGTTTTTGGCGACAAGGAAGTACAGCAGTCCATGAAATCCGGCTTTAAGAATATGAATGATATTGCCGAGAATATGAATACCTTTACGAAGGTAATGGCTGATGTGGCAGTAGCCAACCAGCAGGATATTACTTCGATGATTCATCAGATTAATGAGCTGAGCCATCGCATGAACGGTACGGCGGCGCATATCGAAAGCATTATGGCCGGTGTGGACAATCTGTCTCTTATACACATCTGACGCTGCCGACG
>ENA-OUQO01000613-OUQO01000613.1-human-gut-metagenome-genome-assembly--contig:-NODE-613-length-10500-cov-3.678124_pt1 | contig 10500 bp, 11 predicted proteins | sample MGYA00237944_ERZ548825 | MGnify/ENA primary metagenome ERZ548825 (study PRJEB26490, sample SAMN05194700) | human gut metagenome | biome: terrestrial biome; feature: human-associated habitat; material... | reverse complement strand
AGCGTAAACAGAAACGGAAATCCGTTGTCCATCTCGTCATACGAAATAGTTCCTGTCAGCATGATAATCATAAGAAACGGGAAATAGCCCAGAATAAAGGTATTTGTCTGCCCCAGACTGATTACTACTGCAAGGGCCAAAAAAAGGACCAGTGTTTTCCGGTTGCTTTTCAGCAGACAGAGATCTTTTTGTAATAATCCGCTCATCGTACTTCTCCTCCTGTCATCATCAAAATTAAGTCATCGATCCCGGCCCGCTCGACAACAAGATCCGGGTAATTTTCTTTGTAATACTGCTGATCGCTTGTGAAGCATGCATAACCATACGCTTCCTTCCGGCATTTCAACAGATATTCCTTGTCCAGCGCCGCATACTGCTCTTCGCTTGCTTTGATGAGGCCGTACTGTTCGAGAATCACATCCGTCTCCTCGTGCAGGATCTGTTTTCCTTCGTGAATCAGGTAAATATCATCACAGAGATGCTCGAGGTCGGAAGAAATATGTGAAGTAATGAGAATCGTACGGCTCTCATCCTCCGCCGCATAGCTTCGCAGCAGATCGAGAATTTCGTTCCGTGCCTCCACATCAAGGCCGGCCGTCGGCTCATCCAGAATCAGCAGATCTGCTCTGTGAGATAAAGCAGCAAGCACGCGCAGCTTCGCTTTCATTCCAGTGGAAAATTCCCGGAGTTTTTTCTGCATGGGAAGCTGGAGTTTTCTGCACTGCTCTTCAAACCAGTTCCTGTCAAAGTTCTGATACATTTTTGCCAGAATCTTTTCCGTATCTGTAACGGTAAACAGCTCGTTAAATCCGGATTCTGCCAGGGAAACGCCGATCCGCTGCTTATCCAAAGCTTTCATTTCGCTGACCGGTTTTCCAAAAATCTCAATCGTTCCGCTTTCTGCTTTTACAAGTCCCACCATCAGCTTGATTGCTGTACTTTTTCCTGCCCCGTTTTTTCCTACCAGACCGGTAATTCTTCCCTTGGGAATTTCCAGGGAAAGCTGAAAATCAAACGCGGGATACGTTTTTTTGACATTCTCCATCTTGATCATGTCGGAACCTCTCTTTCTTCTGCCCAGATCAGATTTCTTCGTCTGGGACGATACCTTTCTTTTTATTTTTCCTCCAGAAGGAGCTGTACGATTTCTGAAATTTCTTCTTTGCTCATTCCCATTGAAAGGGCGCGGTCGATGGCTTTTTCAAAATCCGCTTCCGCTTCTCTCTGCCTTGCTTCTTTTGCGAGCTGCTGGTCGGAAGCCGTTACATACGTTCCTTTTCCGTGAATAGTTGTAACGAAGCCATCCTCTTCCAGCTTATCGTACGCCTTTTTCACGGTCAGCGCACTGATCCGCAGTTCCCCGGCCAGAGAACGGACGGATGGGAGCGCTTCTCCTTCTTTTAATGCGGTATCTATAATTTCTGATTTGATCTGCTCCATGAGCTGCTCATAAATCGGCACCATGGAGGAATGGTTTAAAATAATATGCATATTGTTCTGTTTCTCCTTCACGATAAACAGTATATAACAGTCGAACACTGTTGTCAACTGTTATATACTGTTTATTTTCGAGTTTCCGATTTTTTTCCTGCCATCCGCTTCTTCCAATGACGCACTCTGTCATGCCGAATTTCTTTGTTTTCTTACGCCTTTTGCATGTTTTTCTTTCTTTTATATGGTTTTTTCCTCTGTCACACATGAAAAAAGCAATAAAAAAATTCACAAAAAAGTTCTTGACCAAACAAAAATCACCCGTTATAATGCGTGGTATAAAAATACGAAAGAGCAGACAAAGGAGTCTGAAATGGAAACGTTTTCGCCTTAGTCTGCTCTTTTTCTATGATACAAAGGAGGACGCACAGTTTCTCGCGAAGAACAGCGTCCTTCCGGTGGAACGCATCATCGGCGTGGAGACCGGCGGCTGCCCGCACACCGCGATCCGCGAGGATGCTTCGATGAACCTCGAGTCCGTCGACGAGATGATGGAGCGGTTCCCGGACATCGAGCTTCTCTTTATCGAGAGCGGCGGTGACAATCTCTCCGCTACGTTCAGTCCGGAGCTTGTGGACGCCACGATCTTTGTTATCGATGTCGCTGAGGGCGATAAGATTCCGCGGAAAGGCGGCCCTGGCATTACACGGTCCGATCTTCTCGTCATAAACAAGATTGATCTGGCTCCGTATGTCGGCGCAAGCCTGGAAGTCATGGAGCGCGATTCGAAAAAAATGCGCGGCGAGCGGCCGTTTCTGTTCACCAACATCCGCAGCGATGTCCATGTGGATGATGTTGTTTCCTGGATCAAAGAAAATGTGCTCTTAGAAGGAGACGGCGGAAAAAATCAAAGCTGTGTATGAAAAACTTCTATAAAAAAAGGCTGGAAAATATCCGTTTTTCTGTCTGTCAAAAATCGCAGGAAAAATGTCAAAATAAAGTGTGACAACCTCCTCAGAATGTGATAAAATAGCTTTCGTTTGAAATGAATACAAAACTTATTTTTATCATTTTTGAGGAGGTTTTTTCATGGAAAGAGATATGACAAAGGGCAGTCCGCTACCGGTCATTCTGCGGTTTACGCTGCCGCTGATTATCGGAAATATTTTCCAGCAGCTCTACAACATGGCAGACACAATCATTGTCGGACGTTATGTCGGGGCGGATGCACTGGCTGCAGTTGGTTCTACGGGAACCATTATGTTCCTGGTGCTTGGCTTTGCGCAGGGCATCACAGCAGGCTTTACGGTTCTGACATCGCAACGGTTCGGCGCAAAGGATACAAATGGGGTAAAGCGAAGTGTGGCAAACGGCATTCTACTGGCTCTCCTTTTCACGGTTGTCCTGACGTTCTTCAGCATGATCTCCATGCGGTCGCTGCTGCATCTCATGAACACACCGGAAAATATCTTTCAGGACGCTTATACCTATATTATGATTATCTGCGGCGGACTGATCGCCACGATTTTTTACAATCTGCTTTCCTCCTATCTGCGTGCGGTCGGAAACAGCCAGACTCCGCTGATGTTCCTGATTTTTTCGGCTGTATTAAATGTTCTTCTGGATCTGCTTCTCATTATCCATTTTAAAATGGGCGTTGCGGGAGCCGGATATGCAACTGTTTTCTCTCAGGGAATTTCTGCCGTGCTCTGTCTTTTTTATATCTATCGCTCCATGCCGGATATGTGGCCGGAAAAACACCACTGGAAGCTTCATGCGGCAGATTCCCGTCATCAACTCTCGATGGGCATTCCGATGGCTCTCCAGTTCGCCATCACCGGATCCGGTACGATGATTATGCAGGCAGCCATTAACCTGTTCGGCTCAGAGGCGGTTGCCGCTTTTACGGCGGCCTGTAAGCTGCAGAATCTGGTCACGCAGGGCTTTTCCGCAATGGGACAGACGATGGCAACCTACAGCGGGCAAAATTTCGGGAAAGGCGATATTCCGCGGATCAAAAAGGGAGTTCGCGCTGCACTTCTGACTTCCATCACCTATTCTATCGTAGCCGCTGTTCTCGTCTTCCTTCTTCTGAAGCCATGTCTTTCTCTCTTCTTCTCGGGTGATGTCGATATGGCCGCCATGATGCCGTGGGCGAAAACATACTCTTATATGTGTGCGTTTTTTTATGTACCGCTCTGCACTATTTTTATTTTCCGAAATGCAATGCAGGGTTGCGGCTACGGTTTTCTGCCGATGATGGGCGGCGTTTCTGAACTGTTTGCGCGCCTTATTGTAGCTGTGATTGCCATGAAAGTCATCAGCTATCCGCTCGCCTGCTTCTGTGACCCGGCAGCCTGGGTGACGGCAGCTGTCTTTACCGGTGTTTCGTATCTGTTTGTCATGAAGGATATCGACAAAAAGTACGGGACAAAGACACCGACGGCTCCGATCAGCTGACATTTTTTCATACCAAACGCAAAACTGCGCGGAATGCACGATTCTGAAATGCATTCCACGCAGTTTTTTGTATTTACAGGATTACAGATTCAGTTTTGCTTTCTGCAGACTTACACAGGAACGATGATATGTGAGTGTCATCGTCAGATAAATGACGCCCACGACAATGACTGCGAGAATACCGGTATGGAACACCAGATGCAGGATCATCGTCGCACACAGCAGGATCTGAATCATCTTGCCCAGCGCCATATAGGCCTTATAGGCACTCTGATATACCATCTCTTTTTCTGCCTCATCGCAACTTGCCATCCAGTCTTTCTGGAAGTTTTTTGAGTTCATATCGCCTCTCTTCTCCGGGTGAGCTGCCTGAACCATTTTTACATAACGCATCTGATAATAGCCATAGAGAAAGAAGTTGATACAAAACAGAGCACAGGTTGCCAGGAATCCGGCGAGCTCTTTTCCCGATGCTTCTTCCAGCCAGGAACGGGAAAAGATAAATGTCAGCACGATGATATCGCAGACCTGCGAAATCACATTGCAGTTCATCAGCATCGCGCCGTATTTCTCTTCTTCATAGCTTAAGACTTCGTACTGTTCATCCTCTGCTTCTTCGAGATGCTTCATCGTATCCTTTAATTTCCGGCTGTAAAATTCCATCAGGACAATGCTTACAACGAAAATTACCGCAATGATCGGCAGTGCCAGCGGACGGACCAGATCGCTCAAATCACTCATGCCATTTTTCACTCCGAACGTCATAAAAATTCCGACAAAAAAACCGCAGTCTCCGCCGATTCCCAGATAAATCAGCATCCGTTTCATCAACTTTCCGTAGGAATTTGGTTTGTTCCCCTGTTTTTCTTTCATGGTTCATCCTCCTCATATTGAAAAATATCTTCTACTTTTACTTCACAGATTTTTGCAAGTTTTAATGCCAGTGTCACCGACGGTGAATAGTCTCCCCGCTCGATCAGGCTGATGGTCTGTCTCGATACTCCCGCCATTTTTCCAAGGTCGGTCTGGTTGATGCCAAGCTTCGAACGGTACTCTTTTAACTGATTGTACAGCGGCATCGCAGCATCTCCTTTCTTGTCACGTTTTTAGATGAGCTCTCTATTTGACAACTTTTCTTGTCATCTACTACTCTACTATTGACAACTTTATTTGTCAATACTTTTGACAAGTTTTTTTGTCATTTCAAACTCCCGGTTGATTTGCGGGCTGAAATGTACTAAACTAGAGGTATCTATTTTTGTAACTATTCAAGCCGCAGAAAGGACAGAATCTATGGAACAGAAAGACAGCCGGTTTGCCGTATTGATCGATGCGGACAATGTTTCCCCGAAATACATCAAATATATCCTGGACGAGGTTTCGGACCAGGGCGTCGCTACTTACAAGAGAATCTACGGGGACTGGACGGACATCTCGAAAAAGAGCTGGAAGGAACAGCTTTTACGCTACTCGATCAATCCGATCCAGCAGTACAGCAATACGAACGGAAAGAACTCGACCGACTCTGCGATGATTATCGATGCCATGGATATCCTCTACTCCGGAAATGTGGAGGGCTTCTGCCTCGTCTCCTCGGATTCCGACTTTACGAAGCTGGCACAGCGTCTGCGCGAATCGGGCATGTTTGTGCTCGGCATGGGCGAACAGAAAACGCCATCCTCGTTCCGTGTCGCGTGTGATGCCTTTAAAATCCTCGAGGTGATCTCCCAGAATGAGGACGATATCTCCCCTGCTATCACTGCTGTTTCGGAGAGTTCGGCACGCTACGGCGTTTCGCAGGATGAGGCTCCGTCGATTACGAGCAAGGCGGAGATTGAGCGGACCGTATCACGTGTGCTGACGGAAAACAATGACCACGGAAAGAATACGACACTCAGTGAAATCGGCAGTATCTTACAGAAGAAATTTTCGGAATTTGATGTTCGAAATTACGGCTATTCAAAGCTCTCGACGTTTTTAGAGAGCATGAACGATATCGAGGTACTGAAGACCGGCCACAATTACCTTGTAAAAGAACGCCAGAACACCGTATCGCGCCAGCAGATCGAAAAGTGCATCACAGACCTGATCTGCTCAAACGGCGGCCATATCGACAATCTGAGCATCATCCACGACGCTCTGCGGAGCCGCTTCCCGGGCTTTGATGTAAAGCAGTATGGGTACAGCAGGATTTCGAGCTTTATCAACAGCTTCAAAAAATTCAAAATCACGAATAATACGGTTCAGATGAAATAAAAAGGACCCCGGAAACGCCAGTTTTCACTGATGTTTCCGGGGTCCTTCTATAATAATTCGCAGCTCGGATTTACTGTTTTCCTGTGCTTCCGATTCCGCCGCGGTCCTCGCCGTTTAAGTGATCAACTTCTTCAAAGCTGATCGTCGGCTGATGCTTCTCGATGCGGAACTGGCAGATACGGTCATTGACATGAATCACGGTGTCGCGCAGGGCATACGCCGGCATGTAGAACCAGTCGTTCGGTCCGCAGTAGCTCTCGTCGATGATACCGCAGTGGTTTGTCTGGATAATGCCGAAATTCTTGAAGGTGCTGCTTCTCGGCACGATATGCGCCTCGTAGCCCTCCGGCAGCTGCATGGCAACGCCGAGGTGGATCAGCTTGAATTCTCCGGCCTTTAACTCTACTTCTTCTGCCGCGCGCAGGTCGATCCAGTCAGACTTTCCGTCGATATAGCGCAGGCGCTCAATTTCATCGTTTAAATACTGAATTTTAATGGTTTCCATAAAGCGTCTCCTTTTCTTTTTGCGTGACTACTTTTCGCCGAACAGTGCGACTTCGCCGCGTGCTCTCGTCTTTTTCACATCAATGACTCTCTGATTCGGGCTGCCCTTCCATTCCAAGGTAACGTCCCTCTGGGCAAGAATAAAGCGGCCGTCCACAACCACGTCCGTGTAATCCATCAGTTCCAGATCACAGACGGATTCCCACTCATATCCGGTGTAAACCCAGATATCTTTTTTCGGATATCTTTCCTTGATCTCTTTTGCCAGAGCCGTCACATCCGCCCGGTTTGCCTCATACAGCGGATCTCCGCCGGAAAAGGTGATGCCGGAAATGTAGTCCTTGTCCAGCTGTTCAAAAATTTCTGCCTTTGCCGCGTCATCAAACGGGATGCCGCCATTTGGATCCCAGGTAATCGGATTCTGACATCCCTTGCAGTGATGACCGCATCCGGCGACCCAGAGCACGACGCGCAGGCCGTCTCCGTTCAGCATATCGTCTTTCGTTATATTATGGTATCTCATAGCTTTCACTCCTATTGGACATAAGAAAACACAGAAAAACGAACCGTTTTGCAGATCCCTTTTTCTGTGTTCCCCGCTCTTTATCGTCTGGCAGATCTATTTATTTCGCGTCTGCCGGAACATCCTTGATACTGAAGCTTACACGGCCCATCTTATCTTTGCCCATGCAGACTACTTTTACAACATCGCCAAGGCTGACAACGTCTTCTACTTTCTCAACACGCTGTTTGGCGAGCTTGGAGATGTGTACCAGACCTTCTTTTCCAGGTGCGAACTCAAGGAAAGCACCGAAGTCTTTGATGCTGACAACTTTTCCGGTCAGGATCTGTCCCTCGGTAAAGTCGCTTGCGATGATCTCGATATATTTCTTTGCCTGATCCATCATAGCCTGCTCAGTTCCGCAGATGGAAACGGCACCGTCATCTGTGATATCGATCTTTACGCCAGTCTCATCAATGATTGCATTGATGGTCTTTCCTCTCTGGCCGACAACTTCACCGATCTTCTGCGGGTCGATCATCATCTGGATGATCTTCGGAGCGAACTCGCCGACCGTCTTACGCGGCTCTGCGATCGCTTTCTCCATAACCTCGGTCAGGATGTACTCTCTTGCCTGTTTCGTTCTGGCAATCGCCTCTTCTACGATCTGACGGGTCAGTCCATGGATCTTGATATCCATCTGGATTGCAGTGATTCCGTCGTGGGTACCAGCTACCTTAAAGTCCATGTCGCCGAAGAAGTCTTCGAGACCCTGGATATCGGTCAGTACCAGATAATCATCATCGGTCTCGCCTGTTACCAGACCGCAGGAGATACCTGCAACCGGTTTTTTGATCGGTACACCGGCAGCCATCAGAGACATGGTGGATGCACAGATACTTGCCTGGGAAGTAGAACCGTTGGACTCGAAGGTCTCGGATACGGTACGGATTGCGTATGGGAACTCTTCCTCGGTCGGAAGTACCGGAACCAGGGCACGTTCTGCCAGAGCACCATGGCCGATCTCACGGCGTCCCGGTCCGCGGGACGGTTTTGTCTCACCTACAGAGTAGGACGGGAAGTTGTACTGATGCATGTAACGTTTGGAGGTCTCGAACTCGTCCAGTCCGTCCAGTTTCTGTGCTTCGGAAAGCGGAGCCAGTGTTGTTACGTTGCAGATCTGAGTCTGTCCACGGGTGAACATAGCGGAACCATGAACACGCGGGATAATGTCAACCTCTGCTGCCAGAGGACGGATTTCTGTGATTGCACGGCCGTCCGGACGTTTGTGGTCTTTTAAGATCATCTTACGAACAGTCTTTTTCTGATACTGGTAAACAGCCTCGCCTAATACTGCCAGCCACTCTTCGTTGTCGGCAAATGCCTCCTCGAGTTTCTCGGTGATGACGCGGATATTTTCTTCTCTTGTCTGTTTGTCATCGCTGAAAACAGCCTCTTCCATCTCTGCCGGAGGAACGATCTCTTTGATCGCTGCAAACAGCTCTTCCGGAATAGCGCAGCTCTCATAAGCGTGTTTCGGTTTTCCAACCTCTGCTACGATGCTGTCGATGAATTTGATGATTTCCTGGTTTACTTCGTGTGCTTTGTAGATGGCGTCGATCATTTTTGCTTCCGGAATCTCTTTTGCTCCGGCTTCGATCATGATGACTTTCTCTCTGGTGGAAGCTACGGTCAGTTTCAGGTCGGATACGGCTTTCTGTGCGAGGGTCGGGTTTACGATGAACTCGCCGTCGATCATGCCGATCTGAGTCATGGCACACGGACCGTCAAACGGGATGTCGGAAATGCAGGTTGCGATTGCGGAACCCAGCATTGCGACTACTTCCGGATCACACTCCGGATCAACAGACATTACCATGTTGTTTAAGGTAACATCGTTGCGGTAATCTTTTGGGAATAGCGGACGCATCGGACGGTCAATGACACGGCTGGTCAGAATTGCGTGCTCACTTGCTTTTCCCTCTCTTTTGTTGAAGCCGCCCGGAATTTTTCCAACGGCGTACATCTTCTCTTCGTATTCCACGCTTAACGGGAAGAAGTCGATGCCGTCACGCGGTTTCTCAGATGCGGTTGCTGTAGAAAGAACTACAGTATCGCCATAATGCATAAATGCTGCGCCGTTTGCCTGTTTCGCCACACGGCCTACGTCTACGGTCAGGGTTCTGCCTGCCAGTTCCATCGAAAAACTCTTGTACATAAATAATCTCCTTTTTTTCCTCTGAGCAGAAATTCCGAAACAACTGAAAAGCACACCGGAATGCAAACCGGCCGCCGCTTTTCAATGTGTTTTTCAGTGGTCTCGGATAAATTTCCTGCATCTTTAAGAACCTGCTTTGCGGCAGCTTCCTTAAAATGCAATACAGCTCAGAATAACTCATGTCGTTAATTGTCTTTGGTCTTACAAGCAAAGAAACGGGCGGAAAATGCATCCCGCCCGTTGTTCCAAGCTGATTATTTTCTGATTCCTAACTTCTCGATTAAAGCACGGTATCTTTCAATATCAGTTTTCTTTAAGTAGTCAAGCAGACCACGTCTCTGACCAACCATTTTCAGAAGACCTCTTCTGGAATGATGATCCTTCGGATGATTCTTTAAGTGCTCCTCAGCCATTTTCAGGATATTGTGGTTGTATGAGCCCGCAAGTCCTTTATCGGCTGTGATTACGATATATCCGACCTTTCTGTCCTCAGGCAGCTTATCCTCGTTGGTCTTGAAATAGATGTCCACCATATCAGGCAGATGCCTGAGTATTCGGCTCATCTCTGATTGCAGTGTGAAGAAATACGGCTCTGTATCTGCCAGCATCTTTTTGGACTTTTTCAGCTTCGAAGAAGAAATCATATACATGGCATTGGTGATCTTCATGGTGTCCTGAATGCTTTTCATACGACTTTGTATTTCTCGCGTATTTGCCATGTTAACCTCCTATATTACTATCACTGTTTGCAAATATTATTTTTGCAAAAATTCCTTTTTAAATTCCTCAGCTGCATCGCAGATCTGCTTATTCAGCTCGTCATCCAGTGCCTTGGTGGTCTCTAACTGACGAACGATGTCACTGTGCTGCTCCTTCATGTAACTTAAGAACTGCATCTGGAAATCCTTCACATGATCTACAGGCACGTCCAGCATTACTCTGCCGTTGGCTGCACACAGGGTCATAACCTGTTCTGCCATGCTTAAAGGTCTGCACAGAGGCTGCTTTAACAGCTCCATCAATACATGACCGTGCTGTAACTGCTCCTTGGTGGCATTGTCCAGATCGGATGCAAACTGTGTGAACACTTCCATCTCACGGAACTGTGCCAGGTCGATACGGATACTTC
>ENA-OUQO01000612-OUQO01000612.1-human-gut-metagenome-genome-assembly--contig:-NODE-612-length-10524-cov-4.230872_pt1 | contig 10524 bp, 9 predicted proteins | sample MGYA00237944_ERZ548825 | MGnify/ENA primary metagenome ERZ548825 (study PRJEB26490, sample SAMN05194700) | human gut metagenome | biome: terrestrial biome; feature: human-associated habitat; material... | reverse complement strand
ATACGTCTCCGAAGGCGCGGGTAATGTCCCGCCGCAGAGCGGCATTGGCCGCCAGCTCCCGATGGTACACGTCGTCGCAGTCGATGATATGGCCGCCCAGCCTTTCAAGGGCGCAGAGGGCGCTGGTCTTGCCGCTGCCGGTGCCGCCGGTGAGGCCGATGACCAGATCCGGCAGCGCGTCGGCGTTTATCACATGGAAACCCGCTGCTTTTTTCAAGCGGTTGCCCACCGCAAGGCCGAGACCCGCGTCATCGGGGCACTGGGCATAGATATGGGTGACATCCGTGCTGTCGAACCGCCGCAGCGCGTCAAACACACGGTGCGCCTGCTGGGCGGTGTCCTCCGCCGAGCCGAGGGATTGCAGGGTGTGCAGCTCAAACTTTTCCCGAAACTCCTCAAAGCAGATGACGCCCTCCTCCGGCTGCACCACAGCCTGAATATACGCGGCGCTGCGCTCCGGCTGTCCGGTGACCACCGTCACCGGCGCGTGGGGGGCATAGTGGCGGTACTTCATGCCCGGCGCTCGGGGGGGCGCATCGGGAGAGGCGTTTCCCGTCACCGCTTTGTCAACGGAGACCTCGCCGATGACCTGCCGCAGCGCCTCCAGCGGCAGTCCGCCGGGGCGCAGGAGCTGGGGCGGCGTGACGGTGAGGTCGATAATGGTGGACTCCACCCCCACCCGACACGCGCCGCCGTCCACGATGCCGTCTATCTTCCCGTCCATGTCCTCCAGCATGTCCGCCGCGCTGGTGGGGCTGGGACGGCCGGAGGTGTTGCCGCTGGGGGCAGCCACCGGCACGCCGGCCTGCCGGATGATCTCCCGCGTCACGGGGTGATCCGGACAGCGCACGCCCACGGTGGAAAGGCCGCCGGTGGTGCGCCTGGGCACGATGTCCTTGCCCCGCAGGATCATGGTGAGCGGCCCCGGCCAGAACTTTTCCGCCAGAAGATAGGCTGTCTCCGGCACCTCCTCGCAGTACCGCTCCAGCCAGCTCTCGTCCGGCACATGGAGGATGAGGGGGTTGTCCTGGGGGCGGCCTTTGGCCTGAAAGATGCGCAGCACCGCCGTTTCGTCCAGGGCATTCGCGCCCAGACCGTACACCGTTTCCGTGGGGATGCCCAAAAGGCCGCCGTCGCGGATGATCTGCGCGGCTTCTTTGATTTCATTTTCCCCGTTTTCGGGGCGAAATACCCTTGTTTTCAAATTACTTCCTTCTTTATTCTATATCGCTCTATATGTCACAGCCCCAGATCTTCCCCGACCAGCACCACCTTGATGCGGCCGGCGGGGCGGCACAGACGGGTGTGGACAAAGTGGCAGCAGCAGCTGTCGGGACTCTTGCAGTCGGCGCACAGGCCGTTCACGTTGCAGGGCGTCTTGGCCGACGGGAAGCGCTGCACCACGCCGGGGGCGGTGTAATGGCGCACGCGGCTGTAGGCGGCGTCCATGTCGGGCACCACCTTGTTCATGCCCGCCACCACGATGACCTGCTTAGGGCCGTAGCAGAAGGCCGCCACACGGTTGCCGTTGCCGTCGATGTTAAAGAGCTGGCCGTCCTCGGTGACGGCATTGGAGGAGGTGAGGAAGGTGTCCGCCAGCAGCCCCTGCCGCATAAGCTCCACGCGCTCCTCGTTGGTCTGGGCAGCGTCGCGGTCGATGAGTTTCTGGCCGCGGCTGCGCAGGGCGTCCTTGATGCCCAGCTCGTCCACCGTGAGGGTGCCGCCCCAGGAAACCGTATCGTCTGCGGAGATCAATTCCAGGACTTTCTCCACCGCCGCAGCACGGTCAGGGCAATAATAGGCTTCAAAATAGCGCTTGTTCAAAGCCTCGGCCACCTTGGGGCCGGCCTTGTCATACTGCATTTTTCTGGGTGCCAACATAATCGGTTCCTCCTTATTAATATATTTCATATATTCACATATTTGCTTGCTGTAATAATTCTTCGGCCTGCTGCTGGGTGGTGAGGGCGTCAATGATGCCGTCCAGATCCCCGTTCAGCACAGCGCCGAGAGGAAAGCTCTTTTCGTCGCCCGTGAGCCGGTGATCCACCACGATCTTCTCGTGGAACCGGTAGGTGCGGATCCGCTCGGAGCGCTCCGCCCCGCCGATCTGGCTCCTGCGGCGGGCAGCCTGCGCAGCGTCGCTCTCCGCCTGCTGCCGTGCATAGAGCCGCGAGCGCAGGATCTTCATGGCTCTGTCCTTATTCTTATATTGGCTGCGCTCATCCTGACACTCCACCACCGTGCCTGTGGGCAGATGGGTGATGCGGATGGCGGACTCGGTCTTATTCACATGCTGGCCGCCGGCGCCGCCGGAGCGGAAGGTGTCGATGCGCAGCTCCTCCGGCGCGATATAAAGCTCCGTCTCCTCTGCCTCGGGCAGCACGGCCACGGTGGCCGTGGAGGTATGGATGCGGCCGGCGCTCTCCGTTTCCGGCACGCGCTTGACGCAGTGGGTGCCGCCCTCGAACTTGAGGCGGGCATAAACGCCGGCACCTTCCACGGTGAGAACGGCCTCCTTGACGCCGCCCAGCTCCGTGTCGCTGCGGGACACCACGTCCGTCTGCCAGCCGCATTTGTCGGCATAGAGCAGGTACATCCGCAGCAGATCCGCGGCAAAAAGCGCTCCTTCCTCGCCGCCCACGCCGGCGCGAAGCTCCAGCACCACGCTGCGGTCATCGTCCGGATCTCTGGGCAAAAGCAGCAGCTTCAGCGCCTGCAAAAGCGCCTCCTGCCGCTCCTTGGCCTGCCGCAGCTCCTCCCGCGCCAGCTCCCGCAGCTCCGGATCGGAGAGCATCAGCTCCGCCTCGCTTTGCATAGCCCGCGCCGCCTCCAGCTCCCCGAAGGCCGACACCACCGGCGTCAGCTCCTTCTGCTCTCGGGTGAGGGCGCGCAGACGGGCGGGATCGGCATACACCTCCGGCTGCGCCAGCAGCAGCTCCACCTCCTGCAGCCGCAGGGCGGCCTGTTTCAGCTTTTCCTCCATCGGCTCACAGTCCCAGGGCGTTCTTGGTGTCCTGAATGAATTTGTCCCGCCAGAACTCATAGCCGGCATCGTCCGGCCGCAGGGACACATCCGTCAGGCGCATGCGTTTGAGAAAAGTGCCCATATGCGCCAGCACATCGTCGCAGCGGTCGGAGCCGGCGCGGGTGAGCACGCAGGACACCAGCGGCAGGCTCTCGGCGTTCTGCGCCAGAAAGCTCTTGACGGGGCTGGAGCAGCGACCTGCCCAGACCGGGGTGCCGATGATGACCAGCCGGTACTCCTGCAGCGGCCGCTCCGTCTGCAAAGGCTTGATGGGGCACAGCTTCTTGCTCATGGCCTCCAGGCCGGAGCGCCAGTAGCCCCGCAGCCTGCTGCGATCCTGCCCGTCCTCGATCTTCACCAGCTCGGCGTCCAGCGCCTGGGCGATCTCCGTCATGGCCTTTTCCGTTTTTCCGGTGCGGGAATAATATACGCATAAAATGTCGCTCATTGCTTCGCGCTCCTTTCTCATTCCTCCAGCTGCAGGCTCAGCTCCTCCCAGCGGGTCATCTGCTCCTGCAGCGCAGCTTCCGTTTCCTGTTTTTTCTCGTAGACCTGCGCCAGCTTCTCCGCGTCGCAGCCCACCTGCTGCATCTCCTCGTCCAGGGCGGCGATCTCCGTTTCCAGCCTGGCAATGGCGCTTTCGCAGATGGTGAGCTGACGTCGGGCGGCCTGCTGGCTGCGTCCGCCGCGGGGCGGGCGGGTGTCGCCCTTTTTCTCCCGCACAGCCGGCGCGCTCTCCCGCCGCTCCTGCGCCTTCACGCTCTGATACTGGGCAAAACCCATTGGGTAATCCGTGATCGTCCCGTCCGCCAGCTCCCAGATGCGGGTGGCAAAGCGGTTGATGAAGTAGCGGTCATGGCTGACGAAGAGCAGGGTGCCGTCAAAGGCCTCCACCGCCTCCTCGATCCACTCTCGGGCGGCAATGTCCAGATGGTTCGTAGGCTCGTCCAAAATGAGAAAGCTGGTCTGCTCGTCCATGAGCATGCACAGCCGCAGACGGCTCAGCTCGCCGCCGGAGAGAGAGGAAACACTCTTGAACACGTCCTCCCCCTGAAACTGGTACTGCGCCAGCCGGTTGCGGGCGCTCTGGGCGGTCATCCCCTTTTTCTCATAGAGCATGGTGTCCAGCAGGCTCCGCTCCGGATGGTCGAAGCGGATGATCTGCTGCAGATAGGCCGCCACCACGGCGGGGCCTTGGCGGATGCTGCCGGCGTCCGGCCGCTCGGAACCGGTTATCATGTTCAGCAGGGTGGTCTTCCCCGTGCCGTTTTCGCCGAGGAGGGCAATGCGCTCGCCCGGCTCCACCCGCAGATAAATATCCGAAAAAAGTGTTCTGTCCCCGAAGGACTTTGTGATGCCCCGCAGCTGCAGCACCTCGTCTCCCCGAAACTCGCGGCTGGCGAACTGGGCGTTCATCTTTTTGGCCTTGGTGGGTCTTTCCGTGGTGCGCATGCGCTGGATGCGCTTTTCCATGGAGAAAGCCCGCTTATGGAGGGCGTCGTTTCCCATGAAGGCCCACAGGTGCATCTGCTCGGCGGCCTTTTCCAGCTGCCGGATCTTGGCCTGCTCCTTCATGTACTGCTTCATGCGCTCCTGATAGCGCCGCTCCTTTTCCACGGCGTAGAAGCTGTAATTCCCGCTGTAAAACTCCGCCTTGCCGTCCAAGATCTCTATGATGCGGGTGACGGTGCGGTCGAGAAAGTAGCGGTCATGGGAGATGGTGACGACGGTGCCGCGAAATTTGGCGATGTACTCCTCCAGCCACACGGTGGCCTGCAGATCCAGATGGTTCGTAGGCTCGTCCAGCAGGAGGATGTCCGTGTCCTCCAGAATGAGGCGGCCAAGGTTCACCCGCGTCTTCTCCCCGCCGGAAAGCTCCGCAAACAGCCGCCGGCGCATGTCTTCGTTAATGGAGAGGCCGCTGGCCACCTTGCTCACCGCCGTGTCCGTGTCCCAGCCGCCCAGTCCCTCAAAGCGGGCGTTCAGGTCGCCGTAGCGCCTGAGGGTGGCGGCGCTGCCGTCCCCTGCGGCCATTTTCTCCGCCAGCGCGTCCATCTCCTCCTTCATGGCCTGCATTCTGGCAAAGGCGGTGCGCAGCACCTCCTCCACGGTGTACTCCGGCGGATAGACGGGGATCTGGGAGATAAGCCCCAGCCGCTTGCCGGAGGCGATGGTCACCTCGCCGGAGTCGTAGTCCAGCTCTCCGGTGAGGATCTTGAACAGGGTGGTCTTTCCGGCGCCGTTGCGGCCCAGAAGCCCCACCCGCTCGCCGGAGTCGATCTGAAAGGTCAGGCCGTCCAGTATTTTCTTTTCCAGGTCAAAGGACTTTACCAGTCCCGACACGCCGATGTCGATCATGCTTTTTCCAGTTCCTCAACGATTTTTTCAAAATGCATGGCGTGGGAGGCTTTCACCAGCGCCACGGTGCCGGAGGTGAACTCCCGCCGGAGGGTGCTATAGGCCTGCTCCGCGGTGTCGAAATGGTAGACGTTTCCCTCCGCCGCCTGCGCCAGATACGCCATCCAGCGGCCGATGGCCACCACGCAGTCCAGCTTCAGTTCGTTCAAAAGCCGCCCTATGCCGGCATGAGCCTCGGCGGACAGCTCCCCCAGCTCCCCCATGTCCCCCAGCACCGCCATGCGGCGGGGACGATCCGTTCCGGCCAGCAGCCGCAGCGCAGCCGCCATGGCCTGGGGGTTGGCGTTGTAGCAGTCGTCAATAATGAGGCGGTTGTCGGGTCTCGGCAGGAGCCGCATGCGGGAGCCGGTGGGGGTGTAGGCCGCCACGCCGTCTATGATCTCCTGCTTGCTAAGCCCCAGCTGCTCCCCGATGGCCACGCCCATAGACGCGGAATAGATCATGAACCGTCCCGGGGAGGGGATGGACAGGGCATAGCTGTCCTTCTCCGTGGTCACGGTGCAGCTGACGCCCTCGATGCCGTGCTCTGCTACGTCCGTAACGCGGACGTTGCAGCCCGCCCCCTCGCCGCAGCGCAGGGTCTTGAAGGGCAGAGCCAGCGTGTTCAGCAGCGGGTCGTCTCCGTTGAGCACCGCCAGCCCGTCGGGCGCCAGATGCGCAAAAATTTCGCTCTTGGCGCGGAGAACGCCCTGCCGCGTGCCGTCCAGATTGCCGATGTGGGCGTCTCCCACGTTGGTGATGACCGCCACCGTGGGCTGCACCATCTCCCCCATGCGGGCGATCTGGCCGAAATGATCCATGCCGGTTTCGATGACCGCCGCCTCGTGCCCCTGTTCCAAGCGGAAAAGGGTCTGGGGCGTGCCGATGAAATTATTGTAATTGGCCAGCGTTTTCAAGGTGTTGAAGTGCTGCCCCAGCACCGCCGCCAGCATCTCCTTCGTGGTGGTTTTTCCGGCGGAGCCTGTGACCTGCACCACGGGGATGGCAAACTTCCGCCTATACCAGCCGGCTAAGTCCCCCAGCGCCCGCTCCGTGTCCTCCACGGCGATATAAAACTTTTCGGGCAGCAGCGTCTCCGGCGCGGCGGCGCACAGGCAGCCCGCAGCGCCCTTGGAAAGCGCCATGTCCAGATAGGCGTGGCCATCGAACCGCTCGCCCACCAGCGGGACAAACAGATCTCCCGTCCGGATGTCGCGGCTGTCGGTGCTGACGCGGGTGATGCTCCCGCCGCTCTGCAGCAGCCGTCCGCCCACGGCGGCGGCTATTTCCCGCGCGGTACAGGGGATCATCATAGCCGCTCCGCCTTTCTCACACGCAGAGACTCCTCCGCGATGGTTTCGCACAGGGTGTCATAGTCCATGCCCACGGCCGCCGCCTCCTGGGGCACAAGGCTGGTGGGGGTCATGCCGGGGAGTGTGTTCACCTCCAGGCACCACGCCTTGCCGTCTTCATCCAGGATGAAATCCGTGCGGGAATAGACGGAAAGCCCCAGCGCCTTATGCAGCTTCAGAGCCATTTCGCCCACCTGCCGCCACTCGGCCTCAGTGATGGGAGCGGGGCAGATTTCCACGGCGCCGCCCTTCTGATATTTGGATTCATAGTCAAAATAGGCGTTTTTGGGGATGATCTCCACGGCGGGAAGGTATGTATCGCCCAGCACGGCCACCTGGATCTCCCGCCCCTTGATCTTCCTTTCCACCACCACATGGTCGCCGTACCGGAGCATCCGGTGCAGGGTGTCCGCCAGCTCCTCCTTGGTGTCGGGCAGCTCCACGCCGATGGAGCTGCCGCCGTTGACGATCTTCACGGCGCAGGGCGTTTCCAGTTTCGAAACCAGAGCGGGAATGTCCGCCTCGGTGTAGCGCACGTCGTGCCACGGGGCGGTGCGGATGCCCTCGGCATCCATGAATCGCTTGGTGATGGCCTTGTCCATGGCCATGCCGCTGGAGATATAGTTGCTGCCGGTGTAGGGCACGCCCAGCAGGTCGAGGGTGGCCTGCATGCGGCCGTCCTCGCCGCAGGAGCCGTGGAGCGCCAGAAACACCAGATCCGCCATGGCGCACACCTGCAAAACGCCCTGGCCCAGCATGGAGGGGCTCTGATCCCTCCGGGAGCGGCGCACCGCCTCCAGATCCGGCGCGGCGGCGGACACGCTGTGGTCGGCGCACAGGCCGTCGGGCGCGTCAAAAATGTCCTCCAAAGCGCCGGAATAGTTCTCCAGCCCCATGAACATATCCACCAGCACCGCCTTGTGCCCCCGGCGGCGCAGCGCACGACAAATACCCGTGCCGCTGGTGAGCGCCACATTGCGCTCGGTGCTTAAGCCCCCTGCCAAAACTACGATCTTCATAAACCGAACCCCCGATCCTGCGATATACTTATAGATAGTATAGTATAGCACACTCCCCTTTGGATTACAACCGATTTCACCGCCGCCGCAGGCAAAAAAAGCGCAGCCCCGCGGACTGCGCCTGAAAGCAATATTTATTTATCGCAGCCACTCGGGTCTTGTCCGCTTCTGGATGCCGGACACCATGCCCATGGCGGCAAAAAGGGTCACGATGGAGCTGCCGCCGTAGCTGATGAAGGGAAGGGTCAGACCGATGACGGGCATGACGAACAGGCACATGCCGATGTTGGAGATGGTCTGGAAGATCAGCATGGCCGCCACGCCCACGCAGATATACATGTCCGTTTTCGTCTGGGCATGTCGGGCGATGAGCACGCAGCGGAAGATGATGGCCGCCAGCAGCAATATGGTCAGCAGGCACCCCAGCAGCCCCAGCTCCTCGCCGATGACGGAGAAGATAAAGTCCGTGTGACGGTTGGGCAGGCTGGAGCTGTCCTTGCTCTGGGTCTGTACGCCGTGGAACAGTCCCATGCCCGTCAGCTTTCCGCCGCCCAGGGTCATCAGGCTTCGGGTCTGGTGCCAGCCCTCCTCCATGGGGTGGAAGCTGTGGTCAAACACCACGATGAAGCGGTTTTTCATGTAATCCTCGATCACATCCTCCTCCCAGAGGATGTAGAAGGCCAGCGCCGCCGTCAGTCCGCCGCCGATGAACCAGCCCTTGGACACGCCGGCCACGAAGCACATGCAGATGAAGATGGCCACAAACACCAGATCGCTGCCCATATCCGAGGAAATTTTATAGTACAGCAGGAAAAATACCATCAGGTGCGCGCCCAGGAACAGCACATCCGGCAGCTTTTTCAGCGTGCGGTTCTCCTGCAGCCACACCAGCTGCCAGGCCAGCACTACCGTGAAGGTCAGCTTCACGATCTCGGAGGGCTGCACCATGAAGGGCAAGAATGGGAAATCCAGCCACGCCAGATTGCCGGTGTCGCCCGCCTCGCCAAAGACCAGCAGCAGAAGGATCATGCCGAGGCCGAACAGCGTCAGCCACAGCCAGCCCTTTTTCCGCATCAGTTCGCTGATATCCACCAAAGACAGCAGGAAAAACAGAATGATGCCGACCCCCGCGCCGCCGGTCTGCACCAGTATCAGCCGCAGCGTCTCCATATACCGGGTGGCGGAGTAGATCATCAGAATGCCGTAGGCCGTGGCGGTGCAGCAAAGCGCCAGCAGAACAAGATCTGTCTGCCGCAAAATATCCCGTAAAAATTCCCGCACACGCTGCATGAATGGTTCCTCCGTGGTCTCCACCGGGGCGCATAACACCCCAAGATAAACTTTGTACATTTTACCACAATACTTTTTCCCTGTAAACCTGTCTTACCCCCTTTCTTTTTTGAACTTTTTGTGATACGATAATGAAAATGGCAGAATAGGGCCGTTTCACTTTCCGAAAGGACGTTTACCATGCAGTATATTTCCCACAGCGTGTCCGATACCGAGGCGTTTGGCCGCCAGCTGGCCCAACAGCTGCATCCCAATACCGTGGTGGCCTGCCGCGGCGGTCTGGGAATGGGCAAGACCGCGCTGACCCGCGGCATTGCTCAGGGACTGGGCTACACGGGCCGCGTTACCTCCCCCACCTTTACCATCGTGAACGAATATCTGGGCGAAACGCCCCTGTTCCACTTCGACATGTACCGTCTGGACGACAGCGACGCGCTGTTTGACATCGGCTGGGAGGACTATCTGGAGCGGGGCGGTGTGTGCGTGGTGGAATGGAGCGAGAACGTGGCGGATGCGCTGCCGTCCGACGCCATCATCGTAAGCATCGTCCGCGGCGAAAAAGACAACGAACGGATCATCACTGTAGAGGGAGGCGGCATCGCATGAAAATACTGGCTTTGGAGACCTCGGCCAAATCCGTGTCCGTGGCCGTGGTGGAAAACGGCGCGGTGCTGGCCAGCGCCTATCAGAACATGGGTCTGACCCACAGCGTCACGCTGATGCCGCTGCTGGACAGCATGCTGAAAAACGCCGGGCTGACTGCCAGGGACATGGGATTGATCGCCGTGGCCGCCGGGCCCGGCAGCTTTACCGGGCTGCGCATCGGTGTGTCCGCCGCCAAGGGATTGGCCTGGGCGCTGGAGCTTCCCTGCTGCGGCGTGTCCACACTGGAGGCCATGGCGGAGAACGCCCGCAGCTTTGAGGGCACGGTCATCTGCGCCATGGATGCCCGCCGCCAGCAGATCTATAACGTGGTGTTTGACTGCCATGAAGGCGCACTGACGCGGCAGTGCGAGGATCGTGCCGTGGCGCTGGAGGTACTGGCGGAGGAGCTGAAAAATTCCAATAACAGGAAAATAGTAGTTGGTGATGGCGCTAAGCTGTGCTATACTTATCTGTCGGAACAGGGGATCGCGTGCCGCATGGCGCCGCCTGACAGCCTGTATCAGAACGCCGTGGGCGTTGGTCTCGCGGCGGAGCGCATGGCGGCAGAGGGCCGCACGGTAACGGCGCAGGAGCTGCGCCCGGTCTATCTCCGTCTCAGCCAGGCGGAGCGGGAGCGGCTGGCCAAGGGACTGCCCATTACACTGGAGGATCAATAAATTTTAATATACGGAGGATAAGATCATGAACGAAAAGTTTCCTACCCTGCACATCGTAAACCACCCTCTGGTGCAGCACAAGCTGACGGTGATGCGCGACAAGAACACCAGCGTCA
>ENA-OUQO01000611-OUQO01000611.1-human-gut-metagenome-genome-assembly--contig:-NODE-611-length-10528-cov-9.097107_pt1 | contig 10528 bp, 9 predicted proteins | sample MGYA00237944_ERZ548825 | MGnify/ENA primary metagenome ERZ548825 (study PRJEB26490, sample SAMN05194700) | human gut metagenome | biome: terrestrial biome; feature: human-associated habitat; material... | reverse complement strand
GTTCACAGCATATTCCAACCGCATATGGAGGGAACCTCCGTAGTCGTAGCGCAGTTTCGCGTTCCGAGAATCGTCCTCGCCGTTCTATGTGGGATGGGTCTGGCACTTGCCGGATGCGTCATGCAGACTGTCACGGGGAATCCGCTGGCCGATCCGGGAATATTGGGCATAAACGCAGGGGCGGGATTTGCCGTTATGCTGTTCCTGACATTTTTCCCTGCGCTGCATATACGTACCATGGCATACCAGCCGATATTTGCCATAGCGGGCGGGCTTTGCACAACGGGACTGCTGTATCTTTTTGCAAAGAGGAACGGAAAACTCCTCCCAATATATTTTCTGTTGGGCGGCATCGGTCTTGCGTCCCTATTTTCTTCTTTTATGCTGATCATGGCCGCGAACATGGACAACAGCAGCTATCAGCTCGTGGCAAGATGGCTGGCAGGAAATATTTGGGGAACGAGCTGGCATCAGGTTCTTGCCCTGTTGCCCTATATGCTCATACTGGTTCCTTTTCTTCTTACAAAGTCGAACATACTGGATATTCTGCTCTTAGGAGAGAATACGGCCATTTCTCTGGGGATAGCCGTAGAGAGGGAGTTGAGACTGCTCCTGATTGCATCGGTGGCTCTTACCTCTGCCTGCGTTGCCGTCAGCGGAGGGATCGGTTTTGTGGGACTGGTAGCGCCGCATATGGCACGAAGGCTGATCGGAGGCAGACACCACGCCCTTATGCCTGCCTCCATGCTGCTGGGGGCGCTGCTGTTGCTTTTGGCAGACACGTTGGGACGGTCTGCCTTTCAGCCGAGGGAGATCCCGGTTGGTATCGTGATCTCCGTGCTTTCGGCTCCGTATTTTCTGTTCCTGCTCCGCAGGTATTTTTAAGGGAGGACGTCTATGCTTTCACATATGCAGGCAAAGGGTTTGTCTGCCGGATATAACGGGGAGGCCGTCTTCAGGGGGCTTGACTTAAAAATCCCTGAAGGCAGCATAACCACCTTGATAGGCTCCAACGGCTCTGGAAAATCCACCATACTGAAGACACTGTGCCGGATCATTTCCCCGGATTCCGGCGCAGTATACCTTGATGGCGAAGCGATCCACAGAATGCCGACAAAGCGTGTTGCCCAGAGACTTGCGCTGCTGCCGCAGGGAGCGCAAGCCCCTGCCGGCATCACAGTCGGCGACCTTGTGGAATACGGGCGTTTTCCTTACAGGTCGGCGCTAAGCGGTCTCGGCGAAAAGGATCGGGAGATCATTCAGTGGGCTCTTGCCAGTACAGGCATGAGTTCCCTTGAACATAGAGAAATGGAGAGGCTTTCGGGAGGTCAACAACAGCGGGCATGGATCGCCATGGCGTTGGCGCAGAAAACTGGATTGCTGTTTCTGGATGAACCCACGACCTATTTGGACATCTCGCACCAACTGGATATATTGTACCTTCTGCGCCGCCTCAACCGGGAAAATGGTGTTACCATCGTAATGGTCCTTCACGATTTAAATCATGCCATCATGTTTTCCGACTATTTGGTGGCGATCAAAGACGGGACACTGCACAGCGCAGGTACGCCGCAAGAGGTTATTACCCAGCAGGCGTTGCGGGAAATCTTTGATGTAGAAGCGGAGGTCATTACACATCCGGTATTAAATGTTCCGGTATGCCTTCCCTTCAGGATAACGGAGCAGAACAAAAAAACAGGAGGTTCAAACGCATGAAAAAAGGTTTGCGATCAGTGCTGTTCTCCATGCTGGTGGGTGCGCTGCTGCTGTGCGCCGGATGCGGCAAATCGGGAGACATCTACACGGCGGGCGTTTATACGGCTTCCGCTGAAGGTTATTCCGGTCCGGTTACCGTAGAGGTAGAGTTTGACGGGAGCAGCATATTGTCTGTACATGTCCTATCTCACAGCGAAACAGTAAATATCTCAGACCGCGCAATAGATGAACTCCCTTCCCGGATCGTGGAGGCGCAGACCTGGGATGTGGATGCCGTTTCATCTGCAACATTTACCAGCGATGCCATTCGTGAAGCGGTCAGAGATTGCCTCGCGCAGGCGGCACTCCGATGAACCATTTGCGTTGCAAAGGGTATTTTGCGGTGATAGAATGGGTGAGATGAAGGGCAAGTCAAAAAATCAGCCATAGCTGCTGTTTTAAGTGCTTTTCCAGCGAAGTGCCGCAGGCATTTCGCTGGAGATTCCATATATGGCTGTATGAACTCCCTTCCATGCGCAAAAGAATATCGCGAATCCTCCAGGCAAGGGTATATGTGTTTAGTATAAAATGTGTCACTCCCATTGACAAACCAAATCTATGCGGCTATAATATACCGGTGGTATATGCTACCGGTATGTTATAAGAGGAGAGCAAATGGAACGTACAGAAACTCAAAGGAAGATCCTCGAAGTTGGGAAAAAAGAATTTCTGGAAAAGGGCTTCAAGGACGCATCTCTGAACCAAATCGTCGCGGAGGCAGGCTTCACGAAGGGTGCCTTCTACGGCTACTACCCGGATAAGACCGCTCTGTTTGAAGACCTTGTGGGCGAGACCGCAAGCGAGCTGCTCACCCGCTTCAAGGCGGCACAGGACACTTATTTCGATCTCGTGCCGGAGGGAAGAGCAAAAGACAGTCTGGCGCTTTCCACCCAGCACCTGCATGAGTTTGTCGCGTTCATGTACGACCATTTCGACGAATTCAAGCTGATCCTCTGCCGGGCGGAGGGAACGGGCTACGCGGATTTCATCGAGGTGCTGGTGGAGCTGGAGGTCGATCGATCCGAAGAATACTACGCCCTCCTCAGAAAAAACGGTATGCTCTCCGGGAGCATGACTCGTCAGCTTCATCACATGATCACAAGAGCTTACTTTACGGCGGTGTGTGAAACCATCGTCCACGATATGCCGAGAGAGGAAGCCATGAAATACGTCGATGAACTGGCTATCTTTTTCCACTCCGGCTGGAGCGGACTTTTAAGGCTCGAATGAGCCTTAAAAAATAACTGCCGGTTAGCCACATCTAACTGACGCGGCGCATCCTACAACAAACCCATATATTTTAAGAAAGGAACACGGAATATGAGCAAACAGAAAAAAGAAAAGCAGCCGCCGGTGCTGGGCAGGCTGCTGGAATACGCCGGAGGGCATAAGTGGCTGTCCGTCTTGGGCTGCGGGCTGTCCGGCGTTTCGGCGGCGGTCGGCATTTTCCCGTTCGTCTTTGTCTGGTACGCGGCCAGAGGCATTTTAACGCCGGGAGGCGGCGTTCCGGCAGGGCTTGCCCGCTACGGCTGGTATGCGCTGGCGGCGGCGCTTCTGAGCGCGGCGATCTATTTCGCCGGGCTTATGTGTACGCACCTTGCGGCCTTCCGGGTGGCGACGAATATGCGAAAGGCGGCGGCCGCCCATCTCATTGACCTGCCGCTGGGGTACTTTAACGCCAACCTCACGGGGCGGCTGCGCAAGCAGATCGACGACAACGCGGCGCTGACAGAAACGCTCCTTGCCCACACCATCCCCGACGCGGTGGGCGGGATCGTAACGCCGATACTGGCGGTGGGGCTGCTCTTCGTCTTTGACTGGCGCATGGGGCTTGCCTGCCTGATCCCCATGATTATCGGGCTTGTCTGCCTGATGAGCATGATGACCGGGACGGGCATGAAGTTCTTTGAGGAATACCAGCGGGCAGGAGAGCGCATTTCCGCCGAGGCCACGGAGTATGTCCGGGGTATCCCGGTGGTGAAGGTATTCCAGCAGACGGTTTACTCCTTCAAGAGCTTTCATGCCGCCATCCTCAGCTACCGCGACCTTGCCAGCGGCTACGCCATGATGTGCCGTATGCCCTACACCCTGCTTACGGTGGTGCTGAACGCCATGTTCCTGCTTCTCATGCCCTTGGGAATGGTTCTCATCGGCGGCGCGGCAGACGGTTGGGCGGTGCTGGCCGATCTGGTGTTTTACATCTTCTTCGCGCCCCAGTTGGCCTTTATGATGGAGCGGCTGATGTACGCGGTCAACGCACAGATGGAGGCCGCCGAGGCAGTGAACAAGCTGGAGGCGATACTCCGGGAGTCGCCCCTTCCCGAGCCTGCGGCGGACAGCGGAAGCAAGCCCGCGGACAGCGGCATTTCCTTTGAGAATGTCACCTTTTCCTATGACGGCGCGGACAGGCCCGCGCTGACGAATGTGAGCTTCCATCTGCCGCAGGGGGAGGCGTGGGCACTGGTGGGCCCCTCCGGCGGCGGCAAGACCACCATCGCCCGGCTGATCCCGCGCTTTTTCGATGTGCAGGCAGGGGCAGTGCTCCTGGGCGGACGGGATGTGCGCAGCATCCCCACCGCGGAGCTGATGGAGCAGATCTCCTTCGTCTTTCAGGAGGTGAGGCTCTTCAAAAAGAGCATCCGCGACAATATCCGCGCCGCTCGGCCGGACGCCACCGAGGCGGAGATATTACACGCGGCGCAGCTTGCCCAGTGCGGCGATATTCTGGAAAAGACGCCGGGCGGGCTGGACGCCGTGATCGGCGCCAAGGGCGTGTACCTCTCCGGCGGTGAGATGCAGCGCATCGCGCTGGCGAGGGCGATCTTAAAGGACGCGCCCATCGTGGTGCTGGATGAGGCCAGCTCCTTTGCAGACCCGGAGAACGAGGCGAAGATACAAAAGGCCTTCGAGGCGCTGATGAAGGGCAAGACCGTGTTGATGATCGCCCACCGCCTGTCCACGGTGCGGAACATGGATCGCATCCTCGTCATCCGGGACGGCGAGATCGCCGAGGAAGGAAAGCACGACGAGCTTCTTGAAAAGGGCGGCGTATACGCCGCTATGTGGGAGGAATACCAAAAGGCCGCGCAGTGGAAGGTAGGAGGTGCCGCATGATCGAACGCATCCGAAAAAAATACGCCATGACGGAGAAGGGCGCAAAAGACTATGTGGCCGCCGTGTTCTGGTCCGTACTGGTCAACATCAGCAAAATGCTGCCGGTGGGCGTGCTGGCCACGGCGCTCTCCGGCATCGTAGAGGCGCTGACAAACGGCACCGACCCAAGGGCGGGGCTTACGCGCTTTCTGGTCGCGGGCGTCCTTGCCCTCGCCGCGCTCTTTGTGACCTTCCTGATCCAGTACAAAGCCCTATACGAAGCCACCTACCGGGAGAGTGCCAACCGCCGCATCCGGCTGGCGGAGGTGCTGCGCCAGCTCCCGCTGTCCTTCTTCGGAAACCGTGACCTGACCGACCTGACCACCACCATCATGGGGGATACGGAGACGCTGGAAAAGGCCTTCTCCCACTTTTACCCCGCCATGCACGGCGCGCTCATCTCCACGGCGCTGATTTCCGCAGGCATGCTGCTTTACGACTGGCGGATGGCACTGGCTCTTTTGTGGGTGGTGCCCGCGTCGCTGCTGATGGTCTATCTCTCCCGGCGCATGGAAAAGCGGCATATAAAGAAGGGCCTCGTCACCCGCCGCGCGGCCACCGACGCCATGCAGGAGGTGCTGGAGTGCGCGCCGGAGATCAAGGCGTGCAACCAGAAGGCGCGGTATATCGCCGACCTGAACCGCAGGCTGGACGAGGCGGAGCAGGACACCATCCGGGGCGAGCTGTTCACAGGCTCCGTAGTCACGGCGGCACAGTCCTTCCTAAAGCTGGGCATCGCCACCACCGTCCTCACGGGGGTAACGCTGATGAGCCGCGGCGACCTGGCGCTGATCCCGTTTCTGATGTTCCTTATCGCCGCCACCCGGGTATATGACCCCATCGGCTCCATGTTTGCCAACATGGCCGCGGTTTTCGCCTGCGAGGTGCGCATCGAGCGTATGCAGGAGATCGAGAACGAAAAGCGCATGACCGGTATGACCGAATATGATCCCGACGGCTACGACATCCGCTTTGAGCATGTGACCTTTGCCTACCGGGAAAAAGAGGACGTGCTAAGAGACGTCTCCTTTACGGCGAAGCAGGGGCAGGTGACGGCGCTGGTGGGCCCCTCCGGCGGCGGCAAATCCACGGCGGCCAAGCTGGCAGCCCGCTTCTGGGATCCGACGGAGGGAACGGTGCGGCTGGGCGGCGTGGATGTGTCCACGGTGGACGGCGAGGCACTGCTGAAAAACTACGCCATCGTATTTCAGGATGTGGTGCTGTTTGCGGATACCGTGATGGAAAACATCCGCCTCGGCAAGCGGGACGCCACCGACGAGGAGGTGCTGGCGGCGGCGAAGGCGGCGCAGTGCGACGCCTTTGTATCCAAGCTGCCGGACGGCTACCATACCCTGATCGGGGAAAACGGCTCCCGGCTCTCCGGCGGTGAGCGGCAGCGCATCTCCATTGCCCGCGCCATCTTGAAGGACGCGCCGGTGATTTTGCTGGACGAGGCCACGGCCTCGCTGGACGTGGAAAACGAGACGGCGGTGCAGGCGGCATTGTCCGGACTCATCAAGAATAAGACGGTGCTCATCATCGCGCACCGTATGCGTACCGTCATGAACGCCGATCAGATCGTCCTGCTCTCCGGCGGCCGCGTGGTTGAGATGGGCTCTCCGGCCGAGCTGCTGAAAAAGAACGGCCTGTTCCGCCACATGGCGCAGCTCCAGAGCGAGAGCATGGAGTGGACGGCGTAGAAAGTTGCGAGATAAACAGAATTCCAAGTGCAATATTGGAAAACGAAGTGTCGAAAACAAGGAGGAGTTTATGAAAGAAACAAATAAATGGTCTGTCAGGGATGTGATCACCACGGTGCTGCTTTCGGCGGTGCTGATCGTGATCCAGCTCGTCGTCAATATGGTCTGCATGGCCAACGACTTTGTCAGCATGGTGCTGTCGGTGGGGATCACCATGTTCCTCTGCGCGCCGGTCTATATGCTCATGGTCAGCCGGATCGGAAAGCGTTTTGTGACGCTGATCTATATGACGATCCTCGGCGTGATTTTCCTGCTGATGGGAAACTGGTTCTTGCTTCCTTATTATGTTCTCGTGGGGATCCTCTGCGAGGCGATTCTCTGGAAGGAAGGCTCCTGCCAAAAGCCGAAACGGCTGACTGCCGCCTGGACGGCGGCGAGCCTGCTGTACAACGGGGTCAATCTGCTGCCCATCTGGTTCTTCTGGGACACCTACTACGATTTTGCGCTGGCAAGCGGCATGGAGCAGAGCTACATCGATTCCTATGTGCGTTACTACACCTCTCCCGGCTGGCTGGCCTTTATTCTGCTGTTCACGACGCTGATGGGCTTTTTAGGCTGCATGGTGGGCAGTCGGCTGATCCGCAGGCATTTTCAGAAGGCCGGCGTTCTATGAGAGCGGACGCATCCTTTGCGGTGCCGGTCAAGCTGTGGGCGCTGCTGTGCGTCTTTGCCGGAGTAACCATCGGCGGGAATGTGCTGCTTACCTGCATCCTGACCGGCGGGGCGCTTCTTTATCTCGTCTTACAGCGGAACTTCCGCCTTGCCGCGTCCTATGGCTGCTTTTATCTGCTGCTGGCGCTGCTGCTGTACGGCATCCGGTTCCACGGGCTGCACATGCCGGTCTTTTCGGAATTTTATGTTCTGATGTTCTGGAATCTGTCACCGATCTTTCTGGTGTCATGGGATCTGATCACCACGCCGCCGGGAATGCTCTCCGCGTTCTTATCCCGCCTCCGTATGCCCACCCCGTTCATTCTCGGGCTTCTTGTGGTCTTTCGCTTCTTCCCCACCATGCGGACGGAGCTGAAAGGCGTAGGCAGGTCGATGAAAAACCGAGGGCTGACCGCGGCGGGGCAGCTGCTCGCACATCCCGTGCAGAGCATGGAGTATGTGCTGGTTCCGTTTCTTCTTCGGGTATTGCAGCTTGCCGATCAGCTTTCCGTTTCCGCCGTTGCAAGGGGCGCGGAGCGTCCGGGCGTGCGCGGCAGCTATTATGAGAAAAGGGCCGGGACGCGGGATCACATCGCGGCAGCCGCATGTGCGCTGGTCACGGCTTCCTATTTGGTTTTGGAAAGGAGCATGGCATGATCGAGCTTACACACGCTTCCTTTCAATACGAAAACTCAGACAGAGGCGTGCAGGACATTTCCCTTTCGGTAAAAAGCGGCGAATGCGTCGTGCTGACGGGGCTTTCCGGCTGCGGCAAGACCACCGTGACAAGGCTTGTCAACGGGCTTGCGCCGTCCTACTATCCCGGAGTTTTCAGCGGGAGCGTGAGGATAGACGGCAAGGACATATCAAGGCTTTCCACATGGGAGATCGGGCGTTTGGTGGGAAGCGTTTTTCAGGACCCCAAAAGCCAGTTCTTTTCCTCCGAGCTTGCCGGAGAGGTGGCCTTTCCCTGCGAGAATTACGGCCTGTCCGCCCGGGAGATACGGGAGAGGACGGACGCCGCCATAGAGGCGTTGAAGCTGTCCCATTTGAAAGACAGGGCAGTTGACGTCCTCTCAAGCGGAGAAAAGCAGCGGGCGGCCATTGCGTCCGTATATGCCATGAAGCCAAAGGTCTTTGTGTGTGATGAGCCGACGGCCAACCTCGATGCCGCCGGGACGAGGCAGCTTGCGCAGACCCTTCGGCAGCTCAAGGAGCAGGGCTTTACCCTGCTCCTCGCGGAGCATCGGATCGACTGGCTGATGGGGATCGCAGACCGGTTTTTATATCTGCGGGACGGCAGAATAGCGGCCGAGTATACACCGGAGGATTTGCTCCTTCTGCCGGAAGCAGACATCTTGGGCATGGGTCTGCGCTCTCCGCACGAGGGAAAGAGCCTTCCCGCTCCCTCCGTATTGGACGAAAGCCCTGCCGTCTTGAAGACAGCAGGGCTCTCGAAAAGAATACGCAAAGAAGTTATTTTTGAGGATATTTCGCTGTCCGTTCCAGAGGGCGGCGTGACCGCCATAACGGGGCAAAACGGCGCGGGGAAAACCACCCTTGCGCAGATCCTCTGCGGGCTGGCGAAGCAGACAAGGGGACATATCCTGATAGACGGAAAAAAAGCAAGAGCGGCAGTCCGGCGCAGGGAGATCTATTACTGCGGCAACGACACGTCAACGCAGTTTTTTACGGCAAGCGTGGCGGAGGAGCTGCTGCTGAATACCGAATTGACAGAAGAAAACAAAGACCGTGCCAGACACTTGCTGAAGGAATTTGGCCTTTACGAATACAGGGCTGCGCACCCGTCCGCCCTGTCCGGTGGGCAGAAGCAGCGGCTTGCCATTGCCTGCGCCATCTTTTCCGGCCGCAGGATATTGATACTCGATGAGCCCACCAGCGGCCTTGACGGGCAGAATATGCGCCTGATCGCGGAAAGGCTGAAAAGCGAAGCGCGGAACGGCAGAACCATTCTCGTGATCACCCACGACAGGGAACTGATCGAGAGCTGCTGCGATAACGTTGTGGAGGTCGGTACAAAGCCCAGCGAGGTACAGTGAACACCTTTTGCCATTGAGCCAACGCGGGTCAAATGCATGAATGTTAATTTGCGTTGCTTGCCGCAACGGTGTTGTTGCTGCTTATACGAGCCTTTCCACCTATATGGAGCTGCCCTTGATCGCGGACGGCTACTGGAAAATGGTGGATCGAAACCCAGGAACGAGCGCATACACAAATGTTTCTCTGTGCGTATACGATGAGGCAACAGGTGCCGCATACCTCTACATCTAACGATAAGCAGCAGTCCCCCGGACGTTTCGTTGTCCGGGGGACTGCTGCTTATATCGTAATCGAAGCGCGGCACGGAATTTCCGGTTGATACAGCCCACGCTACCTCAGTTTACAAACGATGCGTTGCCCAGCCGGTAGTACCGGCAGCCATCCTCCTCGTACCATTCAAACGTACCCACCACGGTGATCTCTGCCCCCAGCTCCGGATACTCGTCGGGATAGACAGGCTTTCCGGCGAGGGCAAACTCCAGCCCCTGTGAGCAGCAGGCGGTGGCATCGGCGATCACGCAGGTAAATCGAGCTGTGGATTCATCGGGCGTGCCATCTGTATTGTATACATATCCAATGGCAAATTGTCCCTTTATTTTAATGGTTTTTCCAATATAATCACCGGGGGCGTTCATCATATTATAGACTTCGGAATATACCATTGTACTGCTAAGCCTTGTGAGGTCAACATCAACACCGTCTGTGCTTTGCGTTGGTTCAGAGGCTGCAGGCTTAGACTCCGATTTCTTTTCTGAGGGCTGTTTTTGTGAAACAGAAGCCTCTGGCGCTTGGTTATCGGCTGAATCAGCTGTAGCAGTCACTTTATCTATTTCACGGCCGCAGGCGGCGAGAGGGCAGAGCAGCAGGGCTGCCAACAGCAGGCAAAATAGTTTTTTCATCTGCGAACACCTCCCAATACCGTGCCTGCCAGCCACGACAGACCGAAAGCGCCGATCTGAACGGCGACGATGGTGGAGCCTACAGGCGTACCGGCGAGGATGGATGCCAATATACCAATCAGCGAACACATGACCGACAGAGCTGCGGCACAGACGGTCACGCTGCGGAAGCTCTTGAACATCCGCATGGCGGACAGCGCCGGGAAGATCACCAGTGCGGAGATCAGCAGCGAGCCGACCAGATTCATC
>ENA-OUQO01000608-OUQO01000608.1-human-gut-metagenome-genome-assembly--contig:-NODE-608-length-10554-cov-4.797314_pt1 | contig 10554 bp, 10 predicted proteins | sample MGYA00237944_ERZ548825 | MGnify/ENA primary metagenome ERZ548825 (study PRJEB26490, sample SAMN05194700) | human gut metagenome | biome: terrestrial biome; feature: human-associated habitat; material... | reverse complement strand
GGCATCGTCACCGCTGCAAACTCCTCCGCTATCAACGATGGCGCAGCTGCTCTGGTCATCATGAGCGAAGAGAAGGCCAAGGAGCTGGGCGTGAAGCCTCTGGCTACCTGGGTCGCAGGTGCTCTGGCAGGCGTCGAGCCTGAGGTCATGGGCCTTGGCCCCATCGCTGCTACCAAGAAGGTTATGGCCAAGACCGGCCTGAACGTTGCTGACATGGATCTGATCGAGGCCAACGAGGCATTTGCTGCTCAGTCTGTGGCTGTCAGCCAGGCTCTGAATTTTGATATGAGCAAGGTGAACGTCAACGGCGGCGCAATTGCTCTGGGCCACCCGGTCGGCGCTTCCGGCGCTCGTATCCTGGTCACCCTGCTGTACGCCATGAAGCACCGTGGTGCTCACAAGGGTCTGGCTACCCTGTGCATCGGCGGCGGCATGGGCTGCGCTACCATCGTTGAGATGGACTGAGCATCCCGCCTTTGAACATTGACTGAATGACAGACCCGGGGCAGGGAAGGAACCGGAGAGCCTGCTCTGGCCCGGGGGCTGTTTTGTGAGAAAACAAAGAGATCTGATAGGAGGTTTTCACAATGGCATTTGTAAAAACCGAGGTGCAGGGCGCAGTCGAGATCATCACCATCGATCGTCCCAAGGCACTGAATGCCCTGAACCCTGAGGTTCTGGCAGACCTGAAGGCAGCTTTTGAGGCTGTGGATCAGGAGACTGTCCGCTGCATCGTTCTGACCGGCGAAGGCGACAAGAGCTTTGTTGCTGGTGCCGATATCGGCTCCATGAGCACCATGACCAAGGCAGAGGGCGAGGCCTTCGGCAAGCTGGGCAATGACGTGTTCCTGATGATCGAGAGCTTCCCCATCCCCGTCATTGCAGCCGTCAACGGCTTTGCACTGGGCGGCGGCAATGAGCTGGCCATGAGCTGCGACATCCGCATCTGCTCTGACAACGCTGTGTTCGGTCAGCCCGAAGTGGGCCTGGGCATCACCCCGGGCTTCGGCGGCACCCAGCGTCTGGCCCGTCTGGTGGGCATGGGCATGGCAAAGCAGCTGGTCTACTCTGCCCTGAACATCAAGGCAGACGAGGCTTACCGCATTGGTCTGGTCAACGCCGTGTATCCGCAGGCTGAACTGATGGAGAACGTGCTGAAGCTGGCCGGCAAGATCGCCAAGAACGCTCCCATCGCTGTGAAGTATGCTAAGGTCTGCATCGACCGGGGTATGCAGATGGACATTGACGACAGCATCGCCGTGGAGAACGAGCTGTTCGCCATGTGCTTTGCCACCGCCGACCAGAAGGAGGGAATGGGTGCGTTCCTGGAGAAACGTTCCGCGCAGTTTACAAATACCTGACAGGAGGAAACGACAATGTCTCTGATGACCGCGAAAGAATACATCGACTCCCTGCGTAAGCTGAACACCCGCGTGTATATGTTCGGCGAAAAGATCGACAACTGGGTGGATCACCCCATGATCCGGCCCTCTATCAACTGCGTGGCCATGACCTACGCGCTGGCACAAGATCCCCAGTACGAGGAGCTCATGACCGCCACCTCCAGCCTGACCGGCCACAAGATCAACCGCTTCACCCACCTGCATCAGTCCACCGAGGACCTGATGAACAAGGTGAAGATGCAGCGTCTGCTGGGCCAGAAGACCGCCTCCTGCTTCCAGCGCTGCGTGGGCATGGACGCCTTCAACGCCGTGTACTCCACCACCTACGAGATCGACGAGAAGTGCGGCACAAGCTATCACGAGAACTTCAAGAAATTCCTCGTCTACGTGCAGGACAACGACCTGACGGTGGACGGCGCCATGACCGACCCCAAGGGCGACCGCTCCAAGGCACCCCATGAGCAGACCGACCCGGACATGTACGTCCACGTGGTGGAACGCCGCGACGACGGCATCGTGGTCTGCGGCGCGAAATGCCACCAGACAGGCTCCATCAACAGCCACTGGCACATCTTCATGCCCACCATCGCCATGGGCGAGGCGGACAGGGACTACGCCGTGTCCTTCGCCTGCCCCACCGACGCCGAGGGACTGTACATGATCTACGGCCGCCAGTCCTGCGATACCCGCAAAATGGAGGACGGCTGCATCGACGTGGGCAACGCCAAATTCGGCGGGCAGGAGGCACTGGTGGTTCTCGACCACGTGTTTATCCCCAATGAGTACATCTTCCTCAACGGCGAGTACGAGTTCGCCGGAATGATGGTGGAGCGTTTCGCCGGCTATCACCGCCAGAGCTATGGCGGCTGCAAGGTGGGCGTGGGCGACGTGGTCATCGGCGCGGCGGCACTGGCCGCCGAGTACAACGGCGTGGAGAAGGCCAGCCACATCAAGGACAAGCTCATTGAGATGACCCATCTCAACGAGACGCTGTACTCCTGCGGCATCGCCTGCTCCTGCGAGGGTTGCCCCACCAAGGCGGGCAACTACCAGATCGACCTGCTGCTGGCGAACGTCTGTAAGCAGAACGTCACCCGGTTCCCCTATGAGATCGTGCGTCTGGCGGAGGACATCGCCGGCGGGCTGATGGTCACCATGCCCAGCGAGACGGACTTCAAGTCCGCCACGGTGGTGGGACGCGAGGGCGAGACCATCGGCGAGATCTGCAACAAGTACTTCGCCGCCCACGAGGGCGTCAGCACGGAGGATCGCCAGCGGATCATGCGTTTCCTGGAGAATATGTGTCTGGGCGCGGCCGCCGTGGGCTACCGCACGGAGTCCCTCCACGGCGCGGGCTCACCCCAGGCCCAGCGGGTGATGATCGTCCGGCAGGGCAATATTCAGGGCAAGAAGAAGCTGGCCAAAAATATTGCCGGGATCGAGTGAGGATTTCTCACGGAGAGTGATTTCTCAAAAATGAAATAAGGCGTATTCAAGTAGCGGAAAGGGCTTGCCGCCTGCGCAGAGCAGGGACAAGCCCTTTTTGGCGCCTTCAGGCGTGGAAATAAACCCCCAGTTCTACTGGGGGAAGAAAGATAGCTTTAGCATGAGAAAAACCTCCTATTGCGGTATACTGGTAAAGGTTTGGCGACCGCATTACCAGAGCAATAGGAGGTTTTATGCAGATAAAGAAAGACGAAAGAAACGAGATAAAAAGCACATCACATTCAAGATACCGTTGTCAGTATCACATCGTATTCGCACCGAAGTACCGCAGAAAAGAGATCTATGGACAGTTGAAGAAAGACATAGGAGAAATACTGCGGACATTGTGCAAGCAAAAGAACGTGGAAATACTGGAGGCAGAGGTGTGCGTAGACCACATACATATGCTGGTGAGCATTCCACCGTACCTAAGTGTAGCACAGTTCATGGGATTTCTCAAGGGAAAGAGCAGTTTGATGATCTTCGACAGGCACGCGAATTTGAAGTACAAGTATGGGTCGAGGAATTTTTGGTGCAGAGGGTACTATGTGGATACTGTGGGACGCAACAAAAAGATCATAGCGGAGTATATCCGAAATCAACTTGAGGAGGACTACGCTGCGGATCAGATCAGCATCAAAGAATATGTAGACCCGTTTACGGGTGACAAGAATAAGAAGGCATAAAAAGACAGCCGCTTGAAGCGGCTGCCTGAAATGGTAATGCGGTGTCAAACCTTCAACGCCCCTTTTAGGGGCTACGGTCGTAATAGCCCCTTTTAGGGGCAGGTCAAACCACCAGTTTACTGGTGGTTATGATTTATTCTTTGTCTATTGCGGCGCAGGATTTGAGCTGCCTTACGCTTTCAGCTTATACAGTCGATTCCCTTGGCCTGCCTCCACGACGACGATACCTTCATCGGCAAGCTGCCGTAAGAGGGATTCCGTGCGGCTCAAGCTGGTGCCCAAGGATTTGGAGAGTGCAAACAGGTCGCTGGTGGGGTGGTCTGTGAGATAGTCGATCAGCAGCTGGCGCTGGGATAATGCGCTCAGGGGGACTTGCTTTCCGGCGGCTGCATTTTCTGCGCCGCTGTGGCCTGTCATATATAGCATAAGCAAGACGCGCTCCGGCGAGCAGCTCTCCGAGAAAACCGGCTCCGGCCAGCCTTCGGATTTCCAAATACGGTACAGATTGGGGATGCCGCCGCCGGTGTATTCGCCTACATCCACGAAGCGGAACATCCGGGCCATTGCGGGGTTTCGCGGGTCGGACACGCCGCCGCTTTTGGCGGTGTCAAGAGGCACACGGAAGCTGCCGGGGTTGGAGAGGGTGATTTTTTGATAGCTCTTGCTGACGATGATGCCGCCGCTGCCATGATAATCCGCATTAACAAGGCAGTTGGCCAGCACCTCACGCAGAGCTTGACGGGCGGGCTTTTTCGCGTTCTGTTGCAGTTTGTTATAAGCCCAGTAGTAGAATTCGTAGACATTGCCGCTCCAAGGGGCTTCTTCCCAGTTGCCTTTCGTATCAAGCTGCTCACGGTAGGTTATGGCATAATTAGGGTATTCGCAGAGAATGTCTTGGTGATTGCCGAACATCAGCAGTCCGGCGAAAGTCGGGTGCAGTAAGCCGCAGTCATCGCCTATGGCATCAATTTTTTGTAGGAATGCTGTGTCGTCCAAGCTCTCCCACATGTGTCTGGGGCGGTACAGCTTCATCCTCTGCCGGAAGCTGCGCACACTCTCGGAGTTGAGGGCTTCAAGTCCCATGCTGCGCACCAAGTGCATATCCGGCGACCAGACAGCCGCATCCCGCACCATGGCCTGATACTCCTCGTATGTACAGCGGTAATCACCCTCGCCGTTTCGGCGATAGGTGTTGCGGGTGTCATTGTCAACATACACCGGCTTGTAGGCGCGATCCGCACAGGGGACTTTGATAACGACGATGTGGTCGCCGCCAACCTCTTCCACATACACATCTTTTTCGGCCAGGATATTGACACTGACTTTCATGGGATCGTTGATGATGTGCCAAAATTCACGGATCAAGCCGTCGGGATCGGGCAGATCTACGGAATCGAAGGTCTTGTCCGCTGTCTCGATAACGCCCAGCAGGATGATGCCGCCCAGTGTGTTGGCGAAGGCGGAGTAGGTCTCCCAAATGCTCTTGGGCAGACCGCCCAGGGCCTTTTTGGCCTCTATGCGGTTGTTCTCCCGGTATTGCTCCAGGCGACTGAAATCAAGCATGGATGCCACCTCCCTTGGAGGATATTTTAGCATATTGGGGGCGGGATGGCAATGCGAAGCGATATTACATCTTGTCGCCATAAGATAAATAGTGGAAATGCTCTCCATTAAATGGTATAATAATTCCACAAGTCATTTACAAGGGGGGCTGCCGTGGACTTTTGGAGCAGAATGCTGTCGGGCATTGCAGATATGATCTTGTCAAGATATTATTGCAAAAGAGGAACTTATAATGAATAATCAAGAACTGCTTGAATATATTGGCCTTTTTAGAGAAAAAGCTGAACAGGGAAAACTGGTTGTTTTTGTTGGTGCAGGAGTTTCCTGCAATGTTGAAGAAATGCCTGACTGGAATGGCCTAATTCAAAACATGTCAAAGGCAATTGGCTACTCGAAGTGTACTTCCTGCAAACATAAAAATGAAGGTTGTGAAAAAAACTGCTTGTTTAAAGATGATTATTCTGCTGATGAATTTTTAAAAATACCGCAATATGTGTTTAATACAGATGAAAAGTATTTTTACAAGGCAGAGCTGCAATTTTTATTCCCAAACATACTTGCAGCACAAATTTAAAAATAAGCGAAATTTGCAAAAAAACTGCTTGACATCCTCGAAATGATGTGATATATGTATTATATCGAGTTTTGTAAGAGTCTCATGGCATAGTTCCGTGGGAACAGAAGCGCAGAATTGTCGATGATATACTTGAACAGTAGCTACCGGCGTCCTCTTGGGGGCGGTGTATCTGTTGCTATATATCCGATAATTATGTTGTCCAGAGGCCTTACATCCGTGTAAGGCCTTTTTCTTTTCAGGACTCGAAATAATTTATTGGAGGCAATAGCCATGAGTAAAACCAGATTTGAAATGAACCCCAGCGAAAGCGCACAGAACCATTCCGTTGCGCTTATCCGAGTTGACCGCATGTATGAATCTCTGCGGTACAATGACTATTCTGCTCAAAACGGCTTGGGGGAGATCGTTGACAACTCCGTTGAGGCCGGCGCCGCGCACATCGCCGTAATGGTGACCGTTGAAAAGGTTCGTAAGCCCGAAAAGAAAAAGGCTACCGACCAAATTACCGAGATCGCTGTTATCGACGACGGCTGCGGAATGGATGAGATCACTCTCCATAGATGCTTGGCCTTGGGCGAGTCGATCCGCGAATATGGCGGCGGAAAGCGCAGTATCGGCCGCTTTGGAGTGGGTATGACTTTGGGCAGCATTTCTTTGGCCAGAAGGATCGAAGTGTATTCTCGCACGCGGAGCGACGAAGCGTTTCGCTACACTTTTATTGACCTTGATGACATTCAACAGGGTGATTTGATTTGTATTCCGGTTCCCGTCGTACAGGATCCTCCCCGGGAGTATGCGGAATTGCTCAATAAATCCAGTGGCACGATCGTGATCCTCAAGAAGTGCGACAGGATCGATGGAACTATGGATTTTTCCAATTATCTTGGACAAACCTACCGAAAGTTTATCGAACGGGGGCTTGAGATCAAGCTGAACGGTGAACGTGTTTATCTGCACGACCCCTTGTACATGGCCGGCCCCACGATCTTTGATGTGCAGCGTCTTGCGGACGAAGGAGCCATTGAGCCGAAGGCGATCTCTCTGGGGGAGTTTCGAATTCCGCGTGAGATCCCCGGAACCGGCGGAAAAACGGCAGATGTCACCATCCGAATGTCTTTGCTTCCCGAGCAGTGGCGCCCCACTATGGGGGCTGGCGGCAGCGCCGATGCGAAGAAACGTAAGATTGACAGGAACGAGGGCGTTTCCATTTTGAGGGCTGACAGGGAAGTGTTTTACGGACATGTTCCCTATATCACCGGCAAAAAGGGGGAAGCCAAGTCGGATGACAAGGATCGTTGGTGGGGCTGTGAGATCTCGTTTCCTCCTGAACTCGACAACGATTTCCAGGTCAGGTATATCAAGCGTGGAGCGGAGCCTACCGCTGATTTGAGGGATCAGATCAGAGCAGCCATCAGCGAAGTGGTTCAGACTGCCCGCAAAATGGTGCAGGAGACCTGGAATGTAAACAAATCTGAGGAGAGCAAAAAGGCAGGCAATTTTGGCGAGGCCGAAGAGGCTATGGCTAAGGCTGGTTCCATTCTGCCCCAAAGCAAAAAGGGTAAGGAACTGACTGCCGCTGAGGACGAGAAGAAAGTGGATGCTCTGGCGGCTGCGGCGCTGGGAAGTGAAAAGAACGACATTCAGAAAAAGGAACAAAAGAAGGCGGAGATCCGCAAAAAGCCTTACTCCATCGAACCCGTCAATTATCCCAAAATGGTTTTGTTCGATACCGTTCACTTGCTGAATAACACCATCATCAAGCTCAATGTTAACCACCCCTTCTATAAGAATGTCCTTCAGCCTCTTTGTGGTGATCTGTCCGAGCCGGAAGCAAATCAGGAAAGGCAGAACATCAAGAACGCCATTTTGCTGCTGCTGTTCGCTTATGCCAAGGCAGAGTCTATGTTTGAAAACCATGAGGCGGTATTCGATAACCTGCGCAGTCAATGGGGAAGCGCTCTGGCCACAGCGCTGAGTGAATATGATCGTGAGGTGCATTCTTAAATGGATGCTACACCATACCGTATGACGCCCGATGTGATTCGCTCGGTCGTGCAGAAACGCCGCTTGGGTGCATACATTCTCGGGGATGAAAGGGATGGAAAATTTGCCTTTCGGTATGTAGGCCGCTCTGATCACTGCCTGCAAACGCGCCTGTTGACCCACGGGTATCTCTACCGCTGCCCGTATTTCATTTTTTCATACACGGATACGGCGGCGGAGGCTTTTGCATTAGAGTCTAAATGGTGGCATGATTGCAAAAACAGCGGGATAGAATTGCTGAATATCATTCATCCGGATTCTCCGGCCGGCGATCGGCTTGTTTGTCCATACTGCCGGTTTCGGGGGGAGATCGAAGCATATTTGCCGCAGCTGAAAGCCGGCTGATCCGCCGCGCGGATCTATGACTTGCGGGGCAAAGCCCATCGCAGACAGAACTGTTTCAATACTGTATCACTTTGTTCCGATAGGGCTGTGATCATTTTGAAAAAAAGAGAGAAGACGGCAATTTGCTGCCGTCTTCTTCTTTATACGATCGACTTAATGTATTCTGCCAATGCGGAAAAATCAACTTCTGTACTGCCGTTCCACGAGATGCGCACCGCTTCGCTGATCCGCCGGTCAGACAACCCCATAGCCGCAAGCACATAGCTGGGGGAGTGGCTCCCCGAGTTGCAAGCAGAGCCGTTAGAAAAGGCATAGTCGTTTTTCAAAGCCAAGAACACGCCCTCTGCATCAACACCGTGAAAGCTAATGTTTACCGTGGACGGCAAGCAGTAAGCTTGGTCTCCGTTTAAGGAGTAGTGCAGCCCGTTTATAGCTTGGAAAAACTCTTTTTTGATGGCCAGACAGGCTTCCCTGTGTTTTGGGGCTTCCGCATCGCATAATTCTGCCGCCAGAGCAAAACCGGCAACCAGAGCGACCGGTGTTGTGCCCGGACGATACCCTCGCTCTTGCTGGCCGCCGTACATCAGTGGCTTTACCGGCGGACGCCGATAGCTGCGATCCCGCCGGAGGATCAGAGCGCCCACGCCCTGTGGCCCGCCAAGCTTGTGGGCTGTTATGCTGAGCATATCGTATTTTGCGCGGCGCAGGGAGTCATTGAGCGATCCGAAACCTTGCGTGGCGTCAATGTGGAAGTATGTCTGCGTGTCAGCAAGGGCTGAGCCGATCTCCTCGATGGGTTGAATGATCCCCGTTTCGCTGTTGACATGCATCACGGAAACGAGCAGGGTCTTTTCCGTTACCAGGTCGAGGATCTGCTGCGGTTCTATCCGTCCGGAAGCATCGGGAGAAACAAAATCCACGGAACAGCCCTGGCTCTGCATGTATTTCATTGCTTCAATGATGGATTTATGCTCGATGGAAGTGGTGATGAAGTGGTTGCGGCCGGTCTCTCTGGCATACGCAAGCAGCCCTAAGACGGCCATATTGTTGCTCTCAGTGGATCCGCTTGTAAAAAAAACATCTGTGCTGTCAATGCGGAGGATGTCCGCGATGGTTTTTCTGGATGTGTTGACGATCTCTTTTGTATCGGTCCCGAAAATATGGGTGCGGCTATCGGCATTGCCGTAATGAAAACGGTAAACGTCGATCATTCGGCCGAGTACGCGCTCGTCAATGGGAGCAGAAGCGTTGAAATCGAGATAAACAGCCATTATGAATTCCCCTCCGGTAGTGCAGACTTCAAAAGGTCGGAACAATTTTTTAACACATCGCGGGTGCTGTAATGATTGATGCCGCGGTTCAAATGCAGCCTGAAATACTTCACAAGCGTACCTTCATCCTCTCCAAGCCCATCGTTGATGCAGCGCTGGCGAATAATGGCCTCATAAATTTCTGCGTACTCGCCGGCAAAAGTAGACCAATCCATCTCAACGTTGCTGTCAGACAAAGGCACTATGCCGCAGGGCACAGATGACTCGGCCAGCGACCAGCAGAGAGCCCACCGGCAGAGGACATTCCAATTTTGGATACCGGTTCTTGCCTTGATCCGGATAAGCCGCTCTTTTTCGGGCTGTGACAATTTGAATTGCTTAACGATCACTGCGTGTCCTCCTCCTTAAAGTAGCCGCTGACAATAGAGGTGCATTGCGCATCTTCATTATAAAGGAGCGTATAGTAGTCCGCCACATTTCCGCGGATCATATCCAAATAACGCCCATTGATCTCTTCGTCGGTAGAAAGAACTACCACCTGAGAACTTGCGGCAGGCAAATACTTTGTTACGAAGTTAGCCCTGTTGGATGAATCCAGTCTGGCCATAGGCGTATCAATAACGACGGGGGCTTTATATCCCGAGGTGAGCGCCAAAGCCCAAATGATGGAAACGGCAAACATCTGCTGCTCGCCTGCGGAAAGCTGGGTTTTCAGCACTTCCTTTCCATCGCTGCCCCATATCGTCACATCTAGGTTGTCCGTGTCTACCTTGATGGCGCGGATCAGCGAGTCTTTTTCAACAAGGGAGCGGAAGCACAGCGTGGCCGTCTGGGACAGCTGGGCTATTTTTTCCCGCTGCAATCTCACCTTGAACTCATTTAAGGCGACGATGGACATGGCTGCGTACTTCACGATGCGCGCGTTGTCATCGTTTGCATGTTCTTTTTCTGCAATAGCTTTCATGAGCTGTACTCTTTTAGCCACAAGAACATCGCGCTGCCGGTGGAGGCTTTCGATCATGTCGGACTGCCGCTTGCGTTCGGCTTCCGCTATGGCCTTATCCGCTTCCAGAGATTTCAGCGCATCAAATAGCTGCATGGCCAGCGTTTTTTCATCCGCAGTGCCTAGATCTGTCTCTTATACACATCTCCGAGCCCACGAGACGTAGAGGAATCTCGTA
>ENA-OUQO01000606-OUQO01000606.1-human-gut-metagenome-genome-assembly--contig:-NODE-606-length-10560-cov-3.215136_pt1 | contig 10560 bp, 11 predicted proteins | sample MGYA00237944_ERZ548825 | MGnify/ENA primary metagenome ERZ548825 (study PRJEB26490, sample SAMN05194700) | human gut metagenome | biome: terrestrial biome; feature: human-associated habitat; material... | reverse complement strand
GATATCCCTCACTACTGCTGCATTCGTCAATCTTATGATTCAAATATGTAGATACCTTCTGCAGATATTCTTCACTTTCAAATCCACTTAAAGTGAATACTTTTCCTCCAATTAAAACTTCTGTAAAATTCTTTGATGATGCCATAAAAGCCTCCCACAAACTCTGCTATTTCTTATGAATATAATTTATTATAAACTAAACTGTCATAAAAACCAACTATTTTTCATGATTTTGCTTCAAAATCCCTAAATGTGCATACGCAAGATCTGTCACGATCCGCCCTCTCGGTGTTCTCTGAATAAATCCATTCTTCAATAAATATGGCTCGTACACATCCTCCAGGGTAACGGATTCTTCCCCGATGGTGGCCGCCAGGGTCTCCAGCCCCACCGGGCCGCCGCCGTAGTTCTCAATGATGGCCCGGAGCATCCGCCTGTCTACGGGATCCAGGCCAAGGTGGTCGATCTCCAGGGCCTGCAGCGCCTGGTCCGCTACGGTATCGGTGATGGTGCCGTCCGCTTTTACCTCGGCGAAGTCCCGCACCCGGCGGAGCATCCGGTTGGCGATACGGGGTGTACCCCGGGAGCGCCGGGCGATCTCCATAGCCCCGGAGGGCTCAATAGGCACATGCAGGATGCCGGCACTGCGGGTAACGATCTGCGCCAGCTCCTCCGGGGAGTACAGCTCCAGCCGCAGCGTCACGCCAAAGCGGTCCCGCAGGGGGGCCGAGAGCTGTCCGGCCCGGGTGGTGGCGCCGATCAGGGTGAAGTGGGGCAGATACCCGCCAAGGTGGTCTTGCCCAGACCCGGAGGGCCGTGAAGCAGCACATGGTCCAGCGACTCCGTGCGGCGGCGGGCAGCCTCAATAAAAATAGAGAGGTTTTCCTTGGCCTTGCTCTGTCCGATATACTCCTTTAAAGTATGCGGGCGCAGAGAAAGCTCCCCGTTATCCTCCGGCTGAAAGGTGGTGGACACCAGGGAATCATCAAATATATCGTTGCCGAAATCAATACTCACGCTTCATTCTCCTTTGTGCGCCGTGCCTCAGCGCACCATCTTTTTCAGGGCAATTCGGATGATCTCCTCCACAGGCAGCGCCGTGTCCACACCCTTGAGGGCAGCGGAAATCTCTTGGGAGGAATAGCCCAGCACCGCCAGGGGGGAGGCTGCCTCCTGGGTCTTACCCCCGGTGGAAACCGGCGATAAGACGCCTGCCCGGGTGTCAAAGCTCTCCTGCTCCTTGGCCAGCTTGTCCTTCAGCTCCAGAATAATGCGCTGGGCAATCTTCTTGCCGATGCCCGGCACGCCGGTGAGGGCCTTTTCGTCCCCCGTGACGATGCTAAGAGCCAACTGATCCGGTGTCCCGGAGGAGAGGATCGCAAGCGCCGCCTTGGGCCCCACACCGGAAACGCTGATAAGCATCTTGAAGCTGCTCAGCTCCGCCTGGGAGGCAAAGCCGTACAGGTCAAAAATCTCCTCTCGCACATGGAGGTATGTGTAGAGCTTGGCCTTCTCCCCTTTTTTCAGCTGGGCCAGGGTATAGTTGGTGGTGGCGCATGCGTAGCCTACTCCGCCGCAATCAATGACTGCCAGATTGGGGCCAATTTCCGCCACGGTTCCGTTCACATAATAATACATAGGATTCTTCCTCTCATACAGTCTCCTTCACGCCCGGATTCGTCCGCCGCAGAAGACTGGTGGCGCTGCGGGCATGGCACAGGGCGATGGCCAGGGCGTCAGCGGCGTCATCCGGCCGGGGCACGGCCTTCAGCTTCAGCAGACGTTTCGTCATGTCCATGACCTGCTTTTTATCCGCCAGGCCATAGCCCACCACAGCCTGCTTCACCTGCATGGGGGTATATTCATAGATGGGCAATCGTTTCTTTTCCGCCGCACAGAGGATCACCCCCCGAGCGTGGGCCACGGCGATGCCGGTGGTAATATTTTTAGAGAAAAACAGCTCCTCAATGGACATTTCATCGGGCCGGAATGCATCAATCAGCTCCTCCATATCCCGGCTGATCTGCAAAAGGCGGGCGGCCAGGGGCTGGCCGGCGGGAGTGGTGATGGCGCCATACTGCAGCATCCGCAGGCTGCCGTGGTCTGACTCGATAAGGCCGAAGCCCACAATGGCAACGCCCGGATCAATGCCCAAAATCCGCATAGCAAACCTCCACCAAATAGCTTTTCACATTATAGCAGAACCCAAAGAAAATAGCAAGTCCCCCACAGTCAGTGCAAAGTCGGTTGCCAAGTGAGAAGCAAAGTGGTATAATAGCAAAAAAATCTGGAGGTATGGGCATGATATCTTCTGCGTCGCCTCATCTTGCTCCCAGAGAGCACTGCACCGGCTGCGGCGCCTGCGCCAGCGGCTGTCCCCGGGGTGCCATAAAAATGGTGTCCGATAAGGAAGGGTTTTTATACCCCGATGTTACGGAAGCCTGTGTTCACTGCGGCCACTGCACCCATATCTGTCCCATGCTGAAGCATCGGGAGCAGCGGCCTGATCCCACGGTTTTCGCCGTGTGGAATGAGAATGACGAGATGCGCGGACATTCTACCTCAGGCGGTGCCTTTGCGGCCATTGCATCCTTTGTGCTGGAATCCGGCGGAGTTGTTTTCGGCGCTGCTATGGACAGCGATATGCGTGTAGTCCACACGGCTATTCAGGCAAAAGAGGACCTGCCCCGGCTCATGGGTGCCAAGCTGGTCCAGAGCGATATGGGCGAATGCTTCCAGCAGGTGCGCTATTATCTGGATCGAGGTATGGACGTTTTCTTCACAGGTACCCCTTGTCAAGTGGATGGCCTTTACAGATTTTTGGGTGAATCACCGGAGCGGCTTCTTACCGCTGATGTCCTGTGCAGCGGTGTTCCGTCCCCGGGTGTATGGAGCAAGACGGTTGAGGCCATGCACTACATCAAGCAGCGCCGTGTGAAGACCGTGCAGTTCTGTAAAAAAACCTCAGGCGCGGATTCCCGTTTCGTGGTGGATTTTGAGGGCGGAGGCCAGTATGATGCGCCGCTGACAAAATCCGACTATGGGCGAGGACTATTTCGGGGGCTGTTTCTGCGGCCCGCCTGCTATCACTGCCCCTATTGCAGCACAAATCGGGCAGCGGACCTTACATTGGGTACTTTTCGCGGCCTGCCGGCGGATTTCAGACCGAACCAGCAAAAAAAGGGCATCTCCATGCTGCTCATCAACACGGTAAAAGGCGCACATTTCTTTGACATGATTCCGCTGCAGCGGGAAAAACGCACGCTGCAGGAGGCTGTGGAGAGCAATCCGGCGCTCTCGCGCAATCCGGCGTCACCCAAGGAGCGTGCCGCGTTTTTCGACGCCTATGTCAACCAGCCCTTCCACAAGGTTTACCAGCGCTTTTTCTCCATATCCGATTGGTCGTACCGGGTGGCCAACGATGGCAAGCTGCGCAATTTCATCCGCCGTATCAAATCCGGAAGAAAGGATAAATCATGAGCAAAACACTACTGCACACCTGCTGCGCTCCCTGCTCTGTATCCTGCGTGGAGCAGCTGCGCGCAGAGGGCATCGAGCCGGTGTCCTACTGGTTCAACCCCAACATTCACCCCTATCAGGAGTACAAGGCGCGGCGGGACACTCTCATAGAGTACGCTGTACTCATAAAAATGGAGCTGATCGTGCAGGAGGAGTACGGCCTGCGGGATTTTGTGTGTGCCGTGGCTGGCGATATTGCCCACCGCTGCACAAAGTGCTATGAAATGCGTCTGGAGCAGACGGCGAGATTCGCCGCTGAAAACGGCTTTGACAGCTTCACTTCCACCCTGTTCGTCAGCCCCTATCAGCAGCACGAGCGCATGGCGGACATCGCCCGTCAGGCTGCGCAAAAATGGGGCGTGGCTTTTTTGTATCGGGACTTCCGTTCGGGCTTTCGCGCAGGCCAGCAGCAGGCTCGTGAACTGGGGCTTTATATGCAGAAGTACTGCGGCTGTGTTTTCAGCGAGGAAGACCGCTATGCAAAGCAGATCGCCCGTGATATGCAAGAGCCGCTGAAGCACATGGTTTAATTTTACAGGAATAAATACAAACACCGAGAGGTTTTTTCCTCTCGGTGCTTTTCTTTTATCCGGCCAGGATCTCAAATTTCAAAACGCCCATAGCGCCGGTTATGCCGGCGATCATCTCGTCGAGTCCCTCGTTCATGTCGCTGGTTTCGGCGGAAATAGTCACGCCGGCGCAGCCGTTGGTGGGAATGGTCTGGTTGATGGTCAGTATATTTGCGCCGGAATTGGCAAAAATAGACAGGTAGTTGCTCAGCACGCCGGGGTTGTCCTTCAGCAGGGCGTAAAACGTGATAATGCGTCCCGCTTTCAGATCCTGAAACGGCTGCACGGCGTCCTTATATTTATAAAACGCGCTGCGGCTGATGTTCATGCGTCTGGCCGCCTCGCCCACGGTCTGCGCCTCGCCTACCTGCAGCATCCGCTTCGCCTCGGCGACCTTAATAAAAATATCCGGCAGCGCGTCCTCTGACACTATATAATACTTCTTCTTGCTCATACCCTCACTCCCGCACAAGTCTATGATTACTTGCCGATATGATAGCATATATTGACCCTGTATGCAAGTCAATTCACCGGATCGGAGGGACATATGCCCGAAAACAAACGCAAGTTAATAGGCGGCGTCCTGTACTGGGGACTGCTTCTTCTTCTGTGCTGGCTCGGCATACGGTACGTCCTGCTGTGGCTGCTGCCGTTCCTCATTGCTCTGGGCGTTTCCTATCTCATGGAGCCGACGGTTTGCTATCTGCGGGAAAAGCTGCGGCTGCGGCGCGGCTTTGTCTCGGCCATTCTCTCGTTTATTCTCCTGGCGCTGCTGCTGGCGGTGCTCACGGTGCTGTGCCTGAACCTGCTGCAGCAGTCGGTGCGGCTTTTTCGGGCGCTGCCGCAGTATCTGGCGGAGCTGCCCGCTTATTTTACCGACATGCAGGAGCGGCTGGAGCGCTTTTGCGCCTCCTGTCCAAAAGGCGTGCAGGTCTGGCTGGAGAGCGCCATTGCCGACGGTTCCCAGCAGCTCACCGCCTGGTTTTCCCGCTTTTCCGCCCGCTGTGTCAGCACCGCCGCCGAAGCGCTGAAAGAACTGCCCTCCGTTTTTCTTTTCGTTGCGACCACTGTACTGGCCATCTTCTTTACAGCGGCGAGATTTCCGACCGTCGTGGACTTTCTGCGCCGCCAGCTGCCGCCGCAAAAGCTGCAGCAGGCAGGCGGCGTAAAGGAGAACCTGCTCTCCACGCTGACCAAGTGGTTCAAGGCGCAGTGTATCCTCTTAGCCGTCACATTTACGGAGCTGCTGGCGGGGCTGCTGCTCATTCGCCAGCCCTACGCGCTGCTGCTGGCAGCGGTGATCGCCCTCATCGACGCCCTGCCGGTTTTCGGCACGGGCACGGTGCTTTTGCCCTGGGCGGTTGTCTGCCTGCTGCTGCAGCAAACGCCCAAGGCCATCGCCCTGGGCGCCATTTACGCTGTTATTACGCTGGTGCGCAGCTTTCTGGAGCCAAAGGTCATGGCCGCGCAGGTAAACCTCCCGCCCCTGGCGGCCTTGATGGCCATGTACATCGGGTTTTGCACCTTGGGCGTGGCGGGCATGATCCTGTTTCCCATGCTGCTCCTGTTTCTCAAGCAACTGCGTGACGCCGGCTATCTTCGCCTGTGGAAATAATCACTTCTTCTCCGGCAGCGCCGACAGAAGAGCCTCTCTGCTGTTTTCAATTTCCCCGCCTATGACCATTTGCAGCAGGCTTTGCAGGGCTGCCCCGACCTCGCAGCCGGCATAGCCCCTGGCCAGCAGATCGTGTCCGTTTATGGCCAGATCCTTCAGCTGCAGACAGCTCTTTTTTTGCAGCAATTCCCGCAGGATCTCCTCCGCCGCGGTTATTTTCTCTCCGAGCCTGCGAAACTGCTCCGCCTGCGCCAGATTGTCTGCCCGTTTCACCTGCAGCAGCCGCCGGAAGCTCTCCTCTCCCAGCGCCGAAACCGCAGAACCGATCCCTTTTTCCGTGACGGGAATGTCCCTGTCGTGCCAGCAGATGAGCTTTACGATTTCCTCCCGATCCGCATTTCGCATCCGCATGCGCCGGCAGATCTCCTCCGCCATGGCCGCGCTGCGCTGGGGGTGGCCGTAAAAGTGGCCGCTGCCTGCTGCGTCAACTGTAAAGGTATCCACCTTGCCAATATCGTGCAGCAGCATTGTCCAGCGCAGAACAGGCTCCGGCGCAATGGCCGCCGCTGCATAAGCCGTATGGGTATACAGGTCATAGCAGTGATGCACATTTTTCTGGTCGAACCCCACGCAGGGCAGCAGCTCCGGCATGAACACACCCAGCACATCCGGATAGGAAAGCAGCACCTCTCGGCACCCCGCGCCGCACAGCAGCTTGTTCATCTCCATGAGGATCCGCTCTACGGCGATTTTTTTCAGCAGCGCCGCCTGCTTGTGAATTGCCTGTCGGGTGGCCTCCTCCACGGAGAAATCCAGCACTGAGGCAAACCGGATCGCCCGCAGGATGCGCAGGGCGTCCTCTGAAAAGCGCCGCTCTGCCTTCCCCACGCAGCGGATCACCCTGCGCGCAAGGTCACCGGCGCCGTCAAAGGGGTCAACGAGTCGCCCGCTGCTGCTTATCGCCATGGCGTTGATGGTGAGATCCCGTCGGGAGAGGTCCTCCTCGATGGTTTTTGTATAGGCTACGGCGTCCGGATGGCGGCCGTCGGAGTAGGCTCCGTCCGTGCGAAAAGTGGTTATTTCATAGGCTCCGTCCCATGTTTTCACCGTGACCGTCCCATGTTTCAGCCCGGTTGGCAGCGCCTGTGCGCCGAAGATCTCCATGATCTGCTCCGGCCGCGCCGAGGAGGCGATGTCCCAATCCTCCGGCATGCGTCCCAGCAGAAGGTCCCGCACGCAGCCGCCCACCAAATAGGCGCGAAAGCCTCGCTTTTCAATGTCCCGTATGATGTTTTGCGCCTGCTCACGACTCATAGCGTATCCTCCGGATGCGCAGCATTTTCTGTTGCACTTTCTATTATTTCGTATTATAATATATTTTATATCAAAATGCAATTGCGCTGCGATCTTCTCTTTAGGAGGCAAAAGTATATGATGCATCCCACTGTGGATTTCAAAAACTATCTCAAGTCCGGCGTCCGCGTCCATCTGGCGGGCATCGGCGGAGTATCCATGTGCCCGCTGGCTGAGGTTCTGCACGGCATGGGGCTGTGCGTGCAAGGCTCGGACATGACGGAGAGCGACACCGTGCGGCATCTGCGCGCCCTCGGCATTCCGGTGGCCATCGGCCACGCCGCCGAGAACCTGCAAAACGCCCAGCTGGTGATCCGCACAGCCGCCATTCACGACGACAACCCCGAGATCTCCGGCGCTGTGGCGCGGGGCATCCCCGTATATGAGCGCGCCCAAGCTTGGGGCGCCATTATGCAGCAGTATCAGAACGCACTGTGCATTTCCGGCACCCATGGAAAGACCACCACCACCTCCATGGCCACCCATATCTTCATGGCGGCGCAGGCCGACCCCACGGTGATGATCGGCGGCACGCTGCCCATGCTGCACTCCGGCTACCGCGTCGGCCACGGCGACACCATTATTCTGGAGTCCTGCGAATACTGCAATTCGTTTCTCAATTTCTTCCCCACTGTGGCCGTGATACTGAATGTGGAGGCGGATCATCTGGATTTCTTTCGGGATCTGGCGGACGTGGAGCACTCCTTCCACGCCTTTGCCGATCTTGTGCCCCAGCGGGGCTATGTCATAGCCAATGCAGACGACAGCGGCGCCATGGAGTCTGTTCGGGGGCTTTCCCATCCTGTGTTTACCTTCTCAGTGCGGGATGAAAACGCCGACTGCCGCGCCGACAACGTAGCCTTCCACGATGGCTGCGGGGAGTTTGACGTGATGATCCGCGGCGAGTTCTACGCCCATATTGCTTTGGCCGTGGCCGGCAAACACAACATCTCCAACGCGCTGGCGGCAGCCTCGGCGGCCTATGTGCTGGGCATCGGCGGCAGAGCCGTGGAGGAAGGGCTGCGCACCTTCCACGGCGCCGGACGGCGGTTCGAGTACAAGGGCAGCTACCACGGCGCAGCGGTGTTTGACGACTATGCCCACCACCCCGGCGAGCTGCACGCCCTGCTGACCACCGCCCGCTCCATGCCCTACCGGCGGATCATCTGTGCCTTCCAGCCCCATACTTACAGCCGCACCCAGGCGCTGTTTGACGACTTTGTGCGGGAGCTGAAGCTGGCGGACGTGGCGATTTTGGCGGAGATCTACGCCGCCCGCGAGATAAACGACATCGGCATCTCCTCCAGCCAGCTTGCTGCCGAGATCCCGGGCGCCATATACTGCTCCACGCTGGATCAGGTGGCGGACACCCTGGCGCAGATCGCCCGTCCGGACGACCTGATCCTCACCGTGGGCGCCGGCGATATATTCCGCGCCGGCGAAAAGCTGCTGGAAAAGGAGAAAAACGCATGACCATTTCCCCCGTATATACCGGCCGCCCTGCTCAGGAGCGGGAGCCGGTGGAGCAGCAGGTCTACGACCTGCTGGATGCGCTGCACATCCCCTATCAGCGGGTGGATCATGACCCCGCCTATGACATGGAGGCCTGCGCCGCCATCAGCCGTGTGCTGGGCGTGCGCATTTGCAAAAATCTGCTGCTGACGCCCCGCAACCGCAGCGCTTTTTACCTGCTGGCCATGCCGGACGATCTCCCCTTCCGCACGGCTGATTTTTCCAAGCAGATCGGCTCCTCCCGCTTGAGCTTTGCCTCGGCGGAGGATCTGCAGGAGCTGCTGGGCGTGCAGCCCGGCTCCGCTTCGGTGCTGGGCCTGATGCATGACGCGGAGCATCGGGTCACGCTGGCGCTGGAGCGGCGCGTGGCGGAGGCGGAATGGTTCGGCTGCCATCCTTGCCGCAACTCCAGCTCCCTGCGGCTGAAAACGGCGGATCTGCTCCATGTTTTCCTGCCGCATATCGGCTGCACACCGGTGATCGTTGATCTGTGATTAAAAGATCCGCAGTTTTCTGCGGATTTTTTATTAGGAAAAGAGGAAATTTCATTTTTTCCTCGTATAGAATAGTTGAAAGAATGTTGCATCATTTTGTGCAACACTTGGGAAAGGAGGCAGGCGCGTGGCATTCCCCAAGAGTTTTTTGGAAGAGCTGGTGGCTCGGAACGACATACTGGACGTGGTGGGCGGCTACGTTACCCTGCAGCCCAAGGGCGGGAGCTACTGGGGCTGCTGCCCGTTCCACAATGAAAAAACGCCCTCCTTCCATGTCCTGCCCGACAGGCAGTACTATCACTGCTTCGGCTGCAAAAAAGGCGGCGGCGTGATCAATTTCATTATGGAAATCGAGAATCTTTCCTATCCGGACGCCGTGCATTTTTTGGCAAAACGCGTGAATCTGCCGGTGCCGGTGGATCGTGAAGCCGCTGAGGCGGACAGGCTCCGCAGCCGGCTGCTGGCGCTGAACCGCGACGCCGCCCGATACTATTACGACATACTGCAAAAGCCGGAGGGCGCTGCCGTGCAGGCCTACCTGAATCGCCGGCAGATCCGTCGCGGCATTGCCGTCCGCTTCGGTATGGGCGCAGCGCCGGAAGGCTGGGATCGCCTGATGCGCGCCATGACCGCAAAGGGGTACTCCAAACAGGAGCTTATAAAGGCGGGCCTGATCGTGCAGAATAAAAACGGCGGTCTGTATGATAAATTCCGCAACCGGCTCATTCTGCCGGTGGTGGATGTGCGGGGCGACGTGGTGGGCTTCGGCAGCCGCGTCATTGACAAGTCCGAGCCGAAATACATGAACACCAGCGAAACCCTTGTTTACAGCAAGCGGCGGGTGCTGTACGGCCTGAATCTGGCCAAGAAGACCAAGCGCCCCAACATCATCCTCTGCGAGGGAAATCTGGACGTGGTGACGCTGCATCAGGCGGGCTTTGACAACGCGGTGGCCTGCATGGGCACGGCGCTGACCCAGGAGCAGATACGTCTGCTGAGCCGCTTCACCAAGGAGCTGGTGCTGTGCTATGACAACGATGGCGCGGGCCAGATGGCCACGGACCGGGCGCTGGAGCTGCTGCAGAACAGCGAGTTCACCGTGAAGGTCCTGCGTCTGCCGCAGCGATTGGTGGATGGGCATTATGTAAAGCAGGATGCCGATGACTTTATCAAATACCAGGGTAGGGACGCGTTTGAGCAGCTGCTTTCCGGCAGCGCAAACGGCATTGAATTCACGGTGTCTGAGATCGCGGCCAAGTATGACCTGAAGGACGACAAGGGCCGCATCGCCTACGCGGGCAAGTACAGCGCCCCGGACTATGAGCGCATCCTTGCCGCCGGCTGCACCCTCGCCATCGAGAACACTATGGTGCTCCACGACCCCGAGGTCAAGGAGCAGCTGGAACGGTTTGGCATCCCGGTGCTGGTGGAGCGCTCCAGCTATGAGAGCGGCCCACTGGCCCGGCTGGAATGGCTCAAGTTCTGGGGCATCCTGCTG
>ENA-OUQO01000601-OUQO01000601.1-human-gut-metagenome-genome-assembly--contig:-NODE-601-length-10577-cov-16.748052_pt1 | contig 10577 bp, 8 predicted proteins | sample MGYA00237944_ERZ548825 | MGnify/ENA primary metagenome ERZ548825 (study PRJEB26490, sample SAMN05194700) | human gut metagenome | biome: terrestrial biome; feature: human-associated habitat; material... | reverse complement strand
CCACCCCCGTTCCCGTGATAGTGATTCCCCCCAAGACAGGCGATATGACGATATGGCAGAGCATACTGAACTTCCTCGGGATAAGATAAGCAAATAGCGGAATGAATAAGCCCCCGGCTGCTGCCGGGGGCGGTTTTGTGCGTTGGAATATCAGCTTTAACCGCTTAGACGGCGGGGGCGGGCTTTAGTCCGCCCCGCAGCCCGCGCTCTTGTAGATGAACCTGGGCTGCTCCTTGAGGCCGCCGAGGGTGAGCTCGCTGTCAGCCATATCGCGCAGGGCCTTGAGCCTGTCCGAAAGGCCGGAAAGGTCGCCGTCGAAGGCGTCGATGAGCTTTTGTATGCCCTCGTCGTTCAGCTTTACTATGCCGTCGCGCAGCTCCTTTGAGCCGTCGGTGAGCTTCTGTACGCCGTCTATGAGTTCCGGCGCGGAGCCCTGCATCTTTTTGACGCCGGAGTAAAGCTCGGCTGTGCCGGAATAAAGCTGTGCGGTGCCGGATTTAAGCTCCGCCGCCCCGCCTGCGAGCTTTGCGGCGCCTGCCTGCGCCTCGGATACGCCGGCGGTATAATCGTTGAGGCCGGTATAAAACTTATTGTATTCGTCAAGCTGGGCCTTAAGCGCCTGTATCTGCCCCGCACCCTGCGATGCGGCCTGATATTTTTCCTCCGTGATTTTCTCGATCTGTGCCTGCACCGCTTCAGACTGCATCTGCGCGTTTACTGCGGCGTCGATCCTTGCCTTTTGCTCATCGGGCAGCGCGGAATAATCTTCCAGAGTGAGGTTGAATTTGGCCAGTACACCTGCAAGCACCTCCTGGCGCACTGCGGCCTCCACCTGTACCTGAATTTCATCCCTGCTGACACTCATGCCGCCGGAAAGAGAATCGAGCACCTTGCCGTAGTTTTCAATGGTGAGGTCGGGAGCCATGCTTTCGTCTATGCCGGCGGCGCGAAGCTGCTTTGTCGCGGCGGAAAGCAGGCTGTCGAATACCTTCTTTGCGCCGCCGTTGAGCTCCGCGTTGTTTGACGCAAGCCGGGAAAGGCCGCCGCTAAGCTCGCTTGCCCCGCCGTAAAGCTCGCCCGCGCCGGAATCGAGCTTCGCCGCGCCGGAGTAAAGCTCGTATGCCCCGTCCGCAAGCCGGTTTATGCCGTCCACCAGCTCGTATGACTTATCCAGCAGCGTCCGCAGCCCGTCATAGAGCTCGCCGGAGCCGTCCATGAGCTTATCCATGGCGTCGCTTAACTCATCCATTGAATCCGAAAGCTCGTCGGCGTCGAGAATATCCTCGTCCTTCTCTTTTTTAGAGGCTTCCCTGAACGGCTCGTTGGTGACTATCGTGTACGTGCCGTCAAAGTCAAACTTCTTTACGTTCGCGCTGATCTCCATATAGCCGGGAATATCCAGCTTGTCGCCGTCTATATCCAGGCTCTCCGCCAGGCCGGGGAAGGCCAGCCCCGCCGCCACCGTTCGGCTCCCGTCGTTGACGAGGCTGCCGTTGGTTATGGATACGTTGGAAAACACGTCGCTGTCCAGCGCCATTGCGGTGAGCGCAATATATGGGGAATAAAGCGTCTCCTGCCTGCCGTTTATGCTGTGCTGCTCGGCGCGGGTGTTTTCGTAGTCTATGCGTATGGTGAGGCTGCCGCTCTTGCCGGTAAGCTCCTCCGGCGTTACGGATACGCCGTTTAGGGTGTAGCTTATGCTCAGCCTTACGGGCAGGGAGGCGCATACGTCCTCAACGCCGGCGACCTTGTTGCCGTCAACGTCATAGACCGTGCCGCTGCCCGCGCCGAGGCGGCTTTTTATGCTGTCCGTGACGATCACCTTTTTAGTATCGCCGCCGGCTCCGGCTATGATATAGACATTGTTCGCGCTTATATCCTCTGCGGCCTGCTGCGGGGCCTCCTGCACAGGCGCGGGAGAGGCCTCTACATCGGAAAACAGGGATCTGTCGCCGTCGTTTGCCCTTGCTGCGGCGTATACGCCCGCCGAGCCGCCTACGATCAGACAGCACAGCACTGCCGCCGCCGTTATCCTTAACGTCTTGTCATTCATATTTCTCAGGTCTCCTTATAAGGCGGTGCTTTCAGCCGCCGGTTTTACGTTTTTTCGCATATCCAGCGTAGTTGCGATGATGACCTTATCGCACAGTATCAGCATCGCGGGAAGTATAAACGCGACCATAAGCACGCTTATTATCGCGCCCCTTGCCATGAGCATGCACATGGAGCTTATTATGTCCATATCCGAATACACCGCAACGCCGAAGGTGGCGGCGAACAGGCCGCAGCCGCTCACGATTATGGAGGGCAGGGATACGGCGAGGGCAGCTGCGGCGGACTCCTTGCTGCTCTTGGTGCGCCGCTCCGCCTTGTAGCGGGTGGTCATAAGTATGGCATAGTCCACCGTTGCGCCGAGCTGTATCGTGCTTATGCATATAGGCGCGATAAAGGGCAGGGATTGGCCGAGGTAATGGGGTAGGCCCAGGTTTATGAATATGGCCAGCTCTATTACCGCGATAAGTATGAAGGGCAGGGATATGCTCTTTTCCACTATTGCGATAATTATGAATATCGCCGCTATGGATACCGCATTTACTACCTTGAAATCATAGTCGGTGGTTTCGATCATGTCCTTCATACAGGGTGCCTCGCCTATGAGCATACCGCTTGGGTCGTATCGCTTCAGTATTGCGTTCAGGCTGTCGATCTGATCGTTTACCTCATTGCTTGCTACCTTGTATTCAGAGTTGATCAGCAGCAGCTCCCAGCGCCCGCTCTTGAGTGTGCTTACGAGCTTATCCGGCAGCAGCTCCGCAGGCACCTCCGCGCCCAACACGCTTTCAAGGCCGAGGACGTACTTTACGCCGGGGACCTTCTCCATGTCCTTTGCCATCTGCCTCACCTCGCTTGGGGGGAGCGAGGGATCCACCAGCAGCATGTGTGTCGAGGCCACGTTAAACGTTTCGGACAGCTTTTCGTTTGCCACGACGTACTGTATATCGCGGGGCAGGCATTGCCCCATGTCGTAATAGACCTCCTTGTTGGTCTTTTTGTATCCGTAGTAGGCCGGGGGGATCAGCAGCAGGAAGATAAGCAGGAATACCGGAAATATGCCGCACATCTTCTTGGAAAAGGCCGTCATATCGGGTATCAGGGGCCTATGGCGGGTCGATTGCAGCGGCTTGTTGAGCAGCAGTATGAGTGCAGGCAGCACTGTTACGCAGCATATCACGCCCAGAAGCACCCCCTTCGCCATGACGAGGCCGAGGTCGCGCCCCAAGGTGAAGGTCATAAAGCACAGCGCGGCAAAGCCCGCGACGGTAGTGGTGGAGCTGCCGACGACGGACAGGAGTGTGTCGCTTATTGCGGCGGCCATGGCCTCCTTGCTGTCCGGTATGGTCCGCAGCTTTTCGTTGTAGCAGTGCCAGAGGAATATGGAGTAGTCCATGGTGACGGCAAGCTGCAGTACGGCGGATAGCGCCTTTGTTATATAGGATATTTCCCCGAAGGAGAGGTTGCTGCCTAAGTTGAACATTATAGCTACGCCTATGCTCAGCAGGAACACAAAGGGCACGAGCCAGCCATCTAACAGCAGCATCATCGCAGCGCAGGCAAAGATCACGGCAAGGGCGACGTAGGTGGGTTCCTCCGTCTCGCAGAGATCCTTGAGATCCGTCACCAGTGCGGACATTCCCGCAACGAAGCAGCGGTTGCCCGCTATGGAGCGTATCTCGCGTATGGCCCCCATGGTAACGTCAGCCGATGTGGCGCTGTCAAAAAAAACAGCCATCATAGTGGCGTCGCCGGAGTTGAAGGCGTTGTATAGCTTATCCGGCAGCAACTCCATAGGTACGGAAACATCCGATATGGAATCGTACCACAGCACGGTTTCAACGTGATCCACCTGCTCTATGCGGCTTTTGAGCGCGGATACCTCGCTTACCGGCATGCCCTCCACCACGATAAAAGAAAAAGCTCCCTTGCCGAAGTCCTCCATAAGCTCATCCTGCCCCTTTACCGTGTCCATATCGGCGGGCAGATAATCCAGCATATCGTAGTTTATACGGGTATGCGTCATGCAGTAGAAGGAGGGCAGCATCAGCAGCGCCGCTGTCAAAAGTATAGGTATACGGTACTTTACTACCGATTTTGCGAATTTCATACTTTAAGCCTGATTTCCTCCGAATATATATTACTGATGAATTTTAACAAATAGGGATATGGCAAAAAATAGGCATAAGGTTGGCGGTGACCGGATACGGGACAAAAGGGGCGTTTTGCACAAAAAAAGAGGGGCGGCGCGCACGGCTGAGACCGGAGGCGACCACATAACATCTCCTCGATTTTTTGTGCTTTTTGTGGTAAAATTAAAAGAAAAGGCGGTATTGATATGAACGACCAGCACAGGGCAAATCTTAGGAATGCACAGGATATGCTGTTTAAGGCGCAGGAGCTCATCAAAGCAGCTTACGGCATCGTGGAAGATGCAAAGCGCGAGGAGGAATATTACATGAGCAATCTTCCGGAGGAGCTTAAGGATTCCGAGCTTTATAACGAAATCGAGCTGCGGGTGGACACTATGGATAATCTCACAGACACCTTAGACGATCTTGCCGACTCGGCAGAGGATGCCGGGGATATGATAGACGAAGTGCTGTAAGGCGGAAACCAATTTAAATCCACAAGTAAGTTTTGAATATTGACGCGGCTGATTTCCGCCGCAGCTATGCTTCGTCGTAAAGCGTGGCGTTATTCCGCTTTTATTGCGATACGAGTGTCACTGTAATCGTAGCCGACCGCATCCAGGATCCGCGTCGTCAATATCCGTAAGAGCGTTTCGGCGTCATAGTGTGTCTCTACGTACAGAGCTTCATCAATCTTTACGGGGCTGCGCATTTTACCGGTCTCACTTCCGAGGAGGACACGATTGCGTCCCAACACCTTTCCTCGCAAGTCCATTAGGGTCTGCCGCTGAGCCGGAGCTTTACAGCAGTCCTTCAACAATTCCTCCACCACGCTTTTCCATGTCGGATTCTCTGTCCGACGCCCATCTGCAAAGATAACCCCCAGCGGCCTCTTTCCTTTGAAAATTCCTGCACCAACACTCAGTGGATAAGTGATTTCGTAATTTCTTGGCTTGGAGCTATCCTTCGATAAAGATGGTACATTATCGCTTTTCATCTTATCGATGAGCCAATCGAATTTTTCATTAATCTCGCGAATTAACTCTTCCCTTAGCTTTTGCAGTTCTTGTATAGTATCCATTGTATTGCTGTCAAATAGTGTACCAATCGCTCACGATAGGCATCGAGTTCTTCCTTTGTTGATAGAAACTCCTTCAGAACGGCTGGGTGAATACTGGGCATGGTCTTTCTCCTTATATTTTACGGCGCTTTGCCGGAGTCTTTATTTATACTTCGCATATGTGAATGAATCTACTGCAAATAAATAGCCGTCTCGGATTTTACACCGCAACGACTGTTTTTACACCGCAAAGGCACACTTTTTAATTATTCCTGCCCTTTGTATTAAATTCAGCAGGATTATTTCAATGTTCCTACCATCAGTTGACAAGGACACACAAGGTTTTAGGAGCCAAACAGCACGGCATAACCGCGTCGTCCTCATTTGAAATACAACCAGTATTTCTGCACTCGTCCTCCTTGTTCTGCCATACTCTTTGACTTCTAAAACTCAAAGACCCTAAAGAGCTTGTTTTGAGGGCGATCCAAGGCCGAGGAGCGCAGTACTACTGGAGGTAATTCAAGCGACGAGAACGCAGGAGCGCCCCAAAACAAACCTTTAGGGCTTGTGTGCTCTTGTCAACTGATGGTACTGATTTCGATACAAAAAGAAAAAGCCCTCTCCGGCACAAAAGTGCCGAAAAAGGCTTGAAATCAAGGACTTCCGAGGTCAACTGCTGACTTCGGAAGCCCTTTTTCTGTTTATTTGATTGTGGGATTCCAGCGTTCAGACGCTCGGCAGCGATGTGGAATAGGAGTCTTGCGGTGTACGGATTTTGGAATAATACCGACGCCGGGGATATCTGTTTGCTATGTATCAGCTTGCGAGTATCTTGTTTATGCGCGCTTCCGTTTCCTTTGCTATTACTTTGGGGACGATGCCAGTGGCGACGACCTTGTCAAAGATCTCGCCGCACTTTTTCTTGCCGAGCAGTTTTATGGGGTACTTGAGCAGCTGAGGCGCAAGCTCCTTGATAACGGCGGCGGGATCGGGATTGTCAAACAACTCCTTGACGGTAAGATTCCTGAAATCCATTGCAATACTCCTTTTCGTTATTGCGGGGAGTTGCCACGCGGAGGCTTACATTATAGCCTCCATCCCACAAAATGGCAAGAGATTGACAGACAGGCTTTCATTTAAGCGTACTATTGGGTACGTCGAGCACAATGTCGGACATAGGGAAGGACGCGCAGGGATGGATGTAGCCAAACTCGATATCGGCTCTGCGGCGGCCGTCTGTCTTTTCCGGGACAAAGACCTTACCCGAGACGAGCTTTGAGCGGCACCATGAGCACTCGCCGCTGCGGCAGCGGGAGGGAGCGACGATGCCCGCACGCTCGATGGAGGTCAGCAGCGGCTCATCGGCGGAGGCGGTGATGCCGTATTCCCTGCCGCACTGAATGACCTTAAGGTTGAAGGTCTTGCCGCGGATATCCTCCGGGTAGCCGGGCTGATTCCATGGGTTCTTTATCATGCCGAACAGCTCACGGCGCACGAACTTGCGGCGCAGGCCGAGCTTTGCGATCTCGCCATCGAGGAAGTTGTACATCGCCTGCGAACCGCACATGAAGACGCTGTACTCCTCGCCACCGTACTTTTTGATAAGCTCGGCGGTGATGAAGCCGTGCTCATAACCGGGCTTCTCCTCGTCGGACAGGACATGCACGACGTGTACCTTGTCGCAGGCGGCACAGACCTCGTCAAGCTCTTTCTTGTAGACAATGCCGTCCTCCGTGCGTGAGCCGAAAAGTATCGTCAGGTCGAAGTCCTCAAAGCTGTCGCGGATGGCGTATGCCATGCTCATGAACGGAGTGATGCCGGAGCCGCCCGCGAGTGCTACGACCTTCTTCGCATCGCGCAGGCGCTCATAGTAGAGGTGACCCTGCGGCCCGGAAATGGTGACATGCTGCCCGACGACCCAGTGATCCTGAATGTATGGGCTGACAAAGCCGGCGTCGTCGCGCTTGACGGTGATGTTGTATTCGCCGCGTTTTGCCCACGCCGGGGACGAGCAGAGCGAATATGAGCGCGTGGTCACGGTGCCGCCTATGGGGACGCATACGCTGATGTACTGCCCGGCTCTGAACGGGGCGAGGGCGGAGCCATCCTCAGTCTTGAGGACGATCGTCTTTGCATCGGCACCGTTTCGGCGTATCTCGGCCACGATGACCTCCTGCTTCTCCGGGTGGCGCTGCTTTGCCTTTTCGTTGGTGACGAGAGTTTTCGGCAGCGGAGCGGAGGAGGCCGCCTGTATCGCCTTTTCGCGCACCTTGGGCATGTTCTTGAATCTGAGCATATCGAGCGCACCGATTATACCTACCTTGTAATTGAGCTTATCTGCCATCTTCTCAAGCCTCCTCTGCTTTCATTTCTGCAAGAGTCTTTTTCGCGAGCGTATCTCCGCTGAATATCGCGGAGTTGTAGCCGTCGCCGCGGATGCTTGCCGCGCCGACAAACTTCAGCCCTTTTACCGGAAACTCTGTACCCATCATCATCATTCGCGGCATCATGTTGTCCCAGTCCTTCAGCTCGAAACCGTAGGCCGCGCCCTGCGGAACGTTGACATAGTTGCACATCGTCCACGGCGTCGCAATCTCAAGCTCCTCAATATACGGTGTAACGGTGACTCCATAGCGCTCCTCGAAGAGCTTTATTAGCTTCTCGGCAAAGGCGGTCTTGGTCTCTACGTAATCATCCGGATCGACGTTTGCCCAGTCATCGTCCATGAAGGTGCTTGTGAGGGAGACAACGCAGGTACCCTCCGGTGAGAAGCCGGGGTTTACAACGTTGTAGCACACCATGACCTGGTTGCAGTTTGTGGCGATGGTTTTTCCGGATTCGTACTCCTTGGCCGTGTCGGCAGAGGTCGGGAGGAAGACGGTGTAATCGCGGATTCCGAGTTCCTCGGCGCTCCTGTCAAGCCCCATGTATACGATGAACATTCTCGCTGAATAGGTGCGGGCATTGCCAAGCTTCACCATGCGCTCCGGTACGACCTCCGGCGGGCACATCGTGGCGTACACCATGTTCTGGTTCATGTTGCAGAGAATGTGTTTTGTCTCGACCTCGCCGCAGGTAGTCTTAACGCCACGGACGGCCTTGCTCTCATCGAAGAGTATCTCGGTCGCGGTGCAGTTCATCCACACCTCGCCGCCCATGCTGCGGAAGCATTCGAGCAGCCCTGTCGTCAGCTCGTTGCTGGTCTTGTCAGGTATCCACGCGCCGTGGTTTACGTACAGCCAGAGCATGTTGACGTACTGGAGGAAGGACAGATGGTCGGCGTCGACGCCGAGATAGCCCCAGTAGGTGTTCATTATATCCTGCGCGAGCTTCGGCATCTTCATCGCCCTGAACACACGGTTGACCGTGTAGCTGCCCAGCCGCAGGAAGTTGGGGAAATGCTCCTGCATATACTTCGGGTCTGTCTTGCCCGCGACGCTCAGAGAGTAGTCGCCGGCGGCGTGAAACTCCGTGCCGAGGTCGAACAGATCCTGTATGGATTTGCGGCAGCCGGGAACAAGGCGCTCCATCTCATTGACAAACTCCTTTACCGTGCATGGGAGGGTCGCGTCGATATGCGTCCTGCCGTCGGAGGCGGTGGTGATAACGCGGAAGTTATCCGGAACCATGTGCCACGGAATGTCAAGGCCGAACTCATCACAGATCCTGCGGCAGCCGCCGGGGTTTTCCTTTGTGCCCCATTCGCAGATCTCGTGCAGCGCCGTTTCAAATTCAAAACGGCCTCTACGGAAGCTTGAGGCGCAGCCGCCGGGCATGTTGTGGCGCTCAATAAGCAGGGTCTTTTTCCCGCCCTTTGCCATGCGGCAGGCTGCGGCAAGACCTCCGTTTCCGGCGCCGATCACAACGGCATCATATTTTGGCATCAGTATCTCCTCCTTGATTTGTGGTAATACCACGTATTTACACTGTGCATTTTATAACAATTCCGGCAAAAGGTCAATGCTGTTGCCGCATTTTCAGCGGAATAGCCAGCATTACGCTTGACTTTTAAGCATCTTGCAGGTAAAATTTGAAACGTGGAATTTGGTATGACCACAGACAATACGCGCTTGGGAGGCAAATATGGGGTTCAATAAAATAGTGGCGGTGTCCATGACGGAGCTTTTCGTGCAGCAGATCGAAAACATGATACTCTCCGGAGAGCTCGCCATCGGCGAGCAGCTGCCGCCGGCGCGGGAGCTGTCGGTGAAAATGGGCGTCAGCAGGACGGTCATTTCCGCAGGTCTTGTGGAGCTTGAGAAGCTCGGCTTTGTTGAGATACGCACGCGGCAGGGCGTGTTCGTCTGCGACTACCGGCGTAATGGCAGCCTTGAGACGCTTATCGCCATCATGCGCTATAACGGCGGCGCGATGAGGAAGAACGAGGTAAAATCTCTGCTCGAAACGCGCGACGCGATGGAGTGCCTGTGCCTGCGCCTTGTGTGCGAGAAGAACGACGTGGCCGAGCTTGAAAAGCTCAGCCCGATCCTTGACAGCATCCGTGACGCACGCAACGCCGACGAGGCCGCAGAGCGGGTATTCAGCTTCCACCATGAGCTTGCGATAATGTCCGGCAACGTGCTGCTGCCGCTGCTATACTATTCCTTTAAGACGCAGGGCGAGTACTTGTGGTCACTCTATTGCAAGCGCAGCGGTGTGAAAAAGCTGTATGAAATAAAGCTTGCGCTATTCTCGGCGCTTATGAATAAGGATATTGATTCCGCGATAGAGCAGACGCACCGGATCATGGATGTCGCGAAGAACGACCTTGGTTTCTACGGGGCGTGACAGCAGAAAAAGCGCGTTGGGCTCAAAGCACCCATACGCGCTTTTTCCTTGGCTTTAAATAAAAGGTGTGGCAAAAATAAGAGGTTTATTTGCCATCAACTGCAGTTGGGTGCGAAACGTTGGTAAGGATTTTCTCAAGAAACGTGGTATCCGGATCGCAGAAAAGTTCCTGGGGCAAAAGATCGAGCATCGCATTTGCCACTTCCGGGGGCGTAAACACCTCATCGGTGGAGAGGTTGGCAATAAAGGACAGCACGTCCGGATTGTATGCCGAAATATATAAACAGTTTCTTTTCTTCCTTCTTCATCTTCTTCATTCCTGTGCATTTATCTCATGATCTTCATGCAAAAATCGCAGCGGTCATCGCCGCGCCCCAGCGTTTTTGTTCGATGCCAAATGAGCTTCGGATGAAGACCGGTGTAGCTGATGTCGTCGCTGTCGCAAAAGCAGCAACACAGTTCAGGACATCCGTATGCCACGCAGGTGTCGTGATATGGACATTTCATCATATCCACACGCCATATACCGTTGCCGACCTGCAGCT
>ENA-OUQO01000597-OUQO01000597.1-human-gut-metagenome-genome-assembly--contig:-NODE-597-length-10684-cov-40.084486_pt1 | contig 10684 bp, 9 predicted proteins | sample MGYA00237944_ERZ548825 | MGnify/ENA primary metagenome ERZ548825 (study PRJEB26490, sample SAMN05194700) | human gut metagenome | biome: terrestrial biome; feature: human-associated habitat; material... | reverse complement strand
ATCAGGTCTGGAACCGTGTGACCATCAACCGCGCCGCCCATAAAACGACCCGCTATTATCTTGATGAATTCCATCTTCTCTTAAAGGAGGAACAGACGGCCTCGTACAGCGTCGAGATTTGGAAGCGCTATCGCAAATGGGGCGGAATCCCCACCGGCATCACGCAAAATGTCAAAGATTTGTTATCCAGCCGCGAGGTTGAGAACATCTTTGAAAACAGCGATTTCATTTATATGCTCAATCAGGCCGCTGGCGACCGGCAGATTCTCGCAAAGCAGCTCAACATTTCGCCGCATCAGCTTTCTTATGTGACCCACTCCGGCGAGGGCGAGGGGCTGCTGTTCTACGGCAACACGATCCTGCCTTTCATTGACCACTTCCCGAAGGATACCGAGCTGTACCGCGTTATGACCACCAAACCGCAAGAGGTGGCATCGGCATGAAAAGAGAACCGCGTTTACAGTTTTCCGACGCCGATCTTGCCGAGCCGAAGCTGGAAAAGCCCATCAAGCGGGTGAAAAAAGCAGCGGCCAGAGCGGATAAGGCGCAGGCCAAAATCCCCAAGAAAACCGTGGTTAAAAAGGAGCGCGGCTTTGATCCTGCCACCGGCAAGGTCAAAACGCAGCTCCGTTTTGAGGAAGTGGATAAGAAAAAGCCGACCTCAAAGCTGACCCATGCCGTGCAGGATGCCCCCGCCAACTTTGTTCTCTCTCAGGTTCACCGGGAGGTGCGGCAGAGCGAGGATGACAATGTAGGCGTAGAGGCCGCGCACAAGGTAGAGCAAACTGTGGAGAGCGGCGAGCGGCTGGTACAGTCTGCCCACCGCGCCCATCAGCTCAAGCCTTATCGCGCCGCCATCCGTGCGGAGAAAAAACTGGAGCGAGCCAACATTGACGCGCTCCAGAAGAAAGCAGAGATCGACCGCCCCACCAGCAATCCCGTTTCCAAATGGCAGCAGAAGCAGGCCATTAAGAAGCAGTATGCCGCTGCCAAGCACAATCAGGCGGCGCAGACTACGGCAAAGGCGGCAGAGAATACCGCCAAGGCCGCGAAAAAAGCCGCTGAAAAGGCTGAGAAAGCTGGCAAATATGTGTGGGAGCACCGGCGCGGCTTTGCCATTGCCGCCGCGATTCTGCTGATGCTGGCGTTTCTGCTCAACGGCCTGTCCTCCTGCTCGGTGATGATGGATGGCGTCGGCTCCGGGATCGCGGCCAGCACTTATCCGTCGCAGGACGCCGATATGCTGGGCGCGGAAGCGCAGTATTGCGAAATGGAAGCAGAGCTTCAGCGCTACCTCGACACCTATGAAAGCACCCATGACTACGATGAGTACCACTTTGATCTGGACACCATCGAGCATGACCCCTATGTACTCATTTCCATAATTACGGCGCTGCATCAAGGGGAATGGACGCTGGATGAGGTGCAGGGTACGCTCCAGATGCTCTTTGACCGCCAGTACATTTTGACCGAGGATGTGGTGGTGGAAAACCGCTACCGCACAGAAACCGACACATGGACGGACGCGGACGGCAACACCCATACGGACACCTATCAGGTTCCGTATGACTACTACATCTGCACGGTCACGCTGGAAAACTTCAATCTCTCCCATGTTCCCGCTTACATTATGAGCGAAGAACAGCTCGGAATGTACGCCACCTATATGGCCACCCTCGGCAACCGTCCCGACCTGTTCCCCGGTTCAGGCTACATCGGCAAGTATGTGGAGGGCAGCTATACCGACTACGACATTTCCCCGGAGGCGCTGGACGATGAGGTATTCGCCGCCATTATCAAGGAAGCGGAAAAGTATCTCGGCTACCCCTACGTTTGGGGCGGCAGCAGCCCCTCCACCTCGTTTGACTGTTCGGGCTTCGTCAGTTGGGTCATCAATCATTCCGGTTGGGATGTGGGCAGGCTGGGAGCGCAGGGGCTATGCAATATCTGTACGCCCGTACCCTCTGCCAACGTCAAACCGGGCGATCTGGTGTTTTTCACCGGAACGTATGATACCCCCGGTGTCAGCCATGTGGGTATCTACGTCGGCAACAATATGATGATCCACTGCGGAGATCCGATCTCTTATGCAAACTTAAATTCAAACTATTGGCAGTCCCATTTCTACCGTTATGGGCGCTTGCCGTAAAGGAGAGTGAACGATATGAACCCGAAAATTATGAAGCTCCGTGGAGAGCTGGAGAAGAACAAAGGCAAAATTTCCGATCTGCAAGGCCGCAACCGCGAGCTGGAAAAGCAGATTCGTGAGCTGGAGGACACCGACATCATCGGCATGGTGCGTGAGAACGGCATGACGATGGAGCAGTTTGCCGAGCTGTTCCGCCGTATGCAGGCCGTGCCTGCACCGGCCACTTTGGAAAAGGAGGCGTTGAACCATGACTAAGAACACACCGCGCATTTTTATCAGCCTGCTGCTGATGCTCCTGTGTATCGGGATTCTCCCCGTTTCCGCCTTTGCCAGCGGCGGCGACTATCCCGATGATACCCTGCCTGCCGCCGAAAGCAGCGCCGCAGACACGCAGGAAACAAAACAGATCGGCACGGTCACGACCAACGGCGGCAACTTGAATGTCCGCACCGGCGCGGGACTGGACAATACCGCGTTTACGCAGCTTCCCAATGGCACGGTGGTCGATGTGATCGGCAGGGACGGCGATTGGGTAAAAATCCTGCTGCCTGCCCGTGTGGGCTATGTGTACGGCAGCTATCTGACCGTCACCGACGCCGCCGACAGTACCGTGAGTATCGGCGGCATTACGCTTCCGTTTGATGAAAAAGAGCTGACCGACCTCTGGCAGCTCCTTCTCGGCAGCATGACGGGCGGCAGCGACGCGCTGACACCGGACGGCAATCTGACGCTGATCGACGATATTGGCTCCAGCACCAAGGCGGGGAAACAGTTCATTACACTGGAAAGCAAGAACGGCAATATATTTTACATGATTATTGACCGTGACGATGAGGGCGAAGAAACCGTCCACTTCTTAAATCAGGTGGATGAGGCTGACCTGATGGCGCTGACCGGCGAGGAAGAAACGCCCGCCACTTGCTCCTGCACCACAAAATGCGTGGCCGGTACGGTCAATACATCCTGCCCCGTCTGCGCGGTCAACATGACCGAGTGCGTGGGCAAGGAGGCAAAGCCCGAAGTCCCCACCGAGCCGACAGAACCCGCCGCCGAGGAACCGGAGAAAAAGAGCGGCGTGGGCGGCATCCTTGTCGTTCTGCTGATCGTCTCGCTGGGCGGCGGTGCCGCGTTCTACATTTTCAAGCAGAAAAAGACCAAGCCGCAGACCAAAGGCAGCGCCGATCTGGACGATTATGACTACGGCGAGGACGAATATGAGTTTGAGCCGTATGAGGACGAACCGGAACAGGATACTACGGAGGATACGGACGCATGAGATATTTCACCAATAATCCGCTGGAACGCCTGATGATGCAGAAGCCGAAAGCAGCGCGGGAGGACAGCCCTCCCGCCGCTGCCAAGGAACACTTCTGCTATGGCTGCAAGCGCTTCGGACAGAGCTGCGTTCGCCCCTGCTACCGTGACGTAAAGAGAATGGAGGCTGCACCATGCGCCTTGTGATCGCCGAAAAACCCTCCGTGGCGCAGAGCATCGCCGCCGTGCTGGGTGCTAAATCACGGCATGACGGGTATCTGGAGGGCGGCGGGTACATCGTGTCGTGGTGTTTCGGGCATCTGGCAGAGCTGGCCGACGCCGCCGTTTACAATGCCGATGATGCCAAATGGACGCTGGCGGCGCTGCCCATCATTCCTACCTCGTTCCGCTTCATCGTCCGCTCTGAAAAGCAGAAGCAGTTTGACATTCTGCGGAAGCTGATGCGCTGGGAGGATGTGGCAGAGGTGGTCAACGCCTGCGACGCTGGGCGCGAGGGCGAGCTGATCTTCCGCACGGCTTACTGCCTTGCGGGATGCTCCAAGCCAATTCTGCGGCTTTGGATTTCTTCAATGGAGGATGATGCCATCCGCAGCGGCTTCCAGCAGCTTAAGTCTGGGCGCGACTATGACGGCCTGCATCAATCTGCCCTGTGCCGCGCCAAGGCTGATTGGCTGGTTGGTATCAACGCCACGCGGTATTTCTCCCTGACGTATGGCCGCACATTGAACATTGGGCGCGTCATGTCACCCACGCTGGCACTGCTGGTACAGCGTGAGGCGGAGATCTCCGCATTTGCGGCAGAACCGTTCTACACCGTCCAGCTCGATTGCGGCTTTCCCGCCACGACAGGCCGAATGAAGGACAGGAAGGACGCCGACGCCATCGCCAACGCCTGCAAGGGCAAGGCAGTAACCGTCAAAAGCGTGGAGCGCAAGGAAAAGTCTGAGAAAGCGCCCGCGCTCTACGATTTGACCTCCCTCCAGCGCGACGCCAACCGCGTTCTCGGCTACACCTCTCAGCAGACCCTCGACTATCTCCAAGCGCTCTATGAAAAGAAGCTCTGTACCTACCCGCGCACCGACAGCCGCTATCTGACCGACGATATGGAGGGCAGCGTCCCCGGCCTTGTCGCCGCCGCTGCCGCTGTCTGCGGCATGGAGAAGCCGCCGACCATCTGCGCCAAGCAGGTATGCAGCAGTAAAAAAGTCACCGATCACCACGCCATTGTTCCCACCATCAGCGCGGAAAAGGTAGATATGGCCTCTCTGCCGCTGGGCGAACGCGAGGTGCTGAAGCTGGCGGCAAGAGGCTTGCTTCGTGCGGTGGATGAACCACATCGCTACGCAGAAACGGTCATTACGGTGGACTGTGCCGGTCTGAGCTTCACCGCCAAGGGCAAAACCGTCCTTGCTCCCGGCTGGAAGCGCTATGAGCAGGAGCAGACGGAGGCAGCGCCCGCGCTGCCGGTGGTAACGGATAATCAGACGCTTTCCGTATCTGCCGCGTCGGTCAAGACCGGAAAAACCACGCCGCCCAAGCATTTCACCGAGGATACGCTGCTGGCTGCAATGGAGAACGCGGGCAAGGAGGATATGCCTGATGATGCCGAGCGCAAGGGCATCGGAACCCCGGCGACCCGCTCCGGTATCATTGAAAAGCTGGTGTCCTCCGGTTTTGTGGAGCGCAGGAAGTCCAAAAAGATCACAAATCTGCTGCCCACCTCCACCGGCACGGCGCTTATCACCGTTCTGCCTGAACAGCTCCAGTCTCCGCAGCTCACCGCTGAATGGGAGCACCGCCTGAAAGAGATCGAGCGCGGTGAAATCGCCCCGGACAGCTTCATGGATGGGATCGCCGCCATGCTACATGAGCTGGTGCAGACCTACAAACCCATCCCCGGTACGGAAGTCCTGTTCCCCTCCGGGCGTGAGGTGGTCGGCAAGTGTCCCCGCTGCGGAGCCGAGGTGACGGAATCACCGAAAGGCTTTTTCTGCGAGAACCGTGCCTGTTCCTTTGTTCTCTGGAAAAACAGCCGCTTTTTCACCGCCAAGAAAAAGGTGCTGACAAAATCCCTTGCCGCTGCGCTTTTGAAAAATGGCCGCGCCCCGCTGAAAGGCTGCTACTCCGAAAAGACCGGGAAAACCTATGATGCCAGCGTTCTTCTGGAGGACGATGGACAGCGCACGGGCTATAAGATGATGTTCGACAATGGCTGATGTGCCGCGTATGGATCACAAGCAGCTCCGCCGCTCCAAAAAGCTCATTCGGAAGCTCTGCTGTAATTATGATCACGGCAACTGCCTCGCGCTGGATGATGGAGAGCCTTGCGTCTGCGTACAGGGTATTTCCTACTCGCTGCTGTGCAACTGGTTCCGAAACGCGGTGCTTCCCGCCGACCATGAGCTGCTGGCCGACGTGATGCGGGAAAGGCCGGGAAAGCGCTGCGCCGTCTGCGGTAAGCCGGTCTATTCTTCCTCCAACCGCGCCAAGTATTGCCCGGTCTGCGCCAAGCAGGAGCGCCGAAAGCAGGACGCCAAACGGAAGCGTGAACAATACTGGAACCTCCGCAAATAGAGGCCGAAAAAGCCCCATGCTGCAAGGCTTTTTCCATGCGAAATCCCAAGGGGCTGAGACATTCTATCCGCAAGCCCGAAAACAACATCTATCTGCGGAGAATTGCCCCTGTGCAGGATGTGTTTTCTTCTGCGCAGGGGCGCTATTTTTTGAAAGGAGATCATCATGGCTGAAAAGCAAACCAACAAAGACCGGATGCGGGAAATCGTTGACAGCATCGAAAACGGCATCAAGGAGCTGTTCGAGAGCGATAAGTACCGGAAGTACCTTGCCACCATGAGCCGCTTTCACCGCTACTCGGTCAACAACACCATGCTCATCTATATGCAGCGCCCCGACGCCACCCATGTGGCGGGCTTCAACAAGTGGCGCGATCAGTTCGGCAGGAACGTCCTGAAAGGCGAAAAAGGTATCCGCATCATCGCTCCTACTCCCTATAAGAAAAAGGTCGAGGAAATCAAGACCGACCCGGAAACCAATGCGCCGGTGCTGGATGCGGATGGCAAGGCCATCATTGAGGAAAAGGAAATCCGAATCCCTATGTTCAAGGTGGTATCCGTCTTTGATGTGTCACAGACTGCGGGAAAGCCCTTGCCCCAGCTTGCCGCTGATCTGAGCGGCAATGTGCAGCAGTATGAGGTTTTCATGGAGGCGCTGCGCCGCGCTTCTCCCGTTCCGATAGAGATAAAGCCCGTTGCGCATGACACAGATGGCTTTTTCAGCATTAAGGCGCAGAGCATCACCATCCGCGCCGGTATGAGTGAGGTGCAGACGGTATGCGCCGCCGTCCATGAGATTGCTCACGCCAAGCTCCACGACTATGAACACATGACAGAGCTTGCGGACGATGGTGAGACGATCCTTGTCCCCGGAGAAAAGAGTCGCAACACCGAGGAGGTCGAGGCCGAAAGCATCTCCTATGCGGTCTGCCAGTATTACGGCATTGAAACGGGAGAAAACAGCTTCGGCTATATCGCCACATGGTCAAAGGGCAAGGAGCTGAAAGAGCTTCGCGCCAGTCTGGAAACCATCAACAAGACGGCTTCCGAGCTGATTACGGACATTGACCGGCATTTTGCGGAGATTTGCAGGGAGCGCGGCATTTCTGTGGAGAAATCCGAGCAAGCGGAAAGCCAATTAAAAGAGAACAGCAATATGTCTGCGGCTGACTTGGCAAAAAGCATTTCAGAGCTGTATCTCGATGCGAATGGCCTTGCCTTTCTCAGCGAATTTGCAAGTCAGGAAGATTGCCTCCAGCATTTCTACGAAGATCTGTTGACAGGAGCAGATGAGATAAAAGGCTTCCTGTCCGAAACACTTGAGCAGAGCGATGAATACGCGCACAGAGCGAATGAGCTGCTGTTGGAAGTTGAGGCATTTCAGAAAAGTCACACTTCCTTAAAGGAACTCGACGCTAATGAGCGCTGGTATGCGGTTGATGGTGGGAGCAAGCATCTTCGCATAACAGAAGATGGTGCAAAATATGCCTATGAACTTTACGACAAGGACACTCTACACCTTCTGGAAAGCGGAACAGTACATGACGATGATGTAAACTTTCTTTTGGCGGCTGCGATTCGTATCTGCGAAACACATGGCTATGATAAGACCGTGCCGTTTGAAGTTTTGTCAAACAAGTTTGCAGGGATTTTGTACTCACTCGAATTGTCATCGGACGACAATCAGGTTGTTCACGAGGAGGCCGGTTCTCGTGCCGCAGGCACACTTCCAACTTCGCCAGAGCTGGAACAGGCCACCCCGATGCCCGACCCCACGCTGACGGTGGACGATATGCGCAGCTATGGGTATCTGGACGGCGATATGCTCCCGCTTTCCAAAGACCGGGCGCTGGAGCTGCTGGAGCATGACATCACGGTTTATATGCTCCATCCCGACAACGCCGAGGAAATGGTTTTTGAGGCCGAGGACATCATCAAGCATGACGGAATGTTCGGGATCACACAACCGGATTGGGATGCGGTCAAAGGCCATATCCCGCCCCGTGATGTGGAACAGCGCTTTTTGAACAGCCCCACCGATTCTATGGCGATCTATCAACTGCGCCGGGACGCGCCGGTCGAGCTGCGTTTTGCCAGCCTCGGCAGTCTGGCCGCACCGCCTGACCCGGCCAACTATGAAGCCATTTATACCCGTGAGGTGTACCCGGACGATGATACCGGCAGAATCCTTGAAAACTTCTACTACATTTTCAACGACGAGCGCCCCGGCGATTTTGTGGGACACAGCCTCTCCGTCAGCGACATCGTTGCGCTGAAACAGAACGGCAAGGTATCCTATCACTACTGTGACAGCATGGGATTTCAGGAGCTGCCCGCTTTTCAGAAGCCGGAGAATTACCTGAAAGCCGCCGAAATGTCGATGGAGGACGATTACGGCATGATCGACGGCATTATCAATAACGGCTCCAAACAGCCCACCGTTGCCAATCTTGAGGCACAGGTCAAGGCCGGTATGTCCATCTCCCTGATGGATTTGGCGGCGGCTGCCCACCGGGAACGGGATGCCGGTGAACGCAAGCCCTCCGTGCTGGAGCAGCTCAAAAGCCAACCGGCCCAAGAACGTCCACACAAAACAGCGCCCAAAAAGAGCGCGGAAAAGGAGCTTTGATATGAACATCACCTTTGAAGAACGCCAGCTTATGAGCCTCTACAACACCGGTACCCGCACGGGCTTGATCGCAGCGCTGGAGGAAATGCGCGGCTACCTCGCTGCGGATGAAACGGAGCTGCGGGAGCTGACGGACAGCGCCATCGCAAAGCTGCGCAGGATGAGCGACGCGGAATATGACGCGCTCGACCTGTTCCCCGATTTTGAAAAGGAGGATATGGATGCCGAGTAAAGTACAGCTCTATGCGCAGATGGCAGACCGCACGGCGGAGCAGATCACGGGAAGCTACCAGAAGTGGACGGCATTTCTGACCACCGCCGCAAGGCTGTATAAGTACCCCTACAACGAGCAGCTCATGATCTTCGCCCAGCGCCCGGAAGCCACGGCCTGCGCGGAATACGACCTTTGGAATAAGCAGATGCGCCGCTATGTGCGGCGAGGCAGCAAGGGCATCGCCCTTGTGGATACCAGCAGCGACCAACCCAAACTCCGATATGTATTCGATGTTTCCGATACCAGCGGCGGCGAGAACTCTCGCCGCCCTTATCTTTGGGAATACCGGCAGGAGCATCGTGAGGTGGTATCTGCGGCGCTGGAACAGCGCTTTGACGTTTCCGGTGAAAACGGACTTGCCGATCAGATGGAGCGTGTGGCGGCGCAGCTTGTAGATGAATACTGGCACGACAATCGGCGCGATATTGTCGGCATCGTTGACGGTTCCTTTTTGGAGGACTATGATGAGTTCAACATCGGAGCCGCTTTTCGGAACGCCGCTGTTGTCAGCACCACCTATACGCTGCTGTCCCGCTGCGGGATGCAGCCGGGAGATTACTTCGAGCATGAGGATTTTCTGAACGTCTTTGATTTCAACACCCCGCAGACCGTCGCCGCCCTTGGAACGGCCATCAGCCAGTCCAGCGAGCTGGTGCTACGGCAGATCGAAGTCACCATCAAGAATTACGAGCGCGAGAAAATCGCGGAAAGGAGCGAAAGCCATGAGCGAACTGACCTACACCCGCAGCGGGGATTATCTGATTCCCGATCTGAGCCTGACCGAGCAGCCGCAAGCCCCGCTGGGCAAGTACGGCAGGATGCGGAAGGATTACCTGAAGGAGCATCGTCCGGTGCTGTGGAACAGCCTGCTGCTGTCCGAGAAGCTGTACCCCCATCTGCGGGAGATCGACGAGGCAGCGAACAACCGGCTGGAACAGATGATGCCGGAGCTGATGAAGTCGGCAGGCGTGACGGAAGCGCTGAAAGCCAGCGACCCGATGAAGTGGGTAGGGCTGATGAACACGCTGAAAGCGCAGGCCGAGGAAACGATCCTCACGGAGTTGGTGTTCAGCTAACCATGTTCGATGCCCCTGCTGGGGCGCAGATGTCCTTCTTCCCCTCAGAGGCAGAACAAATTCAATCCATCGCAGAAGCGGAGAGTGTAACACCCTCCGCTTTTTCTATGTTCATTTCTCAGAATGATATTGACCACATCCTGCGCGCGGGCGGTAATGCGGATGCAGCGCGGATGAAAATTGCTGCGGAATTCTCCAAGCAAAAACCTTTAGAGGATCGCGCGGCATTTCTGAAAGCTCTTTACCACGGCGGCAACGGCCTGATTACGGATAACGGCAGGTTTTCCGCATGGTACGGGGACGATGGTATCCATATTGCAACCGGAGATACCTCTCGCTATCTTCGCTCTGCACAAGTGATAGGCTGGGCAGATGCGGCGGAGCGTATTGAGGAACTTCTGGACGGCGGCACATTTGCCACCAATCTTGAAGTCACAGAAGCCCCGCGCTATGAGCGGCTGGGTATTGCTGTGGATGTCTGGAATCTTTATCACGATTTCTCGGATGAAGCAAAATCGCTGGGGTATCTGTCCTGCTTGGGCAATATCCATGGCACCAGCTTTCCAGAGGAAACGGAGCGCCTGACGGATGATCTGCTGAATCCGGAGTTTCGGGAAAGGCTTCTGGCAGAACACAGAGTATTTCTTGACGCATACCGTGAGAACCGGGAGCTTCTGCGTTTCCATTTCCACCGTCCGCAGGCGCTTC
>ENA-OUQO01000594-OUQO01000594.1-human-gut-metagenome-genome-assembly--contig:-NODE-594-length-10724-cov-4.701190_pt1 | contig 10724 bp, 8 predicted proteins | sample MGYA00237944_ERZ548825 | MGnify/ENA primary metagenome ERZ548825 (study PRJEB26490, sample SAMN05194700) | human gut metagenome | biome: terrestrial biome; feature: human-associated habitat; material... | reverse complement strand
TTTTGCTTCAGCCGGACTGCATCATCACCGCCGTTTTCCACCAGTAGGAGTGTCAGATGTTCCATTGCTTTCCGGTAGGCTCGTTCCGCACCGCTGGCAGAACTGCCCTCGAACATAACTGCCAGTTCTTCAAAGGTGGGACGGTTTTTCCAGGAGCCCACACGCCCGCAGGTCATGCAGATGGCAAGCCGTTTTTCCAGCAATGTCTGTTCCCGGTAGTCCAGTTTCGCAAAGGCATCCTGCACTTCTTTGCAAATTCACCAACAGCATCTTTCGTGTTGTGGTGAAGCCATGCCATTGTGCGGAGCATCTTATAGCTTGTCAGCGAGGATACCGACCATTGTTCTTCGCCCATACGGAAACGGAGGATGGCATCCCGTATGAAGGGGTAAATGTAGGTGGCATATTCAGCACCCTTTTCGGGGTCATAGTCTGGCAGCTTCTGGAGCATAGCTTCCCGGCAGGAGAGCTTTATATCTACAAAACGCTCCGGGTTATACTGATCGCTTCCATCCGTGCAAAGAAATGACCGGATGCGCTTGTTGAGCTGCTGCTCGTAATGGTGCAGGAAAAACGAAAAGTATTTCAGCTCCTTTTCCCGGAGAGCGGACAGAATGTAATCGTTGATGTTCTCTGCCTTTGGCGGCTCTGGTTCCAGTTGGAAGATGCGCTCTGCCACATAGGGAATGATACCATCACCGTGCGGATTGACTTGGTGTTTCGGTATGTATCCGGTCATATTCCATGTAAAATCACTCAGCATAGCGCACCTCCCTTCTCATTTCTATAAGAATCCCTTAAGACATTCTTTCATAAAAAGCATGAAGTATTTCTGCCAATTCCTGCGGTGATTCAATATTAACTTCATGTCCGGCACCAATAATCGTTTTTAATTCCACGTTCTTAAGCAATTCTGCCAATTCAATAGAAGCATTTTTATTCGCAGTATCTTTCTCGCCATATAACAATAGTGTAGGGCATGATATTTTGTGCAGAGAGTTGTTAAAGTCCAACTCCATCATGGTTTCGCATAGAAGTAAGAAATCAGCTTTTCTAAATCCCATTTGTTGAAACATGGATTTAGGCATAAATCTAAAGAGAAGATTTTGAAATTTCAGAAGCTTCTTGGGCATTTTATATTGTGTGGCGATAAGCACCAAGGAGCGAACTTTTTTCGGATATTGTATAGCATAGTTCAGAGCTAATACGCCCCCAAGCGATAAACCGCACAAATCAATAGGCTCATCATATTGATTGCAGTAATCTGAAAATGCAGCATATAGATTATCATAGGTCACTTCTTTGCTATGAACTAAATCAGGAAGATTCGGACACAAGCTGTAATCAGTAGTTTGCAAAATATCTATTGTTTTTGTCCAACTGTCAGATGTTTGTCCTAATCCATGCACATATATTTGTTTCATATTGTTCCCCCACTAAATATGTATCTTAGCTTCTGCAAGCAAAGCAGCCTGTTCCATTTCTTTTTCATAAGCTCCTTTGGCATAAGCAACATCACTTTTTGCCCGGAGTTCTTTATCTTTTGCCAGTTTCTTCATGACCTCCGCAAGGTCAGCGTCCAGAGTACCACGCTTTACATAGCGATTTATGGTGTTCAGCCTCTTTTCATATATCTGGATAATCGGATGATCGTCTGCAAGCTCTCGCTGTTCTCTGCCTTTTAGATTGCCGATCTGCCGGCAAGTGCGGTGCAGCTTGTCCCCCGGTGCATAGCCGCCGCAGTATTTGGTGTGCCTTGCGTTGGTGGTGAGGAACCACTTGCCGCAGATTTTGCATTTTTTCGGGGCATGACCAACACATAAGCCCTCAAAAAGATCAGACCGGAACATCCCTACAAAGGATACATAGTGCATCCGCTTGACCAGCTTCGCAACTTTTTCGCCGGGACGGATGACCGATATATACTGAACGGAATTGTTCAGGGTAGACATCCAGGCATTGCCTTCCGTGATGGAAAACTCCGGCGGGAAATAGCTGCCGAACATTTTTGCAAAACCCTCTGCGGTGCGGTCTGCTTCGTTGCCGTCTGTTTTTTCTGCAAAATCAAGCATGGTCGCTTGGTATTCCCCAAGGGAGTATGCCAGATGCCCGAAAACTGCGGTATAGCGTTGGAGCATCATCGCATCGGTAAAGTTCTGGATTTCTTCAAATTGCAAAGAATTGGTTGCGGCTTTTATGGCAAACTCCACATATTTCAGCGCATTGTCCACAGTAAAGACTTTTTCAATCCGTTCTCTGTGCTTTGAGATATTCATATAGGAGAACGGCGGTGTTTGACTGAGAATATCAAGCATCGTCAGAGCAGCTTCCTTTGCAATAGGACAGAGTGCAGAAGCATCCTGTCCGGCGTTTAATATTCCAAGCAGCAGATTGATTTTCTCGCATTGCTCGTTTATTTTTGCAATGGTATTCACAGGAACATTCAGTGCATCACAGGCAAGCGTACCGACAGGAAATGTTTTGCTCTCATATATGACCGTATCCTGCCAGAAATCCAATGTCATCAATTCTTGATTCATGCTTGCCCTCCTGTCCTGTTTTTTCATTTTTCTAATTATATCATGTAAATGTGAAGAAATCTACGTCCTCAGATAAGTTGTCCTGTTTTTTGAAACAGGATTGTCCTGTCATTAGCCTGTTTTTTGAAAAATCCGTCATAACCATAATAGAAGGAGCGAAGCACCTGCCAATCACTGCGGGTGCTTCGTGCTTTCCAGAATATTATGAACGGAGGGTTTTCTATGACAATCTATGAAACCATCAAGGCGGCAATCAGCGTCAAGCAAGCCGCCGAACACTACGGGCTGAAAGTGAGCCACAACGGCATGGCTTGCTGCCCGTTCCACAACGACAGGCATCCGAGCTTGAAGCTGAATGAGGACTATTTTTTCTGCTTCGGCTGCGGAGCCAAAGGGGATGTGATCGACCTTGTGGCAAGGCTGTTCAATCTGAGCAGTTATGAAGCAGCGCAAAAGCTGGCTTTGGACTTCGGGCTTGACCCGAAACCGCCCACTGCCGCAGCTATGGTCAAGCCGAAGCGTCCCTATATCCGTCAGTTCCGGGAGGATGAAATGCTGTGTTTCCGGGTGCTGACGGATTATCTGCATCTGCTGGAAGATTGGAAAGTGCGGTATGCACCCAAAACACCGGAGGAGGCTCTGGATGATCGTTTTGTGGAAGCCTGCCAGATGCACTGCTATATCGAATATATGGCAGATGTGCTGACGGTGGGTGATCTGGAAGAACGGGTGGCATTGGTGGACAAGCTGATGCAGGACGGCAAAATTGCTTTTCTGCAAGAGTATACCGCACGAAAGAAAAAGGAGGTGGCGCACCATGGCGAAGAACCGGAAAACGCCTGATATGAACTTGCCCATGTGGTTTGACGGGCAGAACATCAACGAAGCTCTGTTTTGTGAAGAATTTCTGCAAGAGCGCAGGATCATCTTCGCAAACGGAGCTTTTTTCACGCCCGATGGTCGAGTGACGGACGATCTTCCTCTGCGTGGGGAGATTTACGACAAGCTGAAATTCTGTGCCGTAAACAATATCCCCCGGAAGATCACCAACATTCTGGAAGTGCTGAAACTGGAAGCGCAAGTGCCTGACTTCCCACCGGAGCAGGATCGCATCCATGTGTTCAACGGTACGCTGCTATTGAACGGCACATTTACCGAGGGCAGACCGGCTATCGTGCGGAGCCGTTTGCCGGTTGCTTACAATCCCGATGCTACTGCGCCGGTGATCTGGCTGAACTTTCTGGATGGGTTGCTTTACGTCGAGGACATTCCAACTTTGCAGGAGTTTATCGGCTATTGCCTGATTCCCTCCAACAAGGGGCAGCGCATGATGGTGATTAAAGGCAACGGCGGCGAGGGTAAATCTCAAATCGGTGCGGTACTGTCTACCATCTTCGGCACGAATATGAAAGACGGCAGCATCGGCAAGATTTCTGAAAACCGCTTCGCCCGTGCCGATTTGGAACACATTCTCCTGTGCGTGGATGATGATATGCGGATGGAAGCTCTGCGCCAGACCAACTATGTAAAATCCATCGTGACAGCACAGGGCAAGATGGATTTGGAACGTAAAGGCAAGCAGAGTTATCAGGGCTGGATGTTCGCCCGGCTGCTGGCATTCAGTAACGGTGATCTGCAAGCCCTGTATGACCGCAGTGACGGATTTTATCGCAGACAGCTTGTGCTGACCACCAAGGAAAAGCCGGTGGACAGAGCTGACGATCCTGATCTTGCAGAGAAGATGAAAGCTGAAGCCGAGGGTATCTTCCTGTGGGCATTTGAAGGCTTGCAGCGGCTTGTTGCCAACAACTTTAAGTTTACGGAGAGTGACCGTATCCGGGAAAACCGGGAAGCGGTCAAGCGTGATAATAACAATATCTTTGATTTCATGGATTCCGAGGGATACATCCGGCGTAAAGCGGATGCGTCCATCAGTTCCAAGGATTTCTATGAAATCTACCGGATGTGGTGCGAAGAAAATTCCCTTGCACCGCTGAAAGCCCGCAGCTTCAGCGACGCCATGATTGTCAATGCTGGGAGATTCAATCTGGAGCATTGCAACAATATCACCAACTCTGCCGGACGGCGGGTTTGGGGATTCATGGGAGTGGAAGCCATTGCACGACCTCATATAAATGGGTTTTACGGAGATTCGCCGTGTACGTACGTACCGGAGGACATTCCGGAGGAATGGCGGCAGGTCGAGTAAATCCCATTGCTGGTATGTATGTACGCAGCAAAAGAGCGTAAAACGCTTGTTATAGAAACAGCACACATCCTCTCGTTCGGGCTGTTTCTATGTCCACAGGCTTTTGAAAAAGTGTCTGTGGACACCGGCTGCAAGAGGAAGTTGACACAGAACAGCTTCATGCAGACGGGCTGACCATGGGAAAAGGCGCAGACATTTTCGCCTTGGTCAGCAGAGGTCACCGCAGTGACCGCATTCCCCCTCGGGAGAGCCCTCGGAGAGCCCACGGCACTTTGCAGCCAGTATGGATGAAAGTGTCATAGTGGGTTATTACACTTTGAAAAAGTGCCGTTCTCCAGCCCTCCGCTGTCTGCAAATTTTAAAGAAAGGAAAAATCCAATGGCAAGAAATGATGGAATAGACCGTACCGTAGCCAGAAATCAGGACTTGGAAACCCCGGCAGATGTGGCAAAGGTACAGGAACACAATGAGCGTGAAAAGGACAGCTACAGCAATCAGGACATCGTACCGGAACGCACTTCTCTGAACATTCATTTCAAAGCACCCGCGGACGATTATGTAAAAATGTTTGAGCAGATGGAACAGGACGGTGTAATCTCCACAAGAGGTCTGAAACCGGATGCCGTCAAATACGGTGAGTTGATCTTTGATGTGAACTCTGCTTACTTCTACAATCACGGCGGCTATGAATTTGCAAAACAGTTTTATGCCGATGCCTATAAAGCCGCCGTGGAGATCGTAGGCGGTGAGCAGTATATCCTATCCGCTGTGATGCACGCCGACGAGCGCAACCGGGCAATGTCCGAAGCTCTGGGCGAAGATGTGTACCACTACCACCTTCATGTGGTTTATATCCCGGTGGTGGAAAAGCAGATCCTTTGGTCGAAGCGATGCAAGGATGAAGCCCTCCGGGGAACCGTTAAGGAGGTCATCACACAGGTCAGCCGCAGTAAGAAATGGGAGTCCAAGCCGGTGCTTGACGAGGACGGTAATCCAATGTTGAACGCAAAAGGAAAAAAGATTTTGAAGTCGTCCTACAGTGTGTTGCAGGATGACTTTTTTCATTTCATGCGAAATGCCGGATATACCGATGTGGAGCGTGGAGAGCGTGGCAGCACCGAGGAACATCTGACAGTGACACAGTTCAAGGTTCAGGCTGAACAGCAGCGTTTGGAAGCTATGACCGGACAGGTGGCACAGGCGGAGCGGGGGTTGGAGAATGCCAAAGCTGCCACGGAGAAACAGAAAAAGAAACTGGAAGCTCTGCAAAAGGAAACCAAAACAGCAAAGACCGTTGCTCTGACGGTGCAGGAGATTGAAACGATGGGAAAGAAAGCCACATTCGGAAATAATATCACGCTGACACCGGATGAATGCGACACGCTCAAACGCTATGCGGTCAACGGCATTATCGCCAATGCTGACAACAAGCGCTTGAAGGAGAAACTGGCTTCCGCTGAAAAGACGGTTTCCATCTGGAAGCAGCGGTATGAAGCAGTAAACGAAAAATATATGGAACTGAAACAGAAAGCCCAGCCTTTTCTGGATGCACTGGAAATTGCATCCGAAAGGGTTCGGGCTTTTATCAATTCTATCCTCATCAGAGGAAAGGAAACACAGGAACACGAACACCCTGCCCGGAAGCGTGGACAGGATATGGAACTTTGATGGAGGAATCGCCTATTGAAGAAATATTATGAGGAAGCGAAATATAATGCGGCATTTGACCGCTGTGTGGATGTTATGAGCCAGATGCTCCAGAAATATGGACATCAGGTTTTGGATAAATTGGAACAGGACGCACCGCAGGGAGTGGAGCATTCCGAGGAAAGTAATCAAGCGCAGCTTTTGACGGATAAGGCTGCGTAAAATTTGCAATTTACACGTTGCGTATTCACTATGGCTATGCTATAATGATTACGCAACGTGTATTTTTTGCTTTTGTGGAGAAAAGACGGATGGATTGTAAAAACAGAATTATAAAGTTGCGGGAAAGCACAGGACTGAATCGGAAAGATTTTTGCAAGCTCGTCCATATTCCTTACCGGACTATGACCGAGTGGGAATTGGACAACCGCCATGCACCGGATTATGTGCTGTGGCTTTTGGAGTATTATATCCGCAACGAGGGACTTATGGTAAAAGGAAGGAATGAGGGAGGTGGAGATTCTGAAAAAGAAACAACTTAAATGCTATCTTTATACAAGAGTGTCCACCTCGATGCAGGTTGACGGATACAGCTTGGATGCCCAGCGTGACAAGCTGCGGAAGTATGCGGCATACGAGGATATGATCGTTGCCGGGGAGTATTCTGACGAGGGCTTTTCCGGAAAGAACATTCAAGGGCGGCAGGAGTTTCAACGGATGCTGAATGACATCCAGGACGGCAAAGATGATGTTTCTTATGTGTTGGTCTTTAAGCTGTCCCGATTTGGCAGAAATGCAGCGGACGTTCTGAATTCTTTGCAACTCATGCAGGATTTCGGTGTCAATCTGATCTGCGTGGAGGATGGCATTGACAGCTCCAAGGATGCAGGAAAGCTGATGATCTCTGTGCTGTCTGCGGTGGCAGAGATTGAGCGAGAAAATATCCGCACACAGACAATGGCAGGACGGGAGCAAAAGGCTCGTGAGGGCAAATGGAACGGCGGTTTCGCTCCCTATGGATACAAACTGGAAAATGGAAACCTTGTCATTGCAGAGGATGAAGTGGAAGTAATCCGTGTCATTTATGACCGCTACATTCACACTAATGAGGGTGTTGCAGGAGTTGCAAAATATCTGAACCGCAATGGTTATACTAAGAAACTAAGACAGAATAATACCATTCCGGGATTTTCAAGAGATTTTGTGAAAAATGTATTGTACAATCCTGTTTATATGGGAAAGATTGCTTACGGCAGACGAAGAACAGAAAAGAAACAGGGTACAAGAAACGAGATGCACGTGGTTGAGCAGTCGGAGTTCCCGGTTTATGAAGGACAGCACGAAGCTATCATTTCCGAAGAAGATTGGTATCTGGCACAGGAAAAGCGCAAGATCAATTCCTTTAAGCGGGAAAAGGTCAACAATCCAGACCACGCACACATCCTGTCCGGTATCTTGAAATGCCCATGCTGCGGAAAGAGTATGTACGGCAATATCGCCAAGGCGCACAGCAAGGACAAGAAAACACGGTATTATTACTACTGCAAAAATACGGTTACACCGACAGGGCATGAGTGCAGTTTCCGTCTGAATATCGAGCAGACGGAAATCAACAAATTTGTGGCGAAGGTTATCTCCGCTATGGTCAACAATCCACGGTTTGTAGAAGCGATTCAGGCGAAAATCGGAACAGCAGTTGATACAGAAGATATGGAAAAGCAGATTGCTGTCCTACAAGGGCGGCTAAAGCAAGCCTTTGGAACGAAAAGCCGCTTGGAGCGTCAGATGGATACCTTGGACATCAATGATGCCCACTATGACAGAAAGATTTTGGACTTGCAGCGCCGCTATGATGAGCAGTATGACACCATAGAGGAAATCGAAGTTCAGATTGGCGAATTGCAAAGTCAGATCCGCAGCATCCAGCAGGAGAAGATTTCCGGAGACAATATCTATCTGCAATCCTTCACCTGTTCGCTTACGCAGCAGGTGGGGGATTTTTACTCTGCCTATATCTTCTGTCAGTGGAGCATGGGTACAGGCCTCGGCTATCAATACGCGGGATTGTTCCGTTAGTCGGTCGATGGCGAATGCACTTTCTACACAATAGTGTATATCTCCCTTGTATCCGGCAAAGAGCACGGAGAAAGAAGTGAGCCGGCTTTCAGCCGGTTTTTGTTCGTATACGGTGTGGAATACTTGCGAATCTGTGATAATTAATTTGGGGGGAGTAGCAAGTGCGCACAATGTGTCTTTCAGCTTATCTGTGGTACAACTCATGATCAGGCATTTCTTGTCCAGAAGTTCGCGGATTGTCTGTACTTGGGGAAGGATAAGTCGTCCTTTAGGTGCCTGAAGGTCCTGGGGCATGACTAACACTACTACATCACCTTCTGCTACGAGGTTCCCGGTGATGGTTTGTTCTCCGAAATCGGCAGGGAACTTTTCCAGAATGGCGCGGTGGATGGCTTCGATACCTGTGCCGTCTTTGGCACTGATGATGATGGGAGGCTGTCCGCAACTTGCTTTTATCTGTTCTGCCAGCTCTGTCGTATTGGGGCGTACGTCAGCTTTGTTCAGAAGCAATATGACAGGGATCCCTCGTTCTTTCAATCGTTGAAGCCATTCCTGTTCCTGTGCGTCTCCGGTTTCACAAAGCAACAGGGCGATGTCGGTTTTTCCGATTATTTTCAAGGTGCATTCTACGCGCATTTCTCCCAGCTCGCCTTCGTCATCGAAGCCCGGAGTGTCAATAAGCAGACACGGGCCGAGTGGATGAATTTCCATTGCTTTTGTCACAGGATCAGTAGTAGTGCCGGAAGTGGGGGAGACTATAACGGTATCTTGCCCTGTCAAGGCATTGACAAGGCTGGATTTTCCACTGTTTCGCCGTCCGAAGAGGGCGATGTGGAGGCGGTTGGCATTAGGAGTCTGATTCATTAGTCTCAATATTAAGGGGTTAATAAATTATCATTTTCTTTTTAAAATCTGAAATCTCTTTTCCCTTCCTCTATCTCATGCAGGTTTCGCAGAGCTATTTCCCGGATTTTCGGATTCGGGATGCGTTCCATCTCTTCATGAATGAGGCGGATACCTTTCTCCCGGGTTTCGGGTGAAGCGTAATCTTCCAGATATTCTTTCAGAGTCATCAAGGCATTGGGCTGACAGCAATTTGCTATCTGTCCCCGCTTGACAAGAGACATGAAACGGTCACCCGCCCGACCTTCACGATAACAAGCCGTACAGAAACTGGGGATATATCCGAGTTCGAGCAACCAGTTGACCACTTCGTCTAATGTCCGGGTATCGCTTACGTCAAATTGCGCGGAATTATGATCGGGTAATTCCGTTTCAGCATATCCGCCTACACTGGTACGCGAACCGCCACTGATTTGTGAAATACCTAATTCCAATACCTTACGTCGTACAGCTTCTGATTCACGGGTGGAAATGATCATTCCGGTGTAAGGCACTGCAATGCGGATTACCGCAACGAGGCGGCAGAACATTTCATCAGAAATGGCATTGGGGAAATCTTTTGTTTCAATATCATCCGCTGGGCAGATACGGGGTACACTGATCGTATGCGGTCCGATACCGAATGCAGCTTCCAGATGTTCGGCATGCATCAATAATCCTACGAAATCGTATCGATAGGTATTCAACCCGAATAATACACCTATACCTACATCGTCAATACCACCTTCCATGGCACGGTCCATAGCTTCGGTGTGATAGGAATACTTGCTTTTAGGACCTGTGGGGTGCAGGGTCTCGTAATTCCCCTTGTGATAGGTTTCCTGGAAAAGAATGTAAGTACCGATACCTGCATCTCTCAGCCGACGATAGTTCTCTACCGTTGTAGCGGCAATATTCACGTTTACCCGCCGGATAGCACCATTCTTATGATGAATACCATAGATGGTCTGAATAGATTCCAGAATATAATCGATGGGGTTGCGTAGCGGGTCTTCGCCGGCTTCCAGCGCCAGACGTTTGTGTCCCATATCCTGCAAGGCAATCACTTCCCGGCGTATTTCTTCTTGTGATAATTTCTTGCGAGCGATAGTGCGGTTCTTTGCATGATAGGGGCAGTAAACGCATCCGTTCACACAATAATTGGAAAGGTACAACGGGGCGAACATCACGATGCGGTTGCCATAAAAATCTTTCTTGATCTGCTCCGCCAGATCCCTCGGCTTCTTGCGGTCGATCAGGAAGGATTTTCCGCTCTCATAGCTTTTCAGCATCATGTTTCCCGTCATGCCCATGGAGCCTACCAGTCCCATGCCAAGTCTGTCCTCCGGGACAAAGGACATATGAATACC
>ENA-OUQO01000591-OUQO01000591.1-human-gut-metagenome-genome-assembly--contig:-NODE-591-length-10747-cov-4.607464_pt1 | contig 10747 bp, 3 predicted proteins | sample MGYA00237944_ERZ548825 | MGnify/ENA primary metagenome ERZ548825 (study PRJEB26490, sample SAMN05194700) | human gut metagenome | biome: terrestrial biome; feature: human-associated habitat; material... | reverse complement strand
TGAGCTGATGTTTCATCGTCAAACGCTCCCGCTACTAAGTAAGTTTCTGTACAAACAGATTTTGGCGGTAAAACTTCAATTACAGACATAACCTTTCGCATACCATCTTTATCTGGTTGTCCAGCATGGTCATAAGAGACATAGGAAATAATGGTTTTCCATTTATCAACTAAATCAATCCCGGCAGTAAGCTGTTCCGATTGGTACTTCCCTAATCCCTTACTGGAACGGAGAGTCAAATCACCGAATTCTGAGAGCAGAACTGTTGTACCAAGGCCAAACGGCTTTCTTGCGGAAACCATTGTATCCATCGCCTTCTCGTTAAATGATTGAACCTTTTTGACAATATCAGCAGCTTCCGAATAACGGATAAAGGTATCAAACTCATCCAATGGGCGAAGTGAATCCTGTTCCTTGCCGCCTACAATATTCTTCACAGCACAATTGCCACGGTGGTCTCTGTCCCATAAGAAATAGCAAATTCCACCCGCAATATCGACGCCCGGGAAACAATCTTTGGAGTCTGTATAATCTACAAGTGTTCTGGTTCGATTATCTCCCAGCATAGAGGCCCGAAAATCGTCCAACCCTTTACCGCCAGAGAACCAGCGAGAAGGAATAATCATAGACAAGTAGCGAGGGTTCAATTTCTTTGCTTGCTGCACAAATAAATTGTAGATTGGTTTTGCACTGGCCTTTGCACCGCCATCACTCAACTGATACGGCGGGTTACTGATGATCACATCGAACTTCATCTTAAAAATATCCTCCGGCTTGGTGGTATGGATCAGCTCATAGGCGTGGGTCTCCAGCATTTCGTCCCGGTCGTACCGACTCTGGGCTGCGCCGCAAAAGACGCATTTTCCTTTTTTCCAGCGGTGGGGGATCCGTTTATAGCGAATGTTGCCCTCCGCATCGTCAAAGCGGGACACCGAATACACGCTGTTGGGGTACTTGCTGCAATACACACCACGACGGGAGAGCAGGCTGGTCAGCTCAGTGATGGCGATACCGTAAAGCTGGTGATGAAAGATGTGGTCAATACGCTGCTGCAGGTCGGGAAGGATCGGCTCCAATCCGGTCAGCAGCCGCTTGGCGATCTCCCGCAGAAAGACACCGCTTTTGCAGGCCGGGTCTAAAAACTTGGTATTGGGGTCCGAAAACAGCTCCTGCGGGAGCATATCCAGCATCGAATTGGCTACCTCCGGCGGCGTGAACACCTCATCGTTGGACAGATTGGCAAGGCAGGACAACACATCCGGATTATAGATGCCGGAGTAGAAATCATTGCTCATTTTCCCATACCCTCCTGTAGTGCGTCACATATTTCTTGAGAAACTCGCCCTCGTCGCTGGGCTTCTCGGCGGGTTCGTCCGCGTCGAACAGGGTCATCTGCTCCTCCCGCTTTTTGCGCTTGAGCACAAAGGCTGCTGCGACCGCCGCCACGGGCAGGGCGATGATCCAAACCAGCACGCCGGTATCGCCGGTAGCGGGGGTATTGCTGCCGCCGGTCTGAATGGCCACATCGGTCATGTCATAGAGCCGGGTCTGGGCGTTTACAAAGCGGTAGTAGGCTGCCAGGGCGTAGTAGCCCTGCTCGGTGGCCATGCCGTTCCGCTCGCCGCCAGCGGTGTGCCGGAAGCCGCCGCCGGTGACATAGAACCTGGCCAGGGCATCCAGGACGGTGAGGCCGTTCTTGATGAACCGGCTGTCGGTGGTAGGATCAATACCCAGGGCCGTCAGGGCCACGATGACCTGATCGCAGGACTCGCTATTGATGGTGCCCCAGCTGCCAAAGCCGCCGTCAGTGCGCTGCAAGGCGGAAAGGGCCTCCAGAGCCTTATCCACAGCAGCCTTTACGGTCTCGTTGGTTTTATAGTAGGGTGCCAGGGCCTGGATGGCCATAGCGGTCATGTCCGGGTCGGCCTTGTCCGCACTGAGGTTCCAGCCGCCGTCGTTGAGCTGGGCGCCCAGGATGGTCTCAATCAGCTTCTCCCGGGTCACATCGCCCATAGTGGGGTAATTGTGGCTATCCAGGGCAATAAGGGTGAAAATGGGGCCGTTGATGCCCTGGGTCTGCACATAATCCATGTTATCCAGACCCTTCAGCAGGTTATGGCCGCCCACATTGGTGACATCCTTGCCGATAGCGGTGAGGGCCAGGATTACCCGGGCGTTGTCGGTAACTTTGGCCGGGTGCAGACGCTCATTGGCGTCAGCCTTGGCCTTCACATAGTTGACCACATTGTCATAGTACCCGGCGGGCACGGGGCGGCCGCTGCGGGCCAGGCCGATGACCATCCACTCGCCGCCGGTGGAGTTCACCGTGGGGGTGCCCAGGGTGGCCATGAAGTCGCCGGTGGTCTTATAAATCTCGTCCAGGACGGTGGTCTGCACACGCAGGGTCACAGCAGGCAAGCGGGCGAGAACGCCGCTGGTTCTACCCGCGTCAAAAACGGGGTCTCTACCGTACTTATACGAAACGGCGCGGTGTCCGGCTTTGCCGCCAAAGCCGCCCAAGCTGATTCCACCGGTCAAGTCGTAGGTCTTGCCCGTCCAATTCTCGGGGATGGTGATGGTAACGCGCTGGTTATTGGGGTTGCCGGAGAAGTCATACATGCCGCCGAAAACATCGCCGTCCTTAAAGGTGCGGAAATAGCTGCCGTCCGTTCCCTCATAGTACAGGGCAAAATTATTGTTATAAATCGTAGCCATTTTCTCCTGGGGGCTGAGCAGGCCCCAGAATTGCAGGGTCACCCGGTCGCCGGGCTTAAAGGCGGTGTCCGCAGGCAGCTCCTTGCCATCCTCGTCCAGGAGGGTGAGGGTAACCTGGCGGGCGGTGATGACCTGATAGGTGGCCACGCCGCCCTTCTCCACCTTGACGATGTGCCGCCCGGTGGTAAGGCCGCTGAGGGTGACGGTGCCGTCCGCCGCTACGGAGACGCCATCGGTGGTAAAGCCGCTGAAGGTCATCTTGTCGGTGACGGTGGAGCGAGCCACGCTGACGGTGCAGCCGTCCTCGGGCTTGAAGCTGTAAGTCGCGCCATCGTCGCCCAGGTAGAACAGAATATCAAACTCCGCATCCAGTGCCAGAGCCGATTTGTCCGTAACTGTGCTGTCCATGCGGTCCAAAACCATGTTGGTCTGGATGCCGGTGCCGTCGGCATCCACCGTCACCACGAACACGCCGGTACACTCCGGCCAGATGGCGGTGTAGTCTTTGGTGCCGGTGCCGTCCACACTTCGGATATGGGACATGGTATCATAGGTCACCAGGACGATGGCCGTGCCGGGCTTATTAGCGGTCATGGTGGCAGAGCAGCTATTCAGCTCCTCCGGCACGATGGACACCACATCGCTGGGCTGACCGTTGACATCGACCACCTGATAATGCATATCAGGCAGCGCGATATAGGCGTTTGCAAAGCTATCGGTGGCCTGCCAATTGCGGAACACATTCAGATTAAAGGTCTCGCCCACGGTCATGCTCTTATAGCCCTTACTATTGATGTTTAGGTAAATGTCACCGCGATCTTGGGGGCTCTTTTCAAAGCGGGTAATCGTACTCTTGGTGAAGCTGCTGTCCCCAATGTGCAGATCTTCTGCCGTGACCGTAACTTCACTTCCCTTCTGCCCTTTTAGGGTTGCAAAGTCCCATCCTTCTGCCGCAAGGGCTTTCGCATTCATGCCCGAGAAATCCCAATAGGTGACGCCATTGGGATGCTGTACCCGGAAGAAAGCGTTTCCTTTTGTAGTATCAGACTCTTTGATGGTAAACTTTACCGTCACGCCGGTTTCATCGTCCTTAATGACCTCACGCTTCATAACATTATAGTTATATTCATACGAGCCATCAAATCTGCCGCCGGTGATGGTAGAACCAGCCGGGGCATTTACGGTAAAGGAGTAGGTCGGCTGTGCAGATTTAGGGAAACGAAAACTACATTTCCAGTCCTGTGTGCTTTTGCTTGGCCTCCACGTTTCCGCCTCATAGTCCCACGCTTTATCTCCGATGGGGGTCGCCGTGATCTCTATACTGTCCCCATCCAGGTAGATAATACTGGGCATAATAATTTTGTTAAAGGCCATATTCATGCCGCCGGTTTCGCCAAGTTCGATTTGACGAGTTACCTTCCCGTCCGGGCTTTTCTCTGTTACAGAAAGCGCATAATCCGTTCCGAAAACCCAGCCAGATTTGCCCAAGCCGAAAACTGCGTGTATATTAAATGCGGTGGTGCCCGGCTCTACGGTCACAACCATAGCGCCGACTTTGTGCTCATATCTATCGTATGCTTCAATCCAGTACGCACCGATAGGGAGACTGACTGTATATGCGCTGTTTGTCAGGCTCACATTGGTGAGCAGATTGTTTTTCTCGGTGCGTTCAGCCTCATAGTCATAGAGCTTGAAGCTTGTCAGCCCGTTTGTTCTAATTCCCTTGAATACCACGCTGATCTTGTCATACGCCGTCAGCGTCACCGTATAGGTATCGGTGCTGTCCGCGTGGCCGTCGTTGGCCTTGAAGGTCAGGGTGGTGGCCCCCGTCGCGGTGGGGGTATAGGTATAGTTGGCATCAGCCTTGGCATATGCGCCGCCGTTGACACTGACCAGATAGGTCAGGGGGTCGCCGTTGATGTCCGCGAAAATCGTGCTCAGGTCCAGGGTGTAGGGCTTGTTCACAGACACATTTTTCGCCGCTGTGGCGGGTACGCCCTCCCGGCGGGTCGGGGGTGTCTGGGGCGCGTCCACCTTCACGGTGACGGTGTAGACCGTGGGCGTGACGGCGGGGGTGCTGCCGCTGGCCTCGGCGGCGTCACCGCAGCGGACGGTGAGCACCGTGCCGCTCTCCAGGGGGACGGAGGCGCTGCGGCGATAGCTGGTGGCGCCCACGGAGAGATAGACCTGGTTGCACTTGTTGGCCGCCGTGGCGGAGACCTTGACGCTGGCCGGAGCGGTGAGGGTCAGGGTGTAGGCCGTGGTGGCCTTGTCAAAGGCGGGAGACAGGGTGCCGCTGCTGAAGGACAGGGCGGAGAGGGCGGTGTTGCCGGCTGTGCTCCAGTCGTTGCCGAGGTCCTTGCCGAAGCCGGTCTTGGTGTATAGGACGCGAATCTCGTCCCCGGCGGCCAGGGTGCCGCCCTGCACGGTGAAGGCCGAGAAGGAGAGGTTGGTGAACCAGTCGTTCAGCGTACCCATCCAGCCGGATTCGCTGCCCGCGCTAAACTCACCTATGCCGTTTATGGCGCTGATGTACTCGCCGCCATAGCTGCTGGAATTGATGGTGGAGGAGATATTGTTCTTCTCCAGCGCTGCCTTGATGCAGCTCATCATGGAGGAGTCAGCCTGGAGGGTGACCCACTCGTCCACCAGCGTCCCCTCCCAGGGTGCGTTGTCGGCCTTGGCCCAGGTGGTGTTTTCCACCGTCACATGGACCTGACCTGTGTGGTCGTCCGCCGCCAGCACGCTCACGGGAAGCAGTGACAGCGCCATGACAAGCGCCAGCAGCAGAGAAATGATTCTTTTTTTCATTTCTTTTTCCTTTCATTCTTTTTATTTATGTAAATGCCGAAGCAATCACACACTTTTTGTCATTGCGAACCAGTGACCGATGTCACTGGTGTGGCAATCCGTAATATCCCATATCCCACGCCCCCTGTTTCCCGTCCCCCGGGCCGCGTCCTCTACAGCACGGCCCGGGTCTCGGGAAAAAGAAAGGAACGACAAATAGCGCAAAATTTTTCTGGAAAGCGGGACGGGAAAGGTCTGCCGTCCTCCCCCGCCCCGGCGGCTTGAAATGGCTATCATGCTTTCCATGGAAAGCATGAGGCACCATCATGGTGCCTGGCAGCAAAAAATCACCCGGCCGCCAAAAGCAGCCGGGTGAAGCGTTCGTATAACAGCTTTGGCCCCGGTACTGGCAGCGGCCTAGGAGCAGCGCCTTGCGTTCCTGACTTAGCCGAATAAATCGGCATCACAGTGACCGTCTCGCGGGGCCTCTCACCCCATTCCGCCGCCGGGATAAACCCGGCTCACGCTGTCCCGTTGTTCAGTTTAAGTGCATTGTATCACAGGATATGACATATTGCAATGGAGAAAAGTGTAAAGCAAGCAAAACTGCCCACCGAGAGAAGATTCCGGTGAGCAGTTTTATTTTTGGGTGAGCTTAGACAAGCGTGTCGTCCAGCAGGAAGTCGATGATGCCGATATTGAGGACGCCGCTGTCGTCATACCAGCGCTTGCGGATGTCGTGGCGGACGATGATCTTCGGGAAGGAGTCGCCGGTCAGGGTGAAGGGCTTGTTTTCGGTGATGGCCTTTTCCTCTGTTCCCAATGCGTAGGCAGACTGGATATAGGTCTTTTTGCCGCCGGAGGTGGCGATGAAGTCGATCTCCCGGGCAACCGGCGCGACCCGGCCTTTGGCATTTTTCTCATTGCCATAGACGATGCCAATGTCAACGGCACATTCGCGGATCAGGAGCTCATTAAATATAATGTTCTCCATGATGTGCGTCATTTCCTGCTGGCGGAATCCAATGCGGGCGTTTCTTAGTCCAATGTCCTCACAGTAGTATTTATTGGGATAGTCGAAATAGCTCTTGCCTTTAACATCCCAGCGTTTGCACTCGGTGAAAAGGAAGGAGTCCGACAAGTGATCCATATAGGCTTTCACGGTGTTCAGGGCAACCACATTCTCGCCGCTGCGCTTTTGCATCGTGTTGATGGCGGAGGCCACTTTCGTGGGATTGGTCAGGGAGCCGACAGAAGAGCACAGTAAGTCGAGAATCGCCGACAGGACATCCTCGCGCTTGATCTTCTTCCGCTCCACGATGTCTTTCAGATAAACCTCGGAGAAAAGCGACTTTAGATAAGTCATTTTCGCGGCGTCTGTGGGGCGGGACAGGATCAGCGGCATACCGCCGTAGAAAGCAAACTCGTCAAAAGCGTCCTGCTTATCGCCGCCAATAGCCGAGTAGTATTCGGCAAAGGATAGAGGATGCACGCGGATCTCGTCGCTGCGGCCCCGGAACTCGGTAAGTATGTCCGAAGACAGCATTTTGGAATTGCTTCCGGTCACATAAATGTCCAGGTTGGGCAGGGAGTTCAGGTCGTTGAGCGCGTCGTAAAAGGTGATCTTCTTGCCGTCCGGGTTGTAGGGATTCGGGACTTCATCGGACATCTGAATCTCGTCTACAAAAAGATAATATTGATCGGTGCTGTGGGCCACGATCTCCCGGACATGAGCCGCCAGCGCCAGCGGATCACGATAGCGAATGTCACGGGTCAAGTCCAGCTCAAAGGACAGGATGTGATCCTCGGCAATGCCCTGGCTGAAAAGGTAGCTCTTAAACAGATTGCGTAGCAGATAGGACTTGCCGCATCTGCGAATGCCGGTGATGACCTTCACCTGGCCGTCCCACATAAAGGAGACGAGCCTCTTCAAATAACGATCTCGTTTGATTTCCATAACGCACCCTCCGTTGAAAGCTTACTGGTATTATCGTACTACTTTTCAACGGATATTATACAGCAGAGGCGAAGAAAAATCAATGGGGCTGTTGACGAGTTTTCGGGTAAACCCGATAACATTTCAGCTTGGAGTAATTTTTTGTTCTACAAGGTCGCGGAAGAATTATATTGGAAGGTATGGCAGAGAGCGAGGCGGGCGGTGGCGAAGAAACCAGGGTCCCTTGCATTGCAAGAGACCCCGGGGGTGCTGTTTTATTTTGCCGCTTAGGTTTTTTCTTTTTGGCTTACGCCTCCCGCTCCTTACGCTTGAGGACGAAGGCGGCGGCGAGGGCTGCCACGGGCAGGGCGATGACCCAAACCAGCACGCCGGTATCGCCGGTGGCGGGGGTACCTGCGCCGTTATCATCGGGCAGGAGGCTATCGTTGGTGCTGCGGCAGAGCTTCACAGCGTCCTTCCCCAGGGGGTCGTCGGTGCGGTTGTGGTCGGCTTTCCACCAGCAGCCTGCCACATAGGGGCCCTTCACCAACTTCCCGTCCTCAGCATACAAATACAGCGTGTAGGGGTCTTCCTTGCTGACCTCCATTTTCGAAGTGTTAAAATAGGTCGCGCCGTCCTTTTTCATCAGATTCGCATACTGATTGGTGTCCACAAACTCCACGGCACCGATACCCTTGGTCGCGCCGCAGTCGGCGGCGTAGATATTATTGGAAATATTGTCAAATTTGTTCAGGCTGCGGTAATAGCCGATAATGCCGCCCACATTCTTCTCTCCCTTGACCTTGCCGAGGAAGGTGTTGTCGGTGATGGCGTAGCTGTTCCATGCCTGGGCCACGATCTCGTCACCGCCCAGGATGCCGCCTACATTCTCCTTTCCGGAGACTGCGACATCCTTGGTAACGGCGCAGTTCTTCACGCCAACATGGATGCCGTTGGGCGCGCTGCTATCGTTGTAGCCGCCGCCCACGATACCTCCGGCATTGTTGCCGGAGGCTTCCACCGTTCCGCCGAAGGTGCAGTTATTCACCGTGCAGTCGCCCAAGGCGTTATCCTTTGTGCCGATGATGCCGCCCACATAGTGCACGCCCTTCACCGTGGCATAGCTTACGCAATTCTCCACCGTTCCCTGCATGCGCCCGGCGATGGAGCCGATCTCGCTCTGGGTGCCGTCATAGCCCACCACAACATCCTTTTCAATGGTGCAGTTACGAACGGTGACCGTGAATCCCGCGCTGGCGCCGGCATAGCTGTTGAAGTGCTTGTCGATCTCCGCGCCGATGAGGCCGGACTTAAGCGTGCTGCTGCCGCTTTTCAGTGCCACATTGTCAATAACAATGGCGCTGCCGGACAGATTCACACCATGCAGGTCGTTCACCAGTCCGTAGCCGTTGATCTTCTGGCCATAGATGTTCAGATTTTTGACCTCCGCGCCATTTACATAGCCCAGCAGGGGCTTGCCGCCCTCGGGGACAGTCAAGAGCTTTTTATTGCCGTCAATGCTGCCGGAGAAGGGGAAAATCGTTTTGCCGACCTTATGGCCGTAGGAGTAATCACCCTTTTCCAAATCACCCTTCAGGCAGCCGATAGGTTCCCAGTCTGCGGGCAGCGTAATGTCATTGGCAAATCGATAATATTTGCCATCGCAGGTGTCTCCGCCGTTTACCTTCTGCTGAAGGTTGAGCAGATCCTCCGCCGTTCTGAGCAAATAGGGATCGTCCTCCGTACCCGTACCTTCACCGCTCCTTACAATATTTACCGTATACTCCGCGTCCACAGCTGAACCTTCTCCGTTATATTTGCAAAGGAAAGTAAGACTCTTAGTATATTCATTTTCACCAAGGTTCACGGTATACTGATAAGCGCCTTTCTCTGTTTTGTTCGTAAGCTCAGTCTCAGTACTGCTATTTACCGCATACACCCTCGTCTTATCCGGTTCTTCAGGTGTTATTGTCAGATCGAATTTTTTTGTTTTCAGCGGCACAGAAATGGTATATGTTTTGGCATCATTTTTCGTTAGTGATTTGCCCTCGGCGTCTGTGTCGATTTCAGATAGTCCAACAGCTCGCTGGACGGTTAAAGTGTACTTATATTGAGTTCGATCCTTGTCGTACTTCTTGTCGCTTTCGTTTCCATAGCCGTAACCAATATCACCCGGCTCGTCATCTTCCTCTATATTCCAGAATCCCAACAACAATGTACAGGTTATTGTTTCTCCCGCTTTGGGCAAAGCAGAATCTACATATTTTAGGTTCTGATCGTTTATCGTAAAATCGCTGTAATATGTTCCGCTGTCACTCTTCTTATCAATCTCTTCGTTTGTTATCGCCGAATTTCCTTTCTCGGTGACTTTGTAAACCACACCAAATATGATATTTTTCCAGTAGCCTGTTTCCTCTTCATCTTCTTCGTCGTTATACTGTTCGACTGCCTCAGCATAATGGTGGGGAACAGTGTCACTGCTCACACGCAGCTTCAGTTCTGTCTGCTCTGCGTCCAGGGTCACTGTGTATGCGTTTTCGCCGGTTTTCTGTATAGCTCCGCCGTCCACGGTTTCTATACCACTTACCGTAAAGTTGGAATTTGTATTCTCTGCAAATGCCGGAGCAGGCAGCAGCGACAGGGCCATAATCAGCGTCAGCAGCAGAGATAAGATTCGCTTTTTCATCTCTTTTGTTTCTTCCTTTCAAATTTTTAATATATTTGTGAACGCCCGGGGGCGCTTGCACACGGGGAAAACATTGCCTCCCTTGCCTAAAGGGAGGGGGACCAACCGAAGGTTGGTGGAGGGATTCGTGCGGGGTAAAAGGAAATTCCTCCGCCGCAAATCCGCGCGTGGGAGAATCCCCCAGTCACGGCTTCGCCGTGTCCAGCCCCCTTTAGGCAAGGGGGCCGAGGGGACGGGGGAGGCGGATTGCCACGGGCGCGGTGCGCCCTCGCAATGACAGAAGCCGAAAGAATTTGCGTGTCATTCCGAGCCAGTGCGCACACTGGTGTGGGAATCCGTTTTTCCTGGAAAGCGGGACGGGAAAGGTCTGCCGTCCTCCCCCGCCCCAGCGGCTTGAACACAGTATCATGCTTTATGGAATAAAGCATGAGGCAGTACTGCCTCAACAAAAAATCACCCGGCCGCCATAAAGCAGCCGGGTGAAGCAATCGCAGCAGCTTCGGCCCCGGTACTGGCAGCGGCCCGGGCGCAGCACCTTGCGTTCCTGACTTAGCCTGTTGAAGCAGGCATCACAGTGACCGTCTCGCGGGGCCTCTCACCCCATTCCGCCGCCGGGATAA
>ENA-OUQO01000579-OUQO01000579.1-human-gut-metagenome-genome-assembly--contig:-NODE-579-length-10989-cov-4.029175_pt1 | contig 10989 bp, 9 predicted proteins | sample MGYA00237944_ERZ548825 | MGnify/ENA primary metagenome ERZ548825 (study PRJEB26490, sample SAMN05194700) | human gut metagenome | biome: terrestrial biome; feature: human-associated habitat; material... | reverse complement strand
CGATGTAGTAGATGATTGTGTACCATTCTCCGAATATCGATCCGTGCGATTTCGACAGGTCAAGACTGCCGGTTTCCATTGGCAGGATGTCTTTCATCACTGCGTCGTTGTATTTCACCGCGTTGGATGCCGAGCCTTTCTCCACGTTGAGGTTGAAGCCATCAACCTTGATGGTGCGGTACTGGTGGCTGTTGAGGTCGAAGTAGGTGAATGATGTACCGTCGATGGCAAACTGTCCTACCGACTGAGGCACAAACGTGTAGTCAACCGTAACTTTTCCAGAGAGGGTGGCTCCCGAAGGAGAGGCGGTTACAGCCGTCTGGGGGTCGTATTGGTCAAACTGCGATGAGAATCCGAATTTCGGCGGCGTGAGGCTTTTAAGGTTGCCTTGGCCGGAGATTATGAGTTTTATGGTCGCAGCCTCGTTGGTGCGTATCTTTTTGCTTGTGAGCGCGCGGGTCACAGAGAATCGGCCTACGGCGCCGCTGAAGTCGGCTGGGCGTGGCGAAGGCAGCGGCATCACGTTAATCGATGCCGTGTTTGAATTGACTTTTATTGTTTTGTCCACAGGGCTGCGCATGCGTCCGAACGACGTGTTTATTGTTTCAAACTGCTGTACGGTCAAGTCGTAGCTGCCCGACGAGATTGTCAATTTGCCGGTTTGCTGAGGGAACAGCACCGACTGCTTGATTACGTATGCGAAATAGTTTTCTCCGCCTACGCTCTCGAATCGGCCTTGCAGCGTGACAGGAACCTCCTCTGCCATAAAACCGTTGTAGGCAGGCTGCACGTTGGTGATGAATTTCGATACCTGATATTTTGTGTATAGCTTTATTGAGCAAAGCACGCCCTCCTGTTCGTAGGCGGTTGGCTTTGACAGCACGATGCGGATAAACACGTCTTTGCCGCTCACAGGCTTGTCGGCGGTCTGGGTGTCGATGTCGTAGGCTTGAACCGACGACTGCGTGCCTCGTTGTGCGGAGCGGTCGGGCGGCAGAATCTGGAGCTTGATGGGCTTTGTCGACAAAGAGCGTCCGCTCACGTTCATTTTTGCGGCGCCGATGGTGACGGTGCCGGCTTTCTCCGCTTTGTATGAGTATGTGTAGCCTATGGTGCTGCTCGACGACTCATGCCCGTTGATGTTCTGATAGGAACTTGATTGTGAGATGCCTGGACCAAACAGCAGTTTGCAGTTCGGAATGCTTGGTATCGCCGGGTTGCCGGCAGGAGTCGACGGGGCATTGACCAGTTGGAAGGTGACAGAAAATTTCTGTCCCACCACAACCTGCTGCGGAGCCTCCACACGGAAGCTTAGGGCAAATGCCGCGGCGTTGGTAACCGCAAGCATCAGGATGACTATGATTGATTTTAAATGTTTCATTGTTCGCTCGTTGTATATGTGTTGTCTCTACCACGGACGGCTGCTCTGCCTGCTTTGGTTCATCTGTGCTTTGCGGCGGTTCACCTTGTCGCGCGTATTCTTTTCCTCGTTTTGCATCGCTTTCAGCAATTGGTCATTATTGGTCTGTTGCTGACGTTCTTTTGGCGGTTGAGGCTGTTTTTGCGGCGGCTGTTGTTTGTCCTGCTTCTTTTTCTGGTCGTCTTTGTCCTTATTCTTGTTCTTGTCTTGATTCTGCTGGTTTTGTTGCAGTTTCTTCTGCGCCATTCTCAGGTTTTTGCGCGCTTGGTCGTCTTTGGGGTCAATTTTCAGCGACTGCTTGAAGTAGTTGACGCTGTTGGCATAGTCCTGACGGTCGTAGGCAAGTTTGCCGAGGTTGTAGAATGAATGAGCGCGCAGACTGGCTGGCGCCGACGTGTTGCTGCCCACGTCGGAGAGATAGCGGCTGATCAGGGAGTCGCGTGCCACGTCTTTTTCAGAGTTTCCGCCGCGTTGGCGCAGCATTGTCGAGCCAAGATTGTATTTCGCTATCTGTGAGTTCGGGTTGATTTCAAGCACACGTGAGTAGCTTTCCTCGGCTTTGCTGTACTGCTTTTTGTTGAAATATTCGTTGCCCTGTTTGATAAGATTGCGCTCACGCTTGGTGGCTTGCCCGAACGACGTCAGGCAAGTGAGCAACGCTAATATCAAAATGAGAAGATTCCTTTTCATATTGTTTTATTTTCCAAAGAAGTTGGTCTTCGTCAGCCATGAGATTTTCTTTTCAGAAACCAGGATGTCTGTCACAAGCAGGATGAGGGCAATCCATGCAAACACAGGAAATTGCTCATCTGCCGGAGAGAAGACTTTCTTGTCCATATTCGTTTTTTTCGCTTTTTTCAGTTGGTCGTCGAGAATGTCGACCGCGCTGGTGTTGTTGCCGGAAACATAGACTCCGGTACCCACTTTCGCTATCTCCTGAGCCGACTGCTCGTTGAAGGCAGTGCGCACCAGCTGGTTGTTGAACGACATATATGTGCCGCCACCCATAGGAATTGGCATTGGTGACGACGAACCCACTCCGACCACATCAATCTCAATGCCCTTGTCTTTGGCGGCTTTGGCTGCCGCGATGGCATCGTCCTCGTGGTTTTCGGCATCGGTGATAAGCACTATCGACTTCTGGCATTTCGGATTGTTGGAGAACAGACCCATTGAAGTCTCTATCGCCGCTCCGATAGCCGTGCCCTGATTGCTGACCATGTTGGTCGACAGGCTGTTGAGAAACATTTTTGCCGAGCTGAAATCGTTGGTTATGGGCATCTGCACGTAGGCGTCGCCGGCAAACACCACAAGTCCGACTTTGTCGTTTGTCATGCGGTCAAACAGCTTCTCGACAATAAACTTTGCCTGTTGCAGGCGGCTGATGCCGTCGGCGTCGTTGGTCGATGAGGCGAGCATTGAGTTTGAAATGTCCATAGCCACGACAATCTCCGACCCCTGCACCTTCTTGCTGGTGAGGGTGGATGAGCCTTTGGCGCGCGGGCGGGCAAGGATTACTATAACTACTGCCACAAGAAGCAACTCGACGCCGATTTTAATCCATGGGGTATAGCGTGAGGCGTCGGGAATTTGTCCGAGCACTACGTCGAGTCTGCCGTAGCGTTTCAGTTTCTTGGTCCGTGCCTTGCGGGCGAGCAGAAACAACCCGAACATGGCGGGAATCAGCAGCAGTAAAAATAATATTTTGGGGTTTCCGAAACTAAACATATCTTTTTCGTTTTAAGGGATGTTTCTCATCACCGTCGTTCGCAACACGATGTCGAGGCCTACGAATGCCAGAAGCAGCCATGCCCAGAGCATATAGTCGTCCTCTGTGTTGTGATATCTGGAGATGTCGAGTTTTGTCTTTTCCAGCGCGTCGATTTCCTTGAATATGCCTTCAAGAGAGTTCTTGTCGGTGGCGCGGTAGTATTTGCCGCCGGTCATCCGGGCTATCGACTGCAGGGTCTGCTCGTCGATGGTGACCTTCACATAGTCATATTCGAGCTTGCCGTAGTAGTTGATGCCCACAGGCGACAGTGCGCTGCCGTTGGAGCCGATGCCGATGGTGTATACTTTGATGCCCTTGTCCTTGGCTATTTCCGCAGCGGTGAGCGGCGCGATGAGTCCGGTGTTGTTGGAGCCGTCGGTCAGCAATATGATGCTCTTCGACTTGGCTTTGCCTTCAACGATGCGGTTGATGCTTGTTGCAAGTCCGTCGCCGATTGCCGTGCCGTCTTCAAGCAGTCCCATCTCCACGGAGCTTACTGTGTTGAGGAGCGACGACTTGTCGGTGGTCATCGGCAGCAGCGTGAAACTCTCGCCGGCAAACACCACCAGGCCGATGTTGTCCGACTCTCTGCCGCTGATGAATTCCGACGCAACATCTTTGGCGGCGGCGAAACGGTCGGGGGTGAAATCCTTTGCCAACATACTCGTCGACATGTCGAGGGCAATGACGATGTCGGTGCCTTCAACGCTCGATGTCTCCCATTTGTTGCTTGTCTGCGGGCGGCAAAGTATCACGATGAGGCAGCCGATGGCGAGCAGCCGCACGGCAAACAGTCCGTGGCGTAGCCACACGCGGTAGCTGGTGCGGAAATTCTTCACGGCGTCGAGTGTCGATGCCTGTATGGTGGGGTCTATTTTCCTGATCTTGTACACATACCAGAAAATCAAAGGTATGTATATGAGAAACAGCCAAAATAAATGTGGTCTTGCAAATTCCATAATGTTTTTGCTCTATCTATTTTTCCTTCTTGTTTTTAGATGCTTCCTCCGGCGACGGTTCTACGGGCTTGTTGCTCTCGATGAATGCCTCTGCGGCTTGCATTGACCGCTCGTTCTCGTCGGTTGACGGTGCCATCTTCGCGAATTTCACGAAGTCGGCTGTCTCAAGGAGAAAACTCAAACCGTCGGTTTCCTTTATGCTGTCCTGTCTGCTCACAGCCGACAATATCTGAGCCGATGTCATTTCCATCGCTCCTATCTCGTAGCGGCGCCAGATGTAGCGGCGCACAATGTCGGAGAGGCGGGTGTAGTAGCCCTTGATGTCGCCGTGCGCGGCAAGATTCGACTTGCGCAAGGCGGCGATGGCTTCCATCGCTTCTTCGTATGGCGGCAGCAGACGCTTTTGCGGAATGAACGGCAATATCGGTTTGCCGGCTTTCTTGCGTTGATACATTATTACGCCGAGAGCGGCTGCGGCAAGCAGAGCCAAGCCGCCGAGAACCCACCATATCCACGGATTCTTTCTGAAAAACTCACCGAAATCAGGGATGAAGTCCCAAAATTTCTTGTCGGGATTGGCAACTGTCTTATAGTCGTAGAGTCCTTTTTTCTCCAGCTCGCGGGTGTCTACATCAAGAACCTTGAGCGGCATCTCGTCGCCTACGAGTGTGTCGCCTTCAAGCACGTATTTCATGCCGGGAAGCACGTATGGACCCGGAAGAAACGCCTGCACGGGGATGACGTAGGTTTCCTGCACACGGCCGTTGCCCAGATCGGCAACGCTGTGGCTGATTTCACCTGCCACTTCCACTTCGTTGACGATGGAGTCCTGTGGGGCGATAAGGTGTCCGGCCTGCGATTTGTCTTTCACCACAGCCACACGGATCATCGTCTTGTTGCCCATCGTCATTGTGGTGGAGTCGATTGACGACCGTATGGTCGCGGGGGCAGCCGCCGCTGTAGCCGCGCTGCAGAGGGCTATGACTGTTGCCGCTATTTTCGTTGATATCTTCATTTGAATTTATCTATGTCCTCTTTTCTTAAACATACCCATAAGGGTTTTCACATAGTCCTCGTCGGTGGCGATAGTGGCATAGTCTACCTTGCTCTTGACGAATGCGTCGGTAAGAGTCTGTTGGTGCCCGTACCACCAGCGTTCATATGCGCTGCGCACCTTCTTCGAACTGGTGTTTACCCATTTTGTGCCGCCGGTCTCTGCGTCGCGAAGCTTGACGAGCCCGACACGCGGCAGCGTTGTGTCGCGTTTGTCGTAGACTTGAAGCGCCGTCAGGTCGTGCTTGTTGCTGCAGATGCTCAAGGCTTGGGTGTAGTCGTGGTTGTCGATGAAGTCTGACAACAGGAAAGCCGTGGTGCGCTTTTTCACCGCACCGATCATGAACTTCAGTGCTACGCCGATGTCGGTGCCGTGGCTTTCCGGTTTGAAATCAAGCAGCTCGCGGATTATGAGAAGTATGTGCTTGCGCCCTTTTTGCGGCGGTATGTATTTCTCTACTTTGTCGCTGAAAAACACCACTCCGACTTTATCCTTGTTCTGGATGGCGGAGAAGGCAAGGGTGGCGGCGATTTCAGAGATGAACTCGCGCTTCACCGATCCTACCGCACCGAAATTGCCGCTGTCGGAAACGTCGACAAGCAGCAGCACGGTTAGCTCGCGCTCCTCTTCGTAGACCTTTACGAAGGGCTTGCTGCAGCGTGCGGTGACATTCCAGTCGATGTCGCGTATCTCGTCGCCGTACTGATATTCGCGCACTTCCGAGAATGTCACACCGCGTCCTTTGAACGCGGAGTGGTATTCTCCGGCGAATATGTTCTGCGACAGACCGCGTGTCTTGATTTCAATCTGCCTGACTTTTCTTAAAAGTTCGTTGGCGTCCATAATCTATTGTGGTTAAGACTAAGGAACAATGATTTTGTCGAGTATGTTGCTGATGATCTCGTCAGATGTAATCTCGTTTGCTTCTGCCTCATAGGTCAAGCCGATGCGGTGGCGCAACACGTCGTGGCACACGGCGCGCACGTCTTCCGGCAGAACGTAGCCGCGTCCTTTGAGGAATGCGTATGAGCGCGATGCAAGGGCAAGTCCGATTGATGCACGTGGCGAGCCGCCGAACGCTATGAGGCCTGCAAGGTCGTTGAGACCACAGTCGGCTGGCTTGCGTGTGGCGTTGACAATGTCTACGATATATTGGCTGATTTTGTCGTCGATATAGATTTGCGACACTACATTCTGAGCGTCGACAATGTCTTCCGGCTTAAGCAGCGGACGGAGCTCGCTTTGCTGTGGTCGGATGTTCTGGCTGACAATCTGCATCTCCTCCTCTTTGGTCGGGTAGGTGACCACAACTTTCAGAAGGAAACGGTCTACCTGCGCCTCTGGAAGAGGATAGGTGCCTTCCTGCTCGATTGGGTTCTTGGTTGCCATTACGAGGAACGGATTGTCGAGTTTGAAGGTTTCGCTGCCTATTGTCACCTGACGCTCCTGCATGGCTTCAAGCAGTGCGCTCTGCACTTTAGCCGGCGCACGGTTGATTTCATCGGCGAGCACGAAATTGGCGAAAACGGGGCCTTTCTTTATCTGGAATGTTTCTTTCTGCACGCTGTACATCATTGTGCCTACAACGTCGGCAGGCAGAAGGTCGGGCGTGAATTGAATGCGGTTGTATTTAGCCTCTACGATGGATGCCAACGTTTTTATTGCCAAAGTTTTAGCCAATCCAGGCACACCTTCGAGCAATACGTGTCCGTTTGACAAAAGGGCTATGAGCAATGAGTCGACAAGGTGTTTCTGACCAACGATGCGCTGGTTCATGCCTTGTGTTACTAAGTTGACAATGTTGCTTTTACTTGCAATCAGATCATTTAATTCTCTGATATTCACTGTTCCGTTCATATTTATATATTTATCTATTGTTTCAATAATTTAGGCAAGTGCAAAATTAGACATATCGGCTATAATTCAGCACTTTTCGGTGTTAATTAATGGTATTAATGGTTTATAATGTTAAAGGAATATGTTAATTTAACATATTTATGCGTATTTCTATACGCAGAAGATTTTGGTGGCAAGCTCTTCAAGCAGGTCATACTCGTTTCGGTTGGAGCCGATGCCTTTGCTGCGGGCGTCAAACTCGCGTATGCAGGCGATTATGCGCAGGGCTTGAGTGGCATTGTAGCAGCGCATTGCGGCGCGTACGTCGCGAAGCTGGTAGGGGGTTTTCATCCGCAGGGCTTCCATCAGCGCCCGCTCGTCGGTGGTGCGGGCATAGTAGGCGATAAGCACGTTGGCAAACAGGTTGAAAATGAGCGAGGAAATGGGTGTGGTCGGATTTTTCTTGGGGTTCGACCTGAAATAGTTGATGATTTTGAATGTCTTCACTTTGTCGCGTTTGGAGATGGCGGCGATGAGCTCGAAGTTGTTGTATTCCTTGCTTATGCCGACATTCTCGGCAACTGACTCCGGTGTGATTACCGCACCGACGGGTAGCGTCATCCGCAGTTTGTCGATTTCTTTGGCGAGCAGGGCGAGGTCGAAGCCGATGTGGTCGATGAGCATCGCCTGGGCGCGGGGGTCGAGTTTGCAGCCTACAGTTCCGGCATATTCCGACACTGCCCGGTCGATGTTGAATTCGCGGAGAGCCGCTGATTCAAACACCACACCGCCGCTCTGCACTATGGCTTTCGTCAGAGCCGCCGCTTTCAGCGAACCGCCTTTGTGGCACACCACAAGCACAGTGGTGGGCGTTGGCTTCAATGCGTACTGCTGAAGTTGGTCCCATTTGAGCTGATGCCCGGTCTTGGCAGCCTGCGCCTCTTTGAGAAACACCACTTGGCGTTCGGCCATCATCGGGTAGCGGCGGCATGCCAGCACCACGTCTGCCATTGTGGCGTCGGCGCCGTAGTAAGTGGTCAGGTTGAAGTCTTTCTCTTCTTCGGTTAGTGCATTTTTTAGGATCATATCGGCTATGCGGTCGATATAGAATGACTCCTCTCCCATAAGCAGATAGATGGGAGCGAACTGCTTTTTTCGTATGTCTGTCTCAATTTGCTGGCGCGTAGGGCCTGCGGTCTTTGCCATAATTCTTGGATGTGTAGAAAAATCGGAGTAAATTTACACAAATTTTACGAACGAACAGCAGATATGCCACAACAAAATTTTGAAAACGACAACATTAAGACTCGCATTGTCGACGGGAGGCAGGAGATATTCGATTGCCTACGTGGCAAGTATGTGGCTATGACTCCGGAAGAGAATGTGAGGCAGATGTTTGTGCGCCATCTGATTGACGGCAAGCGTTATCCTGCAGGTCTTATGGGCAATGAGATTGCAATCAATCAAAACGGGCGTGAGCGCAGATGCGATACTGTGGTGTTTGACAGGCGGGGATGCCCGCTTATGATTGTGGAATACAAAGCGCCGTCGGTGAAAATAACACAGGAGGTGTTCAACCAAGTCTATCGCTACAACACCGTGTTGCGGGTCAAGTATCTAACGGTGTGCAACGGCAGACAGCTTTTCTGCTGCCGTGTCGACTACGATGCCAACAAGGCGGTGTTTCTTAAAGACGTGCCTTGCTATGATGACTTGTAGCCGCAGACAATTCGTTTGAAGAAAAAAAGCAATCCTGCCACACATGGCGACAGGATTGCTTTATTGTAGGAGAAAAACTAAGTGTTAATCTTCGTGGTTCTCTTCTGCGTAAGCCTTGAGCAGTTTCTCCTGAATGTCGGTAGGAACGAGCTCGTAAGCGGAAAATTTCATAGTGAACGAAGAGCGCCCGCCGGTGATTGAGCTGAGTGCAGTAGAGTAGGATGCCATCTCTTTCAGAGGCACGCGGGCTGTGATCTTCTCAAAGCCTTTCTCGCTCTCCATGCCCATGATGATTGCGCGGCGTCCCTGAAGGTCGCTCATCACGTCGCCCATCTTGTCTGACGGCACCAATACCTCGACATCATAAACCGGCTCAAGAATCTTCGGATTCGCATTGCGGAACGCTTCGCTGAAGGCGTTGCGGCCTGCAAGACGGAACGAGATTTCGTTAGAATCAACCGGGTGCATTTTACCGTCGTAGATGCATACGCGTACGTCGCGGGCGTATGAGCCTGTAAGTGGGCCTTGCTCCATGCGGTCCATCAGACCCTTGACGATTGCCGGAATGAAACGGGCGTCGATTGCGCCGCCTACGATACAGTTGTAGACCACGAGCTTGCCGCCCCAATCCAATGGAATTTCCTGTTTGTCGCGCACGTTCATGCGGTATTCCTGGCTGCCGAAACGGTAAGTGTCAGGTTCTGGCATGCCTTCTGTGTATGGCTCGATAATCAAGTGAACCTCACCGAATTGTCCAGCACCGCCCGATTGCTTTTTGTGGCGGTAGTCTGCGCGCGATGCTTTTGTGATAGTCTCGCGGTAAGGGATGCGCGGCTCGAAGAAGTTTACAGGAATCTTCTCGTTGTTCTCGATGCGCCATTTCAATGTGCGCAGGTGGAACTCGCCTTGTCCTGAAACGATGGTTTGCTTCAGTTCCTTCGACTGCTCTACAATCCATGTCGGGTCCTCAAGGTGCATGCGGTTGAGTGCCTCGTTGAGTTTCTCTGCGTCAGGCTCGTTGACCGGCTTGATGGCGCGTTGGAACTTTGGAGCGGGATATTTGATGAAGTCAAACACATATTCGCAGCCTTTTGCGTTGAGGGTATCGCCGGTGCTGACATCCTTCATCTTCACTGTGGCGCCGATGTCGCCGGCTTTGAGCTGGTCGACATTCGTGCGGATCTGACCGCATACGCAATATAGTTGGGCGATTCTTTCCTTGTTGCCGGTGCGCATATTTGTAAGGTCGTCGCCGGCTTTTATTGTGCCCGACATTACCTTGAAATATGAAACCTCGCCGATGTGAGGCTCAACAGAAGTCTTGAACACGAACAAGCTTGTCGGTCCGTTGCTGTCGGCTGCGATTTCCTCGCCTTTGTTGTCTTCTGGTTTTGGCATATCGTCAACAAACGGCACAACGTTGCCGAGGAATTCCATCATGCGGCGCACACCCATATCTTTCAAAGCGCTTACGCAGAACACTGGAAGAATGTCGCGTGAAACCAAGCCTTTGCGGATGCCTTCGCGCATCTCGTCCTCTGAAAGCATTCCCTGGTCGAAGAATTTCTCCATCAGGCTCTCGTCGTTTTCAGCGGCTGCCTCAACAAGCACTTTGTTTAATTCTTTCGCTTTTTCCATTTCTTCGGCAGGAATGTCGGTGATTGTCGGAACACCACCGTCGGGTCCCCATTTGTACATCTTCATCAGAAGCACGTCGATCATGGCGTTGAAGCCTGTGCCTGGGTTGATGGGGTATTGTACGAGGACAACCTTGTTGCCGAACACTTCTTTCATTTGGTTGATGACGTTGTCGAAATCAACCTTGTCGCCATCGAGTTGGTTGACGGCGAAAATAACTGGTTTCTTGATTTTTTCCGTGACGCGGAAAATATTTTGACTACCGACTTCAACACCATATTGTGCGTCGATGAGCAACACGCCCGTGTCGGTCACGTTGAGAGCCGTGATGGCACTTCCCACGAAGTCGTCGCCTCCAGGGCAGTCAATCACGTTGAGCTTCTTGTTGAGAAACTCGGCATAGCACACTGTTGAGAACACACTGTAGCCGTATTCTTTCTCTACTGGGAAGTAGTCGCATACAGTGTTTCCGGAATCGATGGTTCCTCTGCGTTTTATAACTCCACACTCGAAAAGCATTGCTTCTGCAAGTGTGGTTTTACCAGATCCCTTACTGCCTGTCTCTTATACACATCTGACGCTGCCGACGACT
>ENA-OUQO01000578-OUQO01000578.1-human-gut-metagenome-genome-assembly--contig:-NODE-578-length-11006-cov-3.821386_pt1 | contig 11006 bp, 8 predicted proteins | sample MGYA00237944_ERZ548825 | MGnify/ENA primary metagenome ERZ548825 (study PRJEB26490, sample SAMN05194700) | human gut metagenome | biome: terrestrial biome; feature: human-associated habitat; material... | reverse complement strand
CGGATGGCGTACGTCGCACTATTGATGCATGATAAAATCGGTGCGTTTGCATCTGAAAACCAATTTTGGCCATTTATCCTAACGGGATAGCAACCGAATACATACTCCAGATATTGCCGCCACATCTTTTCGGTGATATGCCGCTTATTGCAGCTATACCATCGCTTTAATATTCGGCCTTGCTCTTTGCCTATGATAGGTGTGCTGTAGGTGCTACGCCCGAGGTATACGGCGATGTCCGAAACCGGCATCTTGTAGTCTGTGCGCGTGCGGTCATAATGCGGAAACATCAAGCGAGGCAGGTCGGCTATGGTGACGAAAAAAGTCAACAGTTCCATCTCATTGTCCGAAAGTCGGACACTGTCGCTGAATGTACGTGTCGACAATGCGTCTACGATACTATCTACTTTTTCAAAAGATAGGGTAAACCCTTCGAGGTGTATGCCGCATTCGCTTTTTGTTGTTGAGCCATTGGGCGTGTATGAGTAAGTCTTACCGTCAAAACACGCTCGGCCCTCGACCGAAGTATACACTATTTGGGCGATATCATACCATTCGGTATGGAGCGGCATTGCACTCTTGGGCGTATTTTGTGGAATGCAGTATTCCAGCCCGTAAGCGTATGTGTCAATACGACATAAGCCAAACAAAACGAGCAATACGCCTATTGCTTTAATTGCAATCTTTCCCATATTTGTTGTTCTGAAATTCTGTTATCAATGACGTTATACCCCGAATTACGGCTGCTTTGTCGGCGGTTGAGATGCTCTTGCGTAATCGGTTGTGGCACTCTTGCTTTACCGGAATGTTCGGGTCAAAGAGGTTGTTTTCGAGTGTGGCGTATCGATTGTACATACTTTCAGTGAAATAGCCATGGTTGACACGATACCATTCGATTAGTCGCTTTGCGTCCTGCGCGGTAAGGGTATATGGTCCTTTTTCGGGATCGAAACTCGCAATAGCATTGTGCCATCCCGAATGGACGCTTCGGTAGTCGCCGACAGTCTCAAATACAGAGAGAAAGAAGTATAGGTCTGCATCTTCCTTTACGATGATAGAATGTGTCTCGTCATTGTCGACTCGTTGTTCCACAGCCTGTATGGTGTCATCGGCTCGTTCGTACATCGTCTTGGCATGCGTTGCAACTGCGGAGCCGATAGCAATTGCGAAAATAAGGAATCGTATGATATGGCGGTTATTCATTTGAAATACATTTTAGAGTTCACGTTGCCATTCAGAAATAGAACGATTGTGGTTGTTACACTTCCTTTGTTTCCGAATGGTTGTCCTATTCTAACATGTCGTTGTGATAATACCCTTGGTTGTCCCGGAACATTGTTGGATGAGCCACTGAAAGTCGCGCTATAGTCAGTGTGTTCGGTTGAAAAAGGTGCATAACCCGTATATTTCGCTTCCATTTGTATAGATGAATTATGAGCTTTAAATAATTTAACACCTTTTGCTTGGACTAAAAATTGTTCATTAGTTTCATGAAGTAGCGCCGCCGAACTCGACGTTGGAGCGTTATCCCCAAGTGCTTGTATATCTCCAATATCTATAGTTTTCTTTGACGCATCTCCAATTAGAATTTCTGATGAATTGTCTACGATGTTGATGGTTGTTGTCTGCTCATTATCAATGGCAGAACTTAGCATATTAATCGCTTGATTTTCGGCTTCCGTTGATGCCTTCTCTGTCCTGCTGATTTGGACGTTCCCATCATCGTTAATATAAACTGTCGCGCCATCTCCGACCATTTTATTATATAATTGAACGGTTTTATCAACGGCCTCGCCGTCTCCGGCCAAAACAAGAACCATCCCAGAAGGGTCGGTATAGCGTATGGGGTTGGCGGCACAGAATACGTAGGGGGATAGATGGTAGTATTTTTCGCAGAGGGGATCTATGGAAGAGAATATGGTAGCAGTGGGAAGGTAGTTGCGTGCGCCGTAGAGGTATTCGTCGAGAGCGTCTTGCGTCATCAACTCTTTGCCGCCAAAGAGGTAGAGGTTTGTAGTGGGAGATGATGTGCCGGTGAGGTTTTTGGGCGCTCTATGTGGAGTGCCGTAGGGGTAGTAGGTGGCGGACTGGACGAGGGTGCCGTCGGCGCGGATGACGGCGATGTTGCTGCCGAGGTAGTCGGTGACGTAGTAGTGCGGCACGAGGTCTGCGTCGAAGTAGCCGCCGGCAAAGCGTAGCATCTCCAGGGTATCAGCTTTAGAGTTGCCGGCGCCGCCGCGAAGCACGTGGCCATCGCCGCTGTACGCACGCAGGAACGTGCGGCGCGTACGCCCGGGACGCATCCCGGCGGAAACCGGTGCCACGGAAGTCTCGTAGGACGTGTATAGGTGGTTGCCCAGTGCATCCCAATACAGATATTGTCTGTGTCCGCCTTCAAGGTCGTACTGCATCGGGTGGCCGTCAGCATTCCAACGCGTGTGGCCGATGAAGGATACGTTAATATGCTGTGTTTGCCCTTTCATAGATGCGCCTAACGTCCTTATTTCGAGAGCTTGACCCGTTGGTATATGATATGCGTTTCGGTCTTTGTCGCCATTATGCTGTCGCGTATATCCTGCGGAAATTAGGTGAGCTGTAGTGGTTGACAAAAAATCCGTATGTCGGATTCTTTTGCAAATTTAATAGTTAATAGTTTACTGTTTGGTATAGTAGTGTTAAAAAAAACATAATTCGGAGGGGGGTAGGTGTAAGTTAGCGTATGAGATAAGGATGGAGGGGTCGGAAGTCGGGGGGGGGGATGATACGCTGCGAGGGTAGAGGTAACGGCCCAGGTGTGGTGCTTAGAGGTCGATGTCGATGGAGACGGGGCAGTGGTCGCTGCCGAGGATGTCGTTGAGGATGTCGGCACTGCGTAGTTGCGGCAAGAGGCGTTGGCTGATAAGGAAATAGTCGATGCGCCATCCGATATTCTTGGCGCGTGCCTGAAATCGGTAGCTCCACCACGAATATCGCACCTCATCGGGGTGAAGGTGGCGGAAGGTGTCCACAAATCCGCGCTCGAGCAGGCGGTCCATGGCCGAGCGTTCCTCGTCCGTAAATCCGGCGCTGTGTCGGTTGGTCTTGGGATTGCGTATGTCTATTTCGCAGTGAGCCACGTTGAGGTCGCCGCAGATGATTACGGGCTTGACGGCGTCGAGGGCGCAGACATAATCGGCAAAGGCTTGCTCCCACTGCATCCGGTAGTCCAGTCGCGCCAGTCCTTCCTGAGAATTGGGCGTGTATACGTTCACGAGGTAATGGGTGCCGAAATCGGCGGTGATGACGCGACCTTCATGGTCGTGCTCGGGCGTGCCTATGCCCGTGGTGACGGCTTGAGGCCGGCGGCGTGTCAGCATTGCCGTGCCGCTGTATCCCTTACGCTCGGCGTTGTTCCAGTAATGTAAGATGTCCTCGCCCATAGGTGTGCCCGTGGGGTAGTCGCTCAATTTGGTCTCTTGCAGACATAGGACGTCGGCATCGAGGTCGCGATATATTTGGTCGAAGCCTTTGCGCATAACGGCGCGTAGGCCGTTGACATTCCATGATACGTATTTCATTGTTACAGTGTTTGTATGTCTTGGGCGGTGATGGTGCAGAGTTGCCTGATGGTGGGGTTGATGATGCGTCCGAGACGCATGGCTTGTTCTTGCAGGGTGTTTTCGAAGACGTTGCGTACATATCGACCGTTACCGAAGTTCGGGAGCTTGTCTCTGAGCTTTTCAGCTAACACATCGTGAAGCTTTTGGCGTGCTCCGCGACCGAAGACGAGTTGATACTCGCTCATGATGCAGTTGAAGATGCCTTCGAGTTCTCGGACCGAATAGTCTTCGAAGTGTATTGTGCGTGTGAAGCGTGACTGCAGTCCCGGATTGCTGTCGATAAGTTGCTTCATCTCTTTATCGTATCCGGCAAGTATCACGACCAATTTGTCGCGGTCGTTTTCCATGCGCTGTATCAGCGTATTGATGGCTTCGCGGCCATAATCGTCGTGCGGGCCGTTGCATAGAGAGTATGCTTCGTCGATAAAAAGTATACCGCCTATAGCTCTGTCTATGATGTTGTTAGTCTTTACGGCAGTCTGCCCTACGTACTCGGCCACGAGGTCGGCGCGTCCCACTTCGATTAGCTTGTCTTCGGGCAGCATGCCTATGGCGTGCAGAATATTAGCCAATGTACGTGCCACCGTGGTTTTGCCCGTTCCGGGATTGCCGGTAAATACGCTGTGCAGCGTCAGGGGCACTATCGGCAGGTTATTTTCGCATTTTAGGATGTTTATCTTGGCCATATTGGCCAGTCTGCGTATTGTGCTTTTGACTTCGTTCAGCCCAATCATATTTTTCAGTTTATCCAAAGCCCTATTGTAGTCTTCGTCAGAGACCGGTGCTGCGGGCTTTTCCTTCGGCTTGGGTGCAATGTCCGTATTATTTTTAGATTGCTCTAATTTGAAAGTCGTGAGCGTCTCGAGCAACATCTTTTCGTCCTCGGTACGGATGTCGTCTGCGTAAGCGATTATGCGGCAAAAGCGATATAGCAGAGATGCGTATTGTTTTGCGGCTTCGTTGTCATACTTGTTGATTAGCGTCAGTCCGGGGATAGTGCCGGCCGTGGCGTTGTCCCAGACCGGGTCGGGATCACTTGTTATTATCGAGATGAATTGGGTGTACAAGTCGTTGTTTTGTCCGAAAACTTCGTCCCACGGCAGCACGTCAATCATCTTGTCGCTGTCCATGAGGATGGTGTAAAAGCACAATAGCGGATAATTCTCGCGGTCTTGTGCAACTTCATGCCCCATCATACGAGCGCAGTATATGATGTCTTTTATACACAGTATGGCTATGACATGCGTGGGGAGTGTGCCGAATCGTATATCGGCCGGGATGCGGATGAGAGGCGCGAGTGCTTTGACCAGCCCGGCTTTGCTCGAAATTTCGGCAATGCCTTTATGTAGGAACTTGGCGGCTTTCACAGCTTCATGCTGTTTGGCGTCTATGATGGGGTCTCCCGGCGTAAGTGTGGAAGGCTGTAATGACGAGGTTTTCATCGGTTTGTTTCGGCGTGAGTGATTGGAATGACAAATTTACGAAAAATTCGCTATATGGACAAAAATTGTTAATTTTGTCGTGCCTATGCCGTGTGCGGTGTAGCGCAACACGTTCAACCCTAAACCGTCATAAGTATTCAAACGACTGTGTTACTGATAAATCGCATACCATGTGCGCTGGTTTTAGCCGCGCTCACCTACTTCCCGGCATTTACGGCCGACCCTCCGGCTGAGGTGCATCCCCGTCTCGGGGTGTCGGCCACGGATGCGTCCACCGGCGCAACGATGACGCTGGTGACGCGTCACCAGCAGTACTCGTGGAGCGAACGCACCACTCTGGACCGCGATGTGTTTTCGCCTAAGAGCGTCAATTTCAGCCCCGACGGGACGAAGTATTATGTCAATATGCTCGAAGGATGCCGTACTGTGGTGTACGATGCGCACTCGCATGCCAAGTTGGCCGTGATTTCGCACGACATCACTGCCGGAGACTCGGCGTTGTGGGCACCTCGAACGTCGCTGTACAAGTTCCGTCATTATCGCGAACGCAATGTGCGCGTCTTCGACGGCCGTCCCGTCGAGGGAGCTTTCAGCCACGGCGGACGCTATTTTTGGGTGCCGTACTATCGTCGCAGCTTTGATATAAATGCGCAAGAGCCGTCGGCAGTGGCTGTTATAGATACGCGAGCCGATACAATCGTGCGCATACTTGACGTGGGGACGCTGCCCAAGATGGTGGCCGTATCACCTTGGAACGATGTGGTAGCCATCGCACATTGGGGCGACAATACGGTGGGCTTGATTGACATTACCGACCCACGGCCTCAGATGTGGCGGCAACGCGCTAATGTGGTCATAGACCGTAAATTGAATCTTGACTTTCCTTTGGATAGTAAGGTCGATCGCGACAACGGTAGCGGTAACGCCTTACGCGGCACGGTGTTTACGCCGCAGGGACGCTATGCCCTGGTGGCATGTATGGGCGGCATGGGCGGTATCGCAGTTGTCGATGTACATCGCGGATGCTTTATCGGACGCCTTACGGGAATGTTGCCTAATATCAGGCATTTGGTCGTGGCAAACGACTGCTTATACCTGAGCGCCAATCGTGCCGGCGCAGTGCAACGCGTTCCTATGTCAAAAGTGATGGATGCCATAGCTCGGCTGTGCGGGCCAAAGGATAAAAATGGCAAGAGGCCACGGTCGGTGGCATTGAACGCGCACGACATCAAGACATTGCGCCTTACGGGTGGGATACGCACCATCGCTGTCACCGCTGACGGACGTTACCTACTGGCGGCAAGCAATACGGCCAATTGCCTACATCTGGTGGATGCACGTACGCTACGAAAGATGCTGACTATACCGGCCGATTCATATCCCGTAGGCCTTGACGTCAGCTCCGACGGGAGCGTCGTCGTCAGCACTTCGCAGGGTCGCGACCATCGCGGCGGTAATGCCGTCGATGTGTATACGCTTAAGCTGCCGACCCGGTAGGCGTCGACACATTGTACATACGCTCGTCCGTATGCCCGGATTTCGAGCAGATCAACGGGCGCACATACGGCCGGTATTTAGAACAAATTGTTGTTGCTCAGGCTGATGCGCGGTTGTGGGTCAGCCTTGATCGGATATAAACTTACTCAGTGCGCAGAAGCCGTCTTTATTGAAACGATAGAACATTTCGATAGCTTCGTGCGTGTCTGCCCGGAGCAGCAATAGCATCTCACGAGCAAATTCGAGCGTAGCCGAGCCGTTGGCCGTGACAATTCTGCCATCGCTGACGGCCTGTCGGTTGATATATCCTGCGGAATTGGTGTATTGTTTACCGCCCCATATTTTCAATTGCCCCAAGCCGTTGCCTGTATGGCGGACATTGTTCAGCAGTCCGCATTTAGCCATAAATGAGGCCCCGTTACAGATGGCTCCGACAATTCGGCCCTCGGCTACGGCGCGTTTCGCGATGGGCTCGACGGCATCTGCCGCGGGTGTTGTCCATCCCATTCCGCCGATAAGCACCAGTGCCGCGTAGTCTTGCGGCATATTCTCGAAGGTGTAGCCCGGGATTACGCGAAATCCGCCGATGGACTTCACCGGCTCGGCAGTAGGCGCTACGATGCGGTTGAAGTATTTCGGGTGCTTTTTCAGCGCATATTGATCCACGTTGATGGCTTGCGCGAGGTATGCAATCTCGTGATCTGCATATTCGGGCAGCACCACGTATAATATTTCGTTGGACATAATGTGATGTGTATTGGGTTGTGGTTTTCGGGCAGAAGTACCGTATTAAATAATAAACATAAATGCGAGAATCATTATTGTAATTATGCTCATGACTATGAATTTGCCCCATGAGCTAAACTTGAGTTTATGTAAAAGAAAGGATGACACGCTAAATAATATGCATGTATAGGTAATTCTGAATATCAGCGATTCGGTCCGGGTCATGACGGTATATAGCTCTTCTCCGTCTATGTATTCATCCGTTATATTTGCAGGTACCGGATGTAGAATTGTGCCGAGAATAATATCTAAGATACCGGCTCCGATAGTCGAAGCTAAAAATATGATGAGTATTAGAATAATGCTGCTTGCTAATTTGTCTCGGTTGAAGCTGATTCGTTCGAAGTCCATGTGTAAATCTAAAAAAACGTTTGTGGAGTAGAGAAAGCAAAAGAGAGTTGCAGTATGCAACTCTCTGATTTTGTGGTACCACCAGGAATCGAACCGGGGACACAAGGATTTTCAGTCCTTTGCTCTACCAACTGAGCTATGGCACCATTCGTGTTTTGCGTTGCAAAGGTAGGCTATTTTTTCGAACCGTGCAAATTTTGGAGCGGAAAAAACGAAAAAAATGCCGAAAAATAGTTTTTGGGCGGCTTTCGAGCTGTTTTGAACCATAAAATCCTTCAGAAAGCCGTTTGAAGGGGTGGAATATTTGTTTTGGTGGGTGATATTTGTCGTGGCATTGGCTGCCTTTGTATTTCGGAGAAGGCGGGTTTTGTCGCCTTTTGCATTTTTGTAGGGCGCTTGAACTTGGCTCGGATGATGAGGACGAAAGAGAGAAGGGCGTCGACTGCATAGCCGGACGCCCTTCTTGGTTAGGTGCTATCGGAATTAAACGCTCATCCGATTAATTGCTCGTTTGATTAGACGTTTGAGCGGTTAGACGTTTGAGCAATTAAACGCTTGATTGAATATTAGCGGATGGCAACCTTGGTGGTCTTGCTGCCTTGGCGGCGGATGTAGATGCCGGGAGCAAGGTTGTCATTGTTGACGCGTACGCCGTTGAGGTTGTAGTACTCGACGGGGGCATTGCTATCGTTGTCTACCGTTACATCCGCTATGCCGGCCGATGCCGAGCAGCCGAAGATGCTGAGGTTGTCAAACATCACGGCATCGCCCTTGGCGCTGGTGAGTCGGATGGCGATATATATGTCTTTGCCGAAATACTTGCCGAGCGAAACACCATCGTTGAAGCGCGATTCTTGGGACAGCGCTATGCTGGTGAGGCGATCGTACCAGCCGATGTATAGCGGGTCGGAGCTGTCGGAGGCCTTGATGTCGTAGCTTTCGGCAAAAGTGGCGCTCATTACGCCTGAAGTCCAGACGAAACATGCGTCTTCCGATTCGACCTTGACGCGAGGCAGGATGCAGTAGCGGTCGGCCGCGCCGGAGGTCATGAATGTCGAGGCTCCGAGGAAGTTTTTGCCCAGAAGTGCATGCTCTTGATAGAATGATTGGACGGCCCAGCCGGTTTCGCCGAATTCCTCGATGGCCCCGGGTGCAAGACTATTGTCGCCCTCGTTGTGGAAGGTGAAGCCTTGCGGAATCTTGCCGTCTTCGAAGTCGTAGAAGATATCCGGCTTGCCAAGGGCGTTGACTTCGAGTGTGATGACGTTGTTGTCGGGCTTGGTGTCGCCTTCGAGCACGAGCTCGCATTTGAGTGTGTGTTTGCCCGTGGTCAGGGACGCGAGCGCTCCTTCAAAGGTGATTTGCTTGTTTTGTTGTGCGGCGAAAGAGACATATTGTTTTGCTGCGAGAACATCGTCAATGTACAGGTTGGCAAGGATGGTTTTGTCTACGAGGCCGACGTTGCGAGCACTGACAGTCACATCTTTATAAGATATTGTGGGGATGTATGCGCTGGCGGGAGCAACGAATTTTTCGGCACAGATATCGACGCTGTTGGGGTCATCGATGCGCTCGATGCTGAAGTCGTCGATGGTAATCCAGTTTTCGTCCGGGTCGGAGAAGGCGTAGAAGCCGAAGCATACGGTCTGGGCCTTGTCAAAGTGCACGATATTGATGGACTCTTCGTAGGCGCCGCGTGCAAAGGGGTTGTACTCTACCACTTTGTTTGTCATCTTATCGGGCAATTGCTCATTGCCCCAGTACATTGCAAAGCGTTCGTTGTGGTTGTCGTCACCCGAGTACCAGAATCGTACCACGTAGTATCCCGGCTCGACGTTGATGGGTTCGAGAATTATCCAGTCATCGGCGGCATGTTCCTTGTCGTAGTTGTATCCGAGATATCCGTATCCGGTGCGGGCGAGGTTGATCCAGAATGAGCCTACTTCCACGCCCCAGTCGCCGGAGTCGTTGTTGAGGTTGAATGTTTTGATACCCGAGTTGTCTTCGGTGGGCTCGAAGCCGGTGGAGTAGGGCACTGTGGCCGGGGCGCGGTGGCGCACTTTCACGGTCTTGGAGTTGTTGGCGGCTTCGATGTCGTCGGGATGCGAGACGGTGGCGGTCACCTCATATAGTGCGCGAGGCGTAGACAGGTCGAGAGTGCCTTTGAAGATGTATTTGAATTCTTCGCCGGCATTGAGCGTCTTGGAGACGGTCTCGGAAAGTGCTTCTTTGCCATTGACGCTGATAGTCACGGGGAAGGTCGTCACTGTTTCCATACCGGTATTTTTGATTTTAACGGAGACTTCCTCCTTGTTTGTAAGGTCCCAGCCGGTACACGGGGTCACGATTTCCGTCAGGCTGAGATCCACGAGGTTGTCGGCGGATTCGACGATTACATCGCGCAGATAGAGGCGAAATCTATCGGCTGTGGAGTAGCAGTAGAACCCGAGATAGAAGGGCACGCCGGCTTTTACGGGCAGTATGACGTAGTTGCTGTACTCGTCGTTGTGCACGATGGGATGGTCGGCAAGCTGATTGGTCATTGCTTCGACGGTCTGAGCGTTGCCGCTGAAAACCTTGAAAGCTTCGCCGTAGGAGCTGCCTTTGAAGTGATAGCGGATGAGTACATTGCCGTCTGCTGTGGGGGTGATGGCCGGAGAGATTAGCCAGTCATTGCCGTTATTGCTACCATTGTAGTTGTAGTAGCAACGGCTGCCGGGGTCGTTATCGGCCGAGAACTGCCAGGTGGATCCGTCTGCATTGACGTCGAAGACCTTCCACGCATTGAAGTCGCTTTCGGTCTCAAAGGAGGTTGTAAACAACTGTTGTGCTGCGGCCGGGAGCATGGCAACCAGCGCGAGCATTGTGAGTGTGTATAATCTCTTCATCGGAATTAGTATATAGTGTATTAGAATTGAGCTATGCCACAAATTTACGAATAATCGGCATAGCAACAAGAAACAGAAGAGGGAAAGCCTGATTTTAACTTTTTTTGTGAACCTTCGGGCGACTTTAGGCGTTTTAGGGCGCTGCGATGGGTGTGCCGCGCGATGGCGTGACCGGCCCGCGAATTATTGCTCGGACGGGTGCATACGTGTGACGCGGAGCAGCTCGATACGTGCCGCCGACTTGCGCAGAACTTCTATGGACAGGTTGCCCAGGGTGACGGTTTCGCCCTTTTCGGGGATGGCTCCGAGATTGTGCAGTATGTATCCGGCGAGGGTCTGGTAGTCATCGTCTTCGGGAATATCGAGGTGGTATGTGTCGTTGAGGTCGGCGATTTCGCACCGTCCCGAAAATTCGTAGATGCCACCGCCCAGGTCGCGGGCTG
>ENA-OUQO01000577-OUQO01000577.1-human-gut-metagenome-genome-assembly--contig:-NODE-577-length-11063-cov-2.626908_pt1 | contig 11063 bp, 8 predicted proteins | sample MGYA00237944_ERZ548825 | MGnify/ENA primary metagenome ERZ548825 (study PRJEB26490, sample SAMN05194700) | human gut metagenome | biome: terrestrial biome; feature: human-associated habitat; material... | reverse complement strand
TGCGCTCCGGAAGGCGGCCTGTTTCCCGCGCCGGAAGAGTGGCGTTTTTCCTGTTCCTGTCCGGATTGGGCGGATTTGTGCAAGCATGCGGCCGCAGTCCTGTACGCTTTCGGCGTGATGCTGGATAAGCAGCCGGAGTTGTTGTTCACCCTGCGCGGAATGGATTCCTCCGTTTTGATTCCGAAAGCTCCGGAACCCGTTCCCGGAGGAGAAGACGTACTGGATGTGGATGCCGGTTCCCTTTCGGATATATTCGGCATCAGCCTGGATTGATTATTGTTGCCGTGATTGTGGTTTTATTCCGGTTTTGAATAGCCAGGAGGGAAGGGGATGGCCGTCCTTTTTCATGAACTGGCGGCGGATGAGGGTGCCCGGGCAGTCAGGCGTGCCGCCGGCCGTTTGCCAATGTTTCCGCATGATGCTCGCCCGGGTGGAGAATGTTTCCGCTTTTTCCATGATGCATTGCAGGTTCGGGAGGGCGGAAAAAACGAGATAAAGAATCAGGAGGGCCCGGTATTTCACGTCTCCCCGGCGGAGGGCCCGGAGAAAGAGCAGGGAAAGGAAGGGATAGAGGACGGCCGGAGCTTTAAAGAGAAGTTCATTGTTCATGATGCCCGTGCGGAAAAAGAGGCTGCCTGCCATCATGCCCAGCGTGATGTAGTACAACGGGTTTTTCCGGCATTTTGGGAAGAGGAGCGCCCCCGGCAGCAGTATCCCCAGGGCCAGGGCCAGCAGGAAGCTGGCGTATTTGACGGAATCGGGATGGAGCAGAAGCCGCTGTTGCCCGTAATGGTAGATTTCCGCATATTTTGCATCAAACAGGCAGGAGAATTGCCCTCCTCCGTCCAAATGGGAATAAAAGACGGCCATGACGGCCGTGCACAGGGCCGCGAGCCAGAAAACCGGCTGGCCCAGAAGGGAACGGAGACGGGAAAGCGGTTTCCGTGCCGCCGGGAGGCGGAACAGGGTTTCATACGCCATATACGGAAGGAGCAGAAGGGCGCCCAGCGGGGAGGACGGCAGCAGAAGAGTTCCCGCGAGATAATACCCGGAGGGAGGCAGGGAGCGCGTCAGGACGAATACGGCGCACAATAGCGCCGGAACGGCGTGATTGAATGTGTTGAAGAGTTGGACGGGCATGCCGATGAACAGGACCATCTGGGCATGGTATTCCGCAAACAGGGAGGAGAGGGGAATTCCCAGGCAGTCCGGCACCGCTGCCGGAGAGCCGAGGCAGAGGAGTATCAGTGCCCAGCGGGCCGTCTTCCGGATTCCCCAGCGGACGGTTGCCGCCAGCAGCGCCAGTTCCAGCCCAAGAAAGGTCCACAGGGCCAGTAGCCAGGGAGCCCATGATGCCGGGCAGAAAGAAGCCGCCAGAGCCGGAGGCAGCCAATGGCCCAGGTAGTAGATGAAATGATGTCCGTCCTCCGTGACGAGGGGCCAGGAATTTGCTGCAAGGCGTTCATAAACGGCATTGCGGATGATAAAATCCGCATGTTGCTGGCAGTGGCCCGTGAATCCGCACAACAGCACCAGCATCAGGCAGAAGAAGGAGAGGAGACCCAGCGCGGCCAATCTGCGCCCGCTTAACGGAAGCCTTTGTGCCGGAAGATGCCGGGCGCAGACGTACAGCCCGCATGCCAGTGCGGCGCAAAGCGGCGCGGAAAAGGCCGGATGCACCCATCCCTGCAGAAAAAGGAGGAGGGGCAACGCCAGATACAACAGTCCCGCGCATAGCGGAAGGCGTGCGGACAGGAAGAAGCGGGCAGACATGGCGCGGAACGGGAAACTTATCGGCAGGGGAGGACTCCGAAGGGTCAGCATGGCATATTTTGTTCCAAAGAAAAGGATGCAGTTTCCTCCGGAGAATGAAAAAGCCCCGCACCGCCTAGCGGCGGCCGGGGGTTGGCGTTGCTTGATACCAGTTCCAGCAAAAAGGTCAGAACAGGCCAAATCCGTTGCCGTAGCGGGCGGATTCTCCCAGTTCTTCTTCAATCCGGAGAAGGCGGTTGTATTTGGCCATACGGTCGGAACGGCTCAAAGAGCCGGTTTTGATTTGTCCGGCGTTGGTTCCTACGGCAATGTCCGCGATGGTGGCGTCCTCCGTTTCTCCGGAACGGTGGGAAATAACGGCGGTATAGCGGTTGCCCATAGCCAGTTCCACGGCGTCCAGCGTTTCCGTCAGCGAGCCGATTTGATTGACCTTCACCAGGATGGAGTTGCCCACGCCCAGATGAATGCCTTTTCTGAGGAATTCCACGTTGGTGACAAAGAGATCGTCTCCGACAAGCTGAGTGCTTTTGCCAAGTTTTTCCGTCAGGGTTTTCCATCCGTCCCAGTCGTTTTCCGCACAGCCGTCTTCGATGGAGACGATGGGATATTTTTTCTTCAGTTCCACATAGTAGTCCGTCAGCTCTGCGGCGGTTCTGCGGCTGCCGTCGGATTTCTTGAAAACATACAGCCCGGATTCCGGTTCATAAAATTCGGAGGAAGCCACGTCCAGGGCAATGGAAATGTCCTCCCCGAACCGGTAACCGGCCTTGTCTACCGCCTGGGCGATGCAATCCAGGGCGTCTTCCGCAGAGTTCAGCCTGGGGGCGAAGCCGCCTTCGTCGCCCACGGCGGTGGAAAGGCCGCGGTCATGAAGAACGGATTTCAGCGCATGGAAAACTTCCGCGCCATAACGCAGGGCTTCCCGGAAGGTGGGAGCGCCGGACGGGACGATCATGAATTCCTGGAAGTCAATGGGCGCGTCGGAGTGGGCGCCGCCGTTGATGATGTTCATCATGGGGACGGGCAGAACCTTGGCGTTCGGGCCGCCCAGGTAGCGGTACAGGGGCTGGTGCAGCTGGGCCGCCGCAGCCTTGGCAAGCGCCAGGGAAACGCCCAGAATGGCGTTGGCCCCCAGTTTGGCTTTGTTGAACGTGCCGTCCAGGGAGTTCATGAGGGCATCCGCCGTGGTTTGCTCCGTGGCTTCCAGACCGATCAGGGCCGGAGCAATGATGTTGCGGATGTTGTCTACGGCCTTGGTGACTCCCTTGCCCTGGTAGCGGGTTGCGTCGCCGTCCCTGAGTTCCCAGGCTTCGTGTTCCCCGGTGGAAGCTCCGCTGGGGACGCCCGCCGTGCCTACGGCGCCTCCTTCCAGATAAACGTCCGCCTCAATGGTGGGGTTGCCGCGTGAATCCAGAATTTCACGCCCTGTTATTTTCGCGATGCGCATTTCTTTCATAAAAATCGGATGGGTTCTTCCTTGGAAACCAGATATTGAAATTAGCTCAAACTAACTTATGAGGCTTGTGTATCCTGTATCCGAAGCGGATGCAAGCTTTTTCTCCGGGAGAAAGACCGGAGTTCAATCAGTATGGGTGCCCCTTGGCGGCGGTTCAGTTGCGGTAATGTTCCTTCAGCCACGTTATTTCTTCGCCGTGTCCGGCGTCGTCCCTGGGCGTTTCCAGGAAGAAGGGCAATTCCCGCAGAACGGGATGGTTGATGATGTTGATGAAGGCCTGTTCTCCCAGGGAACCCTTGCCGATGGTTTCATGGCGGTCCTTGAAGGAGGAGAAGGGCGTCATGCTGTCATTCAGGTGGATGGCGCGCAGGCATTCCAGGCCCAGCACGGCATCAAAATGTTCCAGTACGGAATCCAGCCTGTTGACGATATCATATCCGGCGGAATAAACATGGCAGGTATCCAGGCATACGCCAAGTTTGCCCTTCAGGTCCACCCGCTCCATGATGGCGGCCAGTTCTTCAAAGGTCCGGCCGACTTCGCTTCCCTTGCCGGACATGGTTTCCAGCAAAACAATGGTTTTTTGTTCCGGTGAAAGCACGCCGTTTAACTGGTTCGCCACCAGTTCAATGCCTTTTTCCGCTCCCTGCCCTACGTGGCAGCCGGGATGGAAGTTATAAAGATTTCCCGGCAGATGTTCCATGAGTTCCAGATCCTCTTTCAGCACCTGGGCTGCAAAACGGGCGACGCCGGGGTCTGCGGAACAGGGGTTCAGCGTGTAGGGGGCGTGTGCCAGCAGCGTGCCGAACCCGTTGTTCCGCGCTAATTCCAGAAAACGGGCAATATCCTGTTCGTCAATAGTTTTGGCTTTGCTCCCACGCGGATTGCGGGTGAAGAACTGAAAAGTATTGGCGCCGATGGAGAGGGCAACCCGGCCCATGGCTTCATAGCCTTTTGCGGAGGAGAGGTGGCATCCGATGTATGGCATGGCGGTAAATTCGGAATGGAAAGGAAATTTATCAATGCCGCGGAGAGGAAGAGAGGCTAAAAGGCCTGCATGACTTGATCGGAAAGAATAAGACCGTCAGAAACGTACGATGAGTTAAAACGATAGTGATTGTTGGTAATGAATTTAAACCAGTTGATTACGGCGGACGTATTGGGAGGAGCTCTGTGCGCGACCTGTTTTGCAGAGGCCGGGCCAGAGGATGTTTTAACGCCGTTGACGCCTGTTCCTTCCGCGGCGCAGCTTGAATGGCATGACATGGAGATGTACGCCTTTATCCATTTTACAATTAATACTTTTACTGGAAAAGAGTGAGGCTATGGAGACGAAAAGCCGGAGCTGTTTCATCCTTCCGATTTCAATGCGGACGACCTTGTCAGGACGCTGGCGGACGCCGGGTTCAAAGGGGTGGTGCTGACCTGCAAGCACCATGACGATTTCTGCCTGTGGCCTACAAAAACCACCCGGCATAGCGTGGCGGCCTCCCCGTGGAAGCAGGGGAAGGGGGATGTGGTGAAGGAGGTGTCCCGCGCGTGCGGAAAGTATGGCGTCAGGTTCGGTGTTTATCTGTCTCCGTGGGACCGCAATGCCGCCTCTTACGGCACGCCGGATTATATCCGGATGTACCGTCGGCAGTTGAAAGAGCTGGCGACGGGATACGGTCCCATTTTCCTGGCTTGGTTTGACGGAGCGAACGGAGGGGACGGGTATTACGGAGGAGCGCGGGAAAAACGTTCTATCGACCGTAGCACGTATTACGACTGGAAGACAACTTGGGGAGAGTTGAAGAAACGGCAGCCCGGAGCCGTCATCTTTTCCGACGTAGGGCCGGATGTCCGCTGGGTAGGCAATGAAAGCGGCTATGCGGGTTATCCCTGCTGGGCCACATACACCCCTGTTCCGCTGCAAGCCGGGACGGAACCCGCGCCCGGCGCCGTGCGCTACCGGCTGGGCACGGAAGGCACCATGGACGGCAAGTACTGGATTCCCGCGGAGGTGGATGTTTCCATCCGCCCGGGCTGGTTCTGGCATGAGCATGAAAATTCCCGCGTCCGGACGCCGGAAAATCTGTTGAAGTTGTATTTTGACAGCGTAGGCAGAGGGGCCAACCTGAATTTGAACGTGCCGCCGGACCGCCGCGGCCGCATTCATGAAGAGGATAAAAAGTCTCTGGCGGGCTTCCGTGTGTTGCTGGATGAATTGTATTCCCGCAACTTCGCCTCCGGGGCACAGGTTGAGTCCTCCTCTTCCCGGAAAGGGCACGGTGCGGAACAGGTTCTGGACCGGAAACGGACGACGTACTGGGTGGCCGCTCCGGAAGATAAGCATCCCTGCGTGGTATTGAAATTGCCGAAGCCCGCGGCGTTTGACGTCATCCGGCTGGCAGAGCCCATCCAACTGGGGCAGAGGGTGCGCAAATTCCGTGTGGAGGTGCGTGAGAACGGCCAGAGGAGCAGGTGGGCGGAGGGAGTCAGCATAGGAGCCAGAGTTCTTCTGAAAGGAAGGCCCGTGACGGCGGATGGAGTGCGCGTGGTGCTGGAACAATCCAGGGCCGTTCCGGCCCTGTGCGAGGTTTCTTTGTGGAAGTATCCCGTCATCCTGAATGCTCCGGCGGTGAGTTATGACCGCAATGGACGGGTGACCCTGGCTTCCGCGGAGAACGTGGTGATCAGGTACACCACGGATGGAACGGAGCCTGGTCCACAGTCCGCCGTGTACAGGAATCCTTTCCTTCTCCCTGCCGGGGGGACGGTAAAAGCGGCGGCCGAATATCGCGGCAGAAAATCTTCCGTGACCACTCAGCTCATTCCTGTTCCCACGCGGGACTGGAAAGTGGTGTCCGGGGAAAGAAGCGCCGCCGCTCCGGAACTGGCCATTGACGGAGATTCTTCCACCCTCTGGCATACGCATGCCGCCCAGGGAGAGCTGGCTCCCCCGCAGGCGCTGGAGATTGACATGGGGCGTCCGGTTAACGTTGCCTCCGTTATTTACACGCCGCGCAGGGATTCGGCAACGGGAACGATTGACCGTTATGCCGTCTATTTGAGCGCGGATGGAAACACATGGGGCGCTCCCGTTGCGGAGGGGGAGTTCTCTAATATCCGCGCCAATCCCGTTCCGCAGCGGATTGACCTGAAAGCGCCTGTCAAAGTGCGTTATCTGCGTTTTGTAGGCAAGCGGGTGGTGGAAGGCAGCCATGTTGCCGTTGCCGAGCTGAGAGTATTGGAAAAATAAACGGTTTCCTTTTTTTATTATCGTAATCCTCCGGCGTTTTCTTGACGGATGGAGGGAAGAGGGGCAAGATGGCACGCATGGAACAAGTCAGCCTCATGGAGTTGGGCAAGCTGGCCGCGGAAGGCCAGGTTGAAGCGGAAGTTTTTGCCCAGATCGCCCAGTGCGCGCAGAAGATGACCAAGGGCAACAAACCGTATCTGGATGTGTCTTTTGCCGATGCGGAAGGGACCATGGGATTGAAGGTGTGGGAGGATAAACCCTGGTTCCGGACGCTTGCTTCCCTGCCCCTTCGCAGTTTCGTGAGCCTGCGCGGCCAATGGGCCAAGGGAGGGTTCGGCATGGAGGTTTCCGACCTGGACGTGCGGTTGCTGGACGAACAGGAAAAGGAAAGCTTTCTGGCCGGTTCCGGAACCTTGAAGAAAAAGCAGGAAGCTGATCTGAAGGAAATTTGCGTGCTCATCAAGGGCATGAATGATCCGCGCATACGCGCCCTGTGCATTGAATTCATTGAGCAGTTCGGGGAACGCCTCCAGCGCGCCGCCGCCGCCCGCACCTACCATCACGCCCGCCGCGGCGGACTGGTGGAACACGTGGCGGGGATGATGCGCACGGCCTCTGCCGTCTGCCAGGCGAATCCGGGGCTGAACCGTGACCTTCTGTTGGCCGGGTGCCTGTTCCACGACTGCGGGAAGTTGTGGGAAAACTGCTACCCGAAGGAGGATTTTACGATGCCCTATTCGGAGGCCGGAGAACTGCTGGGCCATATTCCGCTGGGCATTGAACTGGTCAACAATTTGTGGAAGCGCATCATGTCCCTTCCGGAGGCGGATTCCTGGAAAACGCTGGACCCTCCTTCACCGGACGTGCGCATGCACCTGCTGCACCTGATTGCGTCCCATCACGGGGAACTTGCCTTCGGCTCCCCCGTGTTTCCCAAGACGCCGGAGGCGGTGGCCCTGCATTACATCGACAATCTGGACGCCAAGCTGGAAATGTTCCGCGGAGCTTATGAGACGGGCGAGGCCCTGGCTCCCAGAGTGCTCCAGCGCAAGGCCCCCCTGCCTGCCAACGTTGTTCTTCCGCTGCCTTCCGTTCTCCCTCTGGAGCCGGACGGCGAAGACGCTCTGCCGTAAGGTTCCCCCTGCATGGAAGAGGTTCGGCGTGTTCTTCGTCCGTGGCCGGAACGGATGACGGCATCTGCTCCCTTGCTGATTCCGGCTTTGTCCCTGCTGTGCGCTTGCGCGGCCATGGATGTGTCCCTTTGGTTCTGGCTTCCATGCTTCTGTCTGGCGGCGTTGCCGTGTTTTTTACATGCGCCTTCCATGGGGGTGCTTGCCGCTGCCCTGGCGATGTGGGCCGCCGTATATCTTTTCGCGTATGAACGGGAATACGCAGGCGTTCCCGTGGAAGCGGGGAGAGCCATGGTGATGGAAGGCTCCGTTGAGGCTGTTTCCGGAAAATCCGTATTGTTTCGTCCGGATGGTTCCCGGTGGCTGTACGCGGTTTCCTCCCGTGACGGGGCCTGCCCTCTGGAGGCAGGGGAACATTACCGGATTAAAGGAGAGGCGTATCCGCTTCAGGCGCCGTGCGGTCCCGGCATCTTTGACCGGGAGCGGTGGGGTTACCTGCACGGCATCATCGCCGGAATCCGGCTGGATGAGTACTGCCGGAACGGGACGGGAGACTGGCGCAGCCGTTTCCGGGCTTTTTCCCTGCGGCTCCGGGAAAGGGCCGCTTCCCTGCTCAGGGAGGGCGCCCCTCCGGATGATGAGGCCCGGCAGGTGATGGTTTCCGCCGTGCTTGGGGACAAGACGGACGCGAGGCCGGAAACGATGGCGAAGTTTCTGGAAAGCGGCTGCATGCATGTATTCGCCGTCAGCGGCATGCATGTGGGCGTGGCCGCCATGCTGGTTCTGGGTATGCTGAGGCTCCTGCATGTGCGTCCCCGTGCGGCCCGGCTGTCCTGCATCCTGTTGCTGGCGGCGTACGTGTTCGTGACCGGGATGTCCGCTTCCGCCCTGCGGGCGTTCATCATGACGTCAGTCTGGCTTCTGGCGTTCGTGCTGCGCAGAAAGGGGCATCCGGCCAATATTCTGGCGCTCGCTTTCATCCTCCTCTGCTTGATGAACCCGCTCCAGGTTTTCCAGCCGGGGTTCCAGCTTTCTTTCTGCCGCCATTGCCTGCCTGGCGGGATGGTTCAGCCGGGAAAAGCCCCTGTGGTCGCCGGACCCGTTCATCCCTCCCCGGATTTACCATGCGCGGGAAAGATTCCTGGTGCGGCTGGAAAAAGCAGGCCGCGGCGCGCTGATTGTCTCCGTGGGGGCGTGGCTGGCCTCCATTCCCCTGACGGCATGGCACTTCGGAACCTGGAACCTGTATGCTCCTCTGACCAATTTGTGCCTGAGCGTCTTTGTCTTTCCCCTGATGGGCGTTTCCCTGTCCGGGCTGATGTTCGCGTGGTGCCCGTGGATGCTGCATGTTTGCAATACGGCCGCTTCCTGGCTGGCGTCCGCCATGCTGGCCGTAGCCGGGGGAGTGGCTTCCCTGCCGTACAGTTATCTTTCTTCCGCACCGCCTTCCGGGGAAAATGAAGCTGTGATCGTTCCCTTGCAGAAGGACGCCTGGTCCGCAGTCATTTCCAATCCCGCACTGGTTGTGGGAAGCGGGACAGAAGATGCGGTGCGGTACACCCTCCTTCCCGTGCTGAAGGCGCGCAGTATCCGGCCCTGCGGCATGTTGTGCTGCGGGAGCGGCAAGGCGGAACGGGCCGGGGAGAAAGAACTGGAGAAGGAATATCCCGGAATCCGGAACTGGGGCGCGGAGTCCGGGGAATGTACCGTCCGGCAATGGAGGTTACGGCCGGGCAATGAACTTGTGCTGGAAGATTTTCCTGTACCGTTGCGCACGGGAATCCGTCAGGACCGGAGCCGGGTGTTGTCATGGGAATGCCGCGGGCGGCGGTTCCTGATGATAGGGAATGCCGGGTTTTCCTCCCTGGCGCGCGCGGAGGAAACACCGCGGGCGGATGTATTGCTCATCGGGCATCATCCGCGCGATCCGGTGAACAGCGCTGCGTGGATCAGGGCTACAGGCGCCCGCGCGGTCATTTTCGCGACGGAGTATGAATGCCCCGTTCCGGAGGGAACAGCCGTGTACCGTCTCCGGGAAACCGGAACCCTCTATCTGCGGATGGAGGAAAAGGGCGTGCGAATCATCCCCTGGAGGGGCATGGAACGCCGTACAGGGTGAATCCCGTGCTTTCCTCAATGCGGATGGGAAGGATCTCTCCCGCCAGGTCAGGGGCGGCATCCACCATGACGGGTTTGTTCTGGGAGGTTCGGCCGGAGAGGCGCGCCACATTCGTTTTAGACGACCCTTCCAGAAGAACTTCCTGCACGGTGCCTACCAGATCCCGGTTTTTCCGGATGGCTATTTCATTGACTACGGCCAGAAGGTCCTGGTTGCGCGCTTCCTTCACTTCCTCCGGAATCTGATTCTCCATAACGGCGGCGGGCGTGCCGCGGCGCGGGGAATAGCGGAAAATGAACGCGTTGTCAAACTGGACCTGTTCCACGGCCTGCCTGGTCAGCAGGTAATCCTCCTCCGTTTCTCCCGGGAAGCCCACGATGATATCCGTGGTGATGGATAAATCCGGGCGTGCCTGCTTCATCCGGGAGCAAAGGTCCAGATAGGTTTCATTCCTGTACGGCCTGCGCATCATTTTCAGAATGCGGTCGCTGCCGCTCTGCATCGGGAAATGAATATGGCTGCACAACTTGGGAAGATAGGTGAATGCCTGCACCAGATCCTGGCGGAAACCGATGGGATGCGGGGAGACGAAGCGGATGCGCCGGATGCCTTCCACTTCATGCACGGCTTCCAGCAGCTGGACGAAGCCGCCCTTGCCGTCTGCCGTTTCCATCTGCCTGCCGTACCGGTTGACGATCTGGCCCAGCAGCGTGACTTCCTTCACGCCGGCGTCCGCCAGCATCTTCACCTCATCCACCACGTCCCGGATGGGGCGGCTGCGTTCTGCGCCGCGGGTGTAGGGAACGATGCAGTAGGCGCACTTCATTTCGCACCCCTGCATGATGGAGACATACGCCGTGGAGCGCGCGCCGGGATTCAGGTGGTCCCGGATGCGGTTCTGGGAGTCCGCCTCTTCCGCCACATCGCACACATGCGTGCCGGAAAAGGCGGATTGCAACTCGTCCATGCGGCGTTCCTGGCGCGCGCGCAGAATGCCGTCCACATGTTCAAACACGCGGTGGTATTTCTGGGTGCCGACCACGAGGTCCAGGCGCGGCAGTTCCTTGAACAGTTCCTCTTTGTAGTCCTTTCCGGACCAGCTGCCTCTGTAGCGGTTCATTTTGAAATTAAGATCAATGTTTTCATCCTTAATCTGGTGATCTCCATATTGGTAAAGATCACACTGGCGTCCTGTTGTGCCACCTCCGAGCGAACTTGCCTTCATTATACTGAACATATAACCCCTCTGACTTCCGAAGATTACGTTGTTCTCTGTGTTTTGTAAAGCATTAAGGAAGCAGAAACTTGCGTTCTTTCCGTCAACAGCGAGGAGTTCGTTGAGAC
>ENA-OUQO01000564-OUQO01000564.1-human-gut-metagenome-genome-assembly--contig:-NODE-564-length-11276-cov-4.128866_pt1 | contig 11276 bp, 11 predicted proteins | sample MGYA00237944_ERZ548825 | MGnify/ENA primary metagenome ERZ548825 (study PRJEB26490, sample SAMN05194700) | human gut metagenome | biome: terrestrial biome; feature: human-associated habitat; material... | reverse complement strand
GGCGCCGCCCATGGCATTGGTGGCGAAGCCCACGGGGATCAGGGAAAACAGCACCATGGGCGGTGCGTTCAGCGCCCGTCCGATGGCCACCGCCATGCCGGGGCCTACCATGGCCGAGCACAGGCCACCGATGGTGTAGGCCGCGGCGTCCTCGCCCTTGCCCAGGGTGACGATGATGTCCGTCAGAAACCCGATGTGCAGCTGCGTGCCCAGTGTATTGAGAATGGTGCCCACCAGCAGCGTGCAGAACAGACCCTGCGCCATGGCGCTCATGGCGTCGATGAAATACCGCTTGGGGGAAAACACAATGTCCTTGCGCCGCAGAAAGGCCGTTACTTTTTCCATAGTACACCTCAAAAAAACAGAGTAGTCAGGTGTCTTGACACATGACTACTCCATTATACCGTATTTCTGTATTTTGTCAATCCTCCAGCAGCATGCCCAGATGCCGCAGGGCGTCGCACACCCGCGTAAAGGCGGCCTCGTCCGGCACGGACAGCCGGTGGAAATGAAGCCCCTCCGTCAGCAGGCTCAGGGGCTGGGCGGCGTTTTCCTGCATTTTCCGCACGAATTCGTCCACGTCGTACCGGCAGGCCAGCTGCAAGGCGGCGGTGATCTCGCCATACACAGGGTGCTCCACCGTCACGTCCAGCACCGTGCAGCCGCAGTCCACCATGGTGTAAAGCTCCTCGCGGGTCTGCTGGGGGGTGTGGTGGCAGACCACCTGATGCACCAGCCCCTCCTCGGGGGAGATCATATAGCCCCGTGAGGTGGACACGATCTGCGCGCCGCCGGCTCGCAGCAGAGCCACATCCCCCACGATGACCTGCCGGCTCACGCCCAGAAGACCCGCCAGCGCCGTGGCGCTCGCCGGAGCCTTGCTCTCTTTCAGATGCGACAAAATGGCTTCCCGCCGCTCCTTTGCTGTCATGCCGCCGCCCCCTTTGCGTATACTATGTATTTTATCATAGCACAGGCGCGTTAAAAGGGCAAGACTTCCCCGCTCGCGGTTTGCCGCAGCCGGTCAAAGCGCCGCTCCCCGATGGTTTCCAGCACCGGCGGCAGCAGGCACAGCGCCGCCCACGCCAGATAGAAAAAGCCCGACAGCGGCGTAATGGGCATCATCACCAAACGGGGCGCAAAGCGGATCATGGTCTGATCCAGCAGAACCGCCATCAGCAGCACGCTGATGAGAAAACACATGCCCACCACGAAGCTCCTGTCCCGATTGTCAAAGCGGTACAGGGAGTAGGCCGTGCGCCCCCGCAGGGTGCAGCCCCGGCAGCGCATGGAGTCGGAGGTGGTCGCGATGCCCTCGGTGAGCCATGTCAGCAGAATAGAGCCGCGCCGCAGGGCGTTGCGCATGCGGACGAAGAGGTTCCCCTGCCCCTTGCCCCGCCCGATGGCGCGCTGCGCCAGCTCGATGCGCCTGCGCTGTGCGTTGAGCCGAGGAACCATCCGCAGCAGGATGGACAGATACAAAGACAGGTGCGGCGACACCCGCCCCAACAGGTAGACGATCTTGTCCGTGGTGAACACGGCGTGCAGGCAGCCCAGCCACAGAATGGCCGCCGCGCACACCATGGCCCATGTCCCGCCGCAGAGGAAGGACTCCAGGGTGATCCGGTTGCCGATAAAATTTATGCCCAGCACCGTGAAGCCGAAGTGGTTGTACGAGCCGTACCACAGGGCGAAAAGCGCCGCGAGAGGCAGCAGCCCCAGCCCCAAAAACAGAGCGCGCAGCCCCCGCAGCTTCAGCAGGTAGATAAAGGCACAGCAGTAGCTCAAAAGCAGGAACACCGGCTGGCGAAACAGGATCGTCCCCGTCAGCACGGCGACAAAGTACAGGCAGTTGATGGCCGGATGATAGCGTGAAAATTCCATGGCGTCACGGCTCCATCATGCCGTACTTGATCTTGATGCGCTGCAGGCGATCCAGCAGGGGCTTTCCGAACAGCAGCATGGTGAGCGCCACGGCCGTCCCGTGGATGCAGTTCACCGGCACGCCGGCCAGGTATACCGCCCGCACGGCGGCAGCGCTGTAGCTGGTGGCCATGGTGAAGAAGGTGGAGGTGTCCAGCAGGGGGCCAACCACCAGGAGAATGCACAAAAAGCCGAATACCGCCAGGCCGAGAATGTCCATCCAGCCCTTGTCCCGCCAGGCTCTGGGCGCCTTTTTCAGAATGCCCCACATGGCGAATAGACCCGCCAGCATCCCGCCGATGCCGTAGGCAAACATCTGCCACGGCGTCCACGGCCCCTGACCGAAAATGAAGTTGCTGGCAAAGCCGCTGATGGCGCCGCAGAGAAAGCCTGCCTCCGGCCCGAAGGCGATGCCCGTGAGCATGACGATGGCCAGCATGGGCTTAAAGTGCGGCACGGCGATAAAGGCGGCGCGGCTGGCCACGGCCAGAGCGCACAGAACGGCCAGAATGACCAGCTCTCTGGCCTGAGGCTTCCGGCTCTCAAAATGCAGGAAGAAGGCGGCCATGGTCAGCACGATGATGGTCAGAGCCGAGAGATAAAACTTCCGGTCGAAGCGGGAGAAAAACCACACCGCCAGCGGCACCAGCACCACCATGATAATAAGGCTCAGCCAGAACCGCCATTTTTCATTGAAACTGTTCATGTCAGTTGATTCTCCTTCATGAGTGCTACCACGTCCTCCGCCGTTACGGCCTGAGGGAACAGGTGGCGGCTCATGCGGTTGGCCGCCGTGGTATAGAAGCTGTTTTGGGCAAAGAAACGTCGGGGAGTGTTGGTGGTGAGGAGCTGGCCGTCAAAAAACATGGATACGGAGTCGGCATATTCCGCGCAGAACTCCACATCGTGGCTCACCATCACAATGGTCACGCCGGTGTCCATGAGCCGCTGCAAAAGCCCCGCCAGCTGGCGCTTGAAGAAGCTGTCCAGCCCCTTGGTCGGCTCGTCCAGCAGCAGGAGCTTCGGCTCCGTCAGCAGCACCTTGGCCAGCGCCGCCCGCTGCTGCTCGCCGCCGGAAAGGTCGTAGGGGTGGTGGGCGAGCAGGTGGGTGATGTCGCACAGCTCCGCCATGCGGGCGACGCGCTCCTCCCTGTCTTTGCAGGAGGCGGGGAGCATCTCCTCCAGATCCTCCTGCACGGTCTTCTTCACGAACAGGCACTGGGGATCCTGGGGCAGCATGGCCAGCTTTCCGTGGAAAAGATCCTTGCACTTGGCGGCGTCTTGCCCGTCAATGCGCACCTTGCCCCGATAGGGCTTGCAGATGCCGCAAATGGCCTTCAGCGTAGTGGATTTGCCCGTGCCGTTGCCGCCCACAATGGCAAAAAGCGTCTTTTGCGGCACGGAAAAGCTCACGCCCTTGAGAATGTCCGGACTGTCCTTTTCGTAGCGGTACCAGATCTCCTTCACCGTCAGCGCCGGATCCTTGATCTCCTCGGGAAATTCCGGCTGCGGAGGCAGCGTGTCCCGCAGGGTGCGGCCGGCGGCCTTCTCCGTCAGCCAGCTGCGGCCCTCCCGCACCGTCAGGGGGGAGGCGCTGCCCGACTCGCCGGCTCCGTAGAAAATGCGCACCGGCGCCGGCATGGCGGTGAACATATCGCTTTTTTGGGTATAGAGGAGCTGGCCGACCTTTTTCGGCTCGTCGTCGGCCAGAATGCACCCGTTCTCCATCACAACGCACCTATCGGCGGCGTGGAAAATGTCCTCCAGACGGTGCTCCGTGATGAGCACTGTGGTGCCCAGCTCGCGGTTGATCTTTTTCACCGTGTTCAAAAAGTCCGAGGCGGCGATGGGATCGAGCTGGCTGGTAGGCTCGTCCAAAATCAGGACTTTCGGCTGCATGGCCATGATAGACGCCAGATTCAGCAGCTGTTTCTGGCCGCCGGACAGCTCCGCCACGTCCCGATGAAACCAGCCCTGAATGCCGAAATAGCTGGCCATTTCCGCCACCCGCAGGCGCATGGTCTTCTGGTCGCAGCCCAGACTCTCCAGCCCGAAGGCCAGCTCGTGCCACACCTTGTCGGTGACGATCTGGCTGTCGGGATTCTGCATGACAAAGCCGATCTCCGAGGACTGCCTGCGCAGATCCGCCTGCTCCAGAGGCGCGCCGTCGTAGAGAATGGCGCCCTCCCGCTTTCCGTGGGGGGTGAGCACGGACTTCAGATGCCGCAAAAGCGTGGTTTTGCCGCTGCCGGACTTGCCGCACAGGGCGATATATTCTCCCTGCTCCACATGGAGCGTCACATTTTTCAGCGACGGATGCTCCGGATCCGTGGGGTAGGAAAAGGTCAGATTTTCGATCGCAAACTGTGCCATAGTATAGCCTCCCGAATGGAATAAAAGGTGGGGATCAGTAAAAGCGCGGCGTAGGACGCAAGGCCCAGAATAGGCCGGAAGCCGGCCACCCTCGCAATAGCTATTGCCGGGATAAACGCCGCCCGGGCGCTGCCGCCGGCGGCTGCATAGATGGCGGCGGCCAGGGCCGCCAGTATCAGCCCGGTGATAAACCGGTCTCGCCCGGTAAAGCGGTAAATCTGAAAGCTGGTGCGCTTGCCCGGGGCTCCATAGCCCCGGCAGCGCATGGAGTCGGCGGTGATGACGCTGCCCTCCAGGGCCCAGCCGGACAGGGACATAAGCACGTCCATGCCGCCCTGGATTTTCTCCCTTCGCGACCCGGCGCCGCTGCGCCCGATACACTTGCGGGCTCCGGCAATCTGCTTTCCCTTTCGCCAGTAGGCGGGAATCAGCCGCAGCACCATCACCAGCACCAGCGATATGGCTGGGATGACGGCGCCGAACAGGCTGGTAAATTTGTCCGAGGTCATAACGATGCCGCTGCACAGAAACCACAGGCTCACCGCCGCGAACATCAGCCCCGTGCAGCCGCCGTAGCACAGGGTTTCCCAGGTGTAGGGACGGCCGAACAGGGTGAAAAGCTGTGTTTGCCCCAGCGTGTTGAAGAGGGGATTTACCGCCGCCACCAAAACCATGGCGCATAGCAGAAACAGAAACGTTTTGCCGCAGCGCTTCCTGCGCAGCACGGCGTAGTATCCCGCTCCGCACAGGAGAGAGACCAGCAGGTAGGCCGGATGAAACAGCACCACCGTCAGCACGATAGCCGCTGCAAAAAACAGGAAATTCACCGCCGGGTGGCAGCGGGAAAACACATCATAGTCCTGCAGGGCCATCGCCTCCTTTGCTTATAATTTTGCAGGTGTGGGGATTACCCCATAAAGTCGGGAGCGCCCACATCGGTGCCCAAGCCCTTGCAGGTGTAGCACCAGACGATCTCGTCGCCGTCGTCCAGAATATACTTGGAGCAGCCGTAGTTGGGGAACCAGCCGTTCACCTTATACATCCAGCCGGACTGCTGGCCGCAGCTGAATTCATACAGATAGTTGATGCCCTCTATGTAGGTGCTTCCGTATTTTGTGGTCCAGGTATATTCGATTTGGATACCATATTCATCGCAAATGCGCTTGAGCACATCGAACACGGACTCCCCCTGGGTGAAGGTCACGGTGGTGGTGGGGAGAATGGTGCCGTCGGACGGCACGAATTCGTCCAGCCCCTTTTCCAGGTCTTTCATATTATTAAGAATGGTGTCGCACCGGATCTCAATGGTGCAGGACATCTTTGTTCCCGTGGGCTTTGTGGAATCGTCGGGCTTGGATGGCTTGCTGTCCGGCTTGGAGGGGTCGTCCGAAGTGGAAGGGGTGTTGGGATCGGTGGTCGTGTCGGAATTGGCAGGTGTGTCGCTGCCGGAACCGTTGGAGGGATCCTTGCCGCCGGACGGCGATGTGCTGTCCGGCTTTTCCTCAGTCGGCTTGATGACTTCCGGCACCACCTTCCGGCTGGTCAGCACGGCCTTCACCTCGTCCGCTGTGCAGTACATCTCCTCCTCGCAGCCCAGCACGCACTCCAGGGCAAAGGAGCTTAAAGCCCGCAGATCCAGAGCCTGCACCGAAAGCTCCTGCCCCACATAGCTGCCGGCCTTGCCGGTGGAAAAAGTGTTCACGCCGTCGCTGACGCTTCCGCCCAGCACATACACGGTCTCCGAGCCTGTGCGCACGGTGCACACGAAAACGGCGCTCTGCAGCTTGGCGGCGTGCGCCCCGTAGAGCAGGGTCACGTTGGCGTCGGACGCCTGGCAGAAGGCCTCGCCGGTCACCAGACGCACCTGCAGATCCGTCGGCTCCGCGGAGGTGATCTCCAGCTTGCTGCCCGGGGACAAAAGCAGGTGGCAGCCGCCCACGCGGGTGGACACATAGCCGCTGGTCACGGAGACCACATCCCCCTGCCGCAGGGTTGTTTCGCCGCTAAGCTCCGAGGCGATGCCGCTGCGGGTGAAGTTGGAAAGCCCCTTGCGCACCGTCACGGTAATGGCGGCGGTGTCATCCGCCGGCGCCGGCTTATCAAACCAGCCCTGATGCCGCCCCACCAGAAGAATGGCCGCGGCGGCGATGGCGGCGATGACGGCGAACATGATAATGTTGTAAATGGTTTTCTTTTTCATTTTTTTACCTCTCTGGGGCATAAAAAAATGCCCCCATCGGGGGCAAAAGACAGCATCGTGCGGCCTGATTGGCATCCCCCAAGAGCCGCAGGCCGTTTGATCTGGGGAATGTATTCCGGCTCCGGACGCCCTGTACCAAACCCTTCTCGGAGCGCTGCTCCAATGGTCTTGGCGGCCAATGTCCGTCTACGGCGGCTTGGTACCGCTGGGATTTCACCCATTCCGTTCCGCAAATCAGTCATAGTATAGCATATCCCGCGCGGCGGCGCAACCGTCAATCCGCCGAGTTATCTTTTTTTTCCTCCTCCTGTTCGTGCTTTCGGCACAAACGGCGGTACACCAGCAGACCGGCCAGGGACAAAAGCAGCGTTCCGCCGAAAACGAGAGCGGCAAACAGGTAGCTTTTTCCGCCCAGCGCACTGCCGCCCACCGTGGAGGTCAGCACGGAGGGCAGCCGCCCCACGGAGCACAGCAGCAGCCAGGTGCCCCAGCTTATGTCCGTCAGCCCCGCAAAGTAGCATAGCAGATCCTTCGGCGTGCCCGGTACGGTGAAAATGAGCCAAAAAAGGAAGTTCCGCTTGGGAGAATGCTTGAGAAAGTGCAGTTTTTCCAGCTTTTCCGGCGGGAAAAAGATCTCCGCCATGGGCTGCCCCAGCTTGCGCACCAGCCAGAACACGATGACGCTGCCCAAAAACAGACCCAGCATGCACAAGACGCTGCCCCAGAATCCGCCGAAGGCGTAGCCGCCGCAGATCTCCAGCGGCTCGCCGGGGATGATGGCCACCACCACCTGCAAAATGCACATCCCCACATAGGCGGCCTTGCCCCAGAGGCCAAGCCCGTCCACCCACTGACGGAACAGCTCCGGCTGCCTGGCGAAGCGGATCATGGGGCGGCCGACAAACCAGCACACCGCCGCAGACAGCAGAATAAACACCGCCAGAGCGCAGCCGGCGGCGATCTTTTTTTGCTTTTCGGTGAGGGACGGCTTCTTCTGCATGGCGGATTTCCTTTCCGTATGTTAACATTTTTATAGGACAAATGTTGACATTATTATAGCACAGATATAGGCTGAAAAGTCAACTTTCCGTAAACAAATCCGTAAAAAAATGTCACATTCTTTTCAGTGCATCGTTTGTGTTTGATTTGACAAATCCGTGGGGATTTGATTATAATGATTTTCATGTACGGGTAGAATCTTCCGAAAGGAGAACGATATGGATATTTTTGCCAAGTGTTATGAACCGTCGCTGGCCACGGAGCTGCAGGAAAAGGGTGTGTACCCGTACTTCCGCGCCCTCCAGTCCAGACAGGACGTGGAGGTGATGATGGAGGGCAAGCGCCGCATCATGCTGGGGTCGAACAACTATCTGGGGCTGACCACGGATCCGGAGGTCATTGAGGCGGGTGTGCGCACCATGGAGCAGTATGGCACCGGCTGCAGCGGCTCCTGCTTTTTGAACGGCACCCTGCAGCTGCACCTGGAGCTGGAGGAGGCGCTGGCCGGGTTCCTGCGCAAGGAGGGGGTCATTACCTTCGGCACGGGTTTTCAGTCAAACGTGGGCATCATCAGCGCGCTGGTGGGGCGCCACGACTATGTGATCTGCGACAGGGAGAATCATGCGTCTATCTACGCCGGCTGCCAGATGAGCTACGGCAAGATGCTGCGCTACCGCCACAGCGACATGGAGGATCTGGAAAAGCAGCTTAGGCGTGTGCCGGAGCAGAACGGGGCGCTCATCGTTACCGACGGTGTGTTTTCCATGGGCGGCGACATCGCCAAACTGCCGGAGATCTGCGCGCTGGCCGAGAAGTACGGCGCACGGGTCATGGTGGACGATGCCCATGGCCTGGGCGTGCTGGGCGAGGGCGGCCGCGGCACCGCCAGCTACTTTGGGCTGGAAGACAAGGTGGACGTGTATATGGGCACGTTTTCCAAGTCCCTGGCTTCGCTGGGGGGCTACATGGCGGCGAGCAAAGAGGTCACGGAGTATGTGCGCCACGCCTCCCGTCCCTTCATCTTTTCCGCGTCTATCCCGCCGGCCAACTGCGCCACGGCGCTGGCGGCGCTGCGCAAGCTGGAGGCGCATCCGGAGCTGCCGGAGCGGCTGCGGGAGCTGAGCCTGTATGCCCGCAAGGGCTTCACGGAGCGGGGGCTGAAGATCCGCGAGTCGGCGCTCAACGCCCCCACGCCCATTATCCCCATTTATACTTATGAGACCATGCGCACGCTGGACGCCGCCCAGAAGATCTACGAGCGGGGCGTGTATGTGAATCCCACGCTGCCGCCGGCCACGCCGGAGGGGGAGGCGCTGCTGCGCACCAGCTACATGGCCACCCACACCGAGGCGCTGCTGGACGAGGCTATGGACATTATGGCGGAGGTGCTGCTGCATGAGCAATAAGATCGCTGTGGTCACCGGCGGCACCTCGGGCATCGGCCGAGAGGCGGCGCTGTATCTGGCGAAAAACGGCTGCACGGTGTATGAGCTGAGCCGCAGGAAAGAGGGCGTGGGCGGCCTGCGGCACATCAGTGCCGACGTGACGGACGAGACTTCCGTGAACGCGGCGGTGGCGCAAATTCTGGCGGAGGCGGGGCGCATAGACATTCTGGTGAATAACGCCGGCTTCGGCATCAGCGGCGCTGTGGAGTTTACGGACACGGCGGAGGCGCAGCGCCAGCTGGATGTGAATTTCTTCGGCATGGTGCGCATGAATAAGGCCGTTATTGCCGTCATGCGGCAGCAGGGGAGCGGGCGCATCGTGAACCTCAGCTCCGTGGCGGCGCCGGTGCCCATTCCGTTCCAGACCTACTATTCCGCGTCGAAAGCGGCCATCAATTCCTACACCATGGCATTGGGAAACGAGCTGCGGCCTTTCGGCATCACCGTGTGCGCCGTTATGCCGGGGGATATTAAGACGGGCTTCACCGCCGCACGGCGGAAGGTGGCCGAGGGGGACGACGTGTACGGCGGGCGCATCAGCCGCTCCGTGCAGCGCATGGAGCACGACGAGCAGACCGGCATGGATCCCGCCAAGGCGGGCGCTTACATTGCTAAGGTCGCGCTCAGGGAGCGCTCGCACCACCCGCTCTACGCCATCCGCGCAGACTACAAGTTTTTCGTTTTTCTCTCCAAGATTCTTCCGGCGCAGGCGCTCAACCGCCTGATCTACGCCATCTACGCCAAATGACCGCCGCAGAATCTCCCGCGCAAAACGCACACGAGGCAGGAACCGACAGGGTTCCTGCCTCGTTTTTTCTCCGTCGGGCAAGACCGCGCGACCGGCTGCCATTAGATTTTTATTGACAAGCAGATTTCTCCGGGCTATAATGCTTCAAAAATGAACAATCTAAAAAAGGAGGAATTTGCCGTATGAATTTCAGCATTGCGATCTCCAGAAAGATCGCGCTCGCTTACAGCGCCGTGTGCAAGCCCCTTTGCAGGCAATTGGAGCTGCCGCAGACGGCCTTTGACATTTTGATGTTTCTCGGCAACAACCCGGACTACAAAACCGCCAGTGAGATTGTCGAGATCCGGCACATCAAGGCGAATCTCGTTTCCGTCAATGTCGATCGGCTCGTGCGGGAAGGGTATCTGACACGGCGCGGAGTGGAGGGCGACCGCCGGAAGACAGAGCTTCTCTGCACCGAGAAAGCGCAGCCCATCATCGCCCGGGGGCGGCAGCTGCAAAACGCCTTTTCTGAAAGGCTGTTTGCCGGTATGGACGAGGAGGCGCGCCGCGCTTTTTCGGAGGCGATGCACCTCATCGAGCATAATCTGAATGAGCTATTGGAGGCAGACGAAGCATGAACATTCCGCTGACCGTTCTGGTCACATTTTTTGCCGGCATGGGCGCGGGACTCGGCACCGGCTTTGCCGGCATGAGCGCCGCCGCGGTCATCAGCCCCATGCTCATCACTTTTTTGGGTATCGACCCCTACATGGCGGTGGGCATTGCGCTGTCCTCGGACGTGCTGGCCAGCGCGGTGTCGGCCTACACCTACCACAAAAACAAAAATCTTGACATCAAAAACGGGCTCATTATGATGGGCAGCGTGCTGATCTTCACCGTGGTCGGAAGCTATGTGGCGAAGCTCGTTCCCTCGACGACCATGGGCGGCTTTTCCGTGTTCATGACGTTCCTGCTGGGCATTAAATTCATCGTCCGCCCCGTCATGACCACAAAGGAGGGCATGGCGCAGGTGTCCGCGAAGAAGCGAACGATCCAATCCGTTGTCTGCGGTATTCTGATCGGATTTATCTGCGGCTTCATCGGCGCGGGCGGCGGTATGATGATGCTGTTGATCCTAACCTCTGTCCTGGGTTATGAACTGAAGACCGCTGTAGGAACCAGCGTCTTCATCATGGCATTTACCGCATTTACCGGTGCTGCCTCTCATTTTGCCATCGGCGGCATGCCCGACTGGACCGTATGGATCCTGTGCGTTGTATTTACCCTGATCTGGGCGCGGATCGCTGCACTGTTCGCCAACAAGGCGACCCCCAAGACCCTGAACCGTGTCACCGGTGTGATCCTGGTGGTGCTGGGCATTGCAGTTATGTGTTTTAACCTGTTAGCCTAGCTGATTTCCTATACCTTGTGTATTTTCCGGCGGAGTGATCGTTGCATTGCTCCGCTGATTTTCTATGATCTTGCGGATTTCCGACAGATCCCTGGCAAAATAAATGCCTTCCTGTCTCTCCGGGGAGGACAATCCCTTCTCCGTCATATGTGATAACCTGTCTCTTATACACATCTGACGCTGCCGACGACTCCT
>ENA-OUQO01000560-OUQO01000560.1-human-gut-metagenome-genome-assembly--contig:-NODE-560-length-11360-cov-8.641663_pt1 | contig 11360 bp, 7 predicted proteins | sample MGYA00237944_ERZ548825 | MGnify/ENA primary metagenome ERZ548825 (study PRJEB26490, sample SAMN05194700) | human gut metagenome | biome: terrestrial biome; feature: human-associated habitat; material... | reverse complement strand
TATACACCACTCCAACTTCATCTGGGAAAGCGGCATACGCCTCGGCCTGTCATTCGGCAGCTCGAAGAAGAAAGCCGCCGCAGACACGGCTGAAAGCAGCGAGACAGGCTTCGCCATGCGCCCTGTGGTGACTACCGAATGTTCCGAGAAGCAACCTGAGCCGGCAGCAGAAGAGTCCGCACCCGCTACGGAGACGCCCGCCGCTGATGCCGCAGACGAGGGCAAGAACGCCGTGACAATAGCCGCCGACAGCGACGAGAGCAGCGTGTCATTCCCCGACGTGTACTTCCCCTTCAACCGCACGGACATCACCCCCTCCGAGCAAGCGAAGATGCAGCAGATACTCAACCTGCTCCGCGCAAACCCGGAGATGAAAGTGACCGTAAACGGATGGTGCGACGCCACAGGCAGCGTCGCCGTCAACGACCGCATATCGCGCCAGCGTGCCGAGACCGTCAAGTTGTGGCTCGTCAGCCACGGCATAGATGCCGTGCGTATTACCGCCGCTGGCAACGGCATAGACCACAATGAGACGGAAAACAGCAAGGCACGCCGCGTTTCGACAAGCAGCAGCCGCGCAGACGACACAACTACAAAACAGTGACATGAGACTTATACACGATTCTATTACCCTATTATTGTCCTGCGCGGCTGTCTGCCTCGCCGCTCTGTTCTCCTCCTGCGACAAGGAAGAGCATGACGGCGAGCAGGGTCTCGCTGTCTCGCTGTCCTGGCTCGACGATGACGACCTCGGCACGCCCGTCGGCGACATCAAGCTGTGGATATACCGCTCCGCTGACGGCGTTCTCGTCGGCGAGCATGAATACAACGATCCGCGCCAGCTGGCACGCTCCATCTACCCTCTCCCGGAAGGAAACTACACCGTCGTCGCTGCCACAAACCTGGTAGAACCATTTGCCGTAGACAAATCAGCAGCTAACAGTCTGATAGCATACGAAAACCTATTATTTCGCATTGGCGAACCAAGCTCATCGCCTAAGCATGCCCACTATGGCGTCGCTGCCGTAACTGTAGCCGGCAGCGGCATCACTTCAACGCAAGTGCAGTTGAAACGAATTCTCTCTGAACTGACCATCAGAATCGAGGGAATACCAGAGAACGCAATCCTCTCGGGTTATGTAAACAATTCTTCAACCGGAATATTCCCGGTGCTTAAAGACCTGGAGGGGAATTACGGCAATGCCACCGCCGCCCCCCTCCCCACAGAAATTCAAAGTACAAAATCATCAGACGCTGTCCTGCTGACCACTACCATACATCTTATGCCTACCGTCGCAGGAGCGGACTGGTCACGTCTCACCCTGCACCTTGTGATGGCAGACGGCAAGGGCTATGACTACACGCTCGAGGCTCCGCTCATGAAGCCCGCCGGCAAGTACATCATCGAGATGAAATACCAGGACATGAAGCCCTTCATGCGCCTGTCGGCCATCTCCATCAACGGCTGGACCGAAGGGTGGGTCATCAACGGCGAAGTACTCAACCCGGAGGACTGAGCCTCCTGAGGCAAACCGGGGGATTTATCTCTGCCGCAACACGAAAAAAAATCTAACTCTAAAAATATGAATAACAAACTTGTTCCTTATTCCTGTGGCAGCAGCAGCCCTCGCGCTTACTGCCTGCAGCAACAACTCATAGTCAACCTCGAATACCGCAACCAATGGGGCGGCACGCCGACTGTTGAGAACGTGCGTGTGGAGGACACCGCCAACGGCGCTACCGTCAACTACCTGACGCAGGACGTGAAGGCTTGGACTACAAACAAGGTCGAGCTGACACTTCCCACAATCACTGCCAATGCGCAGTACGCCTCGATTGTTATACCGCAGAAAGGCGTATCCGTAATCCATGTGCGTATCGGCGGCAAGGACTACACATACCGACACAACTCTGACATCCGCCTTGAAAGCGGCAAGTACACCACCGTAAACCTCATCGTAGGCCGTGACGAAATCACACTCGGCGACATCACAATCAACAAATGGGTCGAAGGCGATGAAATCAATGGCGGCGAAGCCATGGACTAACCATTACCACAACTGACAACACAAACACTCATCTATGAAACTATACAAGAATCTTCTGCTCCTGGGCGCATTGCCCGCAATGCTGGCCTCTTGCTCGCAAGACATGGACCCGGAGAACTTGAGCAACGAGATACAGATAGTCACCTCGCTGAACAGCACTCGCGCCGGCATCGAGGACGACTCCGAAATACCGACGTTCATGCTCAAAGTCGTCAGCAACGCCGGCCCGAAATACAGCTACTACGTAGCGATGAAAAACGAGGCTACCGGCTGGAAAAGCTATGCCATAACCGACCAGACGACAAACGAAAACAACGTTGGCGATCCGGTGCAGATGCTTTGGGCTGACAGCAAAACACCCATTACCGTGTCCGCGCTCAGCATGAACGGGCAGCTGCTGCAACAGGACGACTACAACAAGGCTCTGATCGTCACAGAGAGCAGCCAGACAAGCGACAGCTGGGTGAAGCAAGCAGACATACTGTACGCTCCGCCAAAAATGTCATTACAGACAGCTATGGGGGGCAAGGTGAGCCTGTACTTCAACCACCTCAAGGCCAAAGTGAAAGTCAAGATAACAATGGCTACAGAGTTCAACCGTGTCCCGGGGACAACCCAAAATCCGATAGAATACCTCAAGGTGAACGGAACGGCTGTACAGCGGTATTTTGAACCGGATTACGAGCGGTGGTCAGACACTTCCTATACAGGAGAAGCAGAAATTGTCGCATGCCCGACTGCGTTCACCCCTGGCGAGGGCGACAGCTCCAAGGCAACAGCCGAATACGAGGCTCTCGTGATTCCCTCCACGCTCGAGGGCGGCAAATTCGGAATTGCAATCAATATAAACGGCAAGACATATACATGGAACTCTCCCGAAGCCCTCACGTTTGAGAGCAACTACTGCTACACCCTGCTCGTGACTGTCGGCAAGGACTTCCTCACCGTGGGCAATGTGCTCGTATCTGACTGGGAAGAAGGAGCAGCTCTCGAGGACGGCGAAACCGATGCCGAGGAGATGGACGTGTGGGACGGAACTTCCGTGGCCACAGGCCTTACTGAAGGCACCGGCTCGGCGGAAGACCCGTACATCATACGCACCGCAGCACAGCTGCAGTACATCGCACAGCGCGTCAATTCCGGTGCCGGCGAGAACCCCTCGTTCTACAAAAACTATTTCCGGCTCGAGAGCGACATCGACCTCGCCGGGCATGAATGGACTCCGATAGGCTCGTACAACGATGGACACGGCAAGAGCTTCAGCGGTGCTTTCAACGGAAACGGGCACACCATCTACAACCTCGCTGTCAACAAGACCGGCACAGGCGACGCCGCAGGCCTCTTCGGCTTCATCGGTCCGGCCTTTAACAACGAAAGAACCGTCAAAAACCTGACCATAAAGGGCGCAAACATACAGGCTGACGGCCATGCCGGCATCCTCGGAGGCACAATGAGTTCCGTATACCCGAACAACCCTGCCATCTCCAACTGCCATGTGAGCGGAACTGTCACCGCCGGAAACAACCTGGGAGGCCTCATCGGGGACGTGTCTTACGGAGGCATTTACGACTGCAGCGCAAATGCGATCATTAACGGCGGCAATGACTGCGGCGCGCTCGTGGGCAACTCATTCAAGACCGATTTCATCAACTGCTCCGCAGCGGGCAAGGTGTCAGGCACATGGTCTGTCGGCGGATTCGCCGGTTGCCTGTGGTACGGCTCTACGGCTCAATACTGCACCACATCTGCCGACGTCAATGCCACCGACTGGAACGTGGGCGGATTCACCGGCTGGTTAGGCGTGCAAAACGAAGACGACATCGAGAATTACATGGGAGCTATGATAGGCTGCTCTGCAAGCGGCAAGGTGTCACAAGACAACGGAGGAGCCTTCGACTGCCGGCTCGGCGGCCTGATAGGCTACATGTATTACGGCACGGCGTTAGACTGTCATTTCAACGGCACTCTCGACACTTCAAAAACATACGGCAACAGCTATGTCGGCGCCCTGATAGGATATGACGTCAAAGGCAACGAGACTATTGCCTGCTGGTACTACGGCGCGAAAGCCGGAGGCGCAAATGCAATCGGCGTGTCTGGCGCACCGGAGACTTCGTCACACGACATAACCGCAAAATAACATCTGCTGCAACTATTAAATGATTTACCAACAATGAAATATACAAGATATGCCTGCATCATTGCCGCAGCAGCCATGCTCGCCTCTTGCGGCAATGACAACGAGCCGAAACCAAACGGCAACTACCCCGAGGACGGAAAAGTGCGCATACGCGCCGCCATCGCCGAGCCGGAACGCCGCAGCGCGGCTGAATACACCGGCGACAACCTCGGCTTCTTCCTGAAAGCCGCCTCCGAAAGCGTGACCCGCTACAACTCGGACAATGTGATGTGGGTCAACAACGGCGGCAGCTGGTCCTCAAGCACCATGGTGCTTTGGCCGGGAGCTGACACTCCCGTCGAAATATACGCATACGCGCCTTACCTCATAGATGGGACCGCAGCTGATTACATAACATTCAATATCGCCACAGACCAGTCTGCCGGCATTGAGGGTGCTGACTTCGTATACGAATGCAAACAGGATTTCGTGCCGAGCAGAGACCTCGACGCTTCAAAAGCAGTCAACCTGCTCATGAAGCACGCGCTGGTAAAACTCACGCTGAACCTCACCATGGGCGACGAGTTTGAGGGCAAGGACGTGTCCGTTCAGAAAGTGGTAATACGCCAGACTGCCGGCTGTGTGGACATAGACATCACAGAGCCGAACATAAAGAACGCTGTCACACCATCAAACGACGACTATTATGCAGACGTGACCATGCACGGGATTGAGGCATTAGACGGCTACACATACGAAGCCATATTCTATCCCAGCAAGGGACAGACGCCAGGCGAGCGCATGATCACAGTATACATGAGCGATGGAAAAGCGTACTCATACACCGTACCCGCCAGCGGTATCACCCTCGAAGCCGGATGCGCCTACAGCATGAACCTCAAAATCGGCAAGGACAAGCTATCCCTCCGAGGCGTGTACCTCATGGACTGGAACGGCGATGAAAAGAACATCAACGGCGGCGAGGCCGAGTGACTCAAGAAACAAGAAAAGACTGTAAATCTTCATAGACAAGTATTTTAACGAGTAGGCAGTGCCTGACAGGTGCTGCCTGCTCCTTTTTTCATCACCAGCAGAAAGCACGTCGTGTCCTCCGATATGCAGCCGCAATATCACCGGCAGCGTAGCGCGACATTCACGGAAATGCTGTGTTCGCAGCGGTAAATGTTAAATATTTGGCAGTATGGAAACTATGTTGTAACTTTGCACTTACAGGCAGCGAGCGGCTCACCAGAACCGCAAGCCGCTTGCAGACATAATATTGAAGCGTTTATCTTACGCATATTCTTGACCTATAGGAATCTCGCAAATTCTCAAGTCACAGTCAAGGATGTAGCAACGTTAGATGTCTTTTGAGTATGAATATTTTGGCAGATGTTCGCTGTGTGGCGTGCGTTATGCCAAATCATACAGCGTGAGGCTTTGGCGTTGCTCTTTCCACTGTGACGGGCGATGCGAGAGCCTCTATAGGAATGGGAGAGCAACGAGATACAGCATCTCACGCTTTTTTCGTGTAATCGCCTGAATCCGAGATGTTATAAGGCAAGACAAATTCATTCACTCTATGAGCGAAAAAGACAAGAAAGAAGAGCTGCAAAATCGCAGACAGTTCTTCAAAAATGCTGCAAAAGCCGCACTCCCAATCCTTGGAGCAATTGCAATTGCAAACATCCCACTTATAGGCAAAGCCGCTGAAATTCCGGCGGAGGATGGTTGTAATTTTGGCTGCAGCTATGGTTGCTCGGGATCTTGCGGCAGATGCTGCTCTTATGGCTGCACTAACAGTTGTGCAGGTAGCTGTTCAGGAGCATGCAAGGGTTACTGCATGGGCACATGCAAAGGTAGTTGCTCAGGAAGTTGTAGTGGATATTCCTACTAATCTAACCAAACAGACAGGTAAGACGTGGCAGCATGGCATGGCAAAGAACATCACGTTCATTGTCACAAAAGACTGCCAGCTTGCGTGCAAGTACTGTTACCTCGTCGGTAAAAACGAGACGGAACGTATGTCTTGGCAGGTCGCAAAATCTGCCATAGACTACGTTCTGTCTCGAGAGGATGAATACAAGGAGGCTTCCGTCATTTGGGATTTCATTGGCGGCGAGCCGTTCCTCGAAATTGACCTGATTGACAAAATCTGCGACTACATCAAAACCGAGATGTTCCGCATAAATCATCATTGGTTCAATTCGTACCGCTTCAGCTTTTCTACTAATGGCATAAACTACGATTCGGAAAAGGTCCAGCAGTTCATCAAGAAGAACAAGGACCATTTGTCTATAGGTATAACCATTGACGGGACTAAGCGGAAACACGACCTCAACCGCATTTGGAAGGGCAGCGGCCCTGAAAAAGGTTCGTATGAGGATGTGGTGCGCAACATTCCGCTGTGGCTCTCGCAGTTCCCCTTCGGAGGTACGAAAGTAACGATTAGTTCAGCCGACATTCCTTACATCAAGGAGAGCGTTCTTCATCTGTATTCACTCGGGATACATGAGGTCAACATCAACTGCGTTTTTGAGGATGTGTGGAAAGAGGGCGACGATGAATTGTTTGAGCAACAGCTGATAGAATTGGCTGATGCGATAATAGACAACGGATGTTATCAGGCGTTTTCGTGTTCGTTCTTCTCGGAGACAATAGGGAAGCCGATGGACGCAAAATTGGATAATCAGAACTGGTGTGGCGCGGGCAAAATGTTGGCAGTGGATGCTGCCGGCAATTTCTACCCGTGCACGCGGTTTGCCGGGTACTCCCTGCGCAGCAAGCGTCCGCTGATAATCGGGAATGTGCGTGACGGCATCGATCACAACAAGTTGCGGCCGTTCCTGTCGCTCGACCGCACCACGCAGTCGCCGCAGAAATGCATAGACTGTGAGGTGGCAAGCGGTTGCGCGTGGTGTCAGGGCGAGAACTATGACGCTGCCGACACGCCGACTGTGTTCCAGCGTTCAACGGCTATCTGCAAGATGCACAAGGCCCGCGTGCGTGCCAACAACTACTATTGGAACAAGCTGTACCGCAAGCTCGAACTCGAGAACAGCCGTGCGGAGTATGAAGAGAACCGTCGTCGTACAACCTCTAACCCCTGCTGATATGCTGAAATACATGATTATCCCTCTGGCAGATGACGCTGTTTCATTCTGCCACTATGAGAAAGGCTCATCAACAGACCGCCTCATGCCTCTGGATATCCTCGAGCAAGCCATTTTCTGGTCGATGAAGGAGAACCTTAACGTCCAGTTTGTCTATCCTGACAGCGTGCTGCCCGACGGGTACAAGCAGCTGATTGACACGGTTGACCATGCCGACATAGTCAGCTCGCGGTGCGAGGACACGGACTTGCTCGCGGGTGCAGACGTGGTTGTGCTGGAATCGTGGGAGGATGTCCGCAGCATGGAGTGTGCCGCCGAAGGCAGCTACGTGGTGCGCACTACGCTGAACGGATTCATCGACAATGCGGAGTGCATCATCAAAATGCTGCGGGCGGTTTCGCGCCTCGTCGTTGTGCTTACGGACATAGACGCGCTTACAGACGAGGATTTCGGCAGATACCGCAAGGCCCTCGAGGGGCTTTTGCCTGTCATTGCCGACGAGTATGCGGCTGACCACGCCGTGCAGTTCAACCTGCTCACAGACCGTATCTTCCTCGACAGCATGAACAACTGCGGCGCGGGAGACGAGAGCATAACCCTTGCCCCTGACGGCAAGTTCTACGTATGCCCGGCGTTCTGGCTTGACGGCAGCGAAAGCGCTGGCGACCTCGCAAGCGGCGTTGACATAAAGAACCCGCAGCTGTTCCGCCTCGACCATGCGCCGATATGCCGGAAATGCGATGCGTTCCAGTGCCGCCGCTGCGTATGGCTCAACCGCAAGACTACGCTCGAGGTCAACACCCCTTCGCACGAGCAGTGCGTCGTTGCCCACACGGAGCGCAACGCCTCGCGCACCTCGTCGAGCGTGGATTTGAACGAGTCCACGAGGTGGGTCGGCAACTTGCGAATGAAGCCTACGGTGTCCGTGAGCAGGAACGGAAGGTTCTCTATAGTCACCTTGCGAACCGTGGTGTCGAGCGTAGCGAACAGCTTGTTCTCAGCAAACACGTCGCTTTTGCTCAACAGGTTCATCAGCGTGGACTTGCCCACATTAGTATATCCCACCAGCGCGATGCGCGTTAGTTTGCCACGGTTCTTGCGCTGTATGCTCTTCTGCCGGTCAATGTGGCGCAGCTCCTCCTTAAGCCGGGAAATCTTGTCGAGAATGATGCGGCGGTCGGTCTCAATCTGCGTCTCGCCGGGGCCGCGCATGCCTATACCGCCTCGCTGCCGCTCGAGGTGCGTCCACATTCGGGTGAGCCGAGGCAGCAGATACTGATACTGCGCCAGCTCAACCTGCGTGCGAGCCGTCGCCGTCTGGGCACGGCGTGCGAATATGTCGAGTATCAGGCTCGTGCGGTCGAGTATCTTCACCTTCAGCTCCCGCTCCACATTCAGCACCTGCTTGGGCGACAAGTCGTCGTCAAATATCACCAGCCCCGTATCGTTGTCCTCGATATACTGGCGTATCTCCTCGAGCTTCCCCTTGCCCACGTATGTCCGCGGGTTGGGATAGTCAAGCCGCTGCACGAAACGGCGCACCGGCTCTGCGCCGGCAGTACGCGCGAGGAACGCCAGCTCATCGAGATACTCGTTGCACTTCGTCTCCGACTGCTGCTGTGTCACGAGGCCGACAAGCACCGCGCTCTCGTTGCTTTCCTTGTTTATGATGTGGTCCTCTATCATCTATTCCGAGTTTTAGACGGCAAAAATAACAATAATTCGGAGGAAAACAAAGTGGCGTACACGTTTTCAACCACGTGAATACTGAATTTTTTCAGAAATAACGAGGGCCTTGTGCCTCTGCCACGGATAATTTTTGTACTTTTGCGAGACTATATTCATGCTGTGAAAAATGAACAACCCCGCAATTCCCTATACCTGGTGCGCCGACGCATGCCTCGTACTTATGGTCACGTGCTTGGTCTGCGCCATAGTACGCTGGTTTCACGTATGCCGCCCATATCGTGACAACGCCGGCTTCTATTTCCCGGCACGCCGGCAGACCACGTTCTTCTATGCCGGGATACTGATGTACCTCCCCTACTACCTCGACCCTTCAGACCCCGGAGCGTGGCACTACGCCGGGATGTTCGGCATAATGTTCTACCCAGCGATAGTCTCCCTCCTCATAATGCGCTATTTCAGCCTCCAGAAGCTCGAAGCCCGCATCAACCGGCTCCTCTTCATCGTGCCAATGGCGATGCTCGCAGCGATGTTCGTGACAGTACTGATTGACAGCCAATGGTTTGAGCAGCAGATGTGGTGGCTATGGTGGACTATAGGTGCGGTCAGCCTTATGCTGACTGCCCGCCTCGTGTTCGTCACCAGAAAACTGCAGGACAAGATCCGCGAGTTTCACACGCAAAACTACGCCACCGAGGACGACTTCCCCTACGTATTCGCAAACAGGGTGGTATGGATGCCATTGGCGTATATCGCGCTGATGTGGTGCATCGTCATCGCTGACAGCCGAGTGCTGAAATTTGTCCTCGACCTGTTAGCCTCTGTCTGGGCTTTGATATTCCTGTGCATGATACTCAATCCGCAACGGTTCTCCGCCCCCGACAAGATAGCCGCAGACGCCCCCGCAGATGAGGCGGACGCCCCCCGCACAGATATGGGCGAAGCGGTGGCAGAAAGCGGAACGGCTTTGCCTGACAGCACAGCCATGGCAACCGCGCCGTATACAGACGAGGTAAAACGCGCCGTAATCGAAGTCATACTCGCCAAGTACAAGGAGAAACACCTGAAGAAAACCGAGGTCATCGCCGAGATAAACCAAGGGATGATAGCCCCGGCAAGCCGGTTCATCGCTGCAATGGGCTATTACAGGCTCATCAACATGTTCCGTCTCGAATACGCGCGGCAGTACATAGAGGCTCATCCCGAGGCCAAGCAAGCGGAGATAGCTGATGCTGCCGGCTTCGTTTCCAACACCGCCTACTGCAAGGCCAAGAAAAACATCCAAAACATCGATGCCGACATCGTTTCAGGAGTGCATTTATAACCCATCGACAGAAACCGCTGCAATTCAAACAATTACAGACTCACACCACACCTTAGAAGCAAGGCAACTGCACGCTAAAAGAAAAATTCAGTCCCTAAGACACACTCCAAAAGCAAAGATTTTCCTCTTACGATGATACAATAGACGCGAGAGGAAAGTTAAAATTCACAAGCACCTCGTCAGCCGCAACACTTTGTGGCGGCACCATAGTTCTCGGCTCGCCGGCACGTTGTAATTTTGCAGCGTGACAATTATGCGTTGCCTCGTGGGACTTCCGCACTCGACACGCAACCAGTCGCAAGGGAATAAGAATTGAGTCGAAATACTTCAAAAGCACACCCATGTATATAAGGCTGACAAAAGCAGTCCCATATCTTGTCGCCCTGGCCATGACACTGCCCGCGATGAAGACGTATGCCGCCGATGACGCACATACCAGCTGGTATGCCGGCATCGAGGGAGGAGCGCCATTCGCAACAAGCACGTTCAGCAGCTTCGGTCACGACAAGACACGTGCCGGCTGGTCAGCCGGCATACACGGCGGATATCGGTTCAATGCCGCCCTGTCGGCAGAGCTGTTCGCGAAATACTCGTCTGTCGCCACGTCTGCGCGAGCTTGCTGCGAGGCGAGTGAATACTGGCTCGGCAGCGACGGCATGATGTATCACGCGCCGGTACTAAACATGGATGGCTGGAACTATTCCTCCCTGCGCAGCGACATCTCCGCGCAGCGGTACGGCGTGCGCCTCAACGTCAACCTGCTCGGCTTCGCACCGCAGACCCGCGACAGCCGCTGGTCGATTGAACTGTCCCCCATGATAGCCGCCGCCGGGACAAAAGCCACAATCAAGACTATTGAGGGCGAAGAGACTGCACTCAAAAGCGATACCCGCTGGCACTTCGCATACGGCGGCGACATACGTGCGGCATACCGCCTGACAACAAACTTGAGCCTCGGCATATATTCCGGCATAACCTCGTTCTGCGGACAGCGCATCGACGGCATGCCCAAGCATATACACCACTCCAACTTCATCTGGGAAAGCGGCATACGCCTCGGCCTGTCATTC
>ENA-OUQO01000553-OUQO01000553.1-human-gut-metagenome-genome-assembly--contig:-NODE-553-length-11446-cov-4.104293_pt1 | contig 11446 bp, 10 predicted proteins | sample MGYA00237944_ERZ548825 | MGnify/ENA primary metagenome ERZ548825 (study PRJEB26490, sample SAMN05194700) | human gut metagenome | biome: terrestrial biome; feature: human-associated habitat; material... | reverse complement strand
GCGGCCGCCGTAAGGCAGCGCGAAAATTTTGGGCACCGCAACAGGGACATCCGTAATATCCTCACGCTGCACTCCCATATGGGGAATACGGATTCCCACGTCGCTGCGCTCCTCGGAATGACTTTTTTATGAAAATAATAAATAAAAAACAGGAGCCGCCCGCAGGCAGCTCCCGTGATGGCGTTTTTACTTTTTCAGCGTTCCGTTGGCGCTGGCGGTGAGGTAGGCGTTGATGAAGCCGTCGATGTCGCCGTCCATGACGTTTTGGATGTTGCCGGTTTCAAAGCCCGTGCGGGTGTCCTTCACCAGCGTGTAGGGCATGAACACATAGGAGCGGATCTGGCTGCCCCACTCGATCTTCATCTGCACGCCCTTGATGTCGGAAATTTTCTCGGCGTGCTGCTGCGCCTTCATCTCGGCCAGCTTCGCCCGCAGCATCTTCATGCAGTTGTCGCGGTTCTGGAACTGGCTGCGCTCCGTCTGGCAGGACACCACCACCCCCGTGGGCAGGTGGATGAGCCGCACGGCAGAGGAGGTCTTGTTGATGTGCTGGCCGCCGGCGCCGCTGGAGCGGAACACCTGCATTTCGATCTCCTCGGGGCGGATCTCGATCTCGCCGTCGTCCTCGATCTCGGGCATGACCTCCAGGGCGGAAAAGCTGGTCTGGCGGCGGGCGTTGGCGTCAAAGGGGCTTACCCGCACCAGACGGTGCACGCCGTTCTCGCTCTTGAGGTAGCCATAGGCATTGTCGCCCTCGATGAGGATGGAGGCGGACTTGATGCCGGCCTCGTCGCCGTCTTCATAGTCCAGCAGCTGGTAGGTAAAGCCGTGGCGCTCCGCCCAGCGGGTATACATGCGGTAGAGCATCTCCGTCCAGTCCTGCGCCTCGGTGCCGCCGGCGCCGGCGTGGAAGGTGAGAATGGCGTTGTTGGCGTCGTATTCGCCGGTGAGCAGGGCGGCAAGGCGCCGGTCGCTCACTTCCTTTTCCAGCGTTTCATAGCCCTGCGCCACCTCCTCCAGCTGGCTGGCATCGTCCTCCTCCTGCGCCATTTCGCAGAGGGTGAGGGTGTCCTCCCAGTCGGAGACCAGATGGTCATATTTTTTGATCTTATTTTCCAGACGCTTTATTTTCTGGGCGATGCGCTGGCTGCGCTCCACGTCGTTCCAGAAGCCCTCCTGCTCGGTCTCGATCTGCAGCTCGGAAAGCTCCTTCCGGGCGGACTCGATATTCAGCGCCTGCTCCAGCTCCTTCAGCGTAGGCTCCAGCGCCAGCAGCTTTTGTTTATAAGCATCGTATTCAATGACAGCCATGGTCAGTTTCTCCTTCTACATATTTCCTTAGCCTTTCTATTATATCCAAACTGATAGGCTCTGTAAAGCGGTAATCTGCTGTTTTTGCCGCAAAAAATCCCGAACCGGCGGAGGTTCGGGATTTTTTCATAATACATTTCAAATTTCGATGCGATGCACGCCGCTGTATTCTATGCCGGCGCTGCGCAGAGCGGCGGTGACGGCCTCCTCCTGCTCCGGCGCCGCCTTCCACGCCAGGCCGCAGCCGGCGGTGATCTCCCGCGGCACAGGGATCAGCCGACCCGCCACGCCGTTTGCAAGGCAGTATTTCTCCGCCGCCATGGCAGCTGCCGTGGCGTCGAAGGTGACTACCACGCAGGGCTTCTTTTGCAGCATATTACGGCCTCACGATGAGGTCGGCGGCCAGCTGCTTTTCCACGATGTCGTACATATTGGTGACGCCGCCGACGGCCAGTTTCTCCGTCAGGCCGTAGAAATTCAGGCAAGTGCCGCAGGTGAGGATCTCCACACCTCGCTCGGCCATAGATTTCAGATCCTCCAGAGAGAGGGAACCTTCGCAGGTGAGGAAGGCGCCGCCGTTATAAAACAAGATGGTTTTCGGCAGGTTCTCCTGCTGGCTCAGGGCGTAGATAAAGGCTTTGAGCAGGTTTTTGCCCAGCTCGCCTTCGCCCTCGCCCATGTGGTCGGCGCTGATGACCGCCACGACGTTCTTTTTGCCGGTGGGGACAAGGCACACGGTTTCTTCGTTTTCTGCCGGCAGGTCGGCTCCGGCACCCACGGTCATGGTGACCCGATACTCGTTTTCGGCTAGCTTCTCGCTCCGGACACCGTAGCCCTTCTGGTTTGCCATCTTGGTCAGGTTCTGCACGGCGATCTCGTTGTCCACCAACGTCTCCACCACGCCGCCGCCCTCGCCCAGCTGACGGATGGCGTCCTTGGTTTTCACCACGGGAATGGGACAGGTGTCCCCCATTGCGTTCACTTTTACCATAGTTTTATCCTCCTGTCTGATGATTTTTATCCTATTATTTGTCCTATTCGCCTATTTAGCCTATAACGCGAATTTCGATGTCCTCGCTGTCGGTGATCTCGCCCACGATGGCCGCCGGTGCGCCCGCAGCCCGCAGGTCGGAAAGCAGCGCCTCCGCTTCCCCTGCGCCCACGGCCACCAGCAGCCCGCCGGAGGTCTGGGGGTCGAACAACACCTCTTCCATGGCAAAGGAGACGTTTTCAAAGCGCACGAAGGGGCCGGTGTGGTTGCGGTTGCGCTGACCGGCCGCCGTGAGCAGAAACTCGTCGGCATGGTGCAGCGCCTCCTCAAAAACGGGCACCGCGGCGGCTCTAATGCAGGCGCTGTGGCCGCCGTCCAGCATCTCGTGGAGATGCCCCAAAAAGCTGAAGCCCGTCACATCCGTGCAGGCGTGGACATGGTATTTCCGGCAGCAGTCGGCGGCATACTTATTGAGGGTGGTCATAGAGTCGATGGCGGCCTGCATGGCCGCCTCGCTTGCCTCGCCCACGCGGTTGGCGGTGCAGAGGATGCCCACGCCCAGCCGCTTGGTCAGCAGGAGCTTATCGCCCTTTCGGGGAGTGTTATTGGCGTAGATATGCGCCGGATGCACCGTGCCCATGACGGACAGGCCGTACTTCACGTCGGCATCGGCGATGGAATGGCCGCCTACCAGCGTGCCGCCGGCCTCGGCCACCTTTTCCGCGCCGCCCCGCATCATTTCGCCCAGAACGTTTAGGTCTTCCTTTTCCGGAAAACACACGATGTTCAGCGCCGTTTTTACCTCGCCGCCCATGGCCCAGACATCACTAAGGGCGTTGGTGGCGGCGATTTTTCCGAAGGTGTAGGGGTCATCTACCATGGGGGGGAAGAAGTCCAGGGTCTGCACCACCGCCACGTCGTCCGTGAGCTGATAGACGGCGGCGTCGTCCTTACTGTCGAACCCGATGAGCAGGGCGGGATCCGGCGGGAACTTGGGCAGGCGCTCCAGCACGCGGCTCAGGACGCCGGCGCCCAGCTTGGCGGTGCAGCCGCCGCCCTTGCAGAACAGTTTTTCGCTTCCCATGGGGAGCCTCCTTGGTTTTTTATTTCAAAAATGGATCCTGTCATTTTGGGCGAACAGAGGCATCCGCCCCTACGCAGGAATTGAGGGTGCGGTGCATACGGGTCGTCGGGGAAATCGGCGAAGCGCCGCCGGTGGCGGAAGAAGCGAGCCGGTTTCGAGGAAGTGCCCCGATTGGCGGCCACGACAGTGGACGGGAATCGGTTGGCACGACGGTGGGCAATCGCCGCCCCCTACACGGGGGATGGGGGTGGTGCGTGAGGGTACTACGGATTGCCACACCGGTGACGTCGGTCACCGGTTCGCAATGACAGAGTTTTGAAGTGCGGTGGGTAATGGCGGGACGATGTGGGCATCGCCCCCTACGGAGTTGGTAAAATGCCTGTAGGGCGGGGCCTGCGTGCCCCGCCGCTGGGGGTGCGGTGCGTGTTGGCGGCGGCACACACGGGTGCCGCCCTACAGGAAGGTTATTAAAAAGTCTGTAGGGGCAGCGGCTCTGCCCCGCCCGACGATGGACACCGCATTTTCAAAGAATGTCATTCCGAGGAGCGCAGCGACGTGGGAATCCGTTTCCCCGTGTTGTGAAGGTGCGGTGCGTGAGGAAATACGGATTGCCACACCGGCGTGCGCGCCGGTTCGCAATGACAGTTTTGGGAAGTGCGGTGCGCACCGGCGGCACAATTGGGGCGTCGGAGACGCCGCCCCCTACGGAGGGAGACAAAAAATGCGGTGCATCATTGTACCTTATGAAAATAGAATAGCACAAATCCGGAGAATGTAAAATAGAATTACTCCATGAGTGTGTTTGGCCATCGTTTTTATGAATAATTCAGACAGAAAGCGCCGCTCTGTTCCGAGGTTGCACGGCGGGGGCATTTCTGCTATAATGGGCACATACTTTTTTATTTTATATATTATCTTATCTATCATCGGCTGAAAGGAGCATCCCGCCATGCGCGTTATTGATTTGGAAAATATTAATTTGGCCATGCGCAACGAGGAGCAGTTCGTGCTGCGCTGCGAAGAGGTATTTCACGACAAGATCAGCTCTGCCGCCGCCATCATTCTGGCCGGCAAGACCCAAAAGCCCATCGTGGCGCTCACCGGCCCCTCCGGCTCCGGCAAGACCACCACGGCCATGCGCCTGCAGCAGTATCTGGAAAATCTGGGCGTGAAGGTGTGCATGCTGAGCATGGACAACTTCTTCCTGCCGCTGGATCAGCGGCCGCCGGAGGCCACCGACTGGGAAAGTCCCTACTGCGTGAACCGCGACCTGCTGGTGGATTGTATCCACCGGCTGGCGGACGGGCAGGAGGTGGAGGTGCCGTGGTACGACTTCGTCACCGGCAACACCGGCGGCTGGCGCAAAATGCAGGGAGACAAGGACGCCATCATCATCGCCGAGGGCATCCACATGCTCAATCCCTTGATCTTTGACCAGCTGCGCAGCGAGGCCAACGGCATCTATGTGGCGCCCCGCACCCGCATCATCACCAACGACGACAAGATCGTCCGCCCCGAGCAGCTGCGGGTGGTGCGGCGGATGATCCGTGACTACAAGACCCGCGGCCACTCCCTGCAGGACACTGTGCGCAAGGCGCAGAGCGTGGATCGGGGCGAGGTGAACTATATCCAGCCCCACAAGCACAACGCCGCCATCCACATCGACACCTTCCACGATTATGAGCCGTGCATTCTGGCCAAGTATCTGGAGGAGATCCCCTGCTTCCGCGAGGAGCTGACGCCGGAGTTCATCAGCCAGTACGGCCTCACGGATCTGATGAAGGCCGTGGAGAGCGTGCCGCCGCTGCACACCCCCTTCGTGCCGCTGAACTCCATTGTGCGGGAGTTCGTGGGCGGGAGCTGCTTCCAATATTGATTTTTCGGCGCGGAGCGCGGACGGCAAAGAAAATTATGTAACCGCAGAGATGGCTTTCATCCCTGCGGTTTTTTTACTGCTTCACATATTCGGAAGGGTTCACCACTTTGCCGTTCTTGCTGACGGAGAAATGCAGGTGGGGGCCTACGTCCCCCTCGGCGGCGGCGGTGGAGCCGACACGGCCGATGATGTCGCCGGCCTTCACGGTCTTGCCCTGCTCCACGGGAGGCTCCTGCTGCAGAGAGCTGTACTGGGTCTCGTAGCCGTCGGCGTGGGCGATGACCACGGTGACACCCATGAGGTCGTCATAGCGCACCATTTTTACGGTGCCGTCGGCGGCGGTCTTCACGGCGTCGCCCTCCTCAGCCTTGATGTCCACGCCGTCATGGGTGCGCCAGTCGGCCATGGTTTCGTCATACATCAGCTCCGTCATGCTGAAGACGGTGACGGTGGTGCCGTCCAGCGGGGAGCAGACCTGGGGCAGCAGCTCCTCGGGCTGGAGGGTCTCCTGCACAGGCTCCGGATCGGGCTTGACCTCCGGCTGCTGAATGTTTTCCACAGGCTCCTGCCGCACCACGGGGGTGTTTTTATCCTCCTCGGCCACCTTGGCCTGCTGCACCAGAGCAAAATAGCCGGCCACGCCGATGGCCGCCAGACATAGCACCAGGGCTATGTAAAAGCCCCGACCGCCGAAGAAGCTCCGTGCTTTGTTATGATCCATTCGACTCATTACGATCACCTTTCCTGCGGCGCTGTGCCGCACGCCGCAGAGTGTCCGGCCTGCGGCCGCCGAATTGCGCAGAAAAAACTCGCTGCCTGCAGTATGCGCAGGCAGCGGGTTTTTTAAACATACTCAATTTTTTTAATAATTCAGCGAACGATAAGGGTCTTGCCGTCCATCTCCGGCGGGCAGGCCAGACCCATCACGTCCAGAATGGTGGGGGCAATGTCGGCCAGACGACCCTCCCGCAGCTCCGTGCCGGCGCCGCAGAGGATGAAGGGCACGCGGTTGGTGGTGTGGGCGGTCATGGGGCTGCCGTCGGGCTGGAGCATGACCTCGGCGTTGCCGTGGTCGGCGGTGATCATGGCGATGCCGCCCATTTCCAGTGTGGCATCCACCACCCTGCCCACGCACTCGTCCACCGTTTCCACGGCCTTGATGGCGGCGGGCAGCACGCCGGTGTGACCCACCATGTCGCAGTTGGCAAAGTTCAGGATCACCACGTCGTAGGCGCCGCTTTTGATGCGCTCGACGCACTTGTCGCACACCTCATAGGCGCTCATCTCGGGCTGCAGGTCGTAAGTAGCCACCTTGGGGGAGGCCACCAGCACGCGGTCTTCGCCGGGATACTGCGTTTCCACGCCGCCGTTGAAGAAGAAGGTGACGTGGGCGTATTTCTCCGTTTCGGCGATGCGCAGCTGGGTCATGCCCAGAGAGCTGAGGTACTCGCCCAGGCCGTTTTTCACGGCGATGCGAGGCCAGGCCACCAGCACATTGGGCATGGAGGCATCGTACTCCGTGTTGCAGACGTAGGTGGTGGGGAAAAACTCACGGGGGAAGCCGTCAAACTCCGGATCCACCATGGCGCGGGTGATCTCCCGCGCGCGGTCGGGGCGGTAGTTGAAGAAAATGATGCTGTCGTTATTGGAGATGGTGCCCTCGCTGTCGCAGACCACAGGCTCCACGAACTCGTCCGTGACGCCGTTTTCATAGCTCTGCGCCACGGCGGCCACGGGGTCGGGGTTCTGCACGCCCTCGCCGTAGACCATGGCGTCGTATGCCATTTGCAGCCGCTCCCAGCGCTTGTCACGATCCATGGCATAGTAGCGCCCCATGACGGTGGCGATCTTGCCTACGCCGAGCTCGCGGCATTTTTCCACGCACTCGGCCACAAAGCCCTTGCCGCTGGTGGGGGACACGTCCCGGCCATCCAGGAAGCAGTGGACATAGACCCTGGTAAGCCCCTTGTCCTTTGCCATTTGCAGCAGGGCGAACAGGTGCTGGATGTGGGAGTGCACGCCGCCGTCGGACAGCAGGCCGTACAGGTGCAGGCTGCTGCCTTTGCTCAGGCAGTCATCCATGGCCTTGTTATAGGCCTCATTTTTAAAGAAGCTGCCGTCGTCAATGGCGCGGCTGATGCGGGGCAGATCCTGAAACACCACGCGGCCGCCGCCGATGTTGGTGTGGCCCACCTCGCTGTTGCCCATCTGCCCGGCGGGCAAACCCACATCCAATCCGGAGGCAGAGAGTGTGGTATTGGCATTTTCGGCAAACAGACGGTCCAGCACCGGAGTATTGGCCAGGGTCACGGCGTTGCCGGGGCCGGGGGCACCCATGCCAAAGCCGTCCATAATCACCAGCACAGTGGGTGTTTTATTCTTCATAGCAATTCCTCACTTTATTTCAGCGCTTAATCCTGATTGGCTGCGTTGATGATGTCAACAAATTGGCCCGCATCCAGCGCCGCGCCGCCGATGAGGCCGCCGTCGATGTCGGGCTGGCTCAGCAGCTCCGCCGCGTTGGCAGGCTTCATAGAGCCGCCGTACTGGATGGTGATGGAGCGGGCGATGCGGGCGCCGTACAGGTGGCGCACGGTGGTGCGGATGAAGGTGCAGACCTCGGCGGCCTGCTCGGCGGTGGCGGTCTTGCCGGTGCCGATGGCCCACACCGGCTCATAGGCGATGACGCACTTGCGCAGCTTCTCGGCGGGCACGCCGGCCAGAGCGGACTTCACCTGCAGAGCGATGAGCTCCATGGTGATGCCCAGCTCACGCTGCTCCAGCGTCTCGCCCACGCAGATGATGGGGTGCAGACCCGCCTCCAGCGCGGAGAGCACCTTGCGGTTGACGGTGAGATCCGTCTCGCCGAAATACTGGCGGCGCTCAGAGTGACCGATGATGACGTACTTTACGCCCAGGTCCTTCAGCATATCGGCGGAGACTTCCCCGGTGTACGCGCCGTTCTTCTCATAAAACACATTCTGTGCGCCCACGGACACGCGGGCATCCTTGAAGCCCTTGATGGCGGCGGCGATATCTACGGAGGGCACGCACACCACAATGTCGCACCATTTGGCCTTGGGCAGCAGGGCCTTCAGTTCCTCGGCAAACTTCTTCGTCTCGCTGGCGGTCTTGTTCATCTTCCAGTTGCCGGCGATAATGGTCTTGCGATATCTGCGATTCATAACAAACTAACTCCTCGTCTTTTACTTTTATATAGAAATGGGGATATGCACACAAAATAAAACGGTTTTCGCCGAAGCCCGCGCGGCCGATCCGCTCCGCTGGCCGCGGCGAAGATGCCGGACCTTACTTGTCCAGCAGGCAGGCCACGCCGGGCAGCTCCTTACCCTCCAGGAACTCCAGCGACGCGCCGCCGCCGGTGCTGATGTGGGTGATCTTGTCGGCAAAGCCCATCTGCTCCACCGCCGCCGCGCTGTCGCCGCCGCCCACGATGGTCACGGCGCCGCTGTCAGCCAGCGCCTGGGCCATGGCCCGGGTGCCGGCGGCGAAGTTGTCAAACTCAAACACGCCCATGGGGCCGTTCCACACCACGGTGCCCGCGCCCTTCACGGCGCCGCAGAAGGTCTTGATGGTGTCGGGGCCGATGTCCAGTCCCTCGTAGTCGTCGGGGATGTTCATGGTGCTGACTACCATGCGCTTGGCATCGTTGGAGAAGCTGTCGGCGGCCACGGTATCAGTGGGCAGCAGCAGCTTTACGCCGTTCTTTTTGGCCTTTTCGATCATTTCCAGCGCGTAGTCCAGCTTGTCATCCTCGCACAGGCTCTTGCCGATGGAGCCGCCCTGTGCCTTGGCAAAGGTATATGCCATGCCGCCGCCGATAATGATGGTGTCAGCCTTGTCCAGCAGGTTGCGGATCACGCCCAGCTTGTCGCTGATCTTGGCGCCGCCCAGCACCGCCACAAAGGGGCGCTTGGGATCGTCCAGCGCCTTGCCCATGATCTCCAGCTCCTTGGCCACCAGCAGGCCGGACACGGCAGGCAGGAAGGCCGCCACACCGGCGGTGGAGGCGTGGGCCCGGTGCACGGTGCCGAAGGCGTCGGACACGTACAGCTCCGCCATGGAAGCCAGCTCCTTGGCAAAGCTGGGGTCGTTCTTCTCCTCACGGATGTCAAAGCGCAGGTTCTCAAGCAGCATGATCTCGCCGCCTTTCAGAGCGGCGGCCTTGGCCTTGGCGTCCTCACCCACGATGTCCTTGGCGAAGATCACTTCCTGCCCCAGCAGCTCACTGAGACGCTTCGCCACAGGGGCAAGGCTCAGCTTTTCCTTCCACTCGCCCTTGGGCTTGCCCAGATGGGAGCAGGCGATGACCGCCGCGCCCTTGTCCAGCAGATACCGGATGGTCGGCAGCGCCGCCACGATGCGCTTATCCGAGGTGATCGCGCCGGTCTCCTTGTCCTGGGGCACGTTGAAGTCGCAGCGCAGCAGGACCTTCTTGCCGCTCACGTCCACATCGAGAACAGTCTTCTTGTTATAATTCATGTTGTTTCCTCCTCATAATATACACATACGATTTGGTTACTCAGTTGAAACGAATTTGAGATTTACTCCTTTTCCAGCATTTCCCCCTCGTGCTTGAGACCGGGAAAGCCCGTCTGCCGCAGCGCCTCATACGTCAGGATCGCCACGGAGTTTGATAGATTCAGACTGCGCGCCTCCTTCCGCATCGGAAGGCGGATGCAGCGCTCGTAGTGCGCCACGCGGAAAGGCTCCGGCAGGCCCGCGGTCTCCTTTCCGAAAAAGAGCCAGCAGCCGTCCTTGAATTTCGCCTGGCAGTAGTCCTGCGGAGCCTTGGTCGTGGCGAGCCAGCAGTCTCGTTCCGCCTCGGGATGCTTTGCAAAAAGGTCGGCTAAATTTTCGTACACGCTGATATCCACAAGGTACCAGTAGTCCAGCCCCGCGCGCTTGACGGCGCGGTCGGAAATGTCGAACCCGAGGGGCTTGATGAGATGCAGATGCGCCCCCGTCGCCGCGCAGGTGCGCGCGATATTGCCGCAGTTTTGCGGGATCTCCGGCTCGACGAGCACGATATTCAGCATGACAGCACCTCCTCCACGCGAAAGTTTTATTATTGTACCGCAAAAATATTGCGAATTCAACCAAAAAAGCAGCCTTTTGAAACGAAATTTTGAAAATGCAAAAGTAAAGCCGCCAAATCAAAAATTTTTTGTTTTTTTTGTGAGAAACGGTGGATTTTTCGGGCATCTTTGCTATAATGTCGTTAATAGAGAGTAAAATGAAAGGAGATGAGCTCCGATGGATCAGAAGTTGGCAGTTCTCTTTATGCCGGACGATATGACCCTGACAAAAGAACAAACACCGCTGATGCTGAGGCCCATTTTGTTCTGCCCCATTCTCACGTGGATGGTCGAAGAACTGATGGGGCGGGGCATTGAGCGGTTTTTTATTGTGTCTGACAAACGGGCGCACGACATGATGCGTCCCTACGTCCCCGAAAACGCCGATGTTGTCTACGTCGACGGGGCCAGACACGGGGAAGAGCTTTTAACGCTCCTCAAGGATGAAAAGGGCAGCGTGCTCATCGTCAACGGCGCGGTGCTGCCGGTCGGCGTGTTCTCCGGCGGTGCGGTCTACTCAGCCGAGGCAAAAGAGTGCTGCAAGGTGCTCAAAGAGCACGGCGCGTTCGCGGCCTTCCCCAAGGGGGCGGAGATCAGCAAGGGCTTTCTCCCCGTCGGTGACGATGAGGAGCTGCGCTCCGCGCAGGATATGTGCCGCCGCAAGATCGCCGACAAGCACTTTGCCGCGGGCGTTTCCATCATGGATGTGAACAACACCTACATTGACCCCCGCGTGAAGATCGGCAGCGGCACGGTCATTCTCCCCGGCACCATTCTGCGCGGTAAGACGGTCATCGGCAAAAACTGCACCATCGGCCCGAACGCCATGATCCGCGACTGCACGATCGGCGACGAGACCGAGGTGAACGCCTCGCAGCTCAACGAGAGCACCGTCGGCGCGCACACAAGCGTCGGCCCCTTTGCTTACGTGCGTCCGAATTCGAAGATCGGCGACCATGTCAAGGTCGGCGACTTTGTCGAGATCAAAAACAGCGTCATCGGCAACGGCACGAAGATCTCGCACCTCACCTACGTCGGCGACAGCGATTGCGGCGAGCGCATCAACTTCGGCTGCGGCACGGTCA
>ENA-OUQO01000552-OUQO01000552.1-human-gut-metagenome-genome-assembly--contig:-NODE-552-length-11451-cov-2.607494_pt1 | contig 11451 bp, 10 predicted proteins | sample MGYA00237944_ERZ548825 | MGnify/ENA primary metagenome ERZ548825 (study PRJEB26490, sample SAMN05194700) | human gut metagenome | biome: terrestrial biome; feature: human-associated habitat; material... | reverse complement strand
GCATTAACTGCCACAGGTGCTTTAGGCAGCGTAACAGAAAACGGTATTCCGCCCGTAAGAACAATCTGATTCAAGTACATCGTTATAGCAGTCGACATTGGTACGCCAAGTTTGCTTAATACTTCTTCAGCCTTTTCCTTAACATCAGGATTAACGCGTAAATTTAAAGTTGCAGTTTTTTCCATTATTATCGCCTCCCAAGATAATCGTAACGCTTTTAACGTCACAATTCAAGCAAAAAAATAAGTGCCAGAAACCTTGTCCTTGATTAGGTCAAGACCACAACACTTATTATAGAACCAAAAAAAGCTGCCGCAGGCAGGTTCCGTCACCGTAAGTAACAGAACAAGCCTGCAGCAGCTGTTGCGTAATTCTTAATTAAAATTAAGCGCGGGAAATGTAGTCGCCGGTTCTGGTATCGATAGCCAGAACGTCGCCCTCGTTGATGAACAGAGGAACTTTAACAACATAGCCGGTATCCATGGTAGCATTCTTGCTGCCGCCGGTAGCGGTATCGCCTTTGATGCCGGGTTCGGTTTCAACTACGGTCAGTTCTACAGTGTTCGGCAGGTCAACGCCCAGTACACGGTTGTCATAAATCATGATTTTAACATCCATGTTCTCTTTCAGGAAGTTCAGTGCGCTGCCCAGAGTTTCTTTGCTCAGCTCGGTTTGTTCGTAGGTTTCATTGTCCATGAATACATACATGCCGTCGGATTCATACAGATATTGCATTTCGCGACGGTCGATGTGAGCCTTCGGCAGACGCTCGCCTGCGTTGAAGGTACGCTCAACAACAGCACCGGTGCACAGGTTGCGCATTTTTGCACGTACGAAAGCAGCACCCTTACCAGGTTTTACGTGTTGGAATTCAACAACCTGCCAAGCGTCGCCATCGATGGTAACAGTTACGTTGGTTTTAAATTCGTTTGTGGAAATCATTGGAAGCCCTCCTATAAATTTAAATATTAGACAATTTCAATAAGCTGCTTTTTGACACCGTTCAAGGCTCTCGCCCCATCCTCTGTCAAAACAACAGTATCTTCTATACGTACCCCGCCTTTACCGGGAATGTATATACCAGGTTCAATAGTGAAGATCATGCCTGTCTGCAGCACCGTAGCGCCACGCTTGTTGATCATCGGCATTTCGTGGATTTCAAGGCCTACACCGTGACCTGTACCGTGCACATAATAATCGCCGTAGCCGCAGGCGGTAATGCTGTCGCGCACAATAGCGTCCAGCTCTCTGCCGGTCATGCCTGCTTCGGCAGCCTTCAGGCCCTTGCGCTGTGCTTCTTCAACTATAGTATAAATTTCCTGCTGCCAGGAATTTGCCAGGCCCACTACCAGTGTACGCGTCATATCGGAATGATATCCCTTATAGACAGCGCCGAAGTCAAAGGTAATAAAATCACCGACCTCGATAACCTTGTCGGATGCCATGCCATGCGGCAAAGCACTGCGTACGCCGGAGGCTACAATCGTATCAAAGGAAGCCTTTTCACTCCCCAAGGCACGCATATAGTATTCCAGACGGCCTGCCAGACTGCGCTCGGTACAGCCGGGCTTGATATCCTCCAGCAGATGGATAAAGGCTTCGTCAGCAATGCTGGCAGCCTTCAGCAGCATGTCCAGCTCTTTTTTATCCTTGATCATGCGGATATCGCTGAAATCAATGCTCTGCATATAGGTTTCGCCCAAAAGCTCGTGCAGCACAGTATAATCATCATAGCTGTAATACGCTCCGTCAAAGCCTACTACCTGCGCTTGGGCATTCTTTGCCAAATCAGCGGCGGCAGCCCAGATGCTGTGCGCACCTGTCGGAGTATACTCCAGCACCTTGAAGAACTTCATTTCGTTTCTGGCCTGCTCTGTATAACGGCCATCCGTAATCAGCACGCCCTGTTGTCTGTCCAGATACAGCAGACTGGAATCTCCTGTAAAGCCGGTCAGATAACGGATTGTGGTAACATCCTTAATAATGACACTGTCTACCTGCAGCTTGGCCATATGCTCCAAAACTCTATTGATACGCGTCATGATATTACCCTCTTTCCATAAAACTAGTGACAGCTATGAATCACCTAAATATTTTACCACTCATTGGCAAAACTTTCAACTATTATCTTTGTTAAGGCACTTTTTTTGTTAACTTTGTAGCATAACCAGCAAAAAAGCAGGCCGTAAGCAGCGCCTTGCAGCGTTGTCGGCCTGCCTTTTCCAAGACATACTTTAAAAATTATTTACATTCTGCAGCAGCAATGCCTTCTGCGGTTTTGATGTTCTTGCGTACATCGTCGCAGCATTTGTGGAAGTTTGCCAGCTCCTCAGCAGTCAGAGGCAGCTCCAGCACACGCTCTGCGCCGTTTTTGCCCAACAGTACGGGAACGCCTACAAAGACATCCTTTTCGCCGTATTCGCCGTCAAGCAGCATGGAAGCAGGCATAATGCGTTGCTCGTCGTTGAAAATGCAGCGTACCATACGTGCTGCGGTAGAGCAGATGCCGTATTCGGTGCAGTGCTTGCCGCTATAGGTTACCCAACCGCCGCCGATAGCGCGTTTTTGCAGCTCCGGTTTGTCAAAAGCGAATTTAGGATCCTCGTGCTCCAGAGAGCTTAAGGGAATGCCGTTGAAGTTTACGCAGGACCATGCAGCCATTTGGGAAGCGCCGTGCTCGCCAATCATGTAAGCGCTGATGGATTGCGGAGAAACGCCGGTCTGCAGGGATAAAGCAGATACCAGACGAGAGGTATCCAGACCGGTACCGGTGCCGATTACATGGCCTTTCGGCAAACCGCTTTCGCGATAAAGGATGTTGGTAATAACATCGCAGGGATTGGTGATGTTAACAATGAAGCCGTTGAAGCCGCTGGCCATAACCTTGTGGATATAACCCTTAACCTGTGCTGCTGTAAAGGTAAGTTCATCTAAACGGTCACCGCTGGCAACCAGGTTGATATCACCGATGCAGTTTACGATGGCGTCGCAGTCGCCCAAGTCAGCGTAGGTACCGCCGTTGATTTTTACATCATGCGGGCAATACAGAATTGCGTCGCGCAGGTCCTGCACCTCGGCAGCCAGCTTGGATTCTTTCGGGTCTACCAGCACCAGCTCGGCAGCAATGCCCTGAATAGCCAGGCTGTATGCAACGTGAGCACCAACGTGACCTAAACCGAGAATACCAACTTTTCTTGTTTTCATAATTAAGTTCCCCCCAAATTATTCTTTAATATTTTATTTGTCCAAAATAGGCAGCGTAGCTGACGCATGGCCCATAATGGTAATATTGTAATCCCTTTTGCCCTGCTCTGCAAGTTTTTCCTGAGCCAGCTCCCAGGCCTCCTGCAAGGATGCACAGGGAATATGACCTGTCTTGCGGACAAAATCGAAGTTCTCGGGACGTGTTACCAGATAAGCGGTTACATCGTTGACAATGCAGCGCGCCTTGAAGGCAACAAAGGCCGGAATAGTGAAATTGGCACGGATATCCTTTTCAAACTGCTCCATATCGTTACGGCTGAAGCAGTCCGTAAAAATAGCAGGCTCCTTAATATCCGGGCAGTCCAAAGTGAAAATCATGATACCGCCGTGCTTAACCGCAAACTGTGCGTTCATGTGGCACTTGGTTGCCTGATACAGGTTCAAATCCTTGGGATAACCGCCGGCGGAAGCAATTACTACATCAGCCAGCTGCTTGATGTGTACGCCTGCCATAGCCAGTAAATCCTTACAGCCCTTCTGCCATGCCTCGTACCAGTGGCCTGCAACAACCTCACTTATTTCTCCGTCCGGAGTAAACACAGTATTCACCAGAAAATCCGGATCCAGCAGCTTGCAGGATTCATACATATCCTGATGAATGGGATTGCCCTCGAGCAGACTTGCGTCACAGGCCTTGTTGCAGCCTGCGCCTTCTACCGGAGACATAGTCATACAATGGTTTTTCATAATGCTGTCATATGCCGCTACGCCCGGCATAACAGCCTTGCGTCCGCCGCCGAAGCCGGCAAAGGGATGCAGCGTTACGGCACCGGTCAGAATAACTCTGTCGGCATTGGCAACATATTTGCTGATAGCAACATCATTGCCGAAGGTGGTTTGGCCAAGCAGTACCATATCCTCGCTCTTGCGGGAGTCATGCTGAACGATTTTCAGACGGCGCACCATCTCCTCGCCGCAAACGGTGATATCCTCTTCATGCGTATGACCGCGGTGGGTACCGGTAGCAACAATAACAGTGATGTCCTCGTCCTTTACGCCCACACTGTTCAGCTCGGCCACAATAACCGGCAGAAATTCGGACGTGCCGCACAGACGGGTGATATCGCTGATGACAATGGTTACAGTTTCGCCTGCATGCACAATTTCGCGCAGAGGCTTGGTACCGATCGGGTTACGGATTGCTTCGGTAGTAGCGGCAACAACGTCCTCGCAGACGCTGGATTCATTGCCGTGTATATCATATATAACGCGCTCCTCGGGGAGCAGTACCTCTTCCTGTCGTTTGCCTATTGGCAGAAAGTACTTTTTCATCGACATCCCTCCATTTGAAAAAAACTAACTCTATTATACATGAAATCAGCTAAATATACAAGCTGACAGTAAAACTGTAAAGAAAATTCAGCCTTTGTCTAAAATTGTGTTATAATGTTATTATATGAAAGCGAGGTTCCCATTATGAAGAAAACTCTTATCGCCTATTTCACACGCACAGGCATTACCAAAAAGCTGGCCGAGGACACCGCCAAGCAAACCGGCGCCGACCTTTTTGCTATTGAGCCGGTAAAAGAATATTCCTCCTCTTATCTTATCTGCGTAGGCCAAGCCAAGATAGAAAATCTGCAGAACGCCCGCCCGGCAATTAAGGCAAAGCCGCAGAACCTGCAGGACTATGACACCATTGTGGTGATGTTCCCTATCTGGTGGTTCACCTGCCCCAATATCATCCTCACCTTCCTGGAGGAAAACGACCTGAGCAGTAAAACAGTTATCCCTGTCTGCACCTACGGCAGTAGCGGTAAAGGCAGCAGTGAAAAGGCTATGACTAAAGTTTGCAAGGACGCAGCCTTCAAGCCCTGTATCGAAGCAACCGGCCTTAAAGACAAGGCTGTTGCAGCCATTGCCGCAGCTATAAAAGAAGCATAAAAAGAATCATAAGCGTAAAATTAAGGCTTCCGCAGTTTGGCAACACCTTACTGCAGAAGCCTTTTGCTTTATAATTTTTCAGGATATGCTTACGGCTTTACACATAAAATACGTTGCGTAAGATTTGTCAGCACGTTAATAGCATTAGCCAGCGCGCTGTGGTCAAAGTGCATATCGCGGTCATGCAGACGCGGCTCCAGATTGCAGCCTATGCCTAGACTGGCAGTTTTCAGCTGCGGACGCTCCTGCTTGAAGAAGTTGAAGTCCTCGCCTACCGTAATATTGGCAGCTGGAATCAGTCCCCCTGCTCCCAGCTCTGCGGAAATGACCTCCTGCGTCAGCGCCAACAGTGACGGGTCAGCCTCCGCCGCCGGGCAGGTACCGACGATATGACAGTCCGCCTCCGCGCCGTACACCTTCGCCGTATTTACAACGATATCCTCTACCTTGCGGCGCAGCTCCAGCATTTCGGCGTTCGACGTACTGCGCAGGTCAAAACCGATGCTTACCTTGTCACAGATAGCGTTGAGCGAGCCTGCGCCGCCCATAAAGCGGGTAGTTTTGATACTGCCGCCCAAAAGCGGGTTGCTGTGCAGTGCGTTGATGGCATTGACGATAGCGGCACCGGCATCAATGGCGTTCACGCCCAGATGCGGCTGGGAGTCGTGCGCTGCCAAACCGCGGATTTCGCCCTCCATCAGGGTGCAGGCCGTCCAGTTGATCTGCGCGATAATCTGACCGCTGCGTGCCATATCCTTCGGCATTACATGGTAGCCCAAAGCGTACTGCACATCATCCAGCGCTCCTGCCTTCAGCATCGCCAGTGCGCCTCTGCCGATTTCCTCCGCAGGCTGGCAAAGAATCTTCACGCGGCCGCAGGCAAGCCCCTGCTCTTTTAGCAGCTTTGCTACGCCCAAAGCGATAGTCATGTGCGCATCATGACCGCAGGCGTGAATAGGCTCCAGCGATCCATCCTCGTTTTTAAACAGCAGGCAATCCATATCGGTGCGTACTGCTACCGTAGGTCCCGGCTTACCGCTGTCCAGCACAGCGGTAAGTGCGGTAGTATTGCCGACGTTTTCTGTTACGTCGTAACCAAGCTTACGCAAAAAATCTGCCAGAAAAGCTGCTGTCTTAACTTCCTTGAAGGCAGGCTCCGCCAGAGCATGCAGCTTGGGCCATACCTCATTAATATGTGCTTGAATATCCATGATTTAATTACCACCTTTGCATAGAGAAAAGGCCAACGGCAAAGCTCCCGCAGGAGTTTTGCGCGTTGACCATGAGCTCATTATTTATTATCCCAGCCTAAGTATACAGAACCGGGGAATTTCTTCTCGATGAATTCTGCATTTTCCTTAGATTGATATGCTTCCTGGAAAATCTTCAGACGCGGATCGTTCAGGTCTTTTTCCTGTACGGCAACGATGTTTACATACAGAGAATCCTTAGTTTCACGCAGGATAGGATCCTTGGCGGGGTCCAGGCCGGCGCTGATAGCATAGGTAGTGTTGATAGCTGCGCAGGTCAGGTCATCCAGGCTGCGTGGAATTGCTGCAGCCTCCAGCTCAACAATTTCGAAATGATGCGGATTTTCGGTGATATCCTTAACGCTGGTAGTAACATCCTTCGGGTCTTTAACCTTAATCAGGTTGTTGGCTGCAAGCAGCAGAATAGCACGGCCGCCGTTGGTCGGATCGTTAGGAATACCGATTTTCGCACCGTCAGGAATGGTATCGCCGGGTTTCAATTTTTTAGAATAGATGTTAATCGGGAACAGAGCGGTGTTGAAGGCTTTAGCCAGCTTGAAGGAAGGCTCCTTCTTCATGGTTGCCTTCAGGAAGGGCTCGTGCTGGAAGCAGTTAGCCCAGATTTCACCGGAAGCCAGAGCGGAGTTAGGAGTTACGAAATCGCTGAACTCTTTAACCTCAATCTTCAGGCCTTTTTTCTCGGCAATCTTCTTTACATTATCCATAATAATAGCATGAGGACCGGGGTTTACGCCTACGATAACGGGCTTATTCATATCTACCTTGCCGTCATCCTTAGAACCGCCGCAGCCTGCAGCTACGATAGCAAACATTGTCAGTACGCCTACAAGAGCGTATTTTAAAAACTTATTCATTATACCTTAACCTCCCCAGCAGTTCACTAAACTGCTAAAACAAAATACCTTGTTATTATATTCTTTTGCAGGAGTATAGTCAAGCAGGAAAAATGTATATTATTTTACACTTTTTAAAAGTTTTGCAATGCAAAAAAGGCTACCACAATTACTTGTGATAGCCTTAAATGTTCAGTTACAGTCCAAACTAAACGAATTATTTAATTTGAGACATAACCTCTGCAGCAAAGTCCTCTTGTTTCTTTTCGATGCCTTCGCCCAGTTGGAAACGGGAGAATGCCAGAACCTCAGCGCCTGCAGCTTTTACCAGTTTGCCAACAGTTTGGTCCGGATCTTTAACGAACTCTTGGTCAACCAGGCATACTTCTTTGTAATATTTGTTGATACGGCCCATAACCATCTTCTCGATGATTTTTTCCGGTTTGCCTTCGTTTTTAGCTTGCTCGGACAGAACCTCTTTCTCGTGTTCCAGCTCAGCAGCCGGTACTTGAGAGCGTTCCAGGTAGCTCGGGTTAGCAGCAGCAACATGCATTGCAACGTCTTTACCCAATTCAGCATTGCCGCCTTTTAATTCAACAATAACGCCGATTTTGCCGCCGCCATGGATGTAAGCAGCAACAACGCCTTCCGGAGCTTCGTACAGAGCGAAACGACGAACGGAAATCTTTTCGCCGATCTTAGCAACGCTAGCGGCTACCAGAGCTTCAACGGTTTGGCCGTCCAGCTCGGAAGCCAGCAGAGCTTCTACGTCAGCCGGTTTGGTAGCTACGATATGAGCAGCAATTTTTTCAACGAGTTCTTTGAAGCCGTCGGTTTTAGCAACAAAGTCGGTTTCGCAGTTAACTTCTACGATTGCACCGATTTTGCCGTCAGCGCTTACGAAAGAGCCAACAACGCCTTCAGCAGCGATACGGCCAGCTTTTTTAGCAGCAGCAGCCAGACCTTTTTCACGCAGGAAGTCGATTGCTTTGTCCATATCGCCTTCTACAGCGGTCAGTGCTTTTTTGCAGTCCATCATGCCAGCGCCAGTACGCTCGCGCAGTTCTTTAACTAATGCAGCAGTAATTTGAGCCATCAGTTATTCCTCCTCAAAATGTAATATATTAACGTTAGGATTATTCAGCTTCTTCGGTTGCCGGAGCTTCTTCAGCAGCAGCTTCTTCGGTTTGCATACCTTGACGGCCTTCCAGAACAGCGTCAGCCATTTTAGCGGTCAGCAGTTTTACAGCGCGGATAGCGTCGTCGTTTGCAGGGATTACATGATCGATTTCGTCCGGATCGTAGTTGGTGTCAACGGTTGCAACGATAGGAATGTTCAGTTTGTGAGCTTCCAGAACAGCGATGTGCTCTTTGCGGGGGTCAACGATGAACATAGCACCAGGCAGTTTTTTCATGTCTTTGATACCGCCCAAGTATTTGGTCAGTTTTTCCATTTCATGTTTCAGGCCGATAACTTCTTTCTTCGGCAGCAGGTCGAAGGTGCCGTCAGCTTCCATAGCTTCCAGTTTGCGCAGACGTGCAATACGGGTTTGGATGGTTTTGAAGTTGGTCAGCATGCCGCCCAGCCAACGCTCGTTAACGAAGAACATGTTGCAGCGGGTAGCTTCTTCTTTCATAGCTTCTTGAGCTTGTTTTTTGGTACCAACGAACAGAATGTTTTCGCCGGCAGCAGCAACCTCACGGATGAAGTTGTAAGCTTCGTCAACCTTTTTTACGGTTTTTTGCAGGTCGATGATGTAGATACCGTTACGCTCGGTGAAGATGTACGGAGCCATTTTAGGGTTCCAACGACGGGTTTGGTGACCAAAGTGTACACCAGCTTCAAGTAATTGTTTCATAGAGATAATAGCCATTTTTTGTTTCCTCCTGTTTTTTCCTCCGCAGGAATGGGTTATAATTCTTCTCTACGCGGCAAAACGTAGCAACAGATGAATTTTCCTGCGTGTTTTATTTTTACACCAAAATATTTTACCATAAATTCCGCAAGCAGGCAAGAGCTTTTTACTGCTTGCGGAGGGTAAATGTTAAGTTTTTTACATTATAATGCTGTGCTTACAGAATATATCCCAGATACGCCGCATAGCACACCAGCATCAGCGCACCGGCCCAGCGCTGCAGGCGCTGAGTACGCAGCACGCACAGCCACAAAAGCACTGCCGCACCAAGCGCTACATAGGTATCAAAATTAAAAGCAGACGCAAAGGGAATGTCGATAATCAGCGAGGATAAGCCTACTACGAAAAGAATATTGAAAATGTTGCTGCCGACGATATTACCGATGGCAATATCCGCATTGCCGCGGCGTGCCGCCGCTACAGAGGTGAACAGCTCCGGCAGCGAGGTGCCCAAAGCCACAATCGTCAGGCCGATAAAACGCTCGCTGAGTCCTGCATAGGTTGCAATAGAGGTTGCTGCACCTACGGTAACATTACTGCCCGCAATAATCAGTGCCAAGCCGCCAACTGCACCCAAAAGGCAGCGTCCCAGCGGCAGACCGGGCTCCTCCAGATCACTGTCAACATTGCTCTTCATCGCCATCGTATACAGATACATCATATATACGGCAAAGGCTACCATAAGCACACCGCCGTCCACCAGACTGATGCTGCCGTCGCGTCCCTGATAAAACAGCAGTGCGGTAACACCGATCATGAAGGGGATTTCGATACGTACGGTAGAACGTGCTACCGCAATCGGCACAATAGAAGCCGCAAGACCTAAAATGACAAGGATGTTAAGAATATTACTGCCTACGATATTACCGATGGTAATATCCGCATTACCCTTAACCGCCGCAGCGATACTTACCGCTGCCTCCGGTGCGCTCGTGCCCATCGCCACGATAGTAAGGCCGATTACCAGCTGCGGAATGCCAAAGCGCATGGCAATACCTGCCGCGCCCTCTACAAACCAATCCGCCCCCTTACCGAGCATCACAAAGCCTAAAGCCAATAAAACAAACTGTAAAGCTATTTCCATTTTCTTCCTCCTTGATTTGCAGCCGTCCCTAAAAACAAAAAAGCGAGACATTGCTGCAATAAAATTACAACAAAGTCTCGCTACTTAGTCACAAAGCCGGATTGCCGAAACAATCGTACTGACGACAGAGTGAACACGCCATGCGTGCAAGCTACTCCCTTTATATGCTTAGTTTAGCCAAACGCAGGAAGTTTGTCAAGTAAAATTTAGCTTCTTTTGAACAGCTTGCCAAAAAGCGGTGAAAGCAGTGATAAAAGTGCTGCTACCAAGAAGAAAAGGCACAGCGGACGCTGGAAGAAAATAGCAAAGCTGCCGTCACTCATAATCAGAGAGCCGACAAAGTTCTGCTCTGCCATACCGCCGAGGATAATGCCGATGATAATCGCCGACATGGAAAAACCCAGCTTGTTCATAAAGTAACCCAAGAAACCGCTTGCCACCATCAGATAAACGTCGTTCAGCGAATTATTGTAGGAATAAGTGCCGACGAAGGTCATCATCACGATAATCGGCAGCAGAATATGCACAGGCACGTTAACAACCTTCATAAAAAGTCTGATTAACGAAAAGCCCATGATACCCATAATCACGTTAGCTAAAAGCAGACCGATGAAAATGGCATAAACATCAGGCGCCTTCTCCACAAAGAGCAAGGGACCGGGCTGCAGACCCTGAACCATCAGCGCGCCCATCATAATTGCCGTTGCGCCGTCGCCGGGAATACCCAGCGTCAGTACCGGGATGAAGGCACCGCCGGAAACAGCGTTGTTGCCTGCCTCGGAGGCTACAATGCCCTCAGGCTCACCGTTGCCGAAGTTCTTGCTGTGCTTAGACCAGCGCTTCGCCTGATCATAAGAAACAAAGGAAGCAATATCGCCGCCAGTACCGGGCACGCAGCCAATGAAGGTACCGATGAAGGAGGAACGCAAAAGTGTGCTGAACACTCTCTTGATATCGTCAAATGAAGGCAGCAGACGGTCCAGCATCATATGCTGCTCCTTGCGTTCATTGTGGTAATAATCCTCAATACTGCTCAACACCTGCGCAAAGGCGAACACACCAATCAGCACAGGGATAAAGGACACACCGCCCATAAAATAGTTAGTATCCAAGGTAAAGCGGATTGCGCCGCTCATACCGTCAATGCCTACAGTTGCCAAAAACAGGCCGATAAGACCGCCCATAATGCCCTTGATAAC
>ENA-OUQO01000550-OUQO01000550.1-human-gut-metagenome-genome-assembly--contig:-NODE-550-length-11481-cov-4.876685_pt1 | contig 11481 bp, 8 predicted proteins | sample MGYA00237944_ERZ548825 | MGnify/ENA primary metagenome ERZ548825 (study PRJEB26490, sample SAMN05194700) | human gut metagenome | biome: terrestrial biome; feature: human-associated habitat; material... | reverse complement strand
TACGAGATTCCTCTACGTCTCGTGGGCTCGGAGATGTGTATAAGAGACAGGTGGCGTAGTGCCCCGCCGCCACCAGCGACAGCCCCAGACGCACGGCATCTATGGCCGCGTGGTGGTTAGCCTCGCCAGTCAGCAGACAGTCCGCCCCCACGGCAAGGGCATCCTCGAACATGCTTCCGCCCGCGCCGCTGATGACCCGACCCAGCAGCAGCACATTCCGGCAGCCCAGCAGCCGCCGATACCACGGCAGGGTCAGACCCAGCATACGCCCCAGCTCGGAAAAAGCGCCCAGCGCCCGCTCGTCGCCCGTTTGCGCCAGAGCCTGCACCCAGCGGAGCATCTCCGCCGGCGTATCCCCCTGCGGGGCAAGGCCGCTTTGGCCGGCAAGCCACAGGACGCCCTCCTGAGAGAAATACCGCTCGCCCACGCCGCTGTCCCCCGACCAGGGATCCACGGGGGCTTGGGCGCTTACGTCCACCGGTAAAAACGCCAGTTCATTGAGCCGGCCGGTGATATGCCCGTTTTCATCTACATAGCCGCCGGCCTCGCTGGTGCCCATGGCGATGCCCAGCAGCTCCTGCCGCCCCAGCGCTATGGAGCCGGCCAGCGCCGCCACGTCGCCGTCGTTGCACACGGTGCAGGGGACGGCGCCGAAAACGTCCCGCGCCGCACGCTGCAGAATATCCCGTCCGCAGCGGTCAAACTCCGCCGCAGGCACATTCATAAAAAGACCCGAACGGCGAATTTCGCCGTCCATGACCACGCCGGCGGTGGAAAAGCCCACGGCGTCTATTCGGGGCAGATGCTTTGCAGCCGAGCGCAGCGCCGCCGTGATATGCGCATAATGATAGCGCAGGTCGCAGGCCGACTTGGGCTGCCAGAGCACCTCCTCGGTGTAGACCGTTTCCCCGTCTATCACCGCCGCGGCCTTGCGGTCGCTGCCGCCCAGGTCGATGCCGACGCGGCAGCCCCGACTCTCCGCCGACACGGAGGACGCGGCCTCGCAGGCCGGCGGCAGCTCCCGACTCAGCACCACGGAAAAGGGTCGGCCGTAGACACCGGACATAAAGCTCCGGTCAAACGCCCGCGCTCCCTGCGGACTGTACGCCGCCCGCAGCCAGCGGAAGACGGCCTCGTCCTCCGTCACAAGGCCGCAGCCGCCCTGCAGCCACAGCGCCGTTTTCACAAGGAGCAGGGCATACCGCTCATCGGCGGGCTGCATCGCCTCGGCGCTGTGCAGCCGAAGGGGTAAGTGGGTGCAGCCAGACGGGCGCAGAACGGCCACGCAGGCGGTGCGATCCGCCGTTTTTTCATGCGCCCGAACGAGGGCGTAAATAGGGGAAAAATCAGTCGCCATCGGTGATGACGCCGGTGAGGTCTACGCTCTTGCCGTCGCGCCACAGGCGCTCCAGGCCGTAAAATTCCCGCGCCTCGCCGTTAAAAACATGGACGGCGAGGCAGCCGTAATCCAGCAGCACCCAGGTGCCGCCCCGATAGCCCTCCCGATGCAGCGGCTCCTCGCCGGCCTGCTCGGCCAGCGCCTTTTCCACGCTGTCCACCAGAGCATTGATCTGGGTATTGGACGAGCCGGTGGCCAGCACAAAATAATCTGCCAGCGTGGTCAGGTCGGCGATCTCCAGCACCCGGATCTCCCGTCCCTTTTTATCGGACAATGCCTTGGCGGCCAGCAAGGCCAGCTCTTTGGGGGTTTTCGTCATGATTCTGTTCCTCCGATCTCTTTTGTGATATACTCCAGAGCCTCCTGCGTATGGGGGTGCACGGGGCTGCCGTAGCCGTGCAGCTCCCGAATGGAATCCCGCAGGGCTTCATACAGGCCGCGGTTCAGATCCGCATGCACCGCGCGGCGCAGCTCCTCCACCCCGGGGAAGCTGCGGCTTGGCTCTATATAGTCCGCTAAATAAATGATCTTTTCCAGCAGGGTCATAGCGGCCTTGCCGGTGGTGTGGTAATAGATGGCGTCATAAATTTCCTGCGAAACGCCGAAGCGGTCTTTGGCCAGCGCCGCGCCGGTCTTGGAGTGCAGGAGCTTCAGGCTCGTTTTCTCCAGCTCGTCCAGCGCAAGGCCGTAGTGGGCGCACAGAGACAGCTGCTGCTCCATGTCCAGCTTCTTGGTGCAGTCGTGAAGCAGCGCCGCTATGCGGGCACTTGTCACATCCGCCCCGTATTTCTCCGCCAGAAACGCCGCCTCCTGCTCCGTGCCCAGCACATGGGGCATCCGCTTGGGCTTGAGGTAGCTCAGGGCAATGGGGCGCAGCTCCTCCGGCGAAAGGCGCTTTAGATCCGTTTTCGTGCCGTAAAGCCCTTTGCGGAGAATGTAGCCATAGACCGGCTCCGTGAGATGCTCTCTCCCCTGCCCACGGGACAGCCGCTCCCGCAGCTCCGTGGAGGAGATCTCCACCACATGGGGATTGCGCACCACGGTGATGCGGGCGCCATAGGTCTGCTCCAGCTTTATCTTCTGCCGGCCAAAGACCGCCGACTCGTCCTCCCTCCGGCGGCTGAACACCGCCAGCGTCGCCAGACGGCAGATCTCCGCCGGACGGCTCCACGTTTCAAAGGACAGAAACATATCAGACCCCATGAGCAGAAACAGCTCGTCCGCCGGATACGCGCGGCGCAGAGCCAGCAGGGTGTCGCAGGTGTAGCTGGCGCCCTGACGGCGCAGCTCCATGTCCGACACCTCCGCCGAAACGGGCAGCTCCCCCGTGCACAGGCGCACCATCTCCAGCCGATCCTCCCCGCCGGCGCTGCCGGAGGGCAGGGGCTTATGAGGGGGGATGGCGTCGGGGATCAGCAGGAGCTTATCCAGCCCCAGCTGCTCCGCCGCGGCCGAAGCCGCCGACAGGTGCCCCCGATGGATGGGGTTGAAGGTGCCGCCGTATACGCCTATTTTCATGGTCACACGCTGCGGCGGGGCGCCTTGACCAGCTCGATCCGGCGCTTTGTCTTGTCGTGCTGCATGCGGTAGAGGACGAATTTATTGCCGATGACCTGCACCACCTCGCTGCGGGTGAGGGTCTTCAGCTCCTCCGCCGCCTCGCGGGCGGTGAGCATGGAATTCTCCAGCACCTTGCCCTTGATCAGCTCACGAGCCTCCAGAGCGTCGTCCGCCTGCTTCACGAGGTTGTCGCTGATGCCGTCTTTGCCTATGTGAATGATGGTGTCCAGCGTGGAGGCCAGGCTCCGGAGCTGGGCACGCTGCTTGCTTGTCAGTTCCATATCAGTGTTTCTCCAAATAGTTTTTTAATTCCGCCGCAAAGGCGCGCAGGGCGTTGCCCCGATGGCTGACGGCGTTCTTTTCCTCGGCGGTCATCTGGGCAAAGGTCTTGCGCAGAGGAGGATAGAGAAACACCGGATCATAGCCGAAGCCGCCGCCCCCCAGAGGGGCATAGGCGATGGTGCCCGGGCACTCGCCCTGCGCCGTAAGCTCCGTGCCGTCGGGGAAGACGCAGACCACGGAGGTGTGGAAATGCGCCGCGCGGGTCAGGGAGCCGCGCATATTCTGCAGCAGCAGGCGACAGCGGGCGGCGTCGTCCTCCAGGCCGCCGTAGCGGGCGGAATAGACCCCCGGGGCGCCGTTCAGCGCGTCCACGCACAGGCCGGAATCGTCGGCAATGGCCGGCAGGCCGCCGGCCTCCATGACGGCGCGCGCCTTGATGCGGGCATTATCCAAAAAGGTCTCGCCGGTCTCCTCCGGCTCCAAATCAAGCCCCAGCTCGGACTGGAGCACCACCTCCACCCCCAGCTCGCCCAGAATTTCCTGCATTTCAGAGAGCTTTCCCTTGTTGTGGGACGCCAATACAAATTTCATACAGCCGCCTCCTTTCTCCGCTTCATTTATCCGTTCAAAACCTGCCGCTGCTTTTCCATAAGCTCGGCTATGCCCTTGGCGCACAGGCGCACCAGCTCCTGCTGCTCGCCGAGGGTGAAGCTGCGCCCCTCGCCGGTGCCCTGCAGCTCGATCAGCTCGCCTTTTTCGTTCATGACGCAGTTCAGATCCACTTGGGCGCGGCTGTCCTCGCTGTAGGGCAGATCCAGCAGGAGAGCGTCGTCCACGATGCCGGCGCTCACCGCCGCCACCTGATGCACGACGGGGTCGCGCTTCACCTTGCCTTCGGCCAGCAGCTTCCGGCAGGCCAAGGCCAGCGCCACGAAGCCGCCGGTGACGGAGGCGGTGCGGGTGCCGCCGTCGCCCTGCAGGACATCGCAGTCGATGGTGATGGTGCGCTCTCCCAGCGCCGACATGTCCACCGCCGCCCGAAGGCTGCGGCCGATGAGGCGCTGGATCTCGGCGCTGCGGCCGGAGAGCTTCAGCTTATCCACGTCCCGACGGGAGCGCTGGCGGTTGGCGCGGGGGAGCATGGAATACTCCGCCGTGACCCAGCCGTGGCCCTCCGCCACATGGGGCGGGGTCTTCTCCTCCACGGAGGCGTTGCACAGCACCACCGTGTCGCCGCAGCGGATGAGCACGCTGCCCTCGGCAAATTTTACATAGTCCTTCGTCAGCTCCACGGGGCGGAGCTGGTCAAAGGCACGTCCGTCTGCTCTGGTCATAGTCTTTTCTCCTATTTTTATACCAATACAATATTATATTAAAACAGATCGTTGACGAATTCCTCGGGGTCGAAGGGCTTGAGGTCGTCGACGCCCTCGCCCACGCCCACGAACTTCACCGGCACGCCCAGCTCACGGGCGATGGCGATGACGATGCCGCCCTTGGCCGTGCCGTCCAGCTTGGTGAGGACGATGCCCGTGAGACCCGCCGTTTCCTTGAAGCTGCGCGCCTGGATTAGACCGTTCTGACCGGTGGTGGCGTCCAGCACCAGCAGGGTCTCCCGACCGGCGTCGGGCAGCTCACGGTCGATGATCTTGCGGAGCTTGGCCAGCTCGTTCATGAGGTTCTGCTTATTATGCAGGCGGCCGGCGGTGTCGCACAGGACTACGTCAATATTCCGCGCCTTGGCGGCCTGCAGAGCGTCGAACAGCACGGCGCCGGGGTCGGCTCCCTCATGCTGGCGCACAATGGGCACCTCCGCACGCTTCGCCCAGATCTCCAGCTGGTCGGCAGCGGCGGCACGGAACGTATCGCCGGCGCAGAGAAGGACTTTTTTGCCCTCGGCCTTGAGGCGCTTGGCCAGCTTGCCGATGGAGGTGGTCTTGCCCACGCCGTTGACGCCGATGACGAGGATCACCGTAGGGCTTTTGGACGTGTCGAGGGCGGCACTGCCCACGGACATCTTCTGCAGCAGGATCTTGCGAAGCTCCGCCTTCACCTGCTCCGGATCCTTCATATCATAGCTGAAAACGGCGTTGCGCAGGGAATTTACCGCCTCGGTGGCGACGCCTACGCCCACGTCCGCCAGAATGAGGGACTCCTCCAAGCCGTCGAAAAAGTCGTCGTCCAGCTTTTCCCAGTTCACATCGCCGAACCAGGCCTGCTTGAGCTTGCTGAAAATACCCATGTTGCTGCCTCCTTACTTGATCTTCATTTCCTTGCTGAGTTCGTTGAGGTTGGCGGTGAGCACCGTGGAAACGCCGCGCTCCTGCATGGTGATACCGTAGAGCACGTCTGCCTCCTCCATGGTGCCGCGGCGGTGGGTGATGACGATGAACTGGGTCTTGCCGGCGATGCGCCGCATATAGCGGGCATAGCGCACTACGTTGGACTCGTCCAGCGCCGCCTCGATCTCGTCCATCACACAGAACGGCGTGGGATGCACCTTCAAAATGGCGAAATACAGGGCGATGGCCACGAAAGCCTTCTCGCCGCCGGAGAGCAGGGACAGGGTCTTGAGCTGCTTGCCGGGGGGCTGCGCCTTGATCTCGATGCCGCAGCGGAGGATGTCGTTTTCGTCCTCCAGCTCCAACGTGGCGCGGCCGCCGCCGAACAGCTCCAGAAACGTCTCCTGAAAGCTCTGCTTCAAAATTTCAAACTGGGTAGCGAAGATCTCCGTCATCTGCTTGGTGATCTCCTCGATGATGCCGGCCAGCTCCTCCTTGGCCTTCTCCACGTCGTTGCGCTGGTCGGAGAGGTAGGTATAGCGGGTGTTCACCCGATCGAACTCCTCGATGGCGCCGATATTGATGGGGCCGAGGCTCTTGATCTCCCGATTCAGCTCCGCGATGCGGCGGGTGGCCTTGGGGATGCTCTCCAGCTCCACGCGGAGGGTCTGGGCGTCGCTGTGGCTCAGCTCGTAACGCTCCCAGAGCTTATCCAGAATTTGCTTTTCCTCTATGGCGCTGCCGTTTAATTTGCCCTCCAGACGAGTGACTTCGCGCTCGCAGCTGAGGAGGGTGTCGTTGCAGGTGCGGCTGAGGCGGTCGGTCTGGCTGCGCTGCGTTTCCAGCGCCAGCTTCTCCTCCGAAAGCTTCCGGAGCGCCGTGCGCTGCTCCTCGATGCCGCTGCGCAGGGTCTGCGCCTGCTGCAGCTGCCGCTGCTCCTCCGCCTGCGCCTGCTCCATGGCCTGCTGCATTTGGCGGCGGAGGGTCTCCCGATCGGTGTGCTCGCCCTCCAGACTCTCGCGGAGCCGAGCAAGATCCTCCATGCTGCGGCGGGCGCTCTCGCCCTCGGCGGAAAGCGCGGCCTGTTTGGTCTTCGTCTGCGTCAGCGCGTCGGTCAGCTCGGTGACGGCCTGCCGGCAGTCGGCCTGCTCCTGCTGCAGCTTTTCCATTTCCCCGCGGAGCTTCTCCGCCTGCGCCTCATGGCCGGCAATGGTACTGCGGAGCGTTTCCATGCGGCCGGCGTCGGCCGACGTACGCTTTTGCAGGTTCTCCCGCTGCAGGCGCAGACTCTCGGACTGAGCCGCCAGACTCTCCAGCAGAATGTCGAAGTGGTTCTTGCGTCCCTCCAGCGTCAGCACCCGATCATTGGCCTGCCGCTGCTGCTCCTTGGCCACCTCCAGCTCATACTGCGCCTTTTGCAGCTCCCGGGTGGCGCTGTCGGCCAGGAGGGCGGCGTCCTGCAGCTGAGCTTGGATCTTCTTGCGGCTCTTTTCCAGCTGCTCCAGCTCGCCGGAGCGGGATAGGATGCCGGCATTGCGGTTGACGCTGCCGCCGGTCATGGAGCCGCCGGCGTTGATGACCTGCCCGTCCAGCGTGACGATGCGGAAGCGGTTGTCGTGGCGCTTGGCCATTTGGATGCCGCAGTCCAGATCCTCCACCACCACCGTGGTGCCCAGAAGATTCTCTACAACGGCGCTGTATTTTTCTTCATAACGCACAAGCTCCGAGGCGACGCCCACGAAGCCATACTCATTTTCCAGCCCGTTTTCCCGCAGACTGCGGCCGCGGATGGTGTCCAGAGGCAGGAAGGTGGCGCGGCCGCCATCCCGCTGCTTCAGAAGACCGATGGCGTTCTTGCCGTCGTTCTTCGTGTCAACGACAATATGCTGCAGGGCGCCGCCCAGCGCGATCTCAATGGCCACGCTGCACTCTTTATCTGCGTGGATCAGGTTGCCCACGGGGCCGTGAACGCCGGAGAGCGTCCGCGCCTCGGCGGCACGCATGACGATCTTCACCGCCTTGGAAAAGCCCTCGTACTCCTTTTCCATTTCGCTGAGCAGGCGGATGCGGTCGGACAGGGTCTTCTCCTGCAGGGAAAGCCGGTTTTTCTGCTCCGTGCTCTCCTGCGCCCGCCTCTGACGGCCTTCCATTTTCAGGCTGTGGCCGCCGATGATATTGGACGCCGCCTGCTCCTCCTCGCGGGCTGCGCGCAGCTCCGCTTCGTTATCCGCCGCTTCCTTTTGGGCATTTGTCAGCTTTTCCTCGTTCTGCGCCAGCTCCTCCGTGAGCTCACGGGTGCGCCTTTCGATCTCGTCCGCTCCGGCGGTGATGGCGGACAGCTCCGCCTGCGTCTGCGCCGCGCCGGCTATTTCACGCGCCTCCTGCCGGCGCAGCTCCTCCAGCTGGGCGGCGACGGCCTCGCCGCTGCCGGCGCCGGCCTGCATCTGCGCAAAAAGGGTCTCCGCCTCTGCCTCCAGCGCCCGAGCGGCGGCGGCGATCTCCTCCGCGCGGCGGGAGAGAGCGTCCATCTGCTCCTGCAGGGACTCCGTGCGGCTGCGGCTCTCGCTCATCTCACGCTCCATGCGCCCGATGGTATCGGCGTGGTGCTGCGCCGTGGTGCGCGCCACGGCAGCGGCGGACTCATGCTCGCCGATGGCGCTCTCCAGCGCCGACACCTGCCCGCGCCGCTCCTCGGCGGCACAGTCGTTCTCGTGCATCAAACGGGCGCATTCCTCCGCGCGGGCGTATACCTCGTCCAGCTCCGCCTGCGCCTTTTTCTGGTCGGCCTGCGCCGTTTCAAAATCCGTTTGCAGCTTTAAGCGGTCGGCCTTCAGCTTTTGCAGGTTTTCCAGCCACACGCTTATTTCCAGCGTGCGCAGCTCGTCGTGGAGCACCAGATAGCGCTTCGCCGTTTCCGCCTGCTTGCGCAAAGGCTCCACCTGCAGCTCAAGCTCGGCGATCTTATCATTGATGCGCACCAGATTTTCCTCCGTGCGCTGGAGCTTGCGCTCGGACTCCTCCTTGCGGTGGCGGTACTTGCTGATGCCCGCCGCCTCCTCGAAGACCTCGCGGCGGTCGTCGCTGCGGACGGAGAGGATCTCGTCGATCTTGCCCTGACCGATGATGGAATAGCCCTCACGACCCATGCCGGTGTCCATGAAAAGCTCGTTGACGTCCTTCAGGCGGACGGACTGGCGGTTGATATAGTATTCCGACTCGCCGCTGCGGTAATAGCGGCGGGTCACCGCCACCTCCGCCTCGTCACGGTTGAAGATGTGCTCGGTGTTGTCGATTACCAGCGTCACCTGCGCAAAGCCCATCTGGCGGCGCTTTTCGGTGCCGCCGAAGATGACATCCTCCATCTTGGCGCCGCGAAGCTGACGGCTGTTCTGCTCGCCCATGACCCAGCGGATGGCGTCGGAGATGTTGGACTTGCCAGAGCCGTTGGGGCCGACGATAGCGGTGATGTCCTCGCCGAAATTCAGCACCGTTTTATCGGGAAACGACTTGAAGCCTTGAATTTCCAAAGCCTTTAAGTACACGCAGTTCACCTCACTACTCAAAAATGGCATACTTTAACTAAATAAGTGTAGCAGAAAGCGGGTGGATTTTCAAGACCTAAATAAATACGCTCAAACATGGAAAAATAAAAGCCACACTTGACTTTTTCTGCCCGTGTGGTGCTATAAATATAGCAAGAGCGCCGCGGCAAGCGGTTGGCTCTTAGAAGTTTAGGATCACTTGAGCAAGCGCAAGGAAACCGTCACTTGGCAGAGTGGCGGTTTTTGTGATTTATTATTACTTATTAAAAAACGGACGGAGGGACATTGCAAGGTTCCCTCCGTCCGCTTTATTTACTCTTTCCCCGCAGACAGGGCGCGGGTGGCGTTGAGGACGGCCAGCACCATGACGCCTACGTCGGCGCCGATGGCCAGCCACATATTGGCGATGCCGATGGCGCCCAGCACCAAGCACACCGCCTTCACCGCCAGTGCGAAAACGATGTTCTCGTACACGATGCGCAGCGTCCGGCGGGAGATGCGCATCGCCAGAGCGATCTTGGCGGGGTCGTCGTCCATGAGCACCACGTCTGCCGCTTCGATGGCGGCGTCGCTGCCCAGCGCGCCCATGGCGATGCCGATGTCGGCGCGAGCCAGCACGGGGGCATCGTTGATGCCGTCGCCTACGAAGGCCAGCAGGCGGCCGTCCTTCCGCTCCGCCAGCAGACGCTCCACCCACTGCACCTTGTCAGCGGGCAGCAGCTGGCTGTGCATCTCGTCCACGCCCAAGCTGTCCGCCACCTGACGGGCGGCAGCCTCGGCGTCACCGGTAAGCATCACCGTTTTGGCCACGCCCTCGGCTTTAAGACCACGGATAGCCGCCTCGGCGTGCTCCTTTACCACATCTCCCAGCAGGATCCAGCCGGCATAGGCGCCGTCCACGGCCACGAAGACCACGGTACCGGCCTGCTGCGGCTGCACGGGGGCAAGACCCAGCTTCTCCATGAGCCGGCGGTTGCCCACGGCCACGGCATGACCCTCCACCTTGGCGGTGAGGCCGTAGCCGCCCAGCTCCTCCACGTCCGTCACCTGCTCGGCGTCCACCTCGCCGCCCCACGCGGCCTTCAGGCTCTGGCTGATGGGGTGGTTGGAGTAGCACTCCGCCCGAGCCGCCCAACCCAGCAGGGTCTGCTCGTCCATGCCCTCAGGCTGAGCCTCCAGCACCTGAAAGACGCCTTTGGTCAGGGTGCCGGTCTTGTCAAACACGACGCAGTCCGTCTTGGCCAGCGCTTCCAGATAGTTGCTGCCCTTGACCAGAATGCCCTTGGCGGAGGCGCCGCCGATGCCGCCGAAGAAGCTCAGGGGAATGCTGATGACCAGCGCGCAGGGGCAGCTGATGACGAGGAAGGTCAGGGCACGGTTGACCCAGTCGCCCCACATAGGCGCGCTGCCCATGACCAGCCGCACCAGCGGCGGCAGCACGGCCAGCGCCAGCGCCGCGCCGCACACGGCAGGAGTATAGACACGGGCGAATTTGGTAATAAAGTTCTCGGCCTTGGCCTTTTTCATGCTGGAATTTTCCACCAGATCGAGGATCTTGGCCACGGTGGAGTCGCCGAACTCCTTGGTGGTGCGGATGTGCAGCAGGCCGCTGAGGTTCACGCAGCCGGAGAGCACCTCGTCCCCGACCTTAACCTGACGGGGCAGACTCTCGCCGGTGAGGGCGCTGGTGTTCACGGCGGACTCGCCCTCCGTCACCACGCCGTCAATGGGGATACGCTCGCCGGGCTGCACTACGATGACGGTGCCCACCTCCACGTCGTCGGGATCCACCTTTTCCAAGGCGCCGTCCTGCTCGATGTTGGCATAGTCGGGGCGGATGTCCATGAGGTCGGAGATGCTGCGGCGGCTCTTGCCCACAGCGTAGCTCTGGAACAGCTCGCCCACCTGATAGAACACCATGACGGCGCAGCCCTCGCGCCAGTCGCCCAAGGCCATGGCGCCCACGGTGGCCACGGCCATGAGGAAGTTCTCGTCAAACACCTGCCCGCGGAAAATGCCCTTCACGGCCTTGAGCAAAATGTCATAGCCGATGATAAAATACGGGATGAGGTACAGCACGCCCTCCAGCCAGCCGGTGAGGGGCGAGAGCCAGATGGCCGCCACCAGCACCGCCGACACGAGGATGCGGATGAGGTTGGTTTTCTGCTTCTTTGTCACGGCGTTTACGCCTCCTTACTGTGTTTGCAAATCTAACGGCCTTTTATCGGTAAAAATTGCGTAGGGGCGACCCTTGCGGCCGCCCGCCACGCTGACTAAGCGGAATATGACCGGGGTATTACGGATGTCCCTGTTGCGGTGCCCAAAATTTCTTGCGCTGCCTTACGGCGGACGCTTGAAATTTTGACCGCGGCCACTCGCTCGCCTCGCTTCATCTGCCACCGGCAGCGCTCGGCTC
>ENA-OUQO01000549-OUQO01000549.1-human-gut-metagenome-genome-assembly--contig:-NODE-549-length-11545-cov-5.393386_pt1 | contig 11545 bp, 17 predicted proteins | sample MGYA00237944_ERZ548825 | MGnify/ENA primary metagenome ERZ548825 (study PRJEB26490, sample SAMN05194700) | human gut metagenome | biome: terrestrial biome; feature: human-associated habitat; material... | reverse complement strand
GAAAAAGGCTGTCTACCAATAAAGAATTATTAATTTAAGTTAAAGAGTAGATTTTGGTGTGTAATTTATCTATTTCGAAGACCCACGTGTCTACCATTCCACCACGAAGCCAACTTTTACACTTTTTCTTAACTTTTCTCTCTTTTATTAAAGCGTTGCAAATATAAAACAATTACCCCACCTTTACAAACCTAATTTCTTAAAATTTGTAAAAGTGAGGTAAATGAATCATTTAACTAGTTTATCATGCTGAATTTTAAAATCGATAATAGAATACCCAATTAATTCAAACACTATTAAGGCAATACTAATAAAAGCTAAAGCTATCCCTATAAAGAGATAATTAAAAGCTATTAACAGAACTGCAATACACATTAGTAGTAATACTGCCAGTAAAGAAAGACACAGAAGAGGAACTACATTCTCCTTAATCCAAAAATACCACCATTTCATATTATAATTATCAATTTGCAATTATATATAAACAACCTCCTACTACTAAGAAGATTATCAAGATTAGCATTACTGATAAACAGCCATTCTTTACTTCATCCATATTAAATCTCCTCATAGTTAACTGTCTGTTTATAAATCCTGTAACCTCTCTCCTTTAAGAAGTTAATGCAATGCTCCTCAGAAATCGGATGCACTCCAGTTATTTCTTTAGATTCCTTAACCTTCTCATAATGTTTCTTGGATGACTGTTTCCAATAGTCTTTTAACTCGAAAATACACTGAGACAGAGTGTTGACATGGACTGGTGTTTCTGTGAAGGTATATTTTATGCCCTTACAAGAGCGATTAAAACCTCGTTTATTTAAGGCTTTGTATTTTACTAAGAGAGTGATAATGTAGTCATTTTTACTAAAATTACTAACATTATTAAAGAGAAGTTCTCTTATCTCCTCTCTAGTAAACATCTTAGATAGATTATTCTGTCTTAAGGTGTTGAAATCTTTGATTGTTTGATCATCTACTCTCATGTTTTTTATTGTTTAAATGGTTATTGTTAAAAATGTGGACCTGGGCAGAATTGAACCGCCGTTCTTACAACCCCATCAGGTCCGTGAAGGTGCTTAAACTCTCGACTGAGAGAAAACTAGCACCTTATAATTTAGTTTTTAGCAATAGAATAACTCAGGTAAATAATCTACCCCGTACTCAAATTCAGTTGGATTATTCATACACACTGCAGTTTTCACATTCAAATTCTATTTCTATACTCTCTCTAGTAGAAGCCTTTGTAACTCTATAATTGAATGGGGAAAGAGTTGGCTTTATTATAGTCAGTAAGAAAGCATATAATGTGAAGTTTATTCCTACTAATGTATACTGTCCATTAAAGATTACAGACTTTACATTATCTATTTCCAGCCTGCAGCCTTCTTTTAAAAGTATTACTTTCATCTTTCCTCCAATCCGTTGATTAAGTAATCAATTTCTTCCTCATAATCCTTCAAGACATTTCTATACATCTCTATCAAATCGAGGATATGCTCATCCTGGGTTTCTGCATAACTTTCCCACAACTTATGGAGCTTAGCTTTAACTTTGGATACTTGCTCTTTTAAGGATATCAGTCTCTCTAAAACTGGAATACCCTCACAGTCTAATTTAACTATTTGGACTGTTAATACTACTAGTTTCATGATGTTTTCTGTAAAATGGTTAAATGACTTTTCTAAATAAGAGACTTTTAATTGATGAAGAAGATTACTATGTTGTTCTTATTGAATCCTTATTCTTCTATAATCTCCCACCCATAATTACCTCTAGTAAACTTGTAGGTAGATGCTTCCTTATAACTTCGGAAGGCTCTCATAAAGTTGCCTTCCGAATCAACCACTATATACCTCATCTTAATAACTTATAAAATAGTTTATATCCAGATAGAGTATATACATCTCTGATTGATAGATGTATTCTGCAAAGGTTGATTAGTAACAAACATACAGCTATCCAAGCTAATGTTACTCCTACACCTATATCAAAAATACTATCAATACCGCCTATAAATAGCATTATTGCTAAGACGGTTGCCCATAGCAATATTCCTTTAATTATCTGTTTCATATTCTTATTGGTTTGAGTTTGCATTTTACAGCTTAAAACTCTATATTTAGAGAAACTAGCTGTCCTCAATGACTTGGAAAGTTATTTGAGTTTTTAAGGAAACTTGTTATAAAGTCTCCTTATTTTGCACTAGAAAGTTATTCAAATCCCAATTCTTTACCAAGCGATTTCAAAGTGTCGAGTCCTTTTTTAAGGCTCTCTACCTCATCAGTAGTGTTAATGACTTCTTCAAAATCAAGTGGATAAGCACACTTGAGATCACTCAACTTCTTCTTAGCTTCATCTAGTGCAGACTGAGTAGCTAAGAGATTGGCTTGATATTGCAGTTTTGTGGACTTTACTGCGTACTCGATTTCCTTCTGGGGACTTCTACTCTTCTGACAGAAGCTTTTGTTCTTTGTAATTTAACAACATAATTCTTTTGATTTAAAGGTTCTTTGTTTATAGAGTTACTATCAGATTCACCTATAGATTGAGTAGAACTTAATGTATTGATAAAATCTAGCATTTCCTTTAGCTTTTCCTTACTCCCAGCTATTAGAATATGTCTAGACTTTCCAGTAAACTTTTTAGTAAGTTGTTCTACAGTCATACAGCACAACTTATCTAATTTACTTGCCTCGCATGCTGCTTGAATATAAAAGTTATTTACAGAACTTACTTTTACTACTCCTTTGATACAGTCTTCACCTATTTTAAACACTACAGTATTTCCTTCAGATAAGTCATAGTAATTTACTGGTTTATCTAGCTTTAACAAAGCTTTAGGATCCCAAATGTAATCACCATTATCAATATCTAAAAGATAATACTGATGTCTACATGCAGTAATGATTGCAACCCTGTTTTTATAAGGAAGCATTTCATCAGTGTAGATTCCGCAATAGGAAACAGATCTATCAATTCTTGGCAATACTAATACTTTATTTCCTTCAACTAATTTGTCCATACTATTAATTTTTTAGTTAATTAGTACCTCTACTAAGAATCGAACTTGGATCTTATGATTCGTAGTCATATATTCTATCCATTAAATTATAGAGGTGTGTACAAACATTAGTTTCGCAATAACTACTTATCTCTCCACCTCGTAAAGGTCGTTTGTATAGAGAGATTTCTCACCAGCTATTATTAGATGCTGGTGATGGGATTTCAACCATTCATTAAATTAATACAACCGCATAACTAGTTAGGTTAATTATTACTCGTATTGGATTTATATCCTCAAGATTTTTTTACCAGTGTGTAGTAACTATCTACGTGTTGTGGTTATATTTAAATTGAGGATTTCAGCCAGATCCTCTACTGCCCAGCTTTCAGAATAAGGCTAGCTACTTATTCCTCCATTACTACTGTCTCGGTTTACTAATTATTTTTACACATGACTTTTCCCTACTACTTCCTCTATCAAATAATCAAGGAATGTCCCTGTAGCAGATTTAACCTTTTGTAGGTGGTTAACCATATAACAGTCAGTTTTGGCAGACAACTAATTTGCGCAACTTAATAGTTATCAATCACATGCAGATAGTTTCACGAACTCTATCAAACATTTTCAGAAGCTAAATTTTTTATAAGTTCTTGTGTAACCTCTCTCTTCCAATTTAGAGTTTCGTTCCAGACAAATTTCATATTCCAACCTTCCCAAGTATCACCATAATGAAGAGTATCAAACCCTACACAAAAATATTTTGAATATTCAGGATGCTCCAAATTACCAGATTCCCATAAAGTTTCAGAGTTATTGATAAACTTCTTTATATGTTTTGGGTCTATTACTTTAAGAGTAATTCCTCCATGAGGTTTGGGAAGATTAATATGAGAGTAATCTTTAGGAATTAAAAGGTAACCATTATATTGACCTCCATCTCTATATTCTTTAACAAATTCTGGAGTTGGTTTGAGAAATGCAATTATCATAAACTTAACATTTTAGTATCTTTATTAGTTTATAATTATACTATTTCTACTTTTATACCCTTAGTAAAGGCAGTAATAGGTAGAGTCATGTCCTCTGCATATTCTTCTTTAATAGTTCTCAGATAGTTACACTCATCAGTCTTCTCAGCCGACCAAGAATCTCGAAATAACCTATAAGCTCTATACTTCTCTGGAATATAACAAGAACCATATACTTTAAAAAATACACTCTGATCAATGACACTTAATCTAATGTCTTTAATATCAAAACAAGTATATATAGACTTGATAGTTTTTATCACTTCTTCCATGTCTGTAATTTCTGCTGAAATTACAACTGGTTTGACCAACTTTTGAAGCTGATATTCTGAAAGGACAGCTTCCATTCTTTTTAATAAAGTATTTAATCCGTGATTATATACCTGTTCTTTTAAAATTTCAATCTCTTTCATATCTCTAATCTTTTGGGTTAATAAATAAAATGCTCGTCTTTCCGAGCTGCCAAACACTTTTCTTATTTCGTGTTAAAGCCTACACTACTAGTTTCGCCGTAGCATGCGTGTCTACTATCGCAAGAGGATTATTGTAGGTTTCTCCCGAGGTAATAGTATAGGACAAATAGTGAAAAAAGCGATAGTCCCACTCTCATGGGAAAATAATTAAATCGAGCAGACTGATATCTTTATCTATCAATTTGATATCAGAACGGATAATTGTTGTATTCAACAATTAGAGCGAAACCTCTAGATAGTTAACGCCTATCATTACGAATACTTAATAGTATCATCATCGGGTAAATATCCTTTACTATTAAAGCAAGCCGATATTGTTTCCCCACGTAGCTTGTACCTGCAAGTCCTACCACGGTCAATACAGTTTAATTTCCATGACCGAATCATGAGGTGTTGAGTAGAGATTGCTCTCTACTCTTAATCTGCCTATATTCCTTTAATAAATATAAGCACCTTTCTTTGAATCAAATATTGTAATCCAACGAGAAATGTACCTAAAGTTGTTTTCTGAACGATACTTTTTAGCATCTTTCAGTTGATTAAATGAGCAAATATATTGTCCATCATCAAAACGACATTCGTATCTCTTCATTTCCTTCTGTTTCTAAGTTAATCCTGACACAAAAGTGTTTCGTCTTAATTTTCAAAGACTCATCAGAGGATTTTTAAAAAATAAGCAGTTTATACTCATGCTTAGGAGTTAATACACCTTATTTCTCAACAAAGTATATTTTCACCCAAATCATTATGTTAAAATAATTTTTTATATAGTTCTCAGCTCAGTTATTCTGATTCAGCTAATACTTTGTATTCTCTTACTAAGTTCCCAATATTCTGGGAAAATGGGAATGGGTTAGATGGAGAGGATGGGGTGGGGAGGGGGCCTCAGATTTTCCCTTCTCACCTCTCATCAACCCAAGTCAAGCCTCATCACATCTAAAACACTCCCCGTCTCACTCAATTCATTATAGCAAAGATGAGAAAGATTAGTATTATACACCAACCAACTATCTCACCTTTAATATCTTCATCTTCCATAACTCTATACATATTTAAATGAATAATACTTTTACTATCACCCAAAAAGCACCAATCTTTCTAAGCAACCAATATCCATCCACTCCTCTATCATAGAAAGTATCAGGATAAATAGATAAGAGACTCCCATCTTCTTTACGAATTAGAGAGTCTCCTATCTTAGAACCTAAAATGCAACAAAACACTATGCTTTCTCAACTATGTCAATAGTTGGAATTTGGGTGTTCTGAAGTGAAGTTGTGCCAAACCTCAGAGTCCGAACAGTCTGAATGTCAGTTACTTCAACAGCCTTACCTGCTAAAGCTTTCATACCCTCTTCAACAGTTCCAAATTCACGATACTTATCTGCTGCTGTACCAAGAGTGTGCACCCTTTCGCCGGTAGAAGTACCGTCTTCGTTGTAAATTGTGCGAGATTTGGTGAAAGTGCTGGGATAGAACTTCTTAGCATTGTTGCCAATCTCAACCCAGACGTACTGCACCTTGTTTTCACCAATCATCTGCTCGTAGACATCGTAGTTCTCGGGGAAAGTGAATTTATCACCCTTCTCCAGAGCTACATTTTCCAAACTCCTCTGAGCACCTTTAAACCCAGAAACTTTCTTGTCACCATTGGCTTTCGCACGAGCCTTTTCAATTACTAAACTTGCCATAATTTTAAAGTGTTAATAAATTAGTTTTATATTCTCTTTTTAAGTGTGAGAAATATGATATCACTAAAGAAATACTTCTATACGTTTCTTCCCTCAAGTTAATGTCGCCGTCTATACATTGGCTAGGGTATTTTGTTAGTATATGGCTAGGGTATTTTGTTAGTATATGGCTAGGGTATTTAAGAGAAAATTATTTAGATAAGATTAGAAGATTAGGTAGGAAGTAGTTAGATAATGAGTAAGGAAAAAGAAAAGGGCAAATCCCACTAATGTGAGAAGTGCCCTGCTAATTAAAAGATAAGCCTTTTTAAGACTTGCTTAGGTCAGATTGGCTTATTCCATAAAGTTAAGCTCAATCAAGGATGCACCGTATCTCCGTCCGTCCTTTGTGATAGCGGCATAAGGCTTTCTAACCACCTGAATGGTCTTGCCCTTGCAGCCGTTAACAACTGCCTGTAAAATCTCCCCGTTGGAGTTGTGGGAAGAGATTTGCTCACGGACAAAGTTGTTGAAGCTCCCCGAAGGAGTCAGCACCTCGTCAGAGGCAGTAACACGGCTTCTGAGGACAGTGCTGAGGAACAGACTGCCGACAGAGGTCGTGAGGACTGGGTTGAGGAACGCGTTCTTATCCACCTTGCCGTCAATCTCTGCCTGCTCGTAGGTGAAGCCAGAGACGGTGAAAGTTATTCCGTGCTGGAACGGGCTTTCACCTCGCTTAATGGAGTTGGACTTGTTAGCGTTCTCGATTGCGTTGTCGTTTGCCTTAACGAAACCTGTTAACATAATGATTGGGAATTTGGGTCTGCGGTTGCGAATATTGAACCGCCAAGTTTAGATAGCTTGCTTTGAAGCTAACGAAGTCATGCAGTTGTTTAACGTCCGACTGCAAACGGGACGCTACTCGAAGCCGCTCACGCTGACGACGAGGACGAGCTGACAATGCTCGATTTGAGAATATGTTTATTCTCAAAATATTTTTAGTTGTCTGTATTTTTTGGCTAGGGTATTTTTTCATTTTTCTTTGCAGACCCCGAGGGGGTCTAAAGGATAGGTGTCCTCTGCCGTATATAAACCATAAAATTTAAAAATAGTAAATGTCCTCTGCCGTATATAAACCATAAAATTTTTTATTCTGTATAATCTGTGTAAAAATAGTAAATGTCCTCTGCCGTATATAAACCATAAAATTTTTTATTCAGACCTAATTTTTTTGGTTCTATTTCTAAGATAGGGGGGGGGAGTATAAAATCTATACCTAAACTCTAAATTCTCCCTCTTATCATAAATTAACATTTATAAATTGAAATTCACATTTCTAACTTCTATCTTTGCATAGAATTAAAAATTAAACTAATATAATATGGATAGAGAAATTATAAATGAAATTTTAAACGGAAATTTAGAGCAAACTATACAATAGTGTCTTCAAAATGGAGATGTTATTGTTGAAGATGATAATAATCTATTAGTTTAGCTATAGAATGAGATTACTATCAGGATAGTAAAGAAGAACTGTAAGATATGTCTAAATATAGAGTTATAGAATATAAATAACCTAGGTTTAGTTGATAGGTTTAAACAACTAATTCAATCATTAGATGGTGCTATACTCGAGAGAGCTTGTGAGATTTATAATAGTAAATCTACTTATAATATACCTCTATCGGTATTAGATAAATTAATATCTAATTCTCCGAGGGGTGAAAAAACAGCTAGAGAGATTACAAATTTTATTAGCTGCATTAAAGTTGCTATTGATGAGAAGTTGGTTGAATATAAAAATACTATGAGCAGAGTAGATTAGGTAATTCCATCAATTGATAACTTAAATTAATGATCTAGGAAGTATGGCAATGTGTCTCTATCCTAAAGAATTTTGAGAGGAATGTAGAAGAGCTGCTTAATAAATGTGATGAGGTTAGAAAGTAGCATTTATAGGATGTTGAGACTATAAATAAGTTAAACTCTCAGATAGAAGATTTAAAGAGACAAATAGAAGGGTTGTAGAATGAGAGAAGAGGAACTGATGAAGAAACTAAAGGAGATGTTTAATAGTGCCTATTTCGCTGTTGAGGATTTTAGGTATTTCCTCCCAGGAATGGAGTCCATGTTTCTTCCTTATAAATTTTGATGATATGATTGATTTTAAGAAAACAATAATAAATTTACATAAGGCATTTCCAGATAAGGATTTTGATGAACTGATAAAGATAATTGAATGTATAGAGGAGTCAGTTGATTTTAAACCATTGCCAGGAAATCCTACTCCTAGAGAGCCATTTAAAAACCCTTATGGACCACCTGGACTATTACCTAATAGAGTAATGGAAATTATGTATTCTAATTAAGTAAAGATATTGGGGTATGGTGTAAAGGTAAGTCACAGAGGTCTCTAAAACCTTTAGTCTCAGTTCGAGTCTGAGTGCCCCAACTAAATCTAATGCTTATGAAACAACGTGCTATTGTCTTAAATGGAAATGATGTTATCACAGTAACTAACCTTAAGAGGAAATATAATAAGTTAGTTAATAATCCTAATGTAAAGATACTAGAGGAATGTGATGCTGGTAGGTTAGATGAGAAATTAGATTACTGGAAGAGAATAGTAAATGAGGATTATAAGAAGGAAGAGAAGAGAGAGAAAGAAACTAAACTCTATCACTTTAGAAATCCCAAAACTGGATGTTCTATTACTAGTATTTATTTGACTTTAGATAATATAAGATCTTACTGTAAAGACTGGATGGATTATGAAAGAGACGATGTAGAAGATTCTGAATGAGATTGAAGAGGTTATTGAGTACTATGTAGAACATGAATTAACTAACACTCAAGAGTTTTTAGACTTTATGGACTCGCTTAATGAGGCCAGTGTTAGATATTAAATTTTGTCATAATAAAAGTTTAGGCGGACTTAGCTTATTGCTAGGCCCGCCTTTTATTTTCCATAATTGCTATTCATCTTATTGGAGATTCTTTATATCTTCTGTATATCCGTGTTTTATACACCATATAATATATTCCTTATCTTTATCTTCGTTAAGGAACCATTTGATAATTTTGTTAATTATTACTCGTAAACCCATTTTGTTCTTGTAATTACTGGCGTTCCAATTCTATCTACATATCTTAAACCAGAATCTAACAACTTTTTCTTCCATAAAGGCTCATCTGTATATAATTTTCTATTTTCAAACCATTTTTGCTTATATTCAGTAGGATTAAATTTCCATATATCTTGCCTCCTTATAACCTTACGCCCGTTATATATTCCAGTCTATTTAAGATGGCCAGCAGCATTTAAGATATTATTATAGTTAGTACCAAAATCCTAAGAAAATTCGTTAGATGGTGCCCACGATGACTAAAAGGTCACCTGGTCTTCTGGGATTCCTGAGCTATTCTAAACCTCATATACCTAAATTTTCTTATTAGGATACCATTTATTTATATAGTCTGCATGTATTCTATAATCAGGATTAACTCTAAGAACCCCATATTTAGGATCTATTGTACTTCCATATAGAAAAGCGTCAATTATATCATTTCCTCCAGTATACTAGGGTACTTGTCCTAACGAATCAACATGCCCACTGAAGGCATAAGAAACTCCCTTTGGTTGTGTAAATGCCTTTATTCTACTTTTCAAACCAGGTCTATTTGTGAAAGAGCTGTTTAACTAAACGAATGGGGCAAATGAGTTATAATATCCTTTCGGCCCTGTTCTCTTTCCAGTAAGTATGTAATTACCTATATGAAACAGTCTAGTTCTCCCTCCATTGTTGCCCTATAGCACTATATGAAAATTATTAGATATTTCTGGAATAGGATTTGCATATGGAGTAGTTCTCATAGCAGTTTCCACCGCTCTTTTACCGACATTCTGAGAATACCTCGTAACACTAGAAGCTACATTCCTAATACCGTTAGCAGCAAGTGGGGTAGTCAGGTCAAATAATAAGTTAGCTGTATCATTTCCAAACCCTTCTCCAGATGCTACATTATCAAAATAAGACCTTCCATTATTTCTAGTGGCAGCTCCTACCCAAGTAGAAGGTGACGAAAAAGTAAGAAATCCCTAAAGATTCCTCATTCCTTCTTCATATTTCCTATCTTCTTTATACTATCTATAAAATTGCTTTGCTCTTGTCTAGTCCTACCATCTCTAATAAGTACTACGTCTGTCAGCACTTATAGTGTTGTTTTTAGGCTTTATAAGTGTTTTCTTTCCAGTATTTCTATCAGTAAAAAAGAATTCTCCTGGTTTTAGTTTATATTCTATTTTTCTTTCAATAGCTGGTCTAGCCACACGAGTATTATCAGACTGAGCGATAAGCTATCTTCCATACTAGGCTTTAGGAACTATTCTCATAGTTTACCTCCTCTTTAAAGTAAATCCTTGTGCGTCATAAAAGTAACATAGCAGCTACGATACCAATTACATCTGCGGCTATATTTTTCCAATCCCAGCCAGCTCCATCTTCTCCATATTTCTTATAAACATCTTTTAATAAAGAGGCACACAGCCCGGCTGCTAATCCAAAGAAATTTCCGAAAATTAATCCAGGAATTAAAGTTATTACAAAGGCGTAAATGAAATGTAATACCTTATCTTTTCCTATCTTACTTACCAAATTCTAAAAAATAGTCTTTATTTTATTAACTAATTCCTTTATTTTATTAACTAATTCCTTTATTTTTCCCATTGTTATTAAAATTTTTCCAAATACCAGTTATAGAATCTATTCCTAGAAGTGCCATACAGCACCACAACACTGTATCTATCATTAAAGGGGCTTGTATTGCCATAATAGTGCAGTAGATTAAAACTCCTAAGCAAACAATCCAACCAATCACTCCACAGATTCTCTTACTACTAATTCCAGAGTGAGAGGAGACCATCTACTTTATAAATTGGATAAATGTCATTTTATATATCTACCTAACAGTTTAGCAAATTTCTATCTCTTATTATACTAATCTTTAGGAGGTCTAACATATCCTCTCATGAAGGCATTAACAGCCTTTCTAGGTACAGTTGTTCGTTTAAAGAAAGTGTTCATTTCTTTACCTGTCTATATTCCCATACCTTCTCCACCATGAGACCAATCTTTACCTTCTGGGTTATTATAAATAGTTTCCATTAAGTGATGAATCTATCTAGGTAATGAGCAGGGGAAGGTTTTGGCTCTAGTGCCTCTCCAACCTACTAATCCATGTGCTCCATTACCGTGAGGTTTAGTATCCCCTCCGCTTTCAGGGATAACCTAGCTGAATATAGCTATCTATTCTGCGGGACCTGCTCCTCTTCTTATTAAAGAGTCCTATAGAATAGAGAGATTTCTAGTAT